>Ga0302320_10009946_pt1 | contig 20364 bp, 17 predicted proteins | sample Bog_T0_3_FD_202130 | JGI IMG/M metagenome (GOLD analysis project Ga0302320, IMG submission 202130) | Peat permafrost microbial communities from Stordalen Mire near Abisko, Sweden - Bog_T0_3 | ecosystem: Environmental > Terrestrial > Soil > Wetlands > Peat | place: Sweden: Abisko, Stordalen Mire...
GGCGACGGCGATCATTTTCAGCTTCGGAAGCTGCTTCAAGGCATCCGCGCGCAACGGCACTTTGTTGGTGATGGCCACGGTGGCTTCGCGCAACCGTTGCACCACCTCGCCCACCGTGCTTGCCGGGTACTCCTGCCAGGTGTGCTCGAACGCCGGGCGCCGCAGCTTGGCCTGCAAGCTTGCACGATCCAGAAACACCACTTGCTGCTGCATGCTCTCTCCTCTCAGCCCTGAATCGACCCGGTGGAGTGCGACGCGTAGAACTGCTGTTCCTGGCTGACCTTCTTCTTCGCAATCGGATCGTGCGAGCGCCAGTAGTTGGAGGCTGCGCCGACACCGCTACCGGGCGTGACCTTGATGCCCACATCGAGCATTGCCATCTCCGCTCCGGCGATGGCCCCCATCAGCATCAGCTCATTGAGGTCCCCGAGATGTCCGATGCGAAACACCTTGCCCGCGACCTTGGAAAGCCCGGCGCCGAGCGCCAGGTTGTAGCGCCGGAACGCGACGTCGATGACATGAGCGGCGTTGATGCCCTCGGGCACCACGATGGCGCTCACGGTATCCGAATACCATTTCGGCGCCTTGGCGCACAGCTTGAGTTTCCAGCCCTCGAGCACCGCCGCGCGCACACCTTCGGCCAGGTAGTGGTGACGGAAGAATATATTGTCGAGCCCCTCCTCCTCGATGATGTTCAGCGACTCTCTCAAGCCATAGAGCATGGGCAACGCCGGAGTATAGGGAAAATAGCCCGCGGAGTTTGCCTTGATCATATCGCCGAGATCGAAGTAGCAGCGCTTGGACTTGGCATTTTCCATGGCTTTGAGCGCCTTCTGGCTGACGCCCAGAAAGCTCAGGCCCGCGGGCAGCATGAAGCCCTTCTGCGATCCGCTGACCGCCAGATCCACGCCCCATTCCTGCATGCGAAAATCGATGCTGACCAGCGAACTCACGGTATCCACATACAGCAGCGCGGGATGCTTGGCGGCGTCGAGTGCGCGGCGCACGGCGGCAATATCGCTGGTAACCCCGGTGGCGGTTTCGTTCTGGCAGGCGAGCACGGCCTTGATCAGATGCCCCTTGTCGGCGTTCAGGGCCTGCTCATAGCGCTCCACCGGCACGCCTTCGCCCCATTCGACCTCGAGGATCTCGACGTCATAGCCAAGGCGCTGCGCCATGTCGATCCACAGGTGGCTGAATTGCCCGAAACGCGATGCCAGAACCTTGTCGCCGGGGGAAAGCGTATTGGTGAGCGCTGCCTCCCAGGCGCCGGTGCCGGATGAGGGGAAGATGAATATCTGCCCCTCGTCGGTTTTGAACACCTTTTTCAAATCGGTCAGCAGGCTTCTGGAGAGTTCCGGAAATCTGGAAGAGCGATGATCCTCCATGGCCACCATCATTGCGCGCTGCACGCGGTCGGGAACGTTGGTGGGCCCGGGGACAAAGAGAAAGTTTCGGCCTGGTATGCGCGGTTGCATGGTGACTCCTGGGTCGGTTATCGGAAAAAGGGTTGTGTTTGGTTCATTGTGGCGCAGCGATCAATACGGCGCGAAAGTCGTTGACATTGGTGAGGGTCGGGCCGGTCATGACCAAATCGCCAAGGCTCGAGAAAAACCCATAGCCGTCGTTGTTCGCGAGCTGCGCGCGCGCGTTCACTCCCGCGGCTGCGGCACGCTCGAGACTATCCGGCGCCAGCAGCGCGCCGGCGTTATCCTCGGTGCCGTCAACGCCGTCGGTATCGCCGGCCATGGCGTAGATCCCCGGGTGGCCATCCAGTGCGATCGCGAGCGCCAGCAGAAATTCGGCATTGCGGCCTCCGCGTCCGTTGCCGCGCACCGTCACCGTGGTTTCGCCGCCGGACAGCAGCACGCAAGGCGGCCGCGCCGGTTGCCCGTGCTTCGCGACCTGGCGGGCAATGCCGGCATGCACCAGCGCCACGTCCCGCGCCTCGCCTTCGATGCTGTCGCCCAAAATGACGGGCGTGATTCCGTGGTTGCGCGCGACCGCCGCGGCGGCTTCGAGCGACATCTGAGGGGTGGCGATGGTCACGAGCGTCGCACCGGCCAGTCGCGGAGCGCCCGGCTTGGGAGTCTCCTCCAGCGCCATTTGTAGGTGCTCGATAACCCGCGGCAGCTCGGTGATACGGTACTTCTCGAGAATTGCGCTTGCGTCGGCGAACGTGGTCGGATCCGCAACCGTGGGACCGGAGCCGACGATGGAGGGATCGTCGCCCGGAACATCGGAGATCATGAGCGTCACGACCCGGGCCGGCGCGCAGGCGGCCGCCAGCCGCCCACCCTTGATCGCCGACAGATGCTTGCGGACGCAGTTCATCTCCGCGATGGTGGCGCCGGAGCGCAGCAGCGCGCGGTTCGCGGCCTGCTTGTCCTCGAGGGTAAGTCCGGGAGCAGGCAGGGACAGCAGCGCCGAGGCGCCGCCCGACATCAGGCATAGCACCAAATCATCAGGACTCAAGTTCTGCACCGCTGCCAGAATGCGTCGCGCCGCCTGCTCGCCGGCCGCATCGGGAACCGGGTGCGCCGCCTCCACCACCTCGATGCGCCGGCACTCCACGCCATGGCCGTAACGCGTGACGACCAAGCCGCCGAGCGCGCCCCGCCAGTGGTCCTCGACCGCCCGCGCCATGCTGGCGGCCGCCTTTCCGGCACCGACCACCAGCGTGCGCCCTTTGGGAGGCAAAGGCAGGTGCGCGGGAACGCATTTCGACGCCTGGGCGGCGTTCACCGCAGCGTCAAACATTTCCCGCAACATAACCTTCGGATCGTTGAACATGAGACGACGATATTACGAAATCGCTCGCCCGTCATTCACTCCTGGTGTTGAGGAGGAAGTGTTCAAAAATGGAACACTATTTGGCGGCCGGCATCCTAAGCTCGGCGGTAGCCATGCACGGCGGCGCGCAGCTTCGACAGCTCAGCGTGACGCGAGTCAATGTCGCGCCGATCCACGCCGAGCCGCAGGTCGCGCAGGATCTCGAGCGAACGCAGCAGCACCGGCAGGGGTGGGCCGCTGGCGGTGATTCCCTGCAGGTCCTGATCACCAAGCCGCGCCGCCGGATCCTCGATGAAGCGCTTGACCAGTGTGTCATGATGCTGCGCCGCCAATTGCCCGAACAAATCGCATACCTGCAGATACGCCCGGGCATTTCGCTGGAACCACTGCGCCTCGCGATGCTCATCCACGAGAGCCAGCAATTCCTCCAGCAGGCTGGTGCGCGTCATGCAGTCGCGCAGCCGTGCCTGATCGGCGGGCAGCATGAACAGCATCTTATCCGCGAGCAGCTGTGTGTAATACGGATCGTTCGCATGGCAGAGGCCCAGAAGCAGGTCGAGTTCGTTGATGCCGGAGAAGTCGCCGGCGTTTGCCCCGCGATATTCCTGGCGCCCGACCCGGTACGGCTTGTAGTACGGGCGCACCGAATGGAAGAATCGTTCCACGTCCAGATTGGCCGCCAGCCGATCGTTGGCGCGCTTCGCCGCGTGCAGCCCCTCGGTCGCCGCCTCGAACATGACATCGGCGACCGGGTTGGAGGCGCCCAGGTGCACGATGGCGGTAATAGCATCCGCAGCGCGCTGCAAGGAGAGAATCCCACGCGTGTTTTCGTCGATGAATAGAAACTCATCGGGAAGCGAGGTGAAGCTCTTGCGCACGCCGGCGCGCGCGCGGTTATGCGTCGCCAAATGCGCGGTCGAAAATCGCGGCGCCATGCCGAGCGATGCGCCCACGTGCAAGGCCAGCGCCGATGCCTCCGGAAACGGCGAGCGCTCCTCGCGCGCGGGGTTGGTGAGCTCGTGGCGCCGCAGTGCCCCGAGATACAGGCCGACGCTGCCGAGCACGCCCAAGGCGCTGTCGAAACCCACCCCGGTATTGCCCTCCTGCAGCAACGCGGCCACATGGATATGGCCTTCATCGCGCAGCGCAGCCTTGATCGGGTCGCCGCAGCCGATCACCTGGGCGCGGTTTTCGCGTGCAAAGTACAGGTTCTCCAGCTCGGTATTCATTTGCACGAAGGAGGTTCGAATCCAGTGTTCGAAGGCATCAGCCCGGCTGCTCATGAGCTGCTCCAGCAATGCGCGATATTCGCGGCTTCCGCGGCAGTGTTATACACATGGAATGACAACCGCACCACCGACCCGCGGTAATCGACGCGCACCCCGTTGGCCTTGAGCGCATTGCCGATGGCAACGCGCGACTCTCTCAGCGGCAGGCACAGGGTGCCGCCGATCCGCTCCAAGACGATTCCGCCGCGCCAGGCGATGGGCAACTCACTGCGAAAAATATCCAGCAGCGCGAGGTTGTGCGCGCGAATCGCCGGCACGCCGATTTCCGTCATGACCCGGATGCTCTCGGCGGCAATCACGTACGGGAGCACCGAGGGCGTGCCGCCCCAGAAACGCCGCGCATCGGCTGCGTACTTGAACGAATGCACATCGAACTCGAATGGATCGAGGTGCGAGAACCAGCCAACGTCGGGAGGCTCGAGGCGTTGTACCAACGCCGGATCAATCCACATGAAGCCCGCACCCGGCCCGCCGCACAGCCATTTAATGCAGCTCCCAAGCACGACATCCGCGCCGAGCTCAGGGATGGAGAGGGGCAGAATGCCGGCCGATTGTGCGACATCCAGGACGCAATGAATGCCTCGGTCGCGGCACAGCGCCGCAATCATGGCCGCCGGCGCCACCGCCCCGGTATTTGAATGCACATGCGTCACGAGCGCCACTGCAACGTCCGCAGCCAGCGCGTCGGCCCAGGTTGTCAGTTCGGACGGATCGCGCGCGCGCGGTATCAGCCTGACGTCAAATCCATGGCGGCCGGCACGCTCAAGCACGAAGGCAAGCGAGGGAAAGGAATCCTCCGCGGCGAGCAGCACCGTGCGGTTCTTGGCTACCGGCAGCGCCGGCAACAGCTTGGCAAGGCCGGAGGAGAGATTGGCTTGCGGACAGTGCTCGGCCGGACTGCCGCCCAGCAAATCCGCCAGCGACGCGCGAAAGCCGTCGATCGCCGCGAGCCACGCAGGCCAGGCATCGCCGCCTTGCACTGCCCAAGGCTGAAGAAAGTTCGCTTGCAGAGCGCCGGCGCTGCGCTTCGGCAGGCATCCGACCGAATGCGTCAGTGCATAAGCTCCCGGGCCGGGCACATGGAATTGATCGCGATGCATGCACGTGGACACTAACGCGGCTTCAATCGATGCACGAGGTTGGCCCGGACTGTGGGCCATTCGGCCTCGATGATGCTGTACACGCAGGTATCCCTGAACGCGCCGTCGGCGCTGCGCTGGTGCTGGCGCAGCACGCCATCGAGCTTCGCACCCAGGCGCTCGATGGCTTGCCGGCTTTGGCGGTTGAAGAAGTGGGTGCGAAACTCCACCGCGATGCAGGCAAGCCGCTCAAAGGCATGCTTCAGCAGCAGCAGCTTGCACTGGGTATTCAGCGAGGTGCGTTGCACGCTCTTGCGGTACCAGGTCGAGCCGATTTCCAGCCGATGATTCACCGAGTCGATATGCATGTAGGTGGTCATCCCGACCGCGCGCTGGGTCGCCTTGTCGACCACCGCGAAGGGCAGCATGGAGCCTTCAGCCTGCAGGCGCAGGCGCCGCTCGATCTCCGCCTTCATGGCGTCGGGGCTGGGAATTGAGGTATACCAAAGATTCCAAAGTTCGCCGTCCCGCACCGACTCCGCGAGATCCGCCCGGTGAGCGAGCGACAGCGGCTCCAGATCGACGCACTGACTGCTTAAGGATACGGGTTCGATCCAGGCCATGGTGCGACTGTGCAGCGCACCCGTAGGGGAGTCAAGGCAGCAGCTCCACGTCGCGCACCAACATCACTTCGCAAGCGCCCGCACCGGTATCGGTGCGCACCATGGAAGTCTTGATTCGCGCGCCGTCATCGCGTTCCGCGTCCACCAGGTCGCCGCTGAGCGTGACGACCTCGCCCGGCCTTAACCTGGATAATTGTTTTGCGACCAATGCGTCCTGCGGAATCACATGGGTGTTGGCGCTGTGAACGATGATCGCGTCTCGGTTGATCGGCGTATCCTGGGTGGCGCGCCAAAAGTAAAAGCGGTCGGACTGGTAGATCTGCATATGGCTGATGATGCGATTGTCCGACATCGGTCCCCAGCCCAGCGCGAGGTCCTCGGGAATCAGGCCAGCCAACCGGTCGAAGCGATAGCGCTCCAGGCCCAAGATTCGCGCGGTAATGTGATAGCTCGCGCGCGTGGTCAAGGTCCAGCGGCCCACCTGGGTTTTTTCCGCGTCCACGGTGTCCACCTGCAGGGGTTCGCCCGGCGCAAGCACGCCGTCCGGCGGATGCACCGGCCGGTCGATGAACCAATTCCACGCGCCCCAGCCGATGTAGGCGACTAAGATCGATGCCAGTGCCGGATGCCGCCACATGCAGGCAGGTTGCCTGACTCTGCGCGCTCATTCCGTGATCTTGGTTCGAGGACGTGAAGGGAGCCGGTGTGCTTTATGTGCCCACTTCTAGGTTCCGGGCTTTTGCACCCAAACCTTGCACCAGCCGGCCTGCGGCACCGTGTGTCCGGGAAAGATCGTGCAGGCGGCGACGGCATCCCCGGCCTTGCCCTGAAATTGCGAGCACGTGCCGCACTTTTGAGTGGCTTTATGCGTCGGATTCGCCGCGGCGTCCACCTTGTTGGTGTCGGTTGCAAAACCGAAGGCCTTGGCACTGGCATCGTTGGGGTCGAGAGGAGTCAGATCCGCGCCCGTCGCGGTGTTGGTCATCATCCCCAATGCCGGCACCAAGGCGCCGACGATCAGTCCGCCCTTCACCACTGCTCGACGTGAAATCTTCTTTTCCATCGGTATTCCCCCAAAGGGTGACAAAATTTATCTTCGATGAATACTAATTGTTTTCTGGTGATCGTGCCAGATTTCAACCGAAGGCTCGCGCTGCTTGCGAACGATGGAGCATTATGGAGAGGCGACCCGGCGGCGGCGGGTGCGCAATACCGTGGGGTAGAGCCGCCGGCAGACGCGTTCAGATCGTCAACGAAAGAGACACGACGCGAGAATGCAGCAGCTGCGGGGCCCTTTCAGGTCCTTCAGGTCTGGACATGCTCGTTGTAAGGACGTGGGTATGCAGTGAGTGTGGTGGCGCTCATGATCGGGACGTGAATGCGGCCCGAAATATCCGGTCTGCGGGGAGGTGTCCCCCCGTCCGTCAGCGGGAACTTGTCATTGCTTTCAGTCGCGGAGCCGAGCCAGACATCCTACCGAAGCGAGGCAGGGATCAGCGCGGTGAAAGCGGCTGCGTGAGCACCGGTCGCAATCCCAATCGCGGTCAGCTCGACTGCGCGTGGTCGGCATCGACCTTTGCGACCGCCGGCCGTGCCGCCACGAGCGCGGCATGCGCGGCGAGTTGCGGCACCTCGGCGTAAAGCTGCGCCTTGTCGTCCGGGTACCACGAGGCGAGCATATAGAGGTAGGTGTCGGCGATGGAATACTCCTGTCCCATCACGTACGGCGACAGCGCCGCGGCGATGACGCGCAAATGGGCGATGAAGTCGCTCATGCCCTGCTGGCGTATGGCGTCGGCATCCTTTTCCCCGGCGCTCGAATAGCGCGCCGAGTAGTAGATGCGCAGCACCGCCTCGTAGACATTGGCGGACAGGAACACCAGCCACGTCAGGAACATCGGATGCAAGCCGGCGCCCGCCCGAGGCGCGAGCCGCGATTGCGGCTGCGAGGCGAGATGGATGAGCATCGCGGCCGATTCGAACATGATGGTGCCATCGGGCAGTACCAAGGCCGGTACTCGGCCGGCTGGATTCACCGCCCGAAAGCGCTCGACCGCCGCAGGTTCGCGGCCCACCCAGATCCGTTCATAGGACGCTCCGATTTCCTCGAGCGCCACCTGCACCGCGAGCGAACCCGAACCCGGCCGGCCGTATAGTGTGTATGAGTTTTGCATGCCCTATTGTGCCACGTCAGGATCGTCTGCGGATGCGGCGGCGATGAGCCAGTCGCGAAACAGCCGAACTTCGCGGCGTATGCGCTGGGGCCGCTCCGGCGCCACGACAAAGTAGGAATTGTCGTCGGCAAATCCCCGAGGCAGCGCGATGACCAGCCGCCGGGTCGCCAAGTAAGCCGTCAGGAACAGCCGATGCGCGAGCACGAAGCCGGCGCCATTCGCTGCGAGTTCCAGCGCGGCAATCGTCGTGTCGACGGCTGGGGCGGAGCTGGCGACGGCGTTGCCCAGCTTCAGTTCCTGACGGACCCTGAGCCAATGGTTCTCGTAGCCGCGGATATGAATCATGCGCCGAGCGAGCAGGCTCGAAATTTCATCTCCCTGCTGCGCGACGGATAGCATCTGAGGGCTGCAGACCGCCATGATGTGCTGGTTCATGAGGCGCTCGGCACGGTACCCGTGCCAGTGACCCGCGCCGTAGCGGATCTCGAGGTCGATCGCCTCATCGGGCGCGGGATTGTCCCAGATCACCGACGAGAGGCGCACATCGACTGACGGATAGGCCGCGGCGAAGCCCGAGAGTTTCGGCGCAAGCCACAATGCCGCCAAACTCACTGGCGCCGCCACGGAGATTTCGACACGTTGCGAGCCCCCGAATAGCCCTACCGTCGAGTCGGCGAGTTCCTCGAAGGCCTTGCGAACCGGCGGCAGGTAGGCAACTCCCATGGGCGAGAGCTTCACGCCGCGCGGCAGACGCTCGAACAGCGCGAAACCGAGGTGAGCCTCGAGCGCGCGGATCTGATAGCTGATCGCACCTGAAGTTAGATTGAGCTCCGCCGCCGCGGCCGCGAAGCTCGAAGTCCGGGCTGCGGCCTCGAAGGCGCGCAGCCAGGTGAGAGTGGGCAAGCCCACGACCGGCCGAACCTGGCTCACGAGGTCTCCGACAAAAAATGTATGGTCAAAGGTAGCAAAAGATTGGCTTTACGCCCATCAGGGATCAATTTATTGTGGCCAATCGTGAAAACACAGGCACGCATTGTGGTGGTCGGCGGTGGCATGATGGGCGCCAGCCTGCTGTATCATTTAGGGCTGGAAGGCTGTAGCGACACCCTGCTGGTGGAGAAGAGCGAACTCACCTCGGGTTCGACCTGGCACGCAGCGGGCCAGTGCCCCAGCATCACCGGCAGCTACAACCTGGCGAAAATCCATGCCTATGGCAACCGGCTGTACCCACGGCTGGAAGGCCTCACCGGCCAATACGTAAGTTGGCACCCCTGCGGCGGACTGCGGCTCGCGACCAATGAGCGCGAACTGGCGTGGCTCAAGTCCATCCTCGGGTATTCCAAGAGCATCGGCTTCGGCATGGAGATCGTGGGGGTCGACACCATCAAGCGCCTGAATCCGTTCCTCACCACCGAGGGCGTCATTGCGGCGGCCTGGACCACCGACGATGGGCACGGCGATCCATCGGGACTGTGCAATGCGCTGGTAAAAGGCGCGCGCGATTTGGGCGCGTCGGTGGAGCGCCATAATCGAGTGCTCGACATTCAACGGCGCCAAAGCGGCGAGTGGGAGGTTATCACCGAAAAGGGCAGCATCGTCGCGGAGATGGTGGTCAACGCCGCGGGCTGCTATGCGCGGGAGGTTGCGCGGATGGTGGGGGCCGATGCGCCCATCACCAACATGCAGCATCAGTATGTGATCACTCATCCCATCCAGCAGTTCATCGATCGCGTCGAGGAAATCCCGGTGATCCGCGATCCCTACACCTCCGGCTACCTGCGGCAGGAGCAGAAGTCCGGGTTGATCGGGGTGTATGAAACCGCCGAGCTACGCGAGGCGTGGACGCCGCGCGGCTTTCCGGAGTGGGAATCCTCGAATGAGCTGTTTCCCGACGATGTGGAGCGCATCGCGCCCTGGCTGGAGCGCGCGATCGAACGCATGCCGCTGTTCGGCGAGGCAGGCATCCGCCGCGTGATCAACGGGGCGATTCCGCACACGCCCGACGGCGCTCCCCTGCTCGGTCCGGCGGCCGGTTTGCGGAATTTCTGGATGTGCTGCGGCAACTCCTTCGGTATTGCGCAGGGCGCGGGCTGCGGCAAGTACCTCGCGCAGTGGATGGTGCACGGCGACGCCGAGATCAACATGGCGGAATTCGATCCGCGGCGTTTCGGCAAGTTTGCCGATGCCGCCTATGTGCGCGACAAGGTGTTCCAGGACTATGGCCGGACATTTACCACGCGCATGCCCGGCGAGGAGGAAATGGCGGGCCGTCCGTGCAAGATGAGTCCCCTGCACTCGCGGCTCGAGGCCCAAGGATGCGTGCACACCGAGACCTTCGGCTGGGAGCGGCCGAAGTGGTTCTCGCTCGACGGTCGTGAGGAACAGGGCTCTTATTCGCGCAACAATGTATTCGAGGTGGTCCGCGAGGAGGTTGCCGCCGTGCACGAACGGGTCGGCGTTCTCGACTTGACGGGATTCGCCAAGTACGACATCCGCGGCGCGGATGCCGAATCCTTTTTGAACCGCGTGTGCGCCAATCGGGTTCCGCGCAAGGTGGGCGGTATCGCCCTGGTGCATCTGCTCTCGCCCATGGGGCGAATCCTCGGCGAAATGACCGTCAGCCGCTTGAGTGAGCAGCATTTCTACGCGCTCTCGGCCGCCGCCGCCGAGTTGCGCGATCGCGACCTGCTGGTGCAAAGCCTGCGGCCGGGTGAATCGGTGCGGATCGATGATGTCACGGAGGAATTCTGCGTGCTGGTGGTGAGCGGACCGAAGTCGCGGGCACTGCTCGAGGCGCTGACCGATGAGGACTTGGGAAACGAGCGCTTCCGCTGGCTTTCCGCCCGCGAGATCCGGATCGCCGACTCGAGCGTGCGCGCGCTGCGGGTCAGCTATGTGGGCGAGCTGGGGTGGGAGCTGCACGCGCCGATGGCCTCGATGCAGCCGCTGTACGAGGCCATTTGGGCCAAGGGCCGGGCGCACGGCATTGCCAATTATGGGCTCTACGCGGTCAACAGCATGCGAGTCGAGAAGGGCTACAAGGCGTGGTCGACCGAGCTCACCAATGAACTGAATATGCTCGAAGCCGACATGGCGCGGTTCCTTGCTGTGGATAAGGCCGATTTCGTCGGCAAGGCCGCGACGCTGGCTCAATCGCCCCGCCCGCTCAAGATCGTCTATACGCAAGTCGATGTCGCGGACGCCGATGCGCGCGGCGGCGAACCCGCGCTTCACGGCGATCGCTGCATCGGCGTCGCCACCTCCGGCGCCTATGGCCACCGGGTGCGGAAAAGCCTCGCTTTCGCCTGCGTTGAACCGACATTTGCCAGTCCGGGCAGCGTTTTCGATCTGCTCATCCAGGGCGAGCGGCGCCGCGCCACAGTGCTCGGCGCGCCGGCCTTCGATCCGGACAATCTGCGCATGAGGGCATGAGTTCATGGCGGTAGATATTCCCACGCGCGCGCGGGCCGTCATCGTCGGCGGCGGCGTCATCGGCTGCTCCGTTGCCTATCATCTGACCAAGCTGGGCTGGAGCGATGTCGTTCTGCTCGAACGCAAGCAGCTCACCAGCGGAACCACCTGGCACGCCGCCGGCTTGATCGGCCAGCTGCGCCAAAGCATCAATATGACGCAGCTTGCGCGCTACACGGGTGAGCTGTACCGCGGACTCGAGGCCGAGACCGGACAGGCAACCGGTTATCGTCAATGCGGTTCGGTGTCGTTGGCAACCACGCCTGCGCGCATGGAAGAGCTGCGGCGCAACGCCTCGATGGCCAAGGTGTTTGGCCTCACGGTGAACGTGGTCGGACCGCAGGAGATCCGCTCGCTGTATCCGCTGGCCAATCTCGACGACGTCATCGGCGGCATTCACATTCCGAGCGATGGCTATGCCAACGCGGTCGACATCACGCAAGCGCTCGCCAAAGGCGCGCGCAGCCGGGGCGCAAGGATAATTCAGGACCTTAAAGTGAACTCGATTCTGCATGACGGTAGCACGGCCCTGGGCGTGCAGACGGACGCCGGGCCCATCGAGGCGGATTACGTCGTTCTCTGCGGCGGCATGTGGACGCGGGAGCTTGCCGCTCAGGCCGGGGTAACGGTGCCGCTGCACGCATGCGAGCACTACTATGTGCTGTTCAAGGATGTTCCCGGCTTGAGCCCCGATCTGCCGGTGCTGCGCGACTACGATTATTGCAGCTACTTCAAGTACGACGCCGGCAAGCTGCTGGTCGGCGCGTTCGAACCGCACGCCCGCCCCTGGGGTGATAAGGGTATTGCGGAGGACTTTTGTTTCGGCGAGATCGCGGGCGATTTCGCGCATTTCGAGCCCGTGCTGGTGGATGCCATGCGGCGCATTCCCGCGCTGGAGAAGGCCGGCATACAGAAATTCTTTTGCGGTCCGGAGAGCTTCACGCCGGACGTGCGCTACCACCTGGGCGAATCGACGGAGCTGGCGCATTGCTTCGTGGCGGCCGGCCTCAATTCCATCGGCCTTCAATCCGCGGGCGGGATCGGCAAAGTCGTGGCGGAGTGGATTCGCGATGGGCACCCACCGGTCGATCTGTGGGAGGTGGACGTTCGGCGCAATATGCCGTTCCAGATCAATCGAAAATATCTGCGCGCGCGCGTATCGGAAAGCCTGGGGCTGCTGTACGCCACGCATTGGCCGTTCCGCCAGTACCAGACGGCACGCGGGGTGCGCCACTCCGCGTTGCACGAGCGCTTACGCGACGCCGGTGCCTGCTTCGGCGAGGCCTTCGGCTGGGAGCGCGCCAACTGGTATGCACCTGCCGGCATGGAGCCGAAGTACGAGTACAGCTATGGACGGCAGAACTGGTTCGAGTGCAGCGCGCGCGAGCACCGCGCGGTGCGCGCGGGCGTCGGGCTGTTCGACCAATCCTCATTCGCCAAATTCCGCCTGGAGGGCGCCGACGCCGAGCGCGTTCTGAATCGCGTGTGCGCCAACGAGGTGGCGGTCGAGCCTGGTAAGATCGTCTATACCCAGTGGCTGAACGAGCGCGGCGGAATCGAGGCGGACCTCACCGTGACGCGCCTCAGCGACACGGCGTACTTGATCGTGACCGGCGCCGAGACCGAGACCAAGGACTTCAACTGGCTACGGCGGCACATCGAGTCCGGCGCTCATTGCGTCGCGACCAACGTGACCTCGGGGATGGGCGTGCTGTCGGTGATGGGGCCGCGGGCGCGCGAATTACTCCAGCCGCTGACGCCGGATGACATGTCGGATCGAGCCTTTCCGTTCGCCACCAGCCGCACCATCGAACTGGGCTATGCCTTGGTGCGCGCCTCGAGAATCACCTATGTGGGGGAACTGGGATGGGAGCTGTATGTGCCGACCGAGTTCATGCTTGGCGTGTACCAGGAAATCGCCGGTGCCGGAGCGGAATTTGGCATGGCGCATGCCGGCTACCACGCCTTGAATTCGCTGCGCATCGAGAAGGCGTATCGGCACTGGGGGCACGACATCACGGATGAGGACACGCCTCTGGAGGCGGGCCTGGGGTTCGCAGTCAAGTTCGACAAGCCGGGAGGATTCATTGGACGCGAGGCGCTGCTGCGCCAGCGGCAGTCCCACTTGCGCAAGCGGCTGGTGCAATTCAAGTTGAAGTCGCCCGACCCCTTGCTGTATCACAACGAGCCGATTTGGCGCGGCAACTCCATCGTCGGCTTCATCCGCTCGGCAATGTACGGCCATAGCTTGGGCGCGGCGGTGGGCCTTGGCTACGTCGCCACGGCCCCGGGCGATGCCATCGGCGCCGACGACTACGACATCGAGGTCGCCGGCATCCGCTACCCGGCGACCGCCTCGCTGCGGCCGCTGTACGATCCGGCGAACGCACGCATAAAAGGGAGAATTACGCCATGAATCATTCAACTGTCATCGCGCCGTTGGCTGCGGGCACCAAAAAGGGCTATAGCTTGGATCGCCGCTTTTACTGCGACGATGAGCTGTTCGCGGCCGACATGGACCAGGTCATCGGGCGCAAATGGATCGTCGCAGGCCATATCGACCGCGTGCGCCGCAAGGGCGACTACTTCCTGTACAAGGTCGGCCATGAGTCGATCATCATCATCCGCAGCGACGCATCGACTATCAATGCGTTCTACAACGTGTGCCGGCACCGTGGCTCGCTGGTCTGCACCGAGCCCTCGGGACGGCTCGCGCGCCTGACCTGCGGCTACCATGCATGGAGCTATGGTCTCGACGGTGCGCTGATCGCCGCGCGCCTGATGCCGGATGACTTTTCCAAGCAGGCGCACGGCCTGCATCGCTGTCACGTCAGAGTGTTCCACGGGCTCATATTCATCAACTTGTCGGACGCCGAGCCGCCGGACTTCGACGCCACCTTCGGGGAGCTTGCGCCCTATCTCGATTTCCACGGCCTTGCCGACGCGAAGATCGCCCATGCGCAGTCCTACCCGACCGGCGCCAACTGGAAACTGGTGGTCGAGAATTTCGTCGAATGCTATCACTGCGTCCCGGCGCATCCGGAGTTCTGCTCGATGCATCCGCCGGAGGCCTTGGTGGCATTCGGCGCGGGGCCCAGTTCCGGGCCGCCCGATGCGGTGGAAAAATACCTGCCGACGGTTAAAGACTGGGAGCGGCGCGCGGCGGCTTTAGGCAGGCCAATCGGCACCGTGGATGACGGACCCGAATCCTCGCATCTGCGTCTGTTGCTGCAGCGGACCATTCGCGAAGGCTATGAAACCGAAACCCAGGACGGCCGCCCTGCCTCTTCCCTGATGGGCAAGCGCCACGATTTCGATCAGGGCCGCATGTACCTATCATTCAGTCCCTTCACGCAACTGGTGGCGACCGCCGATTTCGCGGTGCTGTTCCTGTTCACGCCGCGCAGCACCTTGGAAACCGATGTGGACCTGTACTGGCTGGTGGACGGCAAGGCGACCGAGGTGGACGTCAAGAGGATGATCTGGGGGTGGGATGAGACCACGAAACAGGACAAGACGATCACCGAGAACAATCAGGCCGGCATCTTATCCAAGCGTTACCAGCCGGGCCGATACTCGGATCACGAACTTCGCGTCGTGACCTTCCAGCAATGGTACCTGGCACAGTTCGGCTACGCGATCAAATGACATAAGGCAGCTCGATGCGCGCCACCACCGGCGTGGCGCGTTCGAACAATCCTGCGTGGCCCGCATGCGAGCCCTTGTCGCATATCTTGACGTCGCCGCTCTTGGTGGAGACACGAACATGCGCGCTGCCTTCGCCGTTCTTGAAGGTCAGACGGGAGCCCGGGCCATGGCGCAATTCGATCGCTTTCGGCCCGAAGCAATTCTCGATATCGCCGCTGAAGCTCTCCAGGTCGAAATCGGCGGCAGGGGCGCCGGCAAAATCCAGCGTGACCGTGCCGCTGACCGACTCGCCGTCGAGCTGCCCATCTTTCTCGAGCGCAAGCGAGGCCGACAAGTCGCCCGATATGCTCTTCAGCCGCACGCGCGTCAGCGTGGCGAGCTGCAGATGCACATCGCCGCTGACCGTGGTGACCTCCAACTCGCCTCCACCGCCATTCAGTGCCACATCGCCGCTGATGGTCTTGATCTCGGTCATCTTCGCCGCGCGCGCCGTCAATCGGACCGAGCCGCTTACCGTGCTGGCGTGAAGGTCGCCGCCGGCCTCGCCGCTGAGGTCGCCGCTCACGCTCTGAAGTTTCAAATCACCCTGCAGGCCCGTGACCTTGAGAGTCGCGCTGACCACCGTGGCCGAGACCCTGCTTCTTGCCGGCACGCGGATGATGAGATTCGCGGAGCCATCGCCGCCCATACTCATGCCGTTATGCTCCACGACGCGAATCGAGGTCATGCCACCCGAACCGGTCACATCCACCCGATCCACCTGGTCCCCGGCAGTGCCGCTGACTTCGACCTCAGGTCTGTCCCATCCATCGATCTCGACCGAGCCCGCGACATTGACGATCTCAACGGAGCCTTGCGGCTCGGCGGGGCGCCGCTCGCTGATTGTCCTGCCCGCGTGAACCAAAGACCACGGCGCCGCCAGCAGCAGCAGCGAAGCCAGGGCGATCCAGGGGCCGCGTCGTTCTCGAGAAAATAGCTTTGACATGATCAGGTCCTCGTCATCGTGGGTTGGGTAGCCTGCACGACGTGCTCGTACAGATCGAATTCATCTTGCCAGGTGCTTTCCCAAAGCTGCTCGAGCACCGGACTCGCGGGCGCTGCGATCAGCGCCTGGCGTATGTCCTCGTGCGCCTTGCGGATGGTCGCGAGACTGGCCTCGACCTTGGCGCGCGTCGCCGGGTCGAGCAGCGGCAGCCGCTGTTGAAAGGCGTGCTCCAAGGAATTACGCGCCGCCACGTAGCGTGCGGTGGTGACATCGCCGTAGCTCGGCTGCGCCGCCATGATCGGAGCGATCGGCGCAACGGGGCGGCCATGCAGCACGGCCCAGGTGAGCGCGCTTGCAAGGCAGGCGCCGGCCACAGCCGCCGCGGCGGCCCACGCCATCGGCTGCCGGCGATGCGCGCCGCGCAGCCCGCCGCGCTCGATGCTCCGGGCGATGCCCGGCCACAGATTGCGCGGCGGCGAGATGTCCCGAGGCAGCTTCGCGAGCTGTGCATCGAGCGAATTTCGTGCAGGTTCCGTCATTTCTCCTCCAATCCGAGCGCGGCCGTCAACAGGCTTCGCGCCCGGTGCAGCTGTGCTTTGCAAGTGCCCTCTGCAATGCCGAGAGACGCGGCAGCCTCCGCGTGGCTGTAGCCGTAGATTCCGACCAGCACCAGCACGTGGCGCGCTCCGTCCGGCAGGTTTGCGATCGCCTGCTCGATATCGAGCGGCGGCGAGCCGGAGCCAGGATCCGACACCTCGGGAAGCCCGGTGGCCGGTTCGGCGATTTCGTACAGGTTGCGCAATCCGCGCCGGCGCGACAACACCGTGTGCACGGCGATCCGATGCAACCAGGTCGAGAATCGGCTGCGCTGCTCGAAGCGCGGCAACGCCTTCCATGCGGCAATGAAGGATTCCTGCGTGCAATCCTCCGCAGCCTCGCGCTGTCCGGTCATGCGCAGGCACAAACCGTAGATGCGGGGCGAGAACTGCCGGTAGAGCTGCTCGAAGGCGCCGCTATCACCGGCGATGGCTCCGGCGACGAATGCACCGGCGTCCGCCGCGTCCATCTCGGCCTCAGGCTGCAGTAATTGGGCCGTATCCACGGTGCTCCTAATGTCGTCTCTTGCCGGATTAGAGACGGGCAGGAGGCGAATGGTTTAAACCGACCGCTTAAGGTTCGGGTGCAAATGGTCCCGCAACAGGGCCTCGACCTGATCCAGGTCCACCGGCTTGGTCAAATGCTGATCGAATCCGGCGGCGAGCGCCCGCTCCTTGTCCTCGCTCTGGCCCCATCCGGTAACGGCCACCAAGTAGACCTGCTTTCCCCACGCCTGCCGGCGGATGGCGGCTGCAACCTCGTAGCCGTTCAGATCCGGCATCCCAATGTCGAGAAACACGGCTTCGGGCCGCTGTTGCTCCACCAGGTCGAATGCCTCCCGGCCCGAATGTGCTACATACACCTGGTAGCCGGAGAAGCCCAAAATCAGCGCCATGCTGTCCGCCGCGTCGCGGTTATCGTCCGCGATCAGCACCTTGGAGCTTCCACCGTCGAGGGCGGCCTTTTCCGCGGCGGGAGGCGCGGGTTGATCGGCCTTCAACATCACGATGGAGCGTGGCAGATGAATGGTGAACTCGCTCCCCTTGCCGGGGCCGGCGCTGGTGGCCTCGACGCGGCCTCCGTGCAGGCCGACGAATCCCTTCACCAGCGCAAGGCCTATCCCTAAGCCGCCCTCCGCCCGGTCGATGGCGGTTTCCAGCTGAGAGAACATTTCAAACAAGGTGGGTATGGCCTTGGGATCGAGGCCGATCCCCGTATCCTTGACCGAGCGGATGAGTTCGGAGGCGGACAGCATCCCGCTCAGGCTTATGAAACCGCCTTCATCGGTGTACTTTGCCGCGTTGGTCAGCAGGTTCGACAGGGATTGCGACAGCCGCAGCGGATCGCCGGACAACAATAGGTCCTCTTGCGGCAGCGTCACGGTCAGGCGCTGGCTCTTTGAGTCGATCAGCGGCCGTGCGACCTCGAGTGCCGCGTCCACCACGGAGCGAAGGTCGATGACGTCCATTTTCAGGTTCAGCCGGCCGCGCGTGATTCTGGACACATCGAGCAGGTCATCGAGAAGAAGCGCCATGCGCTGAACCTGCCGACCGATGACGGTGCGGCTCCATTGGCGCTGCTGTTCATCGGCTTCCTTGCCCTCGAGCAGCTTCACGGCGTGGCGTATGGGGGCCAGGGGATTGCGCAGTTCATGGGCGAGGGTCGCCAGAAATTCGTCCTTGCGGCGATCCGCCTCGCGCAACGCCGCTTCGGACGCCTGCAGTGCCGCGTTGGCCTCTTCCGAGGCGCGCGCGCGCGCCTCGATCTCATCCAACATGGCATTGAAGGCAAGCACCACGACGCCGATCTCGTCATCGCTGGTCTTGGGTGCGCGCAGCGAATAATCGCGCCGATCGACGATTTGACCCGCGACTGCCGTCATCGCCTCGAGCGGCGCGGTGATTCTTTTCTGCAACCGGTTCGACAGCACGTAGGTGGCGGGTAGCGTCAATGCCAGGACCAGCGCGAAGATGCTTACGTAGGCGCTCAGCCGGCTTGCCACATCGTAGCGGGCCCGCAAATAAATGGTGCCCAGGAATTCCCCGTTATGGATGACCGGCTGCGAAAGCTCGACGCGCTCGCCGGCGACCATTTCTCCGGGCGGCGGTGGGGCGGCCGGCGGCGACAGCCCCGAGCCGCCGCGCGTGTAGGAGGCATAGAGCGTGCCGTCGGCCCCATACAGCGCCGCGATCAACAGCCGGGAGCGAATGCGCATCGCCTCCAAATTCCTCTGAGCTACCTCGTGATCGTCGAATTCCAGCGCAGGGGCAACGGAGACCGCGAGAATCGTGGCCTGCGTGGTAAGTTCCGCGGCCCACGATCCACGGTAAACGCTGAGGTCATACAACAGCATTGCAATGCCGGCGACGCACACCGCCACGGTGTTGGTGACTGTCACCAAGCGCATCAGCTTGCCGCGCACCGAGCGGCGATAATGCTTCGCGATGCTGGTTGGATCGGTCTTCACTTCAGCGACGCCTGGCGAATGCTGCAGGCCGCATCCCCCCTGCCCGGATACTCGACCGGGCTGCAGAAGGAATCCGACTGGCGCCGCCCGCCGTGCACCCGGATCGCGACGGACAGAAGCTCGGAACTTATTTTCACTCCGACTCGATCCGCGGCCGTGAGCGAGACCTCGAATCGCACGCGATTATCGACGCTGACGAAATTGAACACACTGCCCAGATCGAGGCCTCGTTCATCGTCGCTGACAATGAGCAGGGGCCGGCCCGGGTGGCCGGCCGCGGCGCGCAGGAAATCGGCGTGACCAGGGCCGACGTAGAGCATTTGCGCATCGCCGAGGTCCTGGATGCGGCTCACTTCCCGGACCTCCGCCGGCTGCTTATGGATCGGATGTCCCGGCAGCAGGCGCTTCAGCGCCGCGGCCAGTCCCGGATCCTCATACACATCGATGACAAAGGGATGCCCGGCAACTTCGTTTTCCGGCCAATCGACATAGCCGGTGAAGCGGTAGATATAGGCGGCCTTTACGCTGTCCTCCGAATGGGGGGGCTGCGCGCGCACGGCTGCCGAGACCGCCCAGCACAGCAGGCAGGCTGCAAGGGCCCAGAAGCGCGCGCGCTCGAACGGTGTCTGCACTGGTCAGAACCTCAATCGCGCTTCGGCCATGACGCTTCGGTAAATTCCTTCGCCGCCTTCGCCTTGGGCGGGTGAAAACTCGTAGTGCCGCGCACGCAGCAGATTTTGCGCACTGATGGAGAGGTCCCAGAGGTCCGACGCTCTCCAGCCTAAGCGGCCGTTCAATTCGCAGTAATGCGGCAATGCCGGGCTGGGCAGCGCACCCACGTAGCGCAGTGTCGCATCGAGGACGACGCGATGGCCCAGGTTCATAGAGGACTTCACGTCCGCGTGCGCACTTGGATCATCGCCGGCCTGAGTGGTTCCCAGGAGTCCGCTGGCGCCGGGGGTGAAGCGCAGCTGTTCGCGCAACGCGGTGAATCCCGGCGACAGGCGCCACCAGTCCGCGATCTGCCAGTTTGCCCAGCCCTCGACGCCATAGGCGTCGCCCTTCAGCTGGTTGCCCCACGAGATCGGAAATAATTGCGTGGCGGAGGCCGGATCGACCGTGCGCAGATAATCGTAGTCATTGTAGAAGGCCGCGAGCGAGACCGAGACCGAGGTCGAGATCTCGATGCGCGTTCCTGTTTCATAGTCGGTGACCCGCTCGGGTCGAAACAACTTGTT
>Ga0302320_10009951_pt1 | contig 20358 bp, 23 predicted proteins | sample Bog_T0_3_FD_202130 | JGI IMG/M metagenome (GOLD analysis project Ga0302320, IMG submission 202130) | Peat permafrost microbial communities from Stordalen Mire near Abisko, Sweden - Bog_T0_3 | ecosystem: Environmental > Terrestrial > Soil > Wetlands > Peat | place: Sweden: Abisko, Stordalen Mire...
GTCGCCCTCGTTGTACCGGGCCGCCCACATGCGATCCGCTCCGGTGAGGTCCTGGCGCGGCACAAGCACCTGGGCGCGATACTCTTCCTTGCCGACAACGCCCTTCGCCTGTAGCTCGGCGTGAATGACCTGGTTGATCTCCGCGCGGGAGCGGTTGTCGGGCGAGACGACCAGCGTGTTATCGGGCGACTTGGCATACTCCTTGGCAATAGCCAAGATGCGGTCTTCATGACCTCGCACTTCATGGATGCGGCCCTGCCGCTCCATACCGGCGATAGCCTCTCCCACCTGGCCGCGCGCAAGCTGCTCGACGGTCTGTTTCAGCTCCGGATCGCGCTGCCGGACAATCTCCTCCAGCTTTACCGTCTTCATGCCCGCGTCCTGGAGCTGGGCAAAGATGCGGCCCGCCTCGACCGATTCATGCTGGCGAGTATCGCCTACCAGCAAAACGCGGTCGTTCGGGTGCCCGGTCGTCACCGCCGACCAGGGCGGTTAACGAAACCGACTTCGGCGCGGAAAAGGTCGCATCCCAGCCCGCCCGGTGCTCGACCGAAGTCGTCTCCCTGCCAAACTGTCCGGCGTAGGTTTTGGCCGTCTGATGCCGGACGAGCTGCGCTTCCGTCTGCGGGTGCTGGCCTTCGCTCAGGCGGGCGAAGTGCTCCGCGCCAACTGCGCCCGAAAGGCCCCACTCTCCGGCAAGCCTGCCCTGCCACTCGCTATGCCCCTGCTGGTCGCGGCTCCAGTAGTTCTGCTCGCTCGATGTGAACTCCCGCGCGTGGTACGTCCGCGCCTGGCCTGCCGAAAGTGGTTGCGAGATGGAAAGCATGATGTACGCCTCGGTCCAAGTTACTGCTGCTGCGCCGGTGCCGCCTCAGTCTGCGACGGAGTCCCATTGCTGCTTCTCGGCTTCTGTTTTGGTGCGGGATGGTGAGGAGCAGGCGGCGTGCTTTGGGTCGCATTCTGCGGAGAGGCTGGAGCATGTTTGATAAGCAGAATGTACTCTGCCGCTTCTTTGAGTGGGCCACTGGCAAAGTACCACGTCCCGGCTCCGCCGATCACGATGCCGACAAGAACGGCGATGGCAAGTTGTTGCCAGCGGAAGATGTCGGTAACCCGCCATCTGCTAGAACAGGACGAGGAGAACTCTATGCCGCATAGGGTATCCGGTAGGAACGTGACACATCGAGTTCTCTTCTTGGCGACCTAATGCGTCATCGCGTTTCTCCAGTGAACCGCTCCCATCATCGCAAATAGGAAGACCTGCTGATTACGAATCCGTGGTTCTATGGGTCAAGATAGACGACTGTCGGCGGATTTAATCTGCTTTCGTTAAGATGCAGAGCGGTTCATAAAACAGGTGCGGGACAGACCAAATACCGCCAGGACATCCAAGTTCAATCGCCGGATTAATAACCCGTAGACGGACGTAAGACGCACTCATACGCATTTTGGATAGTCGAGGACAGGCGGCATAGCTCCGGGCTTGTCCTGGGGCTTTTCTGTTCGATCTCGCACGACTCTACACTTTGGTACAAAGGCTGAACTAGCCCCACCATACCCAGCTAGTTTTTGTTTTTGTACTTGTGCGGGGTGGGTGCGGGAGGGGCGCTAGCGCCCTCCCGCTGAATGCGAGCGTAGCTCGCTGACCGCCCGTTAGGGCGCTCATTTTCCTCAAGCGGTGTTGGATGACTATTTGTTTTTATATGTATCTATTACATGTATTAGTGAGGGTGTTTCAGCGGATTCTAGTGAGGGCGTTTCAGCGTGGGAAAGAATGCAGTGAGGGCGTTTCAGCGGATATTAAGCTGCTGATTATAAAGAAATAAATGGCAAAACTATCCCATTTATCGTGCAGTGAGGGTGTTTCAGCGTGGAAAACGCTCTCTATTCACAGGCGTTCTGTGCAAAATTTAGTTGCCTATCTGTTTTGGATTGATCGACGTCGGACAAGGGTGAACTTCGAAGCAACCTTTAGGCGTGGCATATTTGAGACCCGGCCAGCAGAGCTTTAACTTTTTCACCTCACGTAAGAAATCCTTGCGGAAGTCACGGACAACGAACTTGTCATTAGCTTTTGAAGGATCAACCCCGAATTGTAGGTACAGGCGTTCCCATGACAAGCGCTCGGGCTTCTTTCCTTGGCTATAAAGAGTGAATGACTTGTACGACAACCACATGTAGATGTCAAGGCCGAGCGAGGATCTACGCATCGTCTTCAGTATCCGCATGTCGAGCGGAACCGGGTGAGCGACAATTTCGTCGAACATCTCCTCGCCAAGTTCCACCCAGCTTTTCCAAAGCGTGTCCTGCTGTGGCCGATGGTAATCCCACCACAGAACGGCTTTAGGAGCCAAGCGGCCACCAGTAGAAACCTTGCCTTTACTGGTCTCATAGATCATGTCCACGTGACAATTGAAGAGTCGGTCTATTTGGCTTTTGAGCCGCGTCCGATCTCCACGGCTTCCGCCGCTATCGCTATTGATCCCGAGTTCCTGCATAAAGGAAGACAAGGATGGCCCCAGAATCAACTTCCGATCTTGCGTCTTGATAGCCTCGGTACTAGCCCATGCCAGAAGCAGACGTGGGAGATTTCCAAAAGGGAGCTTGTTGTCCCCGCCGGCAATCATGATGAGCTTGTAGGGACCATTCTGGCGCTTGTACTGCTGCCTGTTCCCTGGATCAGTGCGCGGCAGAGAGCAGAGCGTTAGCAGCCGCCCCATGAACCCCAGGTCCGGGGTCGGGTCTTCACCGATGCCCGCAAGGGCATCAAACTGCTTGGTGCGGGTGAAGTGATGCCTTCCCTGCACCGTCAGTGCATTGGGCGCGGCGCTGGAAGACTCATCCGCCAGCATCTCGAATCCCGGCAGCAGGTCGGCTAGAGGCAAAAGTTCGCTATTTCTTTTACCGCTCATGCTCGACCCCTTTCTGTCCTCTGTTATTTTGCTGATTTCATGCTTTCATCAAAACACCAATTCAGCAATTCATTCAGCTTCATATCGCGGTCAAGCGCGGCTTGTTTGAAAGCCCGGACAAATGCAGGCGACATTCTGAACTGTAAAGGCACAAGATCGGCGGACGGGACAACTCCGCGCTGCCGCGTGGCGGTCTGAAAGCGCGCTCTAGCAGGAGAAAGGTCGGCACCATCCAGAGCGATAGGTTGAGGCTTAGCCATTGACTGGACTCCTTTCTGCTTTCACTTTTTCATGAAAGCATGATTTAATTTCTTTCCACAAGACCGATACTTCCTCGGCAGCGGGGCTTTTGGCTCCCAGCTCCGGGGCGGTGTTACCGCCCGTCATGGAGGCGGCATAGGCAACACGGTCGGCGATAAATGCCTGTGCCACGCGACCATGCTGAGACAGGGCGGCAACCGCCTGGGCGGTAATGCTCGCTTGCGACTTTGCCTGAGTCAGAACGAAGAGAAACGGCCTGCCGGCGGCCTGTACTAGCTCGACGGTTTCGGCCACCGCCCAAAGGTCGGATGGGGAAGGTCTCACCGGGATCACCACGAGGTCAGCGTATGTGACCAAACTAGCGGTCTGATCTGAGATCGTGGGAGCGGTGTCGATCAGGCAAAAAGCCGCGCTATGGTTCTTTTCCAAAGCTGCCAGCCCAGTCTTGATCTGGGCGAAGGGCACCTGACCAAGCTGGGGCGTTTCTGCCGTACGGCGCTCATGCCAACGACTCAATGTGCCCTGGCGATCAGTATCAATCAGCCACACCGGGCCTTCGCCTGCTCGTTCCGCTTCAACAGCCAAATGCGCGGCCAGCATCGTTTTGCCGCTTCCACCCTTTTGAGAGGTAATAACGATTGTTTTCATGAAAGCCATCTTTCAGCAAGAGCTACTTTAATGAAATATATCACAGTTATTTTAGTACCTAAATAATTTAGTGTTGCTCCCACAGTGGGAGCAGGGTAATATGTGGAGTGTGAGAGTGATAGCGCGTGGCACCCTAAATGATTTTGTCAGAAACAGGGTTAATCGTAAGCTCCAAAAGATGGTGAAGGATCATCTTGATGCTTGGTACTCCGAAGCCGCGAAGGCCACCTGGAAGAGCTCGGCAGAACTGAAAGCACAATACGGTTCAGCCAGCATCATTTCTTCTGAACGTGTTGTTTTCAACATCAAGGGGAACGACTACAGACTGGTCGTTGCAATCAGCTATGACTATCAGGTGCTCCTCGTCATCTGGGTGGGCACGCATAAAGAGTACGACCAGATTGACGTCGGAAAGGTGGAATATGACAAGCGTCGGTATGCAGATCCATCCGATTCGGACTGAAGCGGATCACGAATTAGCAGTAAAGCGGATTGAAAAGCTCATCGGCGCTGCCCCCGCCAGTGCTGAAGGGGATGAGCTGGATGTACTTGCCACCCTTGTAGACGCGTATGAGGCAAAATACCATGCGATTGACGCTCCAGACCCCGTCGCCGCGATTCAGTTTCGTATGGAGCAACAGGGGTTGTCCCGTAAGGATTTAGAGCCTTTGATTGGCAGTCGGGCGCGAGTGTCTGAAATCCTAACGCGCAAACGGAGCCTCACCTTGAGCATGGTTCGCCGTGTAAAGTTTGGTCTCGGGATCTCTGCGGATTTGCTGATCAATGCCACGCCGACCAAACCAAGACGTGTTTATAGCTCGCAGACAGCACGGAATGTACAGCCAGGCAAGACAAAGAGCGTGAAGAGAGTTTCATTACGCACCCGCGAACAGGCGAGTAATGCGTAGATCGGAATTGTGCAACGTCAGCCCCGCCGCAAGGCGGGGCTTTGGCTTTCAGATGCCGATTTTCTCGACCTCTTACCGCCCATTGCTTCGATGGAGCGGCGCATGGTTGATATGTGCATGTCTGTGCTCTTTTCAATCACAGAGATTTACTTTTGGGCAACGCCAAGCTGCTTGGCCATTTTGACCTGCGTAATCTCTCTTGCGCGTCGCAACTCCTGCAACGTCATCTCTTCTGAAATCAAGAGTGCGGCCATTTTCTCAATCTTTCGGCGACGAGCAACGGGAAGCGCGTCGATGATCTCATTGACATTTTTTGCCATTGTTTATTTCCTCTCTTTTGCCATGCGGGCAAGGTGCAAGTCAAATCGTTGATCGGCCTTGCAAATCAACTCGCGGTAAAAGCGCTTTTCGCTGATGCCTGATTTATCTCCGGCGACGAGGAGTATCGCCCTGCGCTTTGGGTCAAATGCAAAGGCTATGCGCCATATACCATCGTTTGCGTCGAATCGAAGTTCCTTCATATTACAGTGACGCGAATCTTTGAGGGTATGGGAGCCGGGGGGGGGTGCCGCTCATCTTAAATCGCAATCCGCTCGACCTCATCAAGGCTCATTTCGTCGCTGCGCCGGTCGTAAAGCTGCGTGGTGCGAGTGCTGGCGTGGTTGGCCATGGCTGCGGCCTTCTCCAGAGTCCCGCCGTTCTTCAGATAGGCGGTGATGCCGGTGGCCCGGAAGCTGTGGTTGCCGATTTTGGTCTTGATGCCGGCCGCCTCGGCGCGCCGCCGGATCATGGCGTAGGCGTTGGCCTGGGGCAGGGGAGTGTGGGTGAGCTGGCCGGTGCCGCGCCCGAGGGTCCGGAACAGCGGATCCTTCGGACCGTTCTCGACCCCATTTCCTTCGAGATAAGCGACAAGTGCCTGCTCCAGATTGTGGTGGCAGGGCATGGCGTGGTCTTTCCCACCCTTTTCATGTAACCGCACCCACAGCCGCCGGTTCTGGGTAAACACATCCTCGACCTTCATACCCAACGCGGCCCCGATGCGGGCGAAGCTGTATACCATGAGCGAAATCAGCGCCCGGTCACGCAGACCCGCCGGCGTCGTGGCGTCAATGCTGTCGAGCAGCGCCCGCGCCTCGGCCGGCTCCAGCACCGGCGTCTTGCCCACACGCACCACGTGGCGCGGCCCACGCACCGATGCCGCGGGATTCGCCGGCACGATCTGGCCGGTGACCAACCAGTCGAACAAGTGGCGGATAGCCGCAAGCTGCTGCTTGACGCTGGGTGCGGAAACCTCGCGACCCTGCAGCTCGATCCAGCTCGCCACATGCAGCGGCTGCACATCGGGTAGGGAAGTAACGCCCACGCTTTCGCACCAAGAAAGGAACTCGCCCACGGCGCGCGCATAGGCGCGGCGAGTATGAGGGTTGCGGATCTGCGCGGCTAAAAACTCCAGGAAGCGAACGCCGGCGCGCTTGCCGGAGGCCGCGACCAGGATAGGCAGCGTGGGACGGGACAGACAAACGAGCTGGCTCATTTGTCTTCTGCTCCTGGGTCAGACTCGGGAGTTGCTGCGATCAGACCCAGTTTGCGCGCCCACTCGTTGGGCAGTCTGAGCGTGAGGCGAGGTCCCCACTCCCCGGACAGGTCCATCGAACTGGCCGCCTCAAAGTGAAATCCTTCGAAGTCGATGTAGATGTGCTCTTCGTCGAAGGCCTCCTCATAGACATGAACCGCTTCTCGGGTGGCCTCGTTCTGTTCGAGTCGGATGGTACTTTTGGTGCTCATTGGCTTCCCTCCGTACGACTGATAAAGGACATTATCACATATAGAATGAGCCCCCCAATTATTCCATGTGTGTCATCTTCGTCTTCTCTCCCCAGTGTTACCCCACAAAGTGAGGCGACACCGTACTCTCTATATCGAACGCGGAAAGCAGAATTTGACACCAGAATTTCGGAGCATGCTACTCTCTCACGCACCAAGATCCATCGCGGCCCGCAAATTGACCAGGAATTTCGAATCTGAGGCATAGATCAGACATGGAACCGCTCTTTCACTTCGCGCTCTCCTTGATTGCCGCTGGCTTCCCGTGGCTGGCGGGGGTACTTGTCATTGCCATCGGTCTTCGGATCGTCGGCCCGATCCACCTCAGCATCGGGGACCGCTCCGACAAGCGAGGGCGCTAATGTCCACCTTCCTGCAAAGCTCCACCACACAGCCACCGGAAGACTAAAGACACTGCGCCTGTTCTCGACTCTACCCGTTTCGTGAGCTGACCCCGAAAATGGCTAACCCTGAGTTTGCATTTCAAAACCAGAAGGAGCCCCTTCTAAATGCCCTGCACAAGGCGGCGAATAGAACTATTTGCAGGTCAAGGTGACGCTGGCGATTGCCGTATCGGGTGACGCAGCTCCTATCGTTATTGGCGCAAATGTTCCGGTTAAGGTAACGGGGCCATTGGTTGCTCCAAGACAGCTCGCCGTACCATTGGTTTGATTCAATGCGCTACTGATCTGGATATTTACAGTGTCCGGATTGTTCCATGACGCATATTCAAGACGCTTCAAATCAGTTGGTTGAGGGCATCCCGCAGGAGACGTAGCGATGCCTATGCCTACGAACTGCACCTGATTGCCGCTTCGGGTTGCCACGTGATCAAGAGTTGCTGAGGCAGGGGTGACAATGATGGGGTATGTTATGGAACATGATTGTTGCGGTGCGCCGGAGCCGCAGCCGATTAGACAAACAAAGAGGAAGACGCTCGTAGCTGAAAATAGACGGAGAACCATACCGCTCCCTTCCGAATTGAATCAATTATCAGGCTGAAAGAAAGGAGCTGTCGAGGAAGGCCGAAGCAAAGAATCTTGCTTCGGCCTCATTGGTTTAGTTGAAGCCGTAACCTGAACCAATGGCTGTACCGCTGGTAGAGCTAGCGGCACATCCGTTGGGGGACCCGTTGCCAGAGTAAGAAGCGGTGATGGTGTACTGGTTCGTTTGCGTGTTTACGTTCACAGTGCAGCTGGCGTTCCCGTTTATGACACTCGCTGAGCAGGCCTGCGTGGAGCCGCTATAGTTCGAATACGAAAACGACACATAACCGTTGTTGATCGTAGTGCCTCTGTTGTTGGAGGAAACGTGCGCGGAGAATGTGGTTGGTCTTTCAGTCGTATAGCTGTAAGTAATGGACGTTGCCGTAGGGCTTGAGTGCTGCGGTGCGAGCAGGTTAATAAGGTTTTGACCGTTCGGACTGCCGAGACCGGTCACAAGGTCATAGTCGCTGACTGCGTTGTAGCTGACCGAACCACTGTTGTTGTTGCCGCTGGTGACATCATGGAAATCATTTGTGTAATTGGCCGTATTTAGCGCGCTGTAAAGAGTGGGAGGAATAAAGCCCACCGGGGCTTCACAGTTTGCGTCCGCCTGTTGGTTTGCAAGCGCAACGAGACCTGCCCAACGCGGCGCGGCGAAGCTGGTCCCGGCGTAGCCCGTTTGAAAATAACCATTGTCTACCGTGGGATTGTCGTAGTCCCCCTCTGCCGACACGTCTGGCGAGTTGCGCCAGCTTGTTGATCCGGCATTGGGGTTTGAGGCGCAGTGGAACGGAGAACCGGGTTAAGCAAGCTCAGAACCCAGACAGCGTAGCTGTATGCGTTTCGACGCCAAACTCTCCGACAATCTCATTTCGGCGGCTTTGAAGGCGCGATTTGAAGCAGCTCACTGATCGGAGAGACCACTCCCCAATAAGAAAATGAATTTTCTTGAGCTTTATATCTGTTAGATATATCTTGAAGATGTATGAAGCACAATAGAACCGCCTATGTCATCCTCGGCATGCTCTCTATCGAACCCAACAAATCTGGTTACGATCTTCACAAGGCAATTGAAGAGAACTTCGGCAGTTTTTGGGGTGAGAGCTACGGGCAAATCTATCCGACCCTGAAGCAGTTGGCAGCAGAAGGCTTGATTCTGCCCAGCAAGTCGACCTCTGGCCCGGGCAAGCAACGGCAGGAGTATACGCTGACCGATACTGGGCGTCTCTGTCTCCGCGAGTGGCTGTCTCAGCCCTTTCAGAACGATCCACCGCGTAATGAATTCATGCTCAAGTTGTTTTTTGGCCGTGAGGCGACGCCAGGCGTGGCACTCGAGCACGTGCGTGAATTGCAACGCAGGAACCAACAGTCGATGGCCATGTTTGAAGACATTGAGAAAGCCGCCAATCAGCAGCAATCGCAAAACCCTCACCTGCCCTACTGGATGCTGACCCTGAACCTTGGCATGGCCATGACCCGCGCCGCGCTCGAATGGGGCGAGTCGGCGATTGCCCAACTCACTGCGATGGAAGCCGTCGGAATTACGCCCGCTCAGCAAACAGAAACGATCACGAAGAGTCCTGATCAACTCGTGAAAATTGCACCCCGGACGCACAAGCCTCACGCACTTTACTAAAGGAGAACCGCAAGATGCCTTCCACCATTCGTTCTGACCGCTCCTCTCAGATTGTTGCCTGGGCCGTCGTCAGCCTCTTCATTGCCGGCAATTTTCTCTCCGTGGTGGGCGCGTGGACCGGCCCGATCACGGGCGTCTGGTTTGTCGGTACGCAGAAGCCGCGCCGGGGTTTTCTCTGGCTGCTCGCAATCACCTTCTTTCCTGGTCTCGTCGTCAACTGGCGCAAATTTCCACTCAACGCTCCGGAGCAAGCAATGGGCTACTTGGTATTGGCCTTGCTAACGGCCGTGCTGGCCATTTTACCCCTGACCTTTCACCGGCTGGTCAGTCCCCGTCTGGCGGGATTTTTCTCCACGCTGCCGTTTCCGCTGGCGACGGTTGCCATCCCCGCGCTTGTTGTCGCACTGCACGCTGGCGTGGTTCCACAGGCCGGACCGAAGACGGTTCTTATAGCTTGGTTTGCAGCCACGCTAGTATGGATGTGGAACCGCGAATCGCGCGCCACGACCGCCTTCCTCGGCGCAGGCTTCGTTCTTGCCATGGCCCTCGAACTGATCGGTCGCTTCACCGGCGTCGCGCTGCCCATGGCCTTCCGAAACAGTACAATCGCCGGTTACGCCTGCTTCGGAGGCGCGTTGTTCCTAGCCGTTTGGGCGCTCTTTCATCCCCTCCCCGAACGCAGTTGGGCTGATCGGCGCGAGGCTGTTGCTCGACTGCAAAGCCCCTTTACCGGAGAGACATTGCAAGTGGCCGGCGAACCGGGGGATGAGGCGTTGGTCAGTAATGCAGGCGAAAGCTTCCCGGTACTGAGCGGCATTCCGAGATTTCTCAAGCCACAAGATCTTACCGGCGACAACGGCAAATACAACCACCTATACGAACTCATCGGCGGATTCTACAACGACATTCAGCGCGTATATAGTCCGCTCAAAGGATTCGACCTGGAGGATTATTTTCTCAGTTACATGCGTCTGCTGGAGGTCAAGCCCGGCGATTCGGTGCTGGAGACTTCGGTGGGCACCGGACTCAACTTCAAATATCTGCCCCACGGGGTCAAACTCTCCGGCCTCGATCTGTCGCCCGAGATGCTGGCAAACTGCCAAGTCAATCTGCGCCGCTGGGGGATGGATGCTGATCTTTTCCTCGGCAATGCTGAGACGCTTCCCTTTGTAGATGCCAGCTTCGATGTGGTGTTTCATGTTGGCGGCATTAACTTCTTCAACGACCGCGCCCAAGCCATCCGAGAGATGATTCGCGTCGCCAAGCCAGGAAGTCTCCTGCTCATCGCCGATGAATCCGAAAAGCATGTAAAGGAAGTTTATGAAAAAGGGCTCGGTAGCTTTTACAAGAACCGCAAGGAACCGGTCAGCGCTCCCATTAGTCTTGTGCCGCCCGAGATGCAAGAAGTGCACCTCGAATCGCTGAAGAACGGCATGTTCTACGCGCTGACCTTTCGAAAACCCAGAGAGGGCGATTCGGGAGATGCTGCGTTGGAAGTGGATAAGGTCGACTGTTCGTGTGGGGTGTGATCGTTGTGCAGAAATTTTCCGCTGTTATTCAGAGAACAGCTTCCCAAGCCTGCCAGAGGCCAAGAAGGATAGCCAAATTGCCGATGGCCAAATAGATATGGCTTTCGTGCTTCTTGGCCTCATGGTTTAGAGTTGGTCAATTGATGTATACCCAACTTGGCCAAGCTCCTATGAGAATCGCTCGCCTCTACCTGCGCGTCAGCACCGACGAGCAGGATCTCACTCGTCAATCAGACATCGTGGAAAGCACCCGTGCGGCTGGTTACTATGTCGCCGGAGTCTACCGCGAGAAGGCCTCGGGTGCTCGCGCCGACCGACCAGAACTGCTGCGCATGATCGCCGACCTGCAACCCGGCGAGGTGGTCGTCGCCGAGAAGATCGACCGGATAAGCCGACTGCCTCTGGCCGAGGCCGAACAGCTCGTGAGCAGGATCAGGGGCACAGGAGCGAAGCTGGCGGTGCCGGGGTTGGTCGATCTCTCCGACATTGCGGCCGATGCCGATGGTGTCGCAAAAATCGTTCTGGAGACTGTTCAGGATCTGCTTTTGAAGCTGGCCTTGCAAATGGCCCGCGAAGACTATGAGATCCGCCGCGAACGGCAACGTCAGGGCGTCCAGCTTGCCAAAGCGGCAGGCAAATACGCCGGTCGCGTGCCAGATACTGCGGCCCACCAACGCATTGTTGCGCTTCGCAGCAGGGGCCAAACCATCAAGCGAACAGTCGAGTTGACTGGGTGCAGCGCCAGTCAGGTCAAACGCATATGGGCGATGCATCTGGCGAACTCCAAAGTTGTTGGTGGTGCGTAGGGAGTGATGTCCTCTTGTTGAATCTAAGAGTTCCCGACAAGGAAGGAAAGAACGATGCCCGTCGGTTTCCTCTCAGCAGAACAGCGCGAGAACTACGGTCGTTATACCGGAGTGCCGTCGTCTCAAGACCTCGCCCGCTACTTCCATCTGGACGATGCCGACCATGCTCGGATCGCAAAAAAGCGCGGTGACCACAATCGGCTCGGTTTCGCCGTACAACTAAGCACGGTGCGTTACCTCGGCATCTTCCTGGACGATCCGATGACAGTGCCGGGCGCAGTACTGCACACGCTGGTCAAGCAATTACACCTCGATCCTATGAATGGCACATCAGCCTACAGCACAGGTGAGCAACGCTGGCTACATGCGGCGGAGATTCGAGAGTCTTACGGATACGTTGAGATTACCGAGCAGCGTGCGGCATTTCGCCTTACCCGCTGGCTCTATGCACTCTGCTGGACTGGTACCGACCGGCCAAGCGTGCTATTCGAGCGAGCAATCACCTGGTTGGTGATGCATAAGGTGCTGCTGCCCGGTTGTAGCACCTTGGAACGCTACATAGCGCGATTGCGAAGCCGGGTAGAGGAAAGACTGTGGCGCTCGCTTGCCAGCGGCGTTGGCTTTGAACAACAGAAGAGGCTGGAGAATCTGCTGGTCGTGCCTGCAGGTACTCGCAGTTCACAACTTGATCGCCTGCGCGCTGGCCCTTTGACGGTCAGTGGTCCATCGCTGGTCAAGGCTCTCCTGCGACTGCGTGCGGTGCGTGACTTGGGCATCGTGCTGCCGTCAGTAGCGCGGATACCAGCGATCCGAATGGCAGCATTGGCGCGGTTCGCAGGAGCTGCCAAGGTCAGCGCAGTGCTTCGTTTGCCGAATCAACGCCGCTTGGCCACTCTGGTCGCCTTCGTGTATTGTCTCGAAGCCACGGCACAGGACGACGCATTGGAAGTACTGGAAGCTCTGCTGCGTGACTTGTTCGGCGATGCCATCAAGGCCGACAAGAAAGCACGCCTGCGCACACTGAAAGATTTGGATCAAGCCGCAGCTACGCTGGCTTGTGCCTGCGAGATGATGCTCGACCCCAACTTGCCGGATACCGAGGTGCGCGCCAAGTTGTTTGAGAAGATTCCACGCGACACACTTACCCTGGCACTTCACGGGGTGAACACCCTGATCCGGCCCGCCGACGATGTTTATTACCGGGAGCTGGATGCCAAGTACAGAACGGTGCGCCGTTATCTGCCAACCCTGCTCGAACACATGCACTTTGACGCGAACGTCGCGGGCAGACCGGTAGCCGCCGCCATCGATTGGCTACATGCCAATATCGCAGTGAAAAAGCCGGACTCGGACGCCCCGCTCGAAGTTGTGCGCAAGCCCTGGCAGCGACATGTTCTGCGCGAAGACGGAAGTATTGACTTCCATGCCTATACATTCTGTGTGCTGGACGAATTGCAGACCGCGCTCAAGCGGCGCGACGTATTCGTGCCACAGAGCTGGCGCTTTGCCGATCCCCGCGCCGGCCTGCTCGACGGCGCTGAATGGGAGGCCACTCGGCCGATCATATGCCGGACCTTGGGACTGACGGCAGACCCCACACCGACACTGAATGCCTTGTCCGCTGAGCTGGACCGCACCTATCGTGTCGTGGCAGCCAGACTGCCGGACAATCCAGCAGTACGCTTCGAAACAGTCGGAGATAAGAACGAACTGATACTCAGTCCCTTCGATAAGCTGGACGAGCCCGCTTCATTAATTGAGTTACGCAACAAAGTGGCCAGCATGTTGCCCCGTGTCGATCTGCCGGAATTGATTCTGGAGATTGCCGCGCGGACCGGCTTTACGGATGCCTTCACCCATATCTCGGAGCGCACGGCACGGGCAACCGACCTGCACATCAGCCTCTGCGCGGTGTTGATGGCGGAAGCCTGCAATACAGGGATCGAGCCGCTGATTCGTGGCGATGTGCCGGCGCTTCAGCGCGACCGTCTGTCTTGGGTAGACCAAAACTACATCCGCGACGACACACTGACGGCAGCCAACGCCATGCTGGTAGCGGCGCAAAGCCGTCTTGCGTTGGCCAATCTGTGGGGCGGTGGAGAAGTCGCTTCTGCGGATGGCATGCGCTTCGTGGTTCCGGTGCGAACTGTACATGCCGGGCCCAACCCGAAATACTTCGGCATCGGCCGTGGCGTCACCTGGTACAACCTGATGTCGAATCAGTTTTCAGGACTGAACGACATAACAGTGCCCGGCACGCTACGCGATAGCCTGATCCTGTTGGCCGTGGTTCTGGAACAGCAGACCGAATTGCAACCCACGCAGATCATGACCGACACTGGCGCCTACAGCGACGTGGTGTTCGGTCTGTTCCGCCTGCTCGGCTACCGCTTCTGCCCGCGTCTGGCCGACGTTGGCGGCTCACGGTTCTGGAGGATAGATCAGAAGGCCGATTACGGTTCGCTCAACTCAGCCTCAGCGCATCACATCAGTTTGCAGAAAATTGCACCGCATTGGGACGATATGCTCCGTTTGGCTGGCTCGCTCAAACTCGGCCGGGTGCCAGCCACCGGCATCATGCGTACACTCCAGGTTGGCGACCGGCCTACCCGGCTGGCGCAGGCCATTGCAGAGTTCGGTCGTATCGATAAAACCCTGCACACGCTGACCTATATTGACGACGAAGCCAAGCGCAGAGCCACGTTGACTCAACTCAACCGCGGCGAAAGCCGTCACAGCGTTGCTCGTGCAGTCTTCCATGGCAAACGCGGCGAACTACGCCAGAATTATCGCGAAGGCCAGGAAGACCAACTGGGCGCACTTGGTCTGGTACTCAATATGATTGTGCTTTGGAACACCATCTACATCGAGGCCGCATTGAATCAACTGCGAGCGGATGGATGCCCCGTGAAGGACGAAGATGCCTGCCGTCTATCGCCACTGCAACACGAAAACATCAACATGCTGGGTAGGTATTCATTTTTGATGCCGGATGCCGTGGCCAAAGGAGAATTGCGGCCACTGCGCAATCCAGAGGACGCCAACTCGTGAAAATCCTTAACCCGGTTTTCCGTTCCACTGCGCCTCGAACCCCCACATCGCCAAAGGGCGTGGCATCGGCCACCGTCTCGTCAACAAAAAGCAGCAGCACACGCCCAACCTGTGGCGTTTCCTGCTGCCGCCGCACCTGCTCCGCAACGAAATGCTTGGTGGTCCTCACCTTGCTCTCGTCTTCGAATTGCTTCATGTGGTAACCCGAAGCGGCGACAAGATTGTCGGTGAGTTGGCGATAGCGCTGCCAGGCATAGCACAGGAGGTACAAATGGGTCTGCTCGGACTTGAGACGGCGCAGGTCGTAGACGGTGTAAAAGATAGCTAGGTCTGCGTAATAGAGAAGATTCTGCTGTGATATTGCCAGCTTGGGCAGCAGCGCCTTGGCTATCCGGTAGAGCAACTCCAACTTGGCGCGCTTCTCCCGCTCGCGCGCCATCTGCCGCCATCCGAAGTCCTTGGCATCCTGCTTGAGAGCGGCCAACTCGGACAGTGTGTCGTCCCGTACAAGGAGTTGCGCCAGCGCATTCTTGGCCGCTTCGTCGAGTACGCCGGCGAGCAGATTCCCCAAGCGCTGGCGCTCGGCAGACAGCGCCTCGCTGATTAGCGTCTGCAAGGTCGTGTAGCCGGGCCGGACGATTTTGTGCTCGTTAAAGTAAGCGATCAGCTCCACGACGATAAAGCCGGGCGTCACGTCGCGCCGAACGATCTGGTCAACTTGTTGCCGGAGCTGCTGGAGAAAGTCCGCCGACCATAGCTGATAGGCAAACAATTCTGCGATCAGGGCGCGCTGGGTGAAGTACTCGTGCTTCGTGATCGTGTGTGGTTCAAATGAGCTGCCGTTGAAATAGCGGCTCAGAACAAAGGCACTATCGTCTTGGATGTCGTCCCAGGCGAAGCGAAAGAAGGCATGTTTGGCTTTGAAGTAGCCGATCTGCAAGGTGCAATAAACTTGGGCATGGAGGCCGGGACGACTACTGGCGAGCGCCAGTTCCGCTTCAGACAGCGACAGATATTCCAATCTCTGCCCATCGTCGAAGTCAGGCAGGCCGTACAGGGCGAACTGCTCGGCGTCCGACAGGATGGCCAATCGATCACTCTTGGTCGCCATCGCTGCCGTGCGCTCCAGTTCTCGAAACTTTCCATATAATAACTGATATACGGAAAGATGGAACTCTTGCCATGAGCAATAATGCGGGGTTGGGGCCTAAACTTTCAGAAGCGCCAACCATCAAAAAACGGAAAGTTCCACGGCGCCAGCCAAATACCGCCTATCGGAGCCGGGAATACCTGACCGATACGGAGGTGACGGCGCTGATGAAAACGGCGGCGCACGTCGGTCGTCACGGCGTGCGCGACGCCGCCTTGATCCTGATCGCCTACCGTCACGGTTTGCGGGTATCCGAACTGGCAAGCCTACGCTGGGATCAGGTCGATCTGCAGCAAGGCTTGCTTCACGTCGTGCGGCGTAAGAACGGCATCGCGTCGGTTCATCCCCTACGCGGGCCCGAGTTGCGTGCATTGCGCCGGCTGCAACGGGACTACCCACACATGGCCTACGTGTTCCTCAGCGAGCGAAAGGCTCCGCTCACCGTCGATGCGATTCGCAAGATCGTCAACCGGGCTGGGCGCGAAGCTGGTATCGAGTTCCAGGTCCATCCACATATGCTGCGCCACGGCACAGGATACAAACTGGCCAACGACGGCCAGGATACGCGGGCGATCCAACAATACTTGGGACACCGCAACATCCAGAACACAACTCGCTATACCGAGCTGGCACCTGACCGATTCAAAGATTTCTGGCGTGATTGACCCGCTGGTACATCGATATTGATCATTTTTTCGAATGGAATACGAACAGCAGAGGCATTCTCCGCCTCTTAGCTAGTGGAGAGCACAATTGGGTGACCGCCTGCACGAAGCGCAATTAGTTCTCCTCGCCCAAGCCGGGGATCGTGAGGCGCTCGAAGAATTGCTCAAAGGGGTGGAGGCAGTCCTCTCCAAGTACATACTCCGTCTCGTAGGGCCTGACGCGGCGGACGATGTACTGCAGGACGTCCTCCTGGAGATTTATCGACACCTTCGGGCCCTCAAAGAGCCCCTCTTCTTTCGTGCCTGGGCATACCGAATTGCTACGCGAACGTCTTTTCGGCAACTGCGCAGCAGGCGACTTTGGCAGGATCGGTTCGAAGAAGAGATTGAAATGGAAGACCTTCCCGACAACCACAAGGAAGGTGCAACGAAACTGCTTTCTGATAACGTCAATCGCTTGTTAGAAACTGTGTCGCCCGCGAGCCGCGCGGTGATGGTGCTGCACTATTCAGAAGACCAAACGATCCAAGAAATCGCCGCCATTATGCAGCTCAGCGTGGGCACTGTTAAGTCCCGCTTGGCATACGGTTTGAAATGCTTACGCAATGCTACTGGAAAGAGGAATGATTACCATGACAGAACCTAGTGAAAATATCCTCCGGAAAACCCTGGACGCTGTAGATCGCAGGCAGAGGTGGATGAAGGTCCTTGCAGTGGCATTCTTTGTGCTGGGCGGCGGCAATACCGCGCTTGCCATGGTCAACCTGCAAGACATGAGACTGCTCTACATAGCAACATTCGTGGGAATGGTCCTGTGGACGGGTGGTCTCGCTTTAGCAATCATGTCCGTTTCATATAGGAATGCGCGGTTGATCCTGAGGGCGATTATGCTTGTACCCCAGGTCCCTCATAATTTGCCAAGCAGCACATATGAAATGAATGATAATCATGAACCTGAATCCAATTGAGCTTCCTGCTGTGTCAACGAAGAGGCGAGGACTCTCGCACAGGGAGCAATAACGAAGCTCATTCGTAGCTCGGGTTGGATCGTGAACGACTCTACTCTATGCCGGACCTTCGCCAACTGGCGGAATTTTCGGCGGTTTGGGCTTACAACCCCCCGTTAGGGCGCTCCTTTTCCTGCGTAGCGAAACGAAGCAGCGGGACTGTTTCGGAGTTCTCCACAGCTTCGAGTTGAGTACTACCGGAAAGAAATACAGGTTTAACTATCGGATACTCCACCAAAGTGATCGTGCTCTTACTCCACCAAAGTGATCGTGGTTTTATCCACCAAAGTGATCGTGGATAAATGCAACGATCCACGGAGGAATCCACAAATGTTTTGACGCGCCCCTGCCGAATAGCCGTGGTTATTTGAGCAACTTTCGGACTGGAGGCGGGCTATTGTGGAGCGTCAAGCCTACAAGGGCAGGCTCCCTCACAATGGGGCGGCCACCGCTCAAGTAAACCCGCGCCCGCTGCCGTTCGCCCTCCTCAACCCTGGCGCTCCGGTAGACCGTTAAAACCTCTTTCAAGGCCACGCGGAAGACCTGCCTGAATTTATCTATGCGGTCGGGGTTGTATCCCTGCCCAAACTGGTTATGCAGGGCGATCCATGAAATTGTGATGGGCTTCCCTGGCGGTATCCGGTGCAACCGTTGAGCCAGCCATGCGTAGATGTCGAGCGCCATTGCGCTATGGCACAGAGCGGAAATGTGGGCCTCGTCAAGCGGCACGGCGTGGGCCTGTAGGCTCTCGAAATATTCGCTGGAAAACTGAATGATGGTGGGCCACAGAACCCGCTGGCGCTCGTCCTTGGGGAACCAGATTTCAAAGGCCGTGACAATCTGCGAATTGACCATGAGGGTATGGCCATCTTTCAAGATCGCAAGGCGCATCGTGGAGGCCGCAAGACGGGCAAGCTGCTCCTTTACCATCCGCATATTTCGCCCGTGGGGGTCAAGCTGTAGGACGCGGCTCACAAAGCGGGTTAGGCTGTCCTCCATCTCCACGGCAGCGCAGCCAGTCACTAAAGCCCGCTGGTTCATGTGCATCAGAATTGTACGAGCCTTCGCTCCAAACGGCAGATTTAGAGGCACGTCCTCCCCAGTGTTGGGGTCTACAACCTCGCCCGCGATTACCTTCAAAACAAGGTTGCCGTTTGTCCGTCGCCACTCTCTCACGTCGTCGCCTGGGTCGCGGTATGGCAGGGACGTTTGGCAAAAAACCGTGTGCATATAGAGCGGGTTTTCTGGCTCTTGCTGGTCGGCGGCAGTGTCAATTAAGCGGCGCTGTAAGGCTGTTGGGCCTTTGATCTGCTTGAGCAGCCTCGGCTTGATGAAGCTGCCCACGGGGACCAGCTCACCGCTCCGGCTGCGCCCAGGCTTCTTCAAGGGCCGTGTGCAGTTCGGGCAAAGCTTGATTTTCTTCGCCTCGGCGGCGGCTACGGTAAACGAATGGCCGCAGCTTGGAAACGGGCAAGACAATGTTACGAGCGCGGCGCTGCCCTGCTTCGCCTGGGCGGTTTTAGGCGACTTTGGTGGGCCTTTCGGCCTCAGTGGAAAGAGGCGCGGACTCATCTAGCACCCCATTTGCTTGAGTTTTTCGGCCAACGCAAGGCGCTGATCTTGGGCGGCTTCTTGTGAATGCACAGCATTGTGTAAAGTCCCCTTTGGTGAATTGGTGGTACGGTTCACCGTTCAACCGTTGGTACATTGTATTTGGTGTAAAGGTCATTAAGTGCTTCACTGAAAAGGCTTTGCAAGTCCTTTTCTGGGTGCTTCGCTTGGATAAGGCGCAAGCTAGACGAATAGGTACGCGGGAACCAACCGCCCAAGTGCGTTTTGCCTTGCCTGTCCGGGCGGCGGTTTGCAAGCGGCGCAGTCTCGATCTTCGGCGGCTCCGGCGCGGCGGCGCTTTTAAGCCCTTGTTGCAGATTTTTCAATGATGCGTTGGCCATTGGTCAAAGTCTCCTTAGTGAACGAAAACAGGCGGTCAAGTTCTGCCGTTGCCTTGCCTTCTGGGTCGATCTCCTGCGGCGCTTTGCCGCCTCCCGTCGCGTTGCTGTAGGCTGCGCGCTGGCAAAGATGCACGGGACAAGCCGGAATACTGCAATAACCCATCGTCAACGCCTTAAACTCTTCCGCGATGTGGCTTCCCTGCGGGTGCAGGTTGTTGAACAGGACAAAAGCGGGGGGATCGCCCGCGATGCGCAAAATATCACGCACAGAGGGCAAGGTTTCCATATCGAAAAGGTGGGGACGGCTGACCACGAAAACAAGGTGAGCACGGCGGGCGGCTTCCGTGGCCGCACTATCGCTCTTCCCTGCGGTGTCGATAATGGCAAGGGTCGCGCCCCCGGTTTCGGCGGCTTGCAAGGTCTGTGTGAGACGTCCAACCTGAGCCGAAACCACGGCGGGATTATCTTGATCAGGGCGGCGGTCTTTCCAGTTGGCGGCGTTGGCCTGTGGGTCAAGGTCAATCAGCGCCACGGTTTCCCCGGCGCGGGCGGCGGTGACTGCAAGGCCGATTGCGGCGGTTGTCTTCCCGCTCCCACCCTTCTGGCCGATGATTGCGACGGTGTACATAGAACCCCCTTTTCATAGTTGTCGAGGTGGGACGGTGAACCGTACCACCTTTTCACCGTTCCACCATACTATTGAAGGCTGGCTTTGTCAAAGCTCTCAAAAGGGTCTTCCGGCTCACTTTCAAGAGGTCCAGTTTTACTTTCGCGAGGATTGGACAATAATGACCTGTCGTGAGCTGGCCCCAGATACTGCTTCAGCGCGCAAGATAAATTCGCGTTATTTACTATAGCAATTTGAACTATAATAAATAGTATTGGTGAATATGCGGATCTTTAAGACAAAATGGCTTGCGCGGTTCGCCCGGCGCGAGGGAATAGATGACCAGAGCTTACGTGAGGCCATCGAGCGAGCCGAACAAGGCTTAATAGACGCCGATCTGGGCGGGGGCCTCATTA
>Ga0302320_10009952_pt1 | contig 20358 bp, 22 predicted proteins | sample Bog_T0_3_FD_202130 | JGI IMG/M metagenome (GOLD analysis project Ga0302320, IMG submission 202130) | Peat permafrost microbial communities from Stordalen Mire near Abisko, Sweden - Bog_T0_3 | ecosystem: Environmental > Terrestrial > Soil > Wetlands > Peat | place: Sweden: Abisko, Stordalen Mire...
TACCAAGGTGCCCGGATATTTCAGCAAGGTGAAACGGACCATCGTCGTGGATCGCGAACATCTTGAAAACAGCACCGTCGAGGCCGTCATCGAAGTGGCCAGCATCACCACCACCGCGAAGATGCGTGACGATGACTTGCGCTCAACCAATTTCTTTGCCGCCGCCACATTTCCAGACATGACCTTCAAAAGTAAGAGCTGGAAAAACGCAGGCGACGGCACCTATGCCGTCACGGGTGTTCTCAAGATGAAGAACGTGGCGAAGGAGGTCGTCCTCAAGGTGGTATCTCGGGGCTTTGGTCCGGGCATGAAGGGTGCCGCGATCTCCGGCTGGGAGGCTTCGGTCACCCTCGACCGGCGCGATTTCGACATCACAGCTGACCAAGGCATGATCGGCAACAACGTCGATGTCCTCATCGAGATCGAAGCGGACGCGAGAGTGCCAGCACCAGCCACCCCATGACCAACAACCCCGGCAAGTCATCAGTTATGTGTCGCGCAATTCTCACCATTTCGGGGGCATGGTATAGCGCAATCACGCATCTGGACGCATGAAGGCGGTATCTGTCATTCCTTCGAACCCGATGGAAATGCACCGAAGCGGGCGCATCGGGTGGCTGCGCGCGGCGGTGCTCGGGTCGGACGACGCCATCGTCTCGACTTCGAGCCTCATGATTGGTGTCGCCGCGGCCTCCGCATCGAAGCAAGCCATCCTGGTCGCCGGTGTGGCGGGGTTGGTGGCGGGCGCGATGTCCATGGCGATGGGCGAATACGTTTCGGTTAGTTCGCAACGAGATGCGGAGCAGGCCGACATTGGCCGCGAAACGCAGGAGCTTACGGCGGATCCACAAGCCGAATTGCAGGAACTGGCCGCCATCTATGAGAAGCGAGGCCTCGAGAAAGAACTTGCGATGAAGGTCGCGGTGCAACTCAGCGCGGGGGACCGGCTTGGCGCGCATTTGCGCGACGAGCTTGGGATCGACCAGACATCGCTTGCGCGTCCGATGCAGGCGGCGTGGATATCCGCCGCGAGCTTTGCACTCTTCGCCACGATTCCAATTGCAGGCCTTTTGATCGCACCAGCGTCATTGCGTATTCCCTTGATCGCGGTGCTCTGTCTGGGGAGTCTCGCCGTCCTAGGCGCGTTTGGCGGGTATCTCGGGGGCGCTCCTTTGGGCCGCGCAGCTTTGCGCGTAACCCTCGGCGGTGCCCTGGCCATGGCTGTGACCGCCCTCATCGGTCGAATTCTCGGCGTTGCGGCGGGGTGAGAAGAGATGACAATCCAAGAAGATCATGCATGCGATGGTACTAAAGAAAATTGGAACGGCTCTTGAATGGACAGAACTGCCCGATCGGCAACCTGGCCCAGGCCAGATTCGGGTGAAGGTGGCGGCCTGCGGGGTCTGCCGCACGGACCTGCACGTCGTGGATGGCGAGTTGCCAGACCCGATTGTGCCGATCATTCCCGGTCACGAAATCGTCGGGCGGGTTGATGCGGTCGGACCTGGCGTGGAGGGATTGAAAACGGGTGAGCGCGTCGGCATTCCTTGGCTCGGCCATACCTGCGGCGTTTGTCCTTATTGCATTGGTGGCCAGGAAAATCTCTGCGATCGACCGCTTTTTACAGGCTACACGCGCGACGGGGGTTTCGCGACGGCAACGATCGCCGATGCGCGCTTTGCGTTCCCACTCGGTGAAGCCGGCGATGACGTGGAACTTGCCCCTTTACTGTGCGCCGGCCTGATCGGCTGGCGTTCTTTAGTGATTGCTGGCCCCGGTAAAAAACTGGGGCTTTATGGTTTTGGCGCCGCCGCCCATATATTGGCGCAAGTCGCCAAGTGCCAGGGGCGGTCGGTCTTTGCGTTCAGTCGGCCGGGAGATGTGAATTCGCAGTCTTTCGCTCGGGGCCTCGGCGCGGTTTGGGCAGGTGGATCCGACGAGATGCCACCGGAACCGCTCGATGCAGCGATCATTTTTGCGACCGTCGGCGCTCTCGTGCCTTTGGCGCTGAAGGCGGTCAGAAAGGGTGGACGGGTCGTATGCGCCGGCATCCATATGAGCGACATTCCGAGCTTCCCCTATCATTTGCTCTGGGAGGAGCGGCAACTCGTGTCGGTGGCCAATCTCACGCGGCAGGATGGAAACGACTTCCTGCGGCTGGTGCCGGAGTTCGGCATCGTCACGCATACCACGCGCTATCCACTCAACCAGGCCAATCAAGCCCTTGCCGATCTTCGCGCTGGGCGATTCGAGGGCGCGGCGGTTCTCGTGCCATGAACGCGTTGAAACATGGGTCCCTCAGCACTTGCGAAGTCCACCATCGGGAAATGCCGTTTATTGCTTTGGGCAACATCGCTGTCCACGAATGGTTAGACGTGGTTTGGCACCTGGGGATTGGCGACACCAGGACTTTCGAGCAGAGAGCGATTGAGCGGTGGGAAAACGAAGGGGGAGAGATTCCGAACGAGCAGCGGAAGCGAACGCGGTTTGGCAAAGGCAAGTCCGTGCGTCCATCCACATTCCACTATTATTCAAGAGCAATTAATACATGAAACAGGAAATCCAAGATCCGCCGTCGGTTGGTACGGTGGCCAGCGCCTCTGCCGCCAAGATCACCGCCACAGAGTTGGACCCGCTCCGCCAGGAGCTCGCCGAACAAAAAGACCTGAACCTGCGCTTGGCTGCTGACTTCGAGAACTTCAAGCGGCGAAGCCGCCAGGAAGTCGAGAGCCGTGCAGCCGCGCAAAAGGAGTCCTTTATCCGCGAGTTGCTGCCCTCCCTCGACAACCTTGAAAGGGCTTTGGCTTCAGGCGCCACCCCCGGGTCTCCACAGTTTCATCAGGGTGTGGAAATGACTTTGCAGCAATTGCGCCTGTTGCTCCGCCAGCATGGAATCGAGACCGAGGAAATTATCGGGCAGCCGTTCGACCCGCACCGGCATGAAGCGGTTTCGCAGCGCCACGATCCGGCCCAAGCCAACCACGCCGTCCTGGAGGTCTTCCAGCGAGGTTATCGGCGGGGTGAGAAGGTCTTTCGCCCGGCCAAAGTCGTGGTCAATGACCTGAAGCACACAAAACAAGGCCATCATGCCCGCTGAATTCAAGGACTATTACCGGGTACTGGGAGTGCCACCCAAGGCGACGGATGAGGAAATCAAGAAAGCTTTCCGCACTCTGGCGCGGAAGTATCATCCCGATGTCGCCAAGGACAAGAAGACGGCGGAGGAGAAATTCAAGGAAATCAACGAGGCCAATGAGGTCTTGAGCCATCCGGAAAGTCGCAGAAAGTACGACCAGTTGGGTGCCGACTGGAAGACGGGTGGCGAGTCGCGTCCACAGCCCGGCCGGCCCGGAGCACAATCCGCTCGGCAAGGAGCAGGGGGTGATGAGTATGATTTTCAATTTGAGGGCACAGGTTTCAGTGATTTTTTTGAACAATTCTTTGGCGGACGTGCCAGCCGATCTCGCGGCGCATCTCCATTCGATCACAATGGAGGGGACGGCACCGAGGAGCCGCAGCAAGCCCTCCGCGGTCAGGACATCCGCGGGGATATCCTCATTACGCTCGATGAAGTGCTCACGGGGGCCATGCGAGCGATTTCGGTGCGGCGCACCAACGCGCGCACCGGTCGGGAGGAAACGGAAACTTACCAAGTGCGAATTCCGAAAGGCGTCCAGGCTGGCCAGTCAATTCGGGTCACAGGCAAAGGCGGCGAGGGAACGAATGGTGGCAGTGCCGGCGATATTTATTTGCGGGTGCGCTATGCCCAGCATCCCGATTGGCAAGTGCGCGGTGCCGATCTGATGGGTCATTTGGAACTGGCCCCGTGGGAGGCAATATTGGGCACAACCGTAACCGTGAGAACCCTGGAAGGCAGCGTTTTATTGAAAGTTCCCGCCGGCACTTTGCAGGGGCATCAACTGCGCGTCCGAGGCAAAGGGCTGCCGGCCGGTGCCGGCAAGCGCGGTGATCTGTATGTCGGGGTCTCCATCCAAGTCCCGGCGCGAATCAGCAAAGATGAGGAGCAACTGTGGAAACAATTGGCGTCACTTTCCACGTTCGATCCGAGGAAGGCCTCCTGACCATGAAGTCCGCGGCAGGGTTTCACCCCATAGGCGTCCGGTGATCTGCCTCCTACCATCACTTCAATGAACAACACCAGCGCGGTTAACGATGGCGGGAGTTTGAAAGTCGAAGCGGGTCTTTGGGTTGACCATCGAGAAGCTTTGATTGTCGTCCTCTCGAAAACCGGGGAAGAAACAAAGCGCATCCAATCCGACGCGCAAAAGCAGCTTCGGCGCACCGGCGATCCTTCCATTGGCCGGTTTGAATACCAGGAAGTTCCGGCCGATGATTCGCGCCAGAGAGCTTACTCCGGGTATCTCGCGCGTTACTACGACGAGATCGTGGCTTATCTTCGCCATACTGGAGCGATCCTGATCTTTGGTCCCGGCGAGGCCAAGGGCGAATTGAAAAAGCGATTCGAGAAAGAGTGCCCCGGCGCTCACATCGTCACGATGGAAACGACCGATAGGATGACCGAAGGGCAAATTGTGGCGCACGTCCGCCAACACTTTGAACTCGAGGCGGTGAAATAGCTTGATTCCGGCAACGTTGCTCTCGACGCGCCTAATTGGGACTACCGAGTATGACCGCCGGCCTGGTTATTTGTTCTGTGTCATGAAGAAAAGCCCCGAATAAACCTTGGGATCTATCAGAACTCCGGTTTTCGCTTTCGTTTCCAGCCACTTCACCACTTCAACCATAGGAATTTCGTGAATGGTGATTTCTTCGTTGGCCACACCTCCGCCTTTCCCAACGCGACGCAATCCCAAAGCGCGGAACAAAGTCACCCGTTCGGAAGTGAGCCCGCTGCAACTGGGGCCCGTCAGCAACGCCTCGAAATTGTCTGCGGCGTAGCCGGTTTCCTCCAATAGCTCGCGGCGGGCCGCTTCGGCCTTAGACTCATTCGAACATCCAGGCTCGTCCCCGATAATCCCGGCGGGAAGCTCAATCGTGCGCGCATGGACCGGAATGCGGAATTGCTCCACCAGAAGGATTTTCTGTTCCGCTGTCACGGCCAGAATGAGGGCGGCGCCGGACCCGTTGACCCGGTTCACGTATTCCCAATGGCCTTCTTGGATCAATGTCAGGAACTTGCCGGAATGCAAAATGGTTTGAGTTGGTCGGTTCATTTGTATGTCAAAACATCAGCGCTTTGCGCACTGATACTGCCTTTCGCGGCTTTTTTTGCAAGGGGACGGTCTGCACGTTTTGGGTTGAAAGTTGATTCTCCGACCGGGGTGAACACCCCATAGCGGACAGGTATTGCAAAGGCATATCGTTTCGGTATGAAACACAGAACTTTCTACCAGGATAAAAATCAAAAGCCATCTGACCCATCAACAGTGGCTGCAACCGAGGAGGCAGACCTCGAGGCAAAGGGTTTTATGCCATCAACAGATGAGGTGGCCAGAAAGGCCTACTTCACTTATGAAAATGAAGGTTCAAAGCCCGGGCGCGATGTGCAACATTGGCTGGCGGCGGAGGCGGAATTGACCGCGGAACGCAGCCTCACCCGCGTCCATGGGTTTCACAACAAGACGTAGTACGAAACCCAGCCGAAACCGGGGAAGTTGGTCTACCTTTTAGTTCTTGAGGCCGTGCAAGTTTTCGGCTCTTCGCACGAGGGGTCTTCACGCTTTCTCCACATATGACAAATCAGCCGCCAACTTCGTTCTTATATGCGGCAGATGATACGGTGGTGAGTCGCATTTACGGTCATCTTTCAGGCAAAGGGTCCTCCATGGAGATGCGCCTGCTGCTCATTGTCGGGCTGGTCATTTTTGTGCATGTGGCGGTTAAAATTATCCGGAACAGCAGCGAATGGCTCATTCTTAAGCGCAAAAGCCATCAAAAGAAACACCCGCTTCTTTTCCGGACGCGCCAGCCCAAATTCATTACGATTAGCCGCCTTCTCGTCAGCGCGCTCATTTTTGTCCTCTATTTTCTCGCCTTTGGATTGATCCTGCAGGAATTCGGCGTGAACTTGACGGCCTACTTGGCCGGCGCTTCGATCATTGGCCTGGCCATCAGCTTTGGTTCGCAGGGTTTGGTCCAGGACATTGTCAGTGGCATGACCCTGATTTTTTGCGACGCCATGGATGTGGGCGATTTGGTGGAAATTGCGAGTTCCAACACGATCGTCATTGGCCGCGTGGAGGAAATCGGCTTGCGCTTCACCACGCTGGTGAATTTTCTGCATCAGAAGGTTTTGATTCCCAACCGAAACATTGGCACCGTCAGCCGTTTTCCGCCCGGCGGCGTGGACGCATACGGGAATGTCAAGATTCCGGCTGGTGCGGACGCGCAAAAGGTCCTTCAAATCGTCGGGGACGAAGCCAAAGGCATGTGGGAACAGTTCGGCGCGATTATCTTAAGCGAGCCCATGATTGGGGAGGTGGAAAAGGCCCGGGGCGGCGGTTGGTCATTTTTTCGGGTCCACTTCAAAATCCTGCCAGGACAGGGAGGATTGATCGAAAAGACTTTTCGCCTTCGGGTGGTCAGCGCCATGAAGGCTTTCGATCCGAATTACGCTGAATGGCAGGTACCCGTAACCTATCGCGCCTTAACGGTTGAGGAAAAACCAATCCCTGCCTTGCCCTCGGCGAAGCGTGGAGTCCCGATGGAACGCGTAAACGTCATGGTTGAGCCAACCGCGCTGCTTGGTACAAACGATTCGCCTGGTGTCCTCGCCGCGTCTTCGCACCCGACGTTTGCCGCCGCTCCATTGCACCCTCGGAAAACTGAGATTTGAAACTTAGGATCGGCGAGTTGGGTTCGAATGAATGGGCTGGCCAAGTGGAGTCTGGCCACATCCGCTGCATCAGAGCGGTGAGTTCAACCTCATTTCGGGGATTCAGGAGTTGGCTATCACAGAGGGTCTGCCAACTCTTCGATGCCGACAGCCAGAGGATCATTTATGCGAATATTCTCCGCTATACAACGCTGGGGCGAATCGCGTGGAACACCGGGGGCCAAAGGAATTCGATCCTTAATAACGGGAATGCTCCGTTTCTTGGTTCTCCGCCAGGTCGGTATAGGGGGGTGGTTGATGGCGTTCATTGCTTTGATTTCAGACTGAGAAAAAGGTAATTGATTCGCTGGCCTAAGTGTAAGCCGGACAATGTCTGAATGATATAAGGTGAATGCCCCCTTACCCGGGTTTGAGGATGCCGGAGCTCGATGGAATGAAGCCGCGCATCTCCATCTCGACCATGCTCCAATTATTCGCATAATGTCTGGCAGTGTCCTCGGTCACATATTTGCTTTGGAGAAGCTGCATAAGGTATTGGTCGAAACTATGCATGCCCTCATTGACAGCCGCTTCGATATGACCGGCCAAAAGGAGCATGTCATTGCGGGCAATGCAGTCCTGGATGCCAACATTGCGCTTCATGATTTCAAGGCAGGGAATCCTCTTGCCGAAAGCGCTGGGGATCAACCGCTGGCAGACAATCGCATTCAAGCAGCGGGCCAAGAGCGCGCTAATGTTTCCCTGGTCCTGGGCGGGATAAAACTGGCGCAGTCGTTCCAAGGCCTGCGGCACGGAATCGGCGTGCAGCGTGGTCAAGACCAAATGCCCTGTTTCCGCCGCCTGCATCCCAGCCAGGATGCTTTCTCGGTCGCGAATCTCGCCTAAAAAGATCACGTCGGGATCCTGACGGACGGCGTTGCGGATGCCATCGGCGAACGAGTCAGTGTCCACTCCCACTTCGCGCTGTTCATACTGACACTTGTCCTCCTGGAACAAATATTCTATTGGGTCTTCAATCGTAACGATGCGCAGAGCCCTCGTTTCATTGAGCTTTTGCAAAATGGCTCGTGCGGTGGTGCTCTTGCCCTGGCCGGCTGCGCCGGCGACAATGATTAATCCGCGAGGTTCTCGTATTAAATCGAGGATGGTGGCTGGCAAACCGAGGTCTGCGAATTGCATCATGTTTTGTGGCACGACTCTGAAAGAAAAGGATTGTTTGCCCTGTTGTTTGCTGAAATTGGCCCGGTAGCGCGCGCCGGCACAAAGGAAACTGAAATCCATTTCGTGCTGCCGCTCGATGCGCTCATAGATTGAGCTTGAGAAGGACTCGCGCAGCATTTCGACGATGGCGTCGTTGCTGGGGGCGGGAAACTGTTCTTCCAAAATGCGTTGAAGCACTCCATCGATGCGGATGGAATAGTGACGGTCGGCTTGGGCATGAAGGTCCGTCGCTTTTTGCCGCGAACACCAATCGAGCAGTTTGCCTAATCGTGTAGTTGGATCAACCCGTTCCATAATAATGTCAGCGCTTCAGCACGCGCACTCTTCTATTTTTTCGACCAATAAAAATGACTTTTTACAGCCCTCGCACTCTGCATATCTTGCGAAAGTGGTGACCATAAATTGACAAGGTAACGGCGAGCGGGAACAGAGTGGGGCGGCGGAAGACCGTCCAGAACAGCAAGGCCCAGTAATGGAACCGCTCAGAACCAAAAATGCCAAGGCGCAGATTGGCCATAAGGAACGCTCGTATGGAACGCCATGTCAATGCGCTGGAGATTCTCGGACGTTGGTACTCACGCAGAAATGTGCGGATCCGCTGATAATACGGCCCCGGCGCATAGATGTTCCCCATGAGGCCCTTATAACCTTCGCGCAACGTCATCTGATTCATTCGTGGAATGAAGTTGGTTGTCCCATCCAGGTTGTTGCCGGTGGTCTGGCCGATTAGGCGACCCTCCGTATTGAGCCGCCGGTAAAGCTTGGTGCCGGGAATGGCTTGCAACAAGCCAACCATGGCCGTGACGATGCCGCTTTTCTGGATGAACTCCGTCTGGCGCGCAAAAGTCGAAGGCGTGTCGCTATCGAAACCAACGATGAATCCGCCCTGCACCTCCAACCCCGCGCGCTGGATGCGCTTTACGTCGGCGATCAGGTTGCGCTCTTGGTTCTGGCGCTTGTTGCACTCGACCAGGCCGGCTTCCTCCGGGGTCTCGATGCCTACAAACACCTGGTTGAACCCCGCTTCGACCATCAACCGCATCAACTCCTCATCGTCGGCCAGATTGATGGACGCTTCCGTGAAAAGCGGAGTGCCGCGCTGGCCCTTCTGCCACTGGATCAGCGCTGGCAGCAATTCCTCCTTAAGCACACGTTTATTGCCGATGAAATTATCGTCCACGAAAAAGACCGCCCCACGCCAGCCAGCCCGGAGGAGACCGTCCAACTCGGCGATTACTTGCGCAGTTGTCTTGGTGCGTGGACGATGCCCAAACATCGAGGTGATGTTGCAGAACTCGCAGTCAAACGGGCAGCCGCGCGAGAACTGCACGCTCATCGTCGCGTAACGTGGCAGGTCTGCCAGCGCCCACAAAGGCGCCGGGCTCTGTCGGAGATCAGGGAGCTCAGGCGACGTATAAACGCGCCGGGCGGTTTGGCGTTCGAAATCACGCAAAAACTCGGGCAGTGTCGCTTCAGCCTCGTTCAGCACAAAGTGGTCGACATCGGGGAACTGATCGTGGCCCAGAGTAAACAACGGCCCACCGGCTACGATCGTCTTCCCTGCCGCGCGACAGCGCGCAATCAATTCGCGGGCCGAATCCTGTTGGGCGATCATCCCGCTGATAAACACGACATCGGCCCAGGCCAGATCCTCCGCGCGCAATTTTCGCACGTTCACGTCCACGAGGCGCTTCAGCCAATCCTCTGGCAACATCGCTGCGACGGTGAGCAGCCCCAGAGGTGGCAGCGAAGCTTTCTTGCGGATGAATTTCAAGGCGTGCTTGAAACTCCAGAATGTGTCCGGGAATTCCGGGTATAGAAGCAACACCTTCATGGCATAAAATTAGGCTCCACCACCATGCTGCGCGATGGGGTATTCACCCCATCCACAGTTTTCCAGGCCCTGAATTGCGTGAACGCATCAAAACTGCAAGCCCCGGGGAAATACTCGGCTTCACGAAAGCTAATTTAGGGTAAACACCCCATAGCACCCAGAGAGTATGCGAGTCCAGCGACCGACAGCTTCACCAAATCACCAGGCACCAGCCCGGCAGCGGGCACCGTCGACCAGACACTATCATGGGGCGGCTTGTCTTGACGGCAATTCTCGCATCGATCCCGGTGGCGCTGCCGGCCATGTTCACATGTGAAAAATTCAAAAGCGCATCGAGGCCGTTAGGTCAACTTCGTCGAAGGATTGGGGAATTGCGAGTCCCCCTTGGGGTGAACACCCCATAGCCATGGGAATTCTGTCAGGATTATTCTTTTTGGCGTATGCAAAAGAAACATAAAAAAGAGATGACGCTCGCAGACTTGATTGCGGCGGCAATCCAGGTGTGGGGTTCGGGCCATGCCAAACAAATGGTTCGCCTGGCGATTGACTCCCACTGGGTTGAGGTGCGATCTCGCACGCAGTTTTTGAATTATGCCGCGAAGGGAAGGACCGGCTGAACAGGGCCGATCGTCCGGTTTAAGGAGTATTCAAAGTGATGTCGGAGAAGTGAGCCGGGGATCGAAGCGTCCAATCCACGGGGGGAACCGTGAAGGAGATTTAAAATCCACGGGCTCGGATGCGTTTGCTCGGGGTTGAGCCAGACGAATTCATTTTCGCTACCCATGTGAAAGCATTTAATCAAAAGCTGGGAAAAAGACACCCCGCCACTATGGCAACAGCCATTGCGATGATGGCTCTGACGAGCTGTTACAACCCGAATGGCACGCCGGACAATACGGCAACCGGCGCTCTGACAGGAGGCGCTTTTGGCGCTGCCACAGGGGCAATCATCGGCAGTGCCAGTCGTAACGCGGGCGCGGGCGCGGTGATTGGGGGCGCTGCCGGCGCGATTTTTGGCGGGCTATTCGGCCATGTCGCCGACGAGGAGCAGGCGGCCCGACTCCGCCAGCAATACCCGGACACTTACACCCGCGCCCAGCAACGCGCGCCACTGAGTCTGGCCGACATCAAGGCGCTGTACCGGGCAGGAATCAAAGACGACACGATTATCGCGCAGATCAGCAATTCGCACACGGTGTACCATCTGAGCGCCAACGATATTATTGACTTGCACAACGCTGGCGTTTCCCAGGGTGTCATTGATTTCATGATCAACACCGCCAGCTCCATTTCCGGGGCGGCGGCTTCCGTGGTCATGGATGCTCCGCCGCCAGTCCCTCTGATGGAACCGGTGGTCCCCTCACCCGGGCCGGGTTATGTTTGGGCCAACGGCGAGTGGGTGTGGAATAATGGATGGTATTGGTCCACGGGTTATTGGTTGTGGCCGCCCTTTCCCGGCACTGTGCGGGTAGGTGGCTATTGGGGCCCTGGTCCCCATGGTTATGTGAGGTTTGGCGGACATTGGCGCCGATAGGACTGCGCGTTGCCATGTTTAACAAATCATCAAAATCAGTTTCGGCGGCAGGCAGGCAAGGAGCGTCGCCGCGCCCGAGGGTTTCTTGAAGCGGCTGTAAATCAACCAAGTGACATGAATGCGACGTCGAAAGCTTATCTAGTGGGTGGCGGCATCGGATCGCTGGCCGCCGCCGCCTTCATGGTTCGCGATGGCAACCTGCCAGGTGCAAATATTTCGATCCTCGAAGCTGCGCCTGTCATGGGCGGAAGTCTGGACGGCGCCGGGGACCCTGCGGGCGGATACTCCCTGCGCGGGGGACGCATGCTGACGACCGACAACTACGAATGCACCTGGGATCTTTTCAAAACGATTCCCTCCCTGAACCGCGAAGGCAAGACGGTCTATGATGAAACGGTGGAGTTCAATGAGCTGCACAAATCCAATGCGATGGCGCGGTTGATTGATCGCCGTCGTGCGAAGGTCCCGGTGAGTTCGATGGGCTTCTCCATGCGGGACCGTGTCGAATTGTTGAAACTCAGCCAGTCCAGCGAGGACGCGCTGGCCGCAAGTTGCATCACCGACTGGCTTTCGCCAGGGTTCTTCGAGACGGAATTCTGGTTCATGTGGTCCACCACCTTCGCATTCCAACCCTGGCACAGCGCCGTTGAATTCAAACGTTACTTGCACCGTTTCATGCTCGAGTTTTCCCGGATCGAAACGCTGGCGGGCGTCAAGCGAACCATTTACAACCAGTATGACTCCCTGGTTCTGCCATTGCAGACCTGGCTCAAAGGCCAAGGGGTTCATTTGGTCACGGATTGCAAGGTGACAGACCTCGATCATAAGACCGAAGACGGCAAGTTTGTCGTGACCGGCATTCACTGCCATCGCCACGAAAAAAGCGAGGTGATTGCCGTGGACGAAGGGGACCTTGTTTTTGTCCAAAATGCCTCCATGACCGATGCCTCCAGTTTGGGTTCGATGACGAGCGCTCCCCAGAGGCTGACCAAAAAGGAAAGCGGCGGTTGGGTTCTCTGGGAAAAGCTGGCGGAAGGCCGTCCGCAGTTTGGCACTCCTGCGACCTTCAACAGTTGTATCGCGCAATCGAATTGGGAGTCGTTCACCGTCACACTGAAGAATTCCGCCTTCTTCAATCAGATGAATCAATTCAGCGGCAACGAGCCTGGCACCGGTGGGCTGGTGACTTTCAAGGACTCGAATTGGCTGATGTCCATTGTGCTGGCCCATCAACCTCATTTCCCAAATCAGCCTGCCGACGTGCAGGTGTTCTGGGGATATTCACTTTTTCCGGATCAGGTCGGCAATTTTGTTCCCAAACCGATGGCTGATTGCAACGGCACCGAAATTCTGCAGGAACTCTGCGGCCATCTGCGATTCGACCTGGAGACCGTTGAATTGGCCAACTGCATTCCTTGCAGAATGCCTTACATCACTAGCATGTTCATGCCGCGCCTGAGCGGTGATCGGCCGCTGCCGGTGCCTGTCGGTTCAAGGAACCTTGCGTTCATCAGTCAATTCGTCGAAATCCCGGATGATGTGGTCTTTACGGTGGAGTATTCGGTGCGAGCGGCCCAGATGGCCGTCTATCAGTTGCTTGGGATTGACCGCAAGATCCCGCCCGTAACACCCCACGACAAATCACTGCGTGTGCAGTTTGAAGCGTTGATCAAGGCGTTTAAGTGATGAGCGTATAGATATATGAGCGAAATCGTCCTGGATATCAAAAACCTGACGCGCCGGTTCGGCAAATTCACAGCGGTCGATGCCTTAAGCCTTTCGGTCAATGGCGGAGAAATCTTCGGTTTGCTCGGCTCCAACGGGGCGGGCAAAACCACCACGATCAAGATGCTCACCACGCTGTTGCCGCCCTCTTCGGGCGAGGCGAGCGTGGCCGGTTTCTCCATCACCACCCAGGCGGTCGGCGTTCGCCGCGCCATCGGTTATGTGCCACAGGCCGTGTCCGTGGACGGCTCCCTGACTGGTTATGAGAATCTGCTTATTTTCGCCAAACTCTACGACCTCCCGCGTCGGGAACAACAGCCGCGCATACGGGAAGCGCTGGAGTTCATGGGGCTGACCGCCGACGGCGGCCGCCTTGTCGGCCAATACTCCGGCGGCATGGTGCGCCGCTTGGAAATCGCCCAAGCCACCTTGCACCGCCCGCGGGTGCTCTTCTTGGATGAGCCGACGGTCGGGCTGGACCCGATTGCGCGCGACGCGGTTTGGAAGCTTCTGGTTGATCTTCGGGCAAAGTATGGCACAACCCTCTTCTTCACCACCCATTATCTGGAGGAAGCGGAGAGCCATTGTGATCGCATGGCGATCATGCATCTGGGCAAGGTGGCTGCTCTCGGCACCTGCAAAGAACTCGAAATCTCGCTTGGCGCCGGTGCTCACACGCTGAGTGATGTTTTCGTCCATTATGCCGGCACAGCTCTTGATGCCGGAGGCTCCTTCCGGGACGTATCCGCTGAACGGGCCACGGCCCAGCGCCTCGGCTAATCCCAACCCTATGAACGCCACTTTCATTCACCCTGTCGCCGCCTTCATCGAGAAGACCTTCGTCATCACCGAGTTTGAGTTGCGCAAACTGCGTCACGATTTCACGGAACTCATCACCCGCGCCCTCCAACCCGCGCTGTGGCTGCTCATCTTCGGCCAGGTGTTCTCGCGCAGCGGGGCCATGCACACGGGCAACATTCCCTATCTGGACTTCATCGCTCCCGGCATCCTGGCGCAAAGCGTGCTTTTCGTGGCCATTTTTTACGGCATCAACGTCATCTGGGAGCGCGACCTCGGCATCGTGCAGAAATTCCTGGCCAGCCCAACGCCGCGCGCGGCGCTGGTGCTCGGCAAGGGCTTTTCGGCGGGCATCCGTTCTCTCTCGCAGACGGCGATCGTTTACGGTCTATCGCTGCTCCTTGGTGTGAAACTGAATTGGAGCCCGCTGGCGCTCCTCAATGTGCTGCTCATCGTGGTTCTGGCTGCGACGCTGTTCTCGACGTTTTCGCTTATCATCGCGTGCATTGTGAAGACGCGCGAACGCTTCATGGGCGTGGGCCAGGTGCTCACCATGCCGCTGTTCTTTGCCAGCAACGCAATTTATCCCACCGACATCATGCCCGGATGGCTGAAGGTCATTTCTCATCTGAATCCGTTGACCTATGTCGTCGATGCCTTGCGCACCTTCATGCTGGCTGACAGCACGAGCACATTTGGTTCGGGTATCGACTATGCTGTCATCTTCCTGACCACGACCATCCTGGTCTTCGTTGGCGCCCGATTATACCCCCGCCTTGCCGTCTGAATGGAGAAACGTGCGTTTCAAGAGCGACACATTTACGGTTAGTGGTTTGAACAGGCGGTCGCCTGTCGCGAGAGAGGGGTGAACATGCTCCACTGGCTCCATTCTTTACTGCCCCATATTCCCCATTACGGATATGTGCTCGTTTTCATCGTCGCGTTTTTGAACAACCTCGGTGTGCCCCTGCCGGGAGAAACGATTTTGTTGGGGGCCGGATTTGCATTAGGGAAAACTGGGGATTCGCTGTGGCAACCCATGGCGGCCGGAACCACGGCCTGTTTTCTGGGAGGGATTTGTGCTTTCTGGGCGGGCCGGCAGTTGGGACATAGCGGCCTGGAAAGAATTCAGTGGCTCCATCTCACGCCCGACCGGATGAAGTGGCCCGAAGGATTATTCAAACGCCACGGCGACAAAACGGTTTTTATCGCGCGATTCATCTTTTTGTTTCCGCCTGTCGTGGTCAATCTGCTGGCCGGCATGTCAAAAATGTCCTGGCGAAGTTTTCTTTTTTACAACCTCACGGGGTCGGCGGCCTATGCCACCACTTACACGCTGATTGGATATTTCTTTGGAAAAAAGTGGAAGCTCATCGAAGCCTGGTTGGGTCCCACGGCGCTTTATCTGATTCTTGCGGGAATAGCCGTCCTCGCCCTGGGCGTGGTTTTCAGGCGTTCCATATCCGCCTTCTCCGGGCGTGTGTTTTCCAAGAAGACAAGCGGAGCTGAAGGAAGCAAATGACAAGCTCAAGGAAAAGGCCATCAACATTGTCAACAATATGCGGCGGTCTTGTGAGAGCGGCCCTCTTTTACTCGTTTAATCCACCATGAAAGTAACCCTCGCAAAGCTGGCCGTGGAGTATTTGGCGCGTTTGCGATGTAGTGCTGCCTCGTTCCGCAAGCAGCTTCATTGAAGAAGCGAGGGCTGCGACTGGCCGCTTGCGCTCCGCCGGAATTAAGTTCAATCGGGCTTTGCTCCCCACGACTTGCAGACAAACCCCCGTGATGTTCAAAGTGTTTGCCGATTCATCCACGACTTTGGCCACCTCGTTCGAAAGGACCGGACGTTCCAGCAGCTCAACGGCGCTCATAAGTTTCACATGCTATGGGGCGATCATCTCAAAAACCTCATACCGGCGCTATGGGGTGTTTACCCCATAGCGACCGCCACCCTTTCCAGCCCATTATGAAAACAGAACTATTGTACCGAAGGAGACAATGATGAAGACGCCTGCAATTCCAAACGAAAGAAAGAGCCGAAAGACGACGGCGGCCAAAGCAGTTCCGGCGAAATTGGAAACGCTGTCCAAGAGGAGCGCGGCCAAGGTCTTTGCTCCCAAGACCGAAACGACCATCAAGCCGGTCGGCTTGTTGCTCGAGCGGTTTCCAAACCAGGATAAAAAGCGCACTTGCCTTGAGCTATTTGCTCCCGATGCAAACGTGGTGTTCGTGGCTGGGTCTTTTAACGGTTGGCACCCATCGGCCATGCCTTTGCAAAAGCAAGCTGGTGACCGTTGGGTGGTCGAATTGATGCTCGACCCGGGTAGATATGAAAATCGGTTCATCGTTGATGGCAGGTGGACTGACGATCCATTGTCGTCGGCTTACGTATCGAATCCGTTCGAGGGCTTGAACTGCGTTCTGGAGGTCGGCCTCCTAAGCTAAGGGCAAGAGCGAGGTTCCCAAATCAAAGATGAATCCTCCAGTTTATGGTCAATCTGGTCTCACCGTCCCTCGTTGTTCCCGCCCCCGTTAGTGCTTCAGCGGACGAGTCGTCTAACGGTCTCACCAGCGAAGAGGCTCGCCGCCGCTTGGATCAGGTCGGACCCAACTCGATGCCGGACACCTCGTCCCATCCGGCGCGAAGCGCCCTTGAGAAATTGTGGGCGCCGATCCCTTGGATGCTGGAAGCGGCGATTGTGCTGGAAGTGGTGCTTGGCAAGTACGTCGAAGGTGGAATCATTGCCGTGCTTCTCGTGTTCAACGCCGCGCTGGGCTTCTTTCAGGAGGCGCGCGCTCAGGCAACGCTAGCCGCCCTAAAGAAGAGACTGGCGTTGACCGCCTCGGTCCACCGCGACGGCGTCTGGAAGAACCTTCCTTCCGCCGACTTGGTGCCGGGCGACATCGTCAAGCTCTCACTCGGCGGCGTCGTGGCCGCAGACGTGCAATTGATCCATGGGAACGTCCTTCTTGACCAATCCATGCTGACCGGGGAATCGCTTGGCACCGAAGCCGGACCGGGGTTCCAAACCTTTGCCGGGGCGCTGGTGCGCCGCGGTGAGGCGGACGCCAGGGTGACAGCAACGGGAATACGCACGAAATTCGGTCGCACGGCCGAGTTGGTACGCACGGCCCATGTCGTCAGTTCACAGCAAAAGGCCGTGTTGCGCGTGGTGCGTAACCTGGCGATATTCAACGGCACACTGATCCTCATTCTGGTGGCGTATGCCCTTGCGCATGCGATGCCGGCGAGCGAGATCATCCCCTTGGTTTTGACAGCGGTGCTGGCCTCCATCCCTGTGGCGCTTCCTGCCACCTTTACGCTGGCAAGCGCTCTGGGGGCGCGAGCCTTGGCACGCCAAGGGGTTCTGCCAACCCGGCTCTCCGCCGTGGACGAGGCGGCGTCCATCGATGTGTTGTGCGCGGACAAAACCGGAACGCTCACACGCAACCAGCTTACTGTCACGGCGGTCCAGCCGATGCCCGGATTTGACGAGGCGCATGTCTTGACGATGGCAGCGCTGGCCAGCTCCTCCGGCGGAGAGGATCCGGTTGATGGAGCTGTTCGTTCAGCTGCTGCAAAGAACGTCGCGGCGAATGCGCCCAAACTCACTCGCTTTGTGCCCTTCGATCCCGCCACCAAAATGTCCGAGGCGACGGCGGCAGATCCGAGTCAGGGAACGCTGCGCATCATCAAGGGGGCTTTCGCCGTCGTCAGCGTTCTGGCCGCCCCGTCACCCACCGCGTCGGCGGCGGCGAACGAATTGGAGGCGAAAGGCTTTCGAGTGCTGGCGGTCGCCGCCGGACCGCCTGCCACAATGCAACTCCTGGGTTTAATCGCTCTGAGCGACCCGGCCCGCGAGGATTCTGCCGCCTTGGTCACAGAACTGAAAACGCTGGGCGTCCGTACGGTGATGGTGACGGGCGACGCCCCCGCCACCGCGGCAATTGTTGCCCAAACCGTAGGTCTGGAGGGAGGATTGTGCCCGCCTGGCCCGATTCCGAACGAAGTTCGACCCGAGAAATTCGCCATCTTTGCGGGCGTCCTTCCAGAGGACAAATACAAACTGGTGAAGGCGTTCCAGAAAGCCGGTCACATCGTTGGCATGTGCGGCGACGGCGCCAACGACGCGCCCGCCCTGCGTCAAGCGCAGATGGGAATTGCTGTGTCGAGCGCGACGGACGTGGCCAAGTCTGCCGCCGGGGTAGTGCTCACTAATCCGGGATTGGCCGGCATTGTCGCCGCGGTCAAGGAAGGGCGCATCACCTTCCAACGAATCCTGACCTACACCCTCAACTCGGTGACGAAGAAGATCGTGCAAGTTTTATTGTTGGGTATCGGCCTCGTTATGACTGGCCACGCCATCCTCACCCCCATGCTCATGATCATCGTGATGATGGCGGGGGACTTTCTGGGTATGTCGTTGACGACTGACAACGTGCAACCTTCCTTGCTGCCAAACAGTTGGCGCATCAGCAAACTGACGATTGCCGGCATCTTTATGGGTGTTTCCGAGTTGGTATTCTGCGTCGGGGTTCTGGCGATAGGACACTACGGCATGGGGTTGGCCATCGCAACATTGCAGACCCTGACGTTCGTTGCCTTGGTGTGCGGGAACCAAGCCACCATGTACGTCGTGCGCTCCCGCAAACGAATTTGGTCATCTCCGCATGCCAGCCGCTGGCTCGTCCTATCGTCCGTCGCCGATCTGGCGATCGCCTTAACCCTGGCCGGCTGCGGCTGGCTAATGGCACCCCTTTCGTTCTCCATAGGCGTCAGCGTTCTGGCCGCTGCCTTCGGTTTTTCCTTCGTCTTGGATTTGGTGAAGGTCTCTGTATTCGGCCGGTTAAAGATTACATGAACCGCTTAAGTTCGGTTAAGCATTGCAATCCGCGGTAGGGTTACACCCCATATCGGAGAAATCCCGCCAGCGCACAATAGATGCTGGCACCGGCGCAGAGCGCGCCCAGCAACTCTCAAGCGCTCTCTCAGCCGGCCACCAACTCAGAACAGAGAAGAAACGTAAAAAACGAAGGAATTATTATGTTATACACCGCAAAAACACTTAAGGGTTACAAATTGGACAGCCTTGATGGGGAAATCGGGAAGGTTAAAGAATTCTATTTTGACGACAGGCACTGGACCATTCGCTATTTGGTCGCGGATACCGGAACCTGGCTTACGGGCAGAAAGGTGCTGATTTCGCCCTATGCGCTGAACAATGTGATCACGGCAGAGAACGACCTTTCCGTCGCTTTAACCAAGAAGCAGATCGAGAACAGTCCCTCCTTGGACAGTCACAAGCCCGTCTCCCTCCAATTCGAGGACGACTATTACGGTTATTATGGTTGGCCAACGTATTGGAGCGGTGATTCCGTCTGGGGAAATTACCCTTACATTGAGCGCGACCGCAACAAGTGGGGAAAATTCACGAAGGGGACGAAGGCATGGGATCGCCACCTGCGGAGCACTCACGCGGTGACTGGATACCGACTCCAAGCCCTGGACGGTGAGATCGGCCACATTGAGGATTTCGTCATCGATGACGAGACGTGGGCGATCCGTTATCTTGTCGTTGGAACAAAGAACTGGTGGCCTGGGAAGAAGGTCCTGGTTTCACCGCAATGGATCGAGCGCGTAAGTTGGAGCGAGTCGAGCGTCTTCATCAACCTCTCCCGCGAGACCATCAAGGACTCGCCGGAATACACGGAGGAGTCTTTGCTAACCCGGGACTATGAAATCGGACTTCATCGGCATTACAATCGAAAAGGGTACTGGATTGATGAACTGGCGGCCGTGTAGCCCCCCTGTGAAGGGAATCACAAAAACCGGCTTCATGCGAATGGGATTATGACGCTCATTTCCATGGAGCCTGTTTTGTCTTCTCCGCCTATTGGTAGCCGCAAGGCGGAAATACCGGCAGAGCAAAATATGAAAGAACCGCCATTTATAAGCTGACGGAACCCACTGGCACCTCGCGGACGACCATCGAGAAGGGCGTTAATGAGACCGAATTCGACGGAGCCAAAAGGGAAGCCTTGCGCACAGGGATTGAAGCCCAACCGATCAACACCGCCGATCAAATAATTGCCGTTCAAAAACACAGGATTCCACTGGCCGCCAAAGTGGCCAGCGCCGCGTTCATGGCCGTCCTTATGCCGATTTACTTGAAGACGTATGGAAGCACCAATTTCTTATGGTTCTGCGATGCCGCCCTGATTCTCACAATGGTTGGCATATGGTTGGAAAATTCGCTGCTCATCAGCATGTCCGCCGTAGGCATATTGATTCTGCAATGTCTTTGGCTTGCTGATTTTGGCAGCGCCTGTTTGGGGATCCGTTTTTTAGGCCTCACCACTTACATGTTCGACCGCCATCTGTCGCTTTTCACGCGCGGTCTTTCGCTCTTTCATGGGTGGCTGCCCCTG
>Ga0302320_10009953_pt1 | contig 20356 bp, 21 predicted proteins | sample Bog_T0_3_FD_202130 | JGI IMG/M metagenome (GOLD analysis project Ga0302320, IMG submission 202130) | Peat permafrost microbial communities from Stordalen Mire near Abisko, Sweden - Bog_T0_3 | ecosystem: Environmental > Terrestrial > Soil > Wetlands > Peat | place: Sweden: Abisko, Stordalen Mire...
ATGAATCGCTACTGGAACCCGCTGCCTAATACGTGGATTGGGCCAGTGTGGGCTGTTCCACCCGCAACGTACTTCCGGCTAGGCGTACGCATCTGGAATCCAACCTCAACCAGCAGCGCGGGACAGGTTGTGACTACCGCGGGATGGAATGCGCCGACTTGGGGAAAATCAGTTTCATTCTTGGCCAACACCTACATTCAAGCACCTGCTGACAACCGACACTTTTATCGCAATCTCGCGGCGTGCAAGTCAGGCACTTCGGCTCCAACCTTCCCAACTATCCGTGGAGCCATGGTCACGGAATCAACTGGCACGCCCGCCTGTACGTGGATAGAGTCGGGACCGGATGCACAGTTCGCGCCGCTTCTGGGGAATAAACCGCCCAGGTGACCGTTGATTATTTTGAGCATCGTTCCGCGATGTTAAGAAAATCCTGGGCGCACTTTTCCAGAGTCAGATTCTCCAGGATGTAGTCGCGCGGGCGTAAGGTTCCAGCCAGAAACCCTTCCCAAAATTCGCTCAGCCGATCTGGAAATTCCGCAATGTCCGTAAACCGGGCTCCGCAGCGCTCATCAAAATAGGGGACGCTGGTTGCGGGAGTATTCGCCTGTCCCCACCCGAAGCGATTAGGATCGAGCCACCAGCCCTGATCCCACGCCAGGATCGGCACGCCGCTGGAGAGGCATTCCTGATAGGCCAACCCCTGGGTTTCATGCTCGCAAAGAAAGATCATGGCACGACAACTTTCCAGCGAAGCACGGAACTCTTCTTCCTTATAAAAACCATACCGTATCTCGGTAAAGCTGAAACCGCGCCTGTTCAATTCGGAGCGAATCGGTTGGATCAGCGAGGTTTCATACTGATCGTGATTCCAGCGCACTTTGTCGTAGATCAGAAAATCTGTGGTCTTGTGTTCGGTGGCCTGCGGCTTCCATGCATCGGTATCGATTCCAACCGGCCAGATGCCACAACGCCCGCTAAAATAGGGGACAAAGATGTCATTGGCCCATCCACAATGTTGGAGGTATTTCACCACCGGGTAATCGGTGCATAGCGTTGGCCACTCGCTGGGGTGGGTCATCATGCCGATGCCCGCGACGATGGGATTGGGACGGTCATACCCATTCAACACCTGTCGGCCACGGCCCAGGACTCCGACGAGATCTTCGTGCCGAATTTTCTTGAACGGAGGATTCACCGCGTAGGACGCGCCGAGTTTATCCAGACCCAGACAGAGATTGATGAACACCTTGTCCAGCCCGCCGGGGCGGGGCTTTCCGCGCACGATCCTCCGAATCAAGGGGCGCATGAAACGGTCACCGGGTATCCATCGGTTCTTCTCGGGTTCGAGTCGATAATAAAGGCAAAGCCGGTTCAAAAATATCTCCTTGAATTTCTAGAGATTCGATTTGCAATGATGTTCCTGACTCATGATACATCCGTTGCAGTTAGGGGCCGAATGCGGCGGAAACCCTGATGAAACGCGCCCCGGATGCACTTCAGAGCAAATTATTGGCCTCATTCCGGCAGTTCAATCTTCCCCGGAACGATTGGCGGAGTGGTGAATGGTGAAAAAGTGGAAGTTGACTGGTTCGGCAACAGTTGAGCGAGTTTGCAAAGGATTGGTCAGACGATCAACTCCGGGAGAGAGCCGGTAACCGGGTGGTACATCGTTCCCGTCCGGACTGCCACCAGGCGGAGCAGATTCGATCATCGACTTCATGGCCGAGCAGTCTTTTCAGGTTGGCACGTGCTAGGGATGCGCCGTGTTGGCTCATTTGTTGTTGGATGCTATAGTGCCTTAAAGTTCGTTATGCTTTGCGCAATCCGCTCGCAATCAGGAGAGCCGTAGATGCATCCCCGGGTCAGTGTACTGATGACCGCGTACAATCGCGAGGCATTGATTGCAGATGCAATCGAGAGCGTACTGGCGCAAACGTTCACGGATTTCGAACTGATCATCGTTGACGACGCTTCGAAGGATCGCACTGTAGAGATCGCGCGATGTTATGCAGCCCGCGACCCGCGCATTCAGGTAGTAGTAAATGAACGCAACCTGGGAGACTATCCGAATCGGAACCGTGCCGCTAAATTGGCGAGCGGCGAATTTATCAAGTATCACGACTCGGATGACGTGATGTATCCGCATTGTCTCGCGGTCATGGCCGGGATGCTGGCCGCGTATCCCGAAGCAACGGTAGCGCTCTCCGGAGAGTGGCCGGGCGGTCCGCTGCCCATGCTGCTAACGCCACGGATGTGTTATGAGCGTGAATATCACGGGCGAGGAATGTTTGGAAGTTGTCCTGCGTCGATCATGTTTCGACGCGATAGATTTGCCGAACTTGGGTACTTTGAACTGGCCGGTCCACATTCAGACGTGGCCTGGTGGCTACGTATTTGCAAAACAGATCATGTGCTGCTTGTCCCGGCTGGACTTTACTGGTGGCGACTCCACACGGGGCAGCACTGGGCGTCTCCCGAAGCTGCGCGCGATAGTGCGATGATGGACAAAAGAGTGTGGGCGGAGCTCGACGCTGAGGATTGCCCGCTGGACGCCGCTGGACGGCACCTGGCAAAGATTAACTGGACTCGGATTCAGGCAAGCAAAATCTATCGCAATCTTCGCGCGGGCGAGTTCGGCATGGCATGGTTCCGTTACCGGCAGTGCGGCCTGCAAGTGCAAGATTGGTTCCGCTACCTGCGTCGTCCGAAACGCGATGCATTAGCCGGAACCCCTCGGAATCCAGATGGAAGCGTGATCATTCCCCGCTACCAAGAGCTGTCGACAATAAAGGCGGAGCAAGCTCACAGGTTGTCTCCTTAGGCTGAAAGCAATCCCGCGCAACTCCGTGCAAGCGGATGCTATAGTGCATAACAGTCACCGTTATGCGACCAACTCTCACATATATCCTGCCTGACTCACCGGGCGGGGTGTTCTCATACATCCGCAACCTGCTGAGTTCCAGCACCTCTGGGTTGTTCGAGACCTCCGTTGTCCTGACCAGATCCCGATACAACAGACAGCCGACAACTGAACCAATTGCTGCTGACCACACGATAGTTTTTCCCCACCAGTCTCCGAAAGAGAACTTGTACTCGATCGCCAGACGGCTTATTCGCGTGATTCCCAAAGGACCGGGCGTGGTAGTCACGAACGATTCCCTGGAATTGATAGCGTGCTCGATTCACGACCCTCAAAAAATGGTCGTCATGATCATCCACGGCGACCGCGACTACTATTATGATCTCGCGACGAAGCACGCCAACACCATCGATTACTTTGTGGCATCCTCTAAACACATGGCCGCCCGATTAAAAAACCTGCTCCCAGAACGATCAGATTCCGTGCTAATGCTTCCATACGGCGTCACAATTCCAACTCGTACACGAGCCGCTCGCCCGGGGCTTATTCGAGTTGCCTATATAGGCAGGTTGGACGGAGAAAAGCGCGCACTCGACCTGCCCGAGGTTGATCGCGAACTATGCCGTCTCGGCGTAAAGGCTAAATGGACTGTAATCGGGGCAGGGCCAGACGAAGGTCTCCTACGTGCGGCGTGGGCATGGAACCCCGAGGTGCGCTGGACTGGAATTATTCCAAACGACGCTGCCAGAGAACTACTGTTGGAAAGTGACGTTTTTGTCATGACGAGCCAGTCCGAGGGCTTCCCAGTCACTTTGGTAGAAGCCGCCGCCGCAGGGGTGGTGCCTGTTGTCAGTGACCTACCAAGTGGCGTTCCGGAAATTGTCATCCCTGGACGCACGGGATTCCGCCTCCCGATCGGCGACACCCGGCAGTTCGCCGCCGCCATTGCGTCGTTGGACGCGGATCGCAAGATGCTCGAAGACATGAGCTGTGAAGTCCGCAAGGTTGCGATCAGCGGCTTCGATATCTGCGAGAACGTGAAGGCTTATGACCGCCTTTATGAGAGCTATACTGAGCCGCGCGAAAACCGCCGTGCCCAACAAATACTCAAGTTTGGCTGCCGTCTCGATCAACCGTGGATTCCGAATTTTGCGGTGCGTGCGATACGCTCGATAACCCTGAAAGGCCTCGATTGAGAGGTGCTGGCGCAGACCCCACAGCGGCCTAGGTCTCTCACCAATGCGCGATGAGTGCTTGAGTTCCGATATGCGCACCCATGAACAGGAGGCGCAGGCGCGCATTCGCCCCTATATCGCCCCGGCGCAAAAGCGCCAACGCCAGCGCATGCTTCGCCCAAATCAATGGAAGCTTACATTGGCCGCCTCGGTCATGTTGAACTCCCCGGATCAAACCTGAAACCAGCAAGTGCAGAGACGTCACTTCAACTGCATCGAATGTAACCATGCAGCCGGGCTTCGTCGCCCTGAAGCGCCACCAGGCAGCCCAAGTTATTTCGTCCACTTCACGTCCAAGTATTCTTTCGAGGTTGGCTCTCGCTATAGATGCCCCCTGCTGGTTTTGCTCTCCCGGGTTCACAGCGGAGACGGAGCTGGGGTGAAACCTGTACTCAACCAGCGGCTCTGAAAGAGTGGTTATCTTTCCGCAGCGGGCAATCCGTGGCCAGAGCTCGTAGTCCTCGCTGAGGCGGTGACGCTCGTCTTCGCTATAGCCGTTCAGTTCACGTGCCGTATCGGCGCGGAACATGACAGAAGAATGGATGATCGGGTTATACAATGCCATACTTATCTTCAGTTCACAGGTGCCACGTAATGCCGGACAAAGTCCTACTCGCACTCCCCGATCATCGATAAAATATGCCGCAGTGGCGACAAGGTGCGTCTCCGGATGCGCATCCATGTAGCGGACTTGTTCCTCGAGGCGGGTAGGCAGGCAGATATCGTCAGCATCCAGACGTGCCATGTATCGGCCCTTTGCGACTGAAATCGCGAGATTGGAACAAACCGCCTGCTTGCAGTTCCGTTCTTGACGCAGCACCCTGACGCGGGGATCGCGATACGTCATTAAGATCTCGGGCGTGGAGTCAACGGAGGCATCGTCCACGACAATCAGTTCCCAATCATCGTAGGTCTGAGCCAGGACGCTATCAATCGCCTGCCTCAAAAAGGCCTCCCCGTTGAATACAGTCATGAGTACGCTAACAGTAGGTGGCACTTTTATCCTATTTCCCCCATCCTGATCCATTCTGCAGGAATCAGGTCGCTCGTGTCATGTCCGAGTGTGCCGAACCATCGGCTAGGGGCTATAACGATGCGTTCGCTCTCCCTGTTCAGCCAGGCACCCCACCAACTGAAAGAACTGTTGGCGAGCACTGCGTGGCGGCACCTACTCATGAGCCAGAGGTCTTCGTGTTCGCTTCCGACGTTGGAGGCGTCGCCTGGCTTGTTATGACTTACGATAGTCGTCCGGTACGGCAGATGCAGGTTGTCGCGCACCCACTCAGGGTCGTCCGAGAATGCGAAAAAACAAGGATCCGGGACCTGTTGCGCAATTAGATCGGCGGCCCGCAGGTAGTATCCAACGCTACAGCCTCCGTGCGCCTGCGCGTGGGGCTCTTGAAGGTAGTCGCCCCTGCGTATGTGCATAAACACACTGCGATTGCCTGAGGCGAGAATCTCACGCTCTACGGCGCGGCTAGCGGAGCTGATTTCATTTGCAGGGGTGAAATCGGTGCGGATCTGGTCTGCTACAGCGTTAAAATACTTTCCGCTTTGCCAGTATCCAAACAGCCAGCAGTCACGCTTCGCTTCCAGCAAGTTGCTGTCGAATCGAAAATCGCGCTCGAAGATCACGGTATGTTTATAGTAGGGAGCAGATGGGTGCAGGGCCCTGCTCAGCTTGTTCAGAACTCGCATGCGCAATACATCCATCCTGCTTGCCGGTTGGCCCGCGATGCGCCACACAGGCAGGCCATAAGCACGCTTCGCGTCGCCCTCAACCCCGCGCAAGTCGAATCGGAGCGTGGTGCCGTGTCGAAGCGCGACGGCGCGCCCCATGGCATACTGAAACATCTGGTTTCCTAAGCCGCCGTGCAGCCCTACGATGATCATTATTCTTTCGCGGGAGTCTTTTGAAGTTCCGAACAGGTCATGGTGATAATATTCAACTTCGTTCCCGTTTGCCAAGCCTGTTAATCCCGCTGAATGGGCCGATAGACAGCAGCACGCCCGGTTAGCCTTAGGAGCCACCTTGATTCGAAGAGCTATTAGTATCGCATTGCGGTGTTGCGGCTTGGACAGGCGTTGCTCCGGTCGGCCGTCCGACGATCAAGTTCAACGCACACCGGATTTATTCGTATGCACAGGTTTTGGAGATGTTTTCCGGGTTACAGCTACGCGAGTTTGCGCTGATTCCGGATGATGTGAAAGAGCCGGAACTCATTCGGGACGCACCGCCCGAACGCGTGGAACGGCAGACCTACGCTTGCGGGTGTTTTTGGTTCGAAAAGCGCTGAGCAACATCGTTCACCGGTTGCGAGCGGAGATTATGTCTTCTGCAGACTTCGGCGCTTCGACCGATTGCCAGTCCAATACCGGTGCGAGGAGACCAGGACGCATTTGCATCCAATACGGTGAGTCGCTGAGCCCGCCCTGAATCACCAGAGTGATGTGAGGTGCATTGTTCCCCGGTTCGAGAATCCACTCACGGAAATGCAAGCTGGCCATTAACTCCAGCCGATAGTTTCCCTCGTTCACAAGCTGCTTCGGGAACTTGCTGCGAAGCCGAACCGGCCCACGCGTGGTGTTGGGCCAATCGGATTGGCGCTGATCTGTGTGATACGTCCAGTAAAGCACCTGTCCCTCGTGGGAAGTAAGCACGTAGCCGATACACAGGCTGGTGTCTGCTTGCTCGATCTCACCGTCGATTTCCACCCACAGGTCAGCGTCGTTACGAATGGGATTTCTTACCTCACGCCCTTCGCTGTCAACGAGCGCGAATCTTTGCGGCGTGAAGCAGGGATTGGCGGGTTGGCCTTTACTATTGACCCAGGAGGTGGTGTTATCGTCATCGTCTGCCCCGAACAGGTACCCTGTGAGCACGGAGCGGACATCTTTGGAATCGGTCTTGATGCGCCCGCCCTCCAGCATGATCACGCGATTGCACAACTGCTCCACGGCATTCAGATTATGGCTGACAAACAATACCGTGCGGCCCGCCCTTGTGACTTCGCCCATCTTGCCCAGACACTTCTTCTGAAATTCGGCATCGCCGACCGAAAGCACCTCGTCCACCATCAGGATTTCGGTCTCAATATGCGCGGCCACAGCGAAAGCAAGGCGCATGTACATGCCGCTCGAATAGTGTTTAACCGGGGTATCGAGAAATCTCTCAACATCAGAAAAGGCGACGATTTCGTCGAACTTGCGGGCGATTTCCGCCCTGTGCATGCCCAGGATGGCGCCGTTCAGATAAATGTTCTCGCGCCCGGTCAGTTCGGGATGGAAGCCGGTGCCGACCTCAAGTAGAGAGCCGACGCGTCCGGTGATATCCGCGAAGCCTTCGGTTGGGGTGGTGATTCGCGACAAAACCTTTAACAGCGTGCTTTTGCCCGCGCCGTTTCGTCCGATGACGCCAACCAACTCTCCGCGCTTTACTTCGAAGCCGATGTTGCGCAGCGCCCAGAGCCATTCCTCGGGCTTTGGCGCGGCTTTGGGGCCGGACAGGCGATTCCACACGCGGCGGGGAGCGCCGAGCGTTTGCATAATGGATTCACGCAGGGTGCTGTACTTCTTGGAGCTTCCCAAGCGGTACAGCTTGCCGATATTTTCGACTCGAATGGCGGTCTCGCTCATGGTCTACACCAGGTCGGCAAAGGTTTCCTCCATGCGGTCGAAGTACGCCAGTCCACCAGCCAGCAGCAACAAGACGGAGACGACGGAAACCGCCATAAGCCCCAGATCGACGTGTGCGGTGCCAAGAAGCGCCCAGCGAAATCCTTCGACCACGCCAGACATCGGATTGATTCCCATCAGGAAACGCCACTTGTGCGGGATCAGGCTGCTGGGATAGGCGACCGGGGTGGCGTAAAGCCAGAACTGAGTGATGAAGGGCAAAACATGCCGCACATCGCGATACTTTACGCTGAGGGCGGATAACCACAATCCAACGCCAAGGGAAGAAACGATTGCAAAGAGCAGGAGAAACGGGATGACCAGTATGGAGGAACGAATTGGAAGATGGTAATAGAACATCATGGCGATCAACAGGACGAAGGCGATTGCAAAGTCCACCAAGCCTGTCAACAGGCCGGCGACAGGCACCAGGAGACGGGGGAAATACACCTTTGTGATGAGGTGTGCATTGCCAACCAGGCTGTTGCTGGTTTCAGACAGCGCAAAGGCGAACAACTGCCATGGAAGCAGTCCGCAGTAGGCGAAAATCGGATATGGCACCCCATCAGACGGCATCTTGGCAAACCGCCCGAAGATTACGCTGAAGATCACCATGGTCATAAAAGGCTGAAGAAGAGCCCAAGTGGCGCCGAGGGCCGTTTGCTTGTATCTGACCTTGATATCGCGCCAGCAGAAGAAGTAAAGCAGCTCGCGATATTCCCAAAGACTTCTGAAATCCAACACGCGCAGACCGCGACGGGGTTGGATGTGCGTGACGCGGAGCTCTCCGTGCGATGCAGCTATGCTCTTCAACAACTCGCAAATGCCCCTTGAAAGTCGGGAGTTTCTGGTTTCAAGTTTACCTCAATCCCTTGCCACGCAGAAAAAGAAAGCACCTCGTTTCCCTTTTCTCGCCGCTCGCTGTCGATCGGGATTCGTAAGGTAAAAACCGAGGCGAAGTAGGCCCAACCCTCAGGCAGCAGCGGTATTGGGAAATGCTACAATAGGCTACTTTCAATCAGTACGCGCTTGTCGAGCCTTTTGCTTTATTCACAGAGAGCACAGCCGATTTGTGAACGCGACGCAGGAGCAAATGAAATCTGACAATTTTACAAGAGATTTCAAAGGTCAATCCCAGTTCCTGGCGGGGGATCTGGCGAATCTGACCTTGAGTGGCACCTCTTCTACACTGGCGCCACAAGCATCTTTCTTACTTGAATACTGGACGATCCTGAGGAAACGCCGCTGGATTGTCATCAGCGTGCTATTGGTCTCAGTCGCGCTGGCGGGTCTGATCACTGCCCGTCAGAAGCCCATGTATTCGGCCGTGGGCCGCATCGCGATTAACCGCGAGAGTGCAATCAACCTGGGAACAAAAGACTCGCAGTTCGTAATCGACTCAGGCGACAGCGATTATTCCGTCGATATGGAAACCCAGATCAAGGTTCTGCAGAGCGACGCCACGAGCTACCTTGTGATCAAAGCTCTGAGCCTGGATACATCGCCTGAATTCGGAGGCTCGCCGGGCAAACACATGGAGGGTTCGTTACAGGTGGACTCCCCGTCACAGTCAGGCATACTGAACGCCTTCCGTGGTGGATTGACCATTACGGCGTTGCCGGCTACCCGCATACTCGAGATTCGTTACTCCAGTCATAATCCCAAGCTTGCGGCGCTGATTGTGAATCAAGTCATCCAGAGCTATATCGAGCAGAATCTGAAGGCTCGCTTCGAAGCCACCGCGCAGACATCCGACTGGCTGACCAAACAACTTGCCGATCTGCAACTGAAAGTAGAAATTTCACAGCAGAAACTGGTTGAGTACCAGAGGGAACATGGCATTGTCGGTTTGGACGACAAAGAGAACATCATCACCTCAAAGCTTGCAGAACTGAACCGTGCCTTGACTACGGTTGAAGGACAGCGGATGCAGTCGGAAGCTGCCTACCACATGGCGCTCTCAGGCAGCCCAGAGTTGCTGCAACATACCATTCCAGGGCAAGTGGATGCGTTAGGTTCACTCCGCACCAAGGAAGCCGAACTGCGCACTCAGATGGCCGCCTCGACTGCACAGTTTGGTCCTAACTACCCGAAAGTGAAAGAATTGTCGGCCCAGCTTGATGAAGTTGAAAATCAGAGCCAGGCGGAACTCAAGAGGGCTGTCTCGCGCGCAAGGGCGGAATACACGGAAGCGCTCGAGCACGAAAAAGTGCTGGGAGCGGCGTTTGAGAAACAGAAGCAGGAAGCCAATACCCTTAGTCAGAGCGAGATCGAATACTCGCTGTTAAAGCAAAATTCCGAGAGCTATCGAACGCTGTACGATGGCCTGTTGCAAAGATTAAAAGAGGCTGGCGTTGCGGCGGGACTGAAGTCCAGCAATATCCAGATTGTGGATCAGGCTCGCGTTCCTACAGCGCCATACGCACCCAACATGCCCCGGAGTTTGATGGGCGGCCTGCTCATGGGTTGTTTCCTTGGAGTGCTCACGGTCTTCCTGTTTGAAAGCCTCGACAACACCGTACGAACTCCAGAAGAAGCGGAGTTGATTTCATCCTTGTCCGCAATGGGTATCATCCCCACGCACCGGGCGAGCAAGAAGCTTCAAACCTCGGCCTTGCAGAGGGCCACCACAAACGCACCTGATCACAGTGTGCGTGAAATCTTCTCGATTACCCGGCCAAGATCGGAAATCGCAGAAAGCTACCGCGCGCTGCGAACATCGATTTTATTGGCGTCCCGGAGCAGACCTTCCAAAGTTCTTCTGGTAACGAGCGCGATGCCGAAAGACGGCAAGACCACGACCAGTATCAATACTGCCGTGGTGCTTGCGCAGTCTGGATCGCGAGTTCTGCTCATCGACGCGGATCTGCGACGGCCCAGCATTCACAGAGCGTTGAAACTGCCAAACGAATCTGGGTTGAGCACATGGTTGTCCGGAGCCGACAAGGATCGGCCTCATGTCATCCCGAGCGGCATTCCTAATCTGGATGTGCTGACGACAGGTCCCAAGCCGCCCTATCCTGCCGAATTGTTCGGACTCTCAGCTTTCGGCGTGATGCTTGACGGATTCCGCTCAGAGTACGACCACGTCGTCATCGATTCGCCCCCGGTCCTCTCGGTGACAGATGCGGTTCTAATCTCCGTGCTTGCGGACTCCGTGTTGCTCGTAATTCGTTCGCGCCAAACCACCAAGGGTGCGTTGCGTCGGTCCCTCGATGTCTTACATCAGGCAAACGCCTGTGTGATGGGCATTGTGCTCAACGCTTTCAACGTGAATGGCGAGGAGTACGCATACTACAGGTACTATTACGGATACGGCCACGGAGCTGGATATTACAGCGATAAATTGCATACCGGCACAGCAGTCGAAACTACTACGGACGGCAGTAGCGACTAGCGAGAGCCGGGGTGCTCAATGCAGATATCATTGAGATCGACGGCGCGAAGACTGTTGTTTGGCTGCTGCGCCTTTCTGGCCGTCGCAGAATATGTGCATCTCAGTACTCGTGCAGCCCGCGCTCATGCCTGGTCTGAAGGTGAGCAACAGTGGCAAATTGAGCGTGCGGTGCAGCTTGAGCCGCAGGATGCCGATTATTGGAGCAGATTGGGGCATTGGCACCTGTTGATTGATCAGGACAGCGTGGCTGCCCTGAATGCATACAAGCAGTCAATCCGGCAGAACCCCAACTCAGCCGACTCCTACCTTGAAGTCGCTCGCCTGTCTCTGATTGCCAACGATCACGCCCAACTAACACAAGCTCTCGAAAACGCTCTTCGGGTTGATCCCACCACGCCTTCCGTGAACTGGGAGGCCGCAAACTTGTACCTTGCGGTGAACGAAGTAGATCGCGCCCTGCCTCTCTTCAGAGCTGCTTCCGCGGCGTCGCCGGAATACAGTTCGCCAGCCATGACTTTATGCTGGCGGGCGACACATAATGTGGATCAGATGGTTGCTCTTGCGATGCCGCAGGATCCGGCGGTGTACAGCGAGTTCTTGCGCTATCTTGTGTTGCGGCGCGAAACCCAGGCGGCCGATGAGTTGTGGAGTCGATTGATCGATCTGCGAAAGCCAACTCCGGCCAAGGCAAGTTTCTTGTACCTGGATTCACTTATTGAACAGCATCGCGTGTCAGACGCGGTGCGCGCATGGAGGCAACTAGCCACCATCGACACTGAGATCAACTCCTATTTGCCTGAGAATGGCAATCTGGTGGTCAATTCTGGATTCAAGCAAGAGATACTGAATGGCGGGTTTGATTGGAGAATCGCAGAGCGGGATAAAGTGTCCCTGGAAGTGGCTGCGGCGGCGGATGGCAACAGCGGTGGGCATAGCCTTGAAATCACTTTCGACAGCGTCAACACGGACACGGCCGGCATTCTTCAACTGATTCCCGTGGAGCCTGACTCGTCCTATTCGCTGTCATTCTTTTACAAAGCCGTAGAGCTTGAAGGTGCGCACGGAATGTCGGTGGTTATCCGTGACGCCTTCACGGGCAATACGCTGCTTGCGACCGATGAGATTCTGGGCTCTACTCCATGGCAGAAAATCAGCCAAACGTTCACGACCGCTCCGTCAACTTCCCTGGTCTCATTCGAATTGAAACGCCCAGGGGGAACTCTCGTCAGGGGAAAGCTTTTGATCGACGATGTGCGTCTGGTGAAGGAGTGAGCATGCCGACCGCGCCGCCAAGCCTGGAATACAACCGGGTTGACTCGCCAATCCACATGGCGGCTGAACAGTCGATATTGTTTCTAGCTTGTGCGACGCTCGCCTTTGGAGTTCTGGCCTTCGGAGCTGTACACGAGTGGAGTACGTGCGTGCTTGAGTGTGGATCTGCACTTCTATTTGGGCTGTGGGCAGGTTATCAAGTTGTGTTGCAAAGGATCAGGCTTACCAGTAAAGCCGTGTTTCCAGCGCTCCTTCTCTTATCCTTGCCGATTTTGCAATTGTTAACGGGACGGACAGCCTACGCATATGCCACACGTTATAACCTGCTGCAATGGTTGGCGTATGGAGTGTTCTTCCTCATCGCATCGGAGTTTTCCTGGAGTCCCGTGGCGCGAAAAAGGTTGGCGATTTCGATTGCCGCCTTTGGCTCGCTCTATGCGATCTTTTCCCTCATCCAAGGGTTCATCTTTCCTCCTAATATGCTGTACGGGATGGTGAAGACGCACGGTTCCGGCTTCGGCAGCTACGCCAACCGCAATCACTATGCGGGATTGATGGAAATGCTGCTTCCCTTTGGACTTGTCATCAGTTCGTTTCGGTCCGTGCCGCGCTCCCTGCGCGTGCTTTCGATCTTCGGCAGCTTAGTGATGCTGACCTCCGTTTTCGCTTCCAGATCGCGCGGAGGAATGCTATCCGTCACCATTGCGATGAGTGTCTTTGCTTTTTACTATTGGCGGCACGAACATCATGGCGGGCGCACGCGAACGTTGCTCATCGTTCTGGCATTGTCTTCGGCATTCGTAGCATATTTTGCCTATGATCAGGTTGCGAGCAGGCTGGTTGCGGAGAAGGGCGATTCCGTGCGCTGGCAGATTGCCCGCGACAGCATTCATCTGGCCGCACAACATCCTCTGATTGGATCAGGCTTGGGAACTTTCACGGAGGTCTATCCAAGGGTGCGGAGCTTCCCAATGGACCTTTTTGTGAACGCCGCGCACAACGATTATGTTCAATTAGTGGTGGAGACAGGATTCCTCGGAGTGCTCTTTACCGCGGCATTCCTGATGCTGGTATTTCGAAATGCTTTTCAGCAAGTTCGCCATACGCGGAAAGACTGGTTTTCCGCCGTCAGTCTGGCTGCGGTCATTGGCATGATCGCGCTGCTCGTTCACAGTTTGACCGATTTCAATCTGGAGATTCCCGCAAACGCGGCCACGTTTGCCTTCCTCGCAGGCCTCGCCTCGGCCAGCTCAGAACAAGGCCGGTACACCCGCAAGCATGAGCCGGCTTAGGGTAAGCGAGAGGCAGAATAGACAGATCGCTGGTTTATGGATGCGTAATCGCAAGATACACAGCTGAGGTAATGATCGCGCCCGCGGCTAGACGAATGGCCGCCTTGGCTTCGCTCGTGGGAATGTACAGCACATCTCCCGGCAGAAGCGTCATATCCTGCTTCTCTGCCCTGAGAATCTCTTTTAGCGGTATTGGCACCTCCTCTAGGCCTTGAGGAGTTTTTCTGATAATTCGCGCCCCTTTTATCTTTGCGTCTTTGGTTGTGCCGCCCGCCAAGGCAAGGACTTCAAGTACCGTCATCCGATCACGGTTCTCCATCACGAACCCAGCCGGATGTCCCACATCACCAAGTACGTACACCACTCCCGCTTTTGTAACCACCACGGTGTCGCCGGGAAAAATCTCGACAGCACGGTTCGATATATCAACATCCATCGATAATCCAGGCTTATCACCCCTGGTTATCGTAACGAGATGCCCCGACCGCGGGGTTACGCCACCCGCCACCGTGATGACATCGAGAAGCCGGCTGCTCCCATAAACGGGGTAAGTTCCAGGCTTTCCAACTTCGCCAGTCACAGAGACCACCGCGGAATGCAATTCCTTGGCTGCCACGTTCACCTGCGGATCCTTAATGTACCCGCCGTCGCGGAGTGTTGCCGCAATCTTTTCTTCCAGTTCACTGGTAGTCATTCCTTGAACAGAAAGCTGCCCAATCATTGGCATTACAATTTTTCCGGAGTTACTCACACGCAGTTCCAGACTCATCTCCGGCACGCCGAAGACTCTCACATCGACGATGTCGCTCGGACCGATTCGCGCCTCGTGCATTCCCGAATCGATAGGAGAAGCCGATTGATCGGCCATCCTGCTTGCGTCCACTGCAGATGGAGAAACCGGAACCACTTCCGAAGACGGAGATGGCAAAACAAGCTGTCCCGGTTGTGGAGCCGCCGGCTTATTGTCCTGGGCTTGGACTGCCGTAGAGAACAGAGCGAACACCAAAGGCACAGCCGAAGCAATCTGAAATACGCGAGAGAGGAGCTTAGCCTTTTTCATAGGGGGGTGCATTGATTTTAGCAATTATCCATCGAAACGAACAGACCCGATTCGCAACTCGGCTTAACCAAGCTTCCGTGCGCAATCCAGGGTTGAAATCGTCAGAGAATGTCCGGATGCCGGCCGCCGAACATTCTCTTCTTCGACCATCGCCCTCCGGCAGGCCTTCTCCAACTCCACCCGTAGCTCGCACGTGAGGAGATTGATGTCGAGAAGCAAAACGCTGCTGTCATGTCGAGATAATTCGAAAGAGCCATCCCACTTGTCCTTCATGACCTGCAACCGTAAGCTGAGTGACCATGGCTGGGAGGGTTCCTCATTATTTTCGTTGCGAGGCGCAGGTCGCCGCCATTGATAGCTCATGGCCTCGGAATCACTCTCCTTCGACTTGATAACGATTTTGAAATCGTCAAAGTCGTTGTCAGCGAAGGTCTCTTCCAATGTGCCAATCGTTTCTTGCCAGTCATCGCATCGTCTTAATTGTTCAGCCCCGCGGCGTACGGAGATGTTATTGATGAAGACCTGCTTCTGATCAAGCGCGCGGCGAGCAACCCGGCCTAACTCGAAAAATTCGTGATAGCCCAGCTTCTGCACGCCGACCACGACTCCTATTCCGAGCACTACGAGTACGACGGCAAGCGGAGCCTGTCCGGGAGTCAACAGTGCCAGACTCAGCAGCCCGCACAGTGCGGAAACGGCGTAAAGAGCGACTACAACTTGCCGCTGTGACCAACCCAGGTCCAATAGTTTGTGATGGAAGTGTTCGCGATCCGCTACAAAAATCGGCTGCCCGCGAAGGAATCTCCTGATGATGGAAACGCTTGTCTCTACCACCGGCAACCCAAATGCAACCAGCGGAATTGCAACTGCGACAAGCGTTGAAGACTTCTGCTGAGTGTTGCCTGTCAGGGTCAGGCCGGCGAGAAGCGTCCCAATAAACAGGCTTCCGCAGTCCCCGAGATAGATGGTGGCGGGATTGAAGTTGTAACGCAGGAACCCCAGCATGGCGCCAGCCAGAATAACAGCAACCAAACTCTGTATCAGGTTGTGAGTCAAAAGCGAAATGACGAATACGGTGATAACAGAAAATAATGCTGAACCAGCTGCGAGTCCGTCCAGGCCATCTATCAGATTAAACGCATTGCTGATTAATATTACCCAGAATAACGTGAGGAATATGGAAACCGTAGTTCCGAACTGATGACTATGCCACAAGGAAGTAATGTGAACGATTCGTACACCGCTGGTCCACAGCACCAGGCCTGCAACAATTTCCGCGGCAATCTTTACCCACGGAGTGAGGTCGAGAAAATCGTCCACGAGGCCGACTGCAAAGGAGATTAATGCGGCAAAAAGCACGAGGAGAAGTTGATATACCGAGCCTTTTGAGACGTAATGCACGGACAAGAGAGCAACCATGGCCACACAACTTATGGCCACCACCGCCGCAGCGATGGCAACACCTCCCAGTCTCGGCATGCTTACCGGATGGACATGGCGCGCGGAGAGCGAGGCGCGCACCCAGTTGTGCCGGAGGGCCAATCCGCGAATGGTCCACGTCAGTCCCGCGGCAACTACAACCGCAAAAAGAAAGGAAAGAATTAGAACAAAAGCCATGGAGTCACACCCGCCCCGAGAGTAACCGGCTGCTCCACAAAACAAAATGAGAGCTGCTGAATACTAGCACACTACTAACAGCCGCTCCACGTCGTATCCGGCCATGACCTTCTGGTTAGCGCATCGCAAGAAATGAGAACGTTACTGCTTGGGACTCACCGGGGTTTTTCCACCCGACTCCAAGAGCGCAACTCCCGCAGCAGTGCCTGCCGCGGCGGCCCCAGCCGCTATCCAGATCGCAGCCGGTATATGGTGGCCCTGCGCGACTTGAGTAGCTCCCTCGCAGGCATCATCGGTGTGACTGTAGCTGTGACCTTGTTCAAGAATCTTGCCGTCCGGCAGAAGCACATTACCCGCTCGCGCGATCACAATGATTTCGCAGCCGGACTTCTGCACGTCATACTTGGTCAGGTTGGCCGGATTCGCTGGCGCAAACCTCATCTTGCCAACGTCTGCACCGGTTCCGCTGGTGGTTGTAATTTTCACCGCGCCGGACTTCAACTGAATGGAATCTCGCGAGAAGGACGCAACTGTATCTGCGGCAAGCACAGTGTTGGTGCCGGCGGCGCTGATATGCGCTCCCGAATCCGGCCCTGTACTGACGGTCTCTTTGCCCAGTAGAGTGGACGTTTTGGTGGTGAGCTCACCGTCGACGGTCACCATACCGGTTGGAGTGATCACGGCACCACCTGCTGTGGTCGTGTTCTGAGCCGACAGGGTGGACATTGGCATGAGAAGCGCCATGATGCAGCAAAGCAATGCGCGAGGATTCCAGATGCTCATGACCTTACGCTGCCTCCGGGCTTGATTTTCATTCAGAACACCTGCTGTCGTCAACGTTTAACTTCCGCGCAAGCAGAATCAGATAGCCAACACCGCATGACGGAAGATGCTCCCAAAGACTTTTTCGTCCGAGTTCCAGAAGGCGGACGCGGAAACCGTGTCTATCTCCAAGTACTTGGATGACCCCAGTCCCACCGCCGCAGGAAATATTCACCCGTCGATCCACGAGATAGTTTTCAAGAAAAACAAATTCGACCATCTCCTCAATCGGACAGATAGCGCACCTTTCTGGGCGTTGCGCAGTGTTTCGTTCCCCGCTGTGATGAGTCCGGCGGAAGGCATTCTCCTGCCGATCTCCGGGCGCTCTTTTCACTCACTCTTCAGCGGGTCCGGTATGGGCCTTAAGAATGCAATTAGATGGTTAGGCCGCGACGTTCGGACTTCTAAGGATTCACGCAGATAGTGCCGATACATCTGCTGGAACAGAACACGTGCTGAGGGAGGAACATGAAAACCATCTCCGCAATTCTATTTCTGTGCTGTGCAGTCTATTCATCGGCCCAATCAAACGCTTCCGCAACGCCTTTCGATGCGCCATCGCCACAGTTGATCGCTTCTGCGGCATTTCCAATTCCAATCGAATCCCGAAGATCGAATTTCATCGCAGAAAATCCGCCCAAGGCGGCCGAGGTTCGCCCATCCAACCGAGGCTTCTTACTTCTCGCTACTCTATCGGCTGCCGCCACCATAGCTGACATTGAGCTGACGGCTAATTGCCTCAGGACCGTTCCCAATTGCCGGGAAGGAAATTCAATTCTGGGGTCGGACCCCAGCCGTTCGCGGCTTTATGGAGTCAATGTTCCGATCTACGTCGGGCAGGTGATGCTGAGCCGAGTGCTTCGACGCAAATTTCCGGAGCGCAAAGCGTGGACAGTCCCGTTTCTATCCTCTACCGGAACACATGTTGTCGGTATAGCCAGCAATCTAGGAGTGCGCTAATGAACGTCATGGATCAGCAAATCAATTCCAATCCGACCCAGGTATTTCCACCGCCTGACCTGCCGTTGCAGCGGCAGTGGGAGAATTCCGCCCCGCCAGCCGTCGCCTTTGATCCGCGCATTACACTCTGCCTCGCCTGGACTGTGCGGGCCGCGCTGCTGGCGTTGTATATTCCGGTGCAGATGATGTCGGCCATCGTGCAAGTCACTCACCGGATTGATCTTTGGGCAAGCGCGATCGTCACCAAACCGACCTACAGCCAGCCCGTGCGACGAGTGCAGTAGGCCACCGCACGGAGCTATTTTTGAATGATCGGCACGTCGGAGACCAGAAGAATTCCGTGTTCCGCCAGTCCCTGGACAAACTCCTCGGCATCCGCGTAAGCCTGCTCAATGCCGATATCGAATTCCGCACAGACCTTGTCCTCGACAATTCGCAACAGCGGAGTCTTCCCATCGGCTGCTTCCCAGATGACCGTGCCCGCCGGATTGAGGCTGAAGAGCGTGGAATCGGCGGCAGACATGATGATCATTTCATCGGCCAGAATGCGGGACGCAATGGCGGTGCTCCTGGCAATGTACTTATCGCTATTCGGCATGTCTCACCCAATCAAGTCCCATACCCGATGGTCAGGGTAGAACGAAAGTTGAAAAACCGGAACCGCCGCCACAAAAGCACAGGCAGACTGAAACACCATGCGCACCAGTTCCTCATCATGAGCGAAGAAAAGAATGTTCCGCATTAATCTCCGAACGGCCTCGGCCGGTTCGACCGGAGTGATCTGATTTTCCGAGGATTTCGCCAGCAGGTATAGCGCGGCAATGGGAGCCGAAATATTCTTACCCGGCTCTCCCAGATCGCCCGCAAACGGAGTTCCGTAAGCGACGTAGCGCGCTCCGACCCGGCGAACGTATGACGCTTCGTCAGTCAGCAGCGACGTATCGGGCGGTGCCAGACGAGCCATCGTGGTCTTTCCCGCCTCCGAGAGGCCGGAGAACAGAAACGCCTTGCCATTGCGCACCGCGCTGGAAGCATGAAGCAGAAAGCCTCCCTCGCGTGCCAGCAGCAGCGTATGCACAATCCGCAGCACCGAGTCGACAGAGTAAGGATTCGCGGTCTGCCGAATGCGTCCCTGCCGCCGCTCCGGATTCCACTCAGCCCGAAAATCGCCCCGCTCGAACTGCCAGTCTCCACCCTCGATCCAAACCCTTACATCGGCGTCGGGATCAGCCATGCCCGCGGAAACCAACTCGACGTCGAAGGTAAACTCCGCGGGCGAGGATGCCTTTATGTAGTTGGCATAGCGATCATGCAATATCTTGAGGAAAGAGGAATCGGTCGTCCGCAGTGCAATGGGAATCCCGCCAATTTCAATCGAGACTTCAAGGCATCCGCTGCCGTCAGAGGGTTGCATCGATAGCGGCATTCTATAACAACTCAAGTATCGGGCTCCATGCCTGAAAATCCACGGCAAGCGAATGGCCGATTCGAGTCATTTTCCTGGATTGAATTTGAGCATTGGTAGTAGAACTTCTGGCAGCCAAATCGGGAATTGGAACCTGAATCATTTTGATTGACTTGAGAGCTGAAAGCCTACTACGATCACGCTCGGATGCGCTCCTCAGGGAGAGGTTACTACTGATCGTGATCGTAGTTCCGGCAACTGGCTCCGGGGTGATAAGTGAGCCCGGCTCCATGACGAAAAACCATCACAAGTCGATGGTCAACTTCAGGCATCTTTCAGAGCTGAAACGGCATCGAATAACCTGAATTGCTGATTTGCAATTTCGATGTGCTACTCGCGGAGAATTGCCTTTATTTTCCGGAAACGTTGAATTTCAACACTCGGGTATACGCCTCAACGGGCTGCAACGGCTCGGCGGCAGTATCTATAGATGCGACCGTGAATGGCCAGTGAAAAAGGCCAATGCTGGACAGGAGATTCAAGCTATGAAGACTGTGGGTGGTTCCTACTCCAAGCTGTCTATCGTCACTCTGACTTTCGTAGCGCTTGTCGCGCTCGGCGTTCCGATGTGGGCGCAGGAATCCCCGGCAGTCACCGTCGGCGACGTTCGAATCACCGGAGTGGTTGACGATTGGAGCCATCACCACCTTGTCTTCTCGAATCCCGGCACGGCAGAAGAGGCCATGCAGAACGGCACC
>Ga0302320_10009954_pt1 | contig 20355 bp, 13 predicted proteins | sample Bog_T0_3_FD_202130 | JGI IMG/M metagenome (GOLD analysis project Ga0302320, IMG submission 202130) | Peat permafrost microbial communities from Stordalen Mire near Abisko, Sweden - Bog_T0_3 | ecosystem: Environmental > Terrestrial > Soil > Wetlands > Peat | place: Sweden: Abisko, Stordalen Mire...
GTGCATTGCCCAAATAAATTGAGGCTTCCGAAGGCGTGAGACCGGCAACTTTAACTGCGCCTAAGTAAGGCAGAACTATCTCACCCCTGGGGCCAACTCGCAGACCCGCAACCATCGGGGGTGTAATCCCGAAAATAGTGCCCGAGGAAGTTTGTGTGGTGGTCGTGAGTTCAGGCACGCCGTATGTTTGAATGGCGATCACGTCCCCTGGCATAATGGTTACATCCAGATACTTGAGATTTCCCGATGAGTCAGTCGCCCTAGCTGTGTTCGAAGGGTAAGTGACAGGAGGGCCAGCATACTGGGCGTACGACGCAGGGCCGCAAAGACAAATCGCGCTCGCCAGTAGCAATCGCAAGCGAAGAAAGCACTTCGATCGAACCTTCATGTTCCCTCCTCGATCTATGATTACGTTCTTCAAGGATCTAGTTTTTATAGTCATACGAGTAGTAGCCGAGGTACCCGTAATACTCCGGAAGACTCGCGTCCACGCCGTTGAGAACGAAGCCGTATACCTTGATATCAACATCCCGAAAAATCTCTGCCGCACGCAAAAGCATGGCGCGCGTACAAAATCCCTGTCGAATCACGAGCACCAACCCGTCAGACAGAGACGACACAATCAATGGATCGGTAACAGAGAGCGCCGGCGGCGAATCAAAAATCACATACTCATATCGTTCGCGCAGGGCAAGCACAAATTGCTTCATTTGCTCTGATGCCAACAAGTCGGCCGGTAACGGTGGACAAATGCCCGATGGAATTACATCCAGAGTCGTAAGTGTCTTGTGAGTCTGGATAACTGAGTCCAAAGGCTCCAGGCCGGTTAGAAACTCCGACAAACCCTTCTTGTCACTTAACCCTAGACGCCAATAGACGCTGGGGCGACGCATATCAGTATCAACCAGCACAACTCGCTTGCCACCTTGAGCTAGTGCGGCGGCCAGATTCATTGAGAGCGTAGACTTTCCTTCTCCTGGCTGGCAGCTGGTCACTGCGATCACTCTTGACTCGCGAGAGGTGCTTGAAAGTTGAATGGAGGTGCGGAATACGCGCATTGCTTCGGCGAAAGGTGAACGCGCATCCCACAGGATTTCCGGACCCGAAGTCGCATCGGGGATCGGTCCCTTCCCCTTCCAGTTTGTTTGCGGAACAATTGCGATTGCCGGAACTCCGAGCAGCTCTTGAATCTGCTTGGAGTCTCGCATGCGCGTGTCCATTCTTTCCAGCAGCATGGCCAACGCGAGACCTGCGAACAGTCCGAAGCCGAAGCCCAATTCGCCCATCGTGATTGGCGACATGCTTGACGGACGAGTGGGCAGAGATGCGAGATCGACCACACTTATGTCGGCCGAGTCCAATCCCGCATCCACTGCTGCTTCGCGCAATCTGGCAAGGATGCTTTCGTACATATGGCGGTTCGATTCGTACTCCTCCGTCAGGAGTTCGTAGCGAACGATGTCATCGCGCTGTCCATATAACTCGCGGACCCGATTATTGAGTACTCCTTTGGCCTGTTCTTCAGCTGAGTGCGCGATCCCGTAGGCGTCTTTGGCTTTATTGATAACCCCGGATTCTTCTCTTGTGATCTCTCGATTCAGAGCCTGAATCTGCGCGTTCAATTGCTTTACCTGGGGATACCTTGGGCCATAAACCGGCTGCAGCCGTGCCAACTCGGCCTCATCACTCGCCCGCTGAGATCGCAGATTTTGAAGCAAGCCCTGGGAGCCGTCCATACTCGTAGGATTCACGCTGTCCTGAATCCGATCCGGTGGAAGCGACTGCAAGATGTGGTAGCGTGCCTCATCCAAAACGCGTTGCTCGGTAGCGTCTGAAGCACCTTTCTCAAGATTGGTAATCTCCTGAACGATCATGCTGTGGTTGGGATCGAGGGCAGAGATTCCAAGTTTCTTCTGCAGATCCACCATTCGATCCTGCGAATTCTGCACGATGGTCCGGAGATCGTCGATCTGCGCAGTCAGCCAGTTAGTGACCTGCTGCGTGCTGCTGTAATGGGCAACGAAGTTGTTCTTGATAAACTCGCTTTCCAGTGCGTTCACGATATCCGCGGAAAGCTGCGGGGATGTGCTCACATACGAAATCGTAATCATCTGCGTTCGTGGTACGCGCGCTATCGTAAGATGGCTGCGTAGATTGCCCACAATTGCGGTGCGCACATAGGGGTCGTCGAGGTTGCCATGGAGCAGCGGGACCGTACGGGTGCCAAAAATCCGGGAAGTAACCGATTTGCGACCACCGAGAAAGGTCTCGTTGTCCTGCAGCTTCAGAGTCTGGGCGACCGTGGTCAAGAGCTTTTCGCTGGAAAGAATTCGTGCGTCGCTTTCAATTACGACGTCGAGTGTCCCGCCACCGGCGGATAAAACCGAGGAAATGGATTGCTTCAAGTCTGCGGCCGAACCCGGCTGAATCTGAAGCTCTCCTGTGGCTGTATACAGTTTTCCCCGTTGAAAGCCGATTGCGGCTGCTAGCAATGCGATGCCTAGGGCCATACCTGCCAGCAAGGTACGTCTCTTTCGAATAATCAGCCAAAGATCTGTTAAAACAAGATCTTCTTTTGCCGGAGCCAAAGAGACATTGGCGGCGCGAGTTGATTGTTGCAATCAAACCTCTCGATGTACAAAACTGCCTATTGAACTCGTCAAGAAGGTTGGGCGCGCCTCGACAGACCTGGCTTATCCGAACTTTGCCACCTGTGCCGCGCGTGGCTCAATACAACGGCTAATCCGTCTCAGAACAAACGCAGCACACTTTCCGACACAATACCAGATTCCCGGCACCAAGTTGGCGTGAAACGCACCCTAGGTGTTAAGGCCTACATACCTTCAACTACCTCAATCATTCCGCACTTGAGTCGCCATTACTACGATGATAATTCAGCGGGTGGCGAACTCAAGCAGCCTAAGCGAAAATTTGTCGAACTGCCCAATATGGGACGAATTCGGTGGTCATTTATCCTGATTTCAAAAGAACCTCGATTACGGCCTCCCTTATCCACAAAAACGCGCCCGACCGCCGTTGACCCACCGCCATGCGCTCCTTAGAGTCTTAATCGGGCGGCAAGAAATATTGCTTACGGCCAGCCTCCAGAGTGCCGCCGCCTTTCCTTATCGGCACAGTCGCCTAGCACCTTGAATTCGGAGTTAGCATGCTGAAACTAAAGAAGATCCATATTCTCGGCTTCAAGAGTTTTTGCGATCGTACGGAACTGACGGTACCGGGCATAGGAATCGCTGTGGTTGTCGGCCCCAATGGATGCGGGAAGTCCAATATATTGGACGGCGTCAGTTGGGTGCTCGGGGAGCAGAGCGCCAAGTCCTTGCGTGGTACTCATATGCAGGATGTTATCTTCGCGGGTACCCGAGACCGAAAGGCTCTAGGGATGGCTGAGGTCGCCCTGACACTTGTGGATCCTGAGGCATACGACGGGCCGGTTCCTGTCGAGCCAGCGATCCTGGTCGATAGCGATGGCCCGATGGACTGGGATGAAGAGGAGTCGCGCCGGCTTCGCGCCGTTGAAGCCGAAGAGATCATCGCGGGCGAGCAGCCTGGCCAAGTGCTGGATGACGACGCAGCGAACCAGCCTCAACCCTCAGGAGAAGGTCCGCAGGCGGTGATGCTGAAAATTCGCCGCCGCAAATTTCAGCGGACTCCGCAGAAGGGCGAGGTGGTGATCACACGGCGACTTTTCCGGACCGGGGAAAGTGAATATTTGCTCAATGGCAAGCTTTGCCGCCTTCGAGACATTCAGGACATCTTCATGGGGACCGGGTTGGGGCCGGACAGCTACGCGATTATCGGCCAGGAACAGATCGGCCAACTGCTGAGTTCCAAGCCACACGACCGGCGCGCCATCATTGAGGAAGCGGCAGGGATCACTCGCTTCAAGACCAAGAAGCGGCTGGCGGAGTTGCGGTTGGAGAGTGCCAAGCAGAACCTGGCGCGCGTCGACGACATATTCGAAGAAGTGACGCGGCAGATGAATAGCCTGAAACGCCAAGCGTCAAAGGCGGAGCGATTTGCGGCCGTCCATGATGAACTGCGCGGAAGGCTGCGCGTGGTACTAGCCAGCCGTATGACACAGATGGATGCCGAACAAAGCCGGCTGGATCAGGAAATTGCTGCAATCACGGAGCGCATCAACAGCTCTGCGGCTGAGATTTCCGCGATGGAAACCAGCCAGCATGGACTTACGGAGCAAGGCTATGAACTCGAGCGCCGCGGCCAGGAAGCTCAGAACCGCGCCAATGAGGCGACCGTCGAAATGGAAAGGGCGGCCGCAAGGGAGCGCGCCAACACCGAGCGCGTAGCTGATCTCGACTTGAGGATTACTGCGGCGGGGTCAGAGCTTGAGACCACCCGGAATCAGTTGAGCTCCATCGCAGAAGAGCGGACCCAGCACCACGCCTTTCTTCAGGGCGCGGGAGCAGAAGCAAGGGAATTCCGCCAGCAGGTTGAGGTGCGTCAGCACGAGGCGCGGGGGGCCGCTGAAGCTGTGTTCGTTGCAGAGCGTGAATTGGAGGCCAGTCGTCGTCACGCCATGCATCTGCTTACAATGGCGGGCAACGCGCGCAACTTCACCGCCCAGGCTGAAGAAAGCCTGGCGGCCTTGGAGCGTGAGGCAGAGCGGCTCGAAGCTGAAATGGGCCAGGCGCGCATTGAAAAAGAAAATCTAGGTGCCAACAACCAGCGAGCCAAGTTGCGTTTCGAGTCGGCTGCTGAATCGCTCAACCGCCTGGAAGGCGAGATAGCGACCACGCGCGATGCGCTGCAGGCGCGGCGTGCTGAAGAGAATGCGCTCCGAGCCCGCGCCAACCAGTTGCGCAGCGATCAGGCCGGCGTCGCGGGGAGGCGAAATTCTCTCGAGGCTCTCATCCGCAATCATGGCTATTCAACGGAAACAGTTCGTCGCTTGCTGACTCCGGGAGCGTTGGGACAGGGCTTGTCTGCGGCCGGTACGTTGGGCGACTTCCTTGAAGTGAGCGGAGCACATGAAGGCGTTGTTGATGAGTTTCTGCGCGAGGAGTTGAATTATGTCGTGGTAGAGAGCTGGAGCGCCGCCGAAGAAGGTGTCAAGCTGCTCAAGTCCGGGTTGGATGGGCGCGCCACCTTCCTGATTCATTCCGCTGAGGGCGAGGAAGAATTGTCGCCGACGAATGGTTCCATTACTGGCCCGGGGCTCACTCCGCTGAAAGACTCCATCCAGGTGCTGAACGGATTTGGAGGAACCCTGGAAGCGATCCTTCCCAAACTCAGGCACGGGTATCTGGTTGACGATTCCGGAGAAGCGCTTCGTCTTGCCGCGCTGCACAGATACGCTTTTTTTCTCACGCCTGGCGGGGAATGCTTTCACAATGCGACCGTCACCGGCGGAAAACCGGCAAGCGAAGGTCCGCTGGCGCTCAAGCGGGAATTGCGCGATGCGACGACTCGCCTGACCAAACTCGAGAATGAACTGGCGCAGGCGGAAACGCAGGCCACGGTAATTACACGGAACATTGAAGAACTCGCAGCACAACTTGAATCGCGCAGTGCGGAAAGACGGCATGCAGAGACCGAGACTGCCAACCAGGGCGCCGCGCTCAAACAGATGGAAGCCGAGGAGCAGCGAATCGAACGGCGGCTCCAGGAGTTGGCAAGTCAGAACACGCGCAATAGAGAAGCACAAGCGGCCAAACGAATCAGTATCGACCAGAAGCGCCAGGAGACCACGCGCCTCGAAACCGACCACGCCCAGGCGGAATCATCTCTGGACGAACTGCAATCGCGGCTGGGTGCACTGCGCGAACAGCGCGAGGGCCTGCAGCAACAGGCTGCACAGGTCACCGCGCAACTAGCGGGTCTTGAGGAACGTCGTCGCGGCGCTGAAGCAGCGTTCCAGCGGATTGACCGGCTTTTTGTCGATCTGGAACGCCGGGTTCTCGCCATTGACCAACAGCGCGCGGCCGCGGAGGTTGAAAAGGAACAGCGGATCAATGAGTCAGTGGCCCTATCGATGCGCCAGAAAGAACTAAGTACTGAACGCGCGGAAGCTATCACACAGGCGCAGAGCATCGCTGCCCAAGCGTTATCGCTGCGCCAGCAACTTGCAGAAATGGAAACGCAGTTAAAGACAGGACGCGCTGCATTGGACCAGTTGCGCGAAGACCGCTCCAGCCGTTCGAGCGTGGTGATCAAGTTGCGCGCCGACCTGGAGCACCTTGAGGCAAGCTGCCTCACCGAAGTGAACGTCGAAGCACAAACATTGCGCGACGATCTTCAGATCGAGCGTCTGACAGACGAGGCGCTTTCCGCGGAGGATGAGACTTGCCGTACTTTGCGCCAACGCATCGAGCAGATGGGGCCGGTAAACATGATGGCGCTTGAAGAATACAAAGAGACTGCGGAACGCCATGGGTTCCTCGAAGCCCAGCGCAAGGATCTCATCGAATCCATTGAAAACACGCAGGAGACGATCAAGGAGATCGACCAGATTTCGCGCTCGAAATTCGACGAAGCGTTTGCGCGTATCAACGAGAATTTCGCCCAGGTATTCTCACGGCTGTTTCAGGGCGGTCAGGCATTTTTGCGGCTTACGGACGCGGAAAACCAGGCCGAGAGCGGGCTCGAAATTGTCGCATCGCCGCCTGGCAAAAAATTGCAGAACGTGTTGCTGCTCTCTGGCGGAGAAAAGGCGCTGACGGCACTTGCATTGCTCGTAGGAATTTTCCAGTTTCAACCCAGTCCCTTCTGCGTTCTCGACGAAGTGGATGCGCCGCTGGATGAAACCAACGTGGGCCGGCTCGCGGATCTGCTGCACTCGCTGAGCAAAGAAACGCAATTTCTGCTGGTCACACACTCCAAACGAATGATGCAATCCGCCGACATGATCTACGGCGTGACCATGCAGGAACCGGGCGTATCGAAAGTTGTGAGCGTACGTTTAGGCGGCCACGAACTGCAGCGCGCTACGGCATGAAGCGCAGCTAGTTGTTCTCGCTTTGAGTTTTTGAGAAACCTTCGGGGTTTCATCCTTGGTTTTGTTTTTGCGGAGAGTAGAAGACCAAAAGTTTTCGCACTAGATCGTTTCATTGCTAGAAAGAATCGTTCTGCTTTTCGTATCTGAGTAATTGATTCAGTGGTCGGAGGCTTAAGACTGCTTTTGAAACAAAAAATTGCCCCCAAAGGAGCTCGCTTCGGAGGCGCTTGTCTCGTACAGGATAGAGACGGGGACCAGTAGTCGGCGCTGGAGGTCGGTAGCGCGCGACTACTGGTGATCCCTATGCAAACGAAAGCAGCAGCGGCTTCCCCTTTCCACAGCTACTTCGTGTCGCCCGGCTCTAAGAGGGCTTTCTTACGAACCCTCCGAACCCTGTTGACAAACGAAGTGTCTCCCATCCAGGAATGGAGTTCCGTGACGGCTGTCACATAGCTGCGTAATTACTTGAACTCGGAACAGCCCCCGATTGAAAATCTCGCCTGCCCACGTCGCTGCCGAATTCTGCGCATGTTGGCCACCATTCTCGCATTGACAATCCAGAGCCGGCACTGGAGAATCGAAGATTCAGTTCTGCCTAGGAAGGCCTACCTGTGACAGCCCTCGTGACAACCGATTTAGGCAATATTCCCCTGCTTGGTCGAGGTAAGGTGCGCGATCTTTACGCCGTGGAAGACGCACTCCTTCTGGTGGCTACTGACCGCATCTCGGCGTTTGATCACGTGCTTGGTACGGGCATTCCCGGCAAAGGCAAGATCCTCACGCAAATATCGCTTTTCTGGTTTGATCTACTCTCTGAGTTTGCCGCCAATCATTTGATCACCGCGGACGTCGCAAGCTTTCCAGCCATGTTGCAACCCTATGCAAGTCAGCTTGAGGGCCGCTCAATGCTGGTGAAACGCGCCAATATGTTTCCCATCGAATGCGTAGCCCGCGGCTATCTCGCTGGGTCGGGGTGGAAAGAATATCAAGCGGATGGATCCGTTTGCACTATCCCGCTGCCGAATGGACTTCTTGATGGTTCACGGCTGCCTGAGCCCTTGTTCACCCCCGCCACCAAGAGCCAGGATGGCGCACATGATGAGAACATTTCCTTCGCCAAGACTGAAGCCCTGCTGGGCTCCGGCGATGCTTCTGAATTGCGAAGGCTTACATTAGCTCTCTATCGCCGGGCGGCCGAACATGCGGAAAGCCGAGGACTAATTCTTGCCGACACCAAATTTGAGTTTGGAAGAACCGTCGATGGGATTATTCTTGCCGATGAAGTACTGACGCCGGATTCGTCGCGTTTCTGGGAAGGTTCAACCTGGAAGCCGGGGGGTCCACAGCCCTCGTTCGACAAACAGTTCGTTCGCGATTATCTTGAATCAATCCACTGGAACAAGCAGGCGCCTGCCCCCAGTCTCCCCGACCTGGTGGTGGAACGCACTCAGCAGAAGTATTTGGAAGCTTTCCGCCGCTTAACCGGTCGAACTCTGGAAATCTAGGCCCGGGATGGAACACACTATGGCGCTTGTCGATTGGGTGATCGTATTCATTCTGATTGCTTCAGTTCTGGGCGGGTTCGCGCAAGGATTCTTTCGATCGGTTTTTTCGCTGGCCGGACTAATCTTTGGTCTCTCGATCGCAGCGTGGAATTACAAGCGGGTCGCTGTTTTGCTGGAACCGATTGTGCGTGTGAAATCAGTCTGCAATGCGATAGCGTTCGCTTTGATAGCGCTCGTAGTTATGACATTGCTAAGCATCCTTGGATCCGTTCTGGCGAAAATGTTCAAGCGGCTTGGCTTGGGATGTCTCGACCGAATGGCAGGCGGGGTTTTCGGATTCTTCCAAGGCGCCCTGCTGGTCACGATCGGCATCCTGGTGATGGTTGCATTTTTTCCGCCTGTTCATTGGCTTGGGGAGGCCAGACTGCCTCGGTTTTTCTTCGGCGTATGTCACTTAAGCACACACGTGAGTCCTGACGATCTGGCGCAGCGTGTGCGAGACGGGTTGAGAGTGTTGGAAGAGGAAACCCCGCGATGGCTGCATCCGAATGAGGGTTAATTTTGCATTTTGCGCGCAATAACGGCCAAAGAATTGAAGCGACCTAATAAGATAGCAAGAGGTGCACGTGAGACGAGAACTGGACAGCTTGGTGACACAAATGCATTCCAGCGGCGTTCGCTACGAAGACGCCGTGCGCGAATTCAAGAAGCAGTATCTGCGCGAAGTTTTGGAAGCACACCGAGGAAACCAGTGCAAGGCGGCCGACGAGTTAGGCATGCACCGCAACACCCTCAGCCGCGCCATGGCAGAGCTGGGATTGGATCTGGCCGAGGTTCGTGCCGGACTCAAGCGTCCGCCGCGCAGTGAACGTCCTGTATATAGCGCCACGCGCCAGAATTTCCGCCAACGCTGATATTTTTTAACTTGAGCCATGCTGACAACTCCACCGACTAAAAAAGCGCGCGTCGCCATTAAGCCGGGTTTTGCCTGGGACGAGCAGCACGCTTATCTGTTCGACATCGACGGCACGCTGCTTCGCAGTCGCGACCGCATTCACTTTGATTCATTCGCATCCAGCATTCAGCGTGTCACTGGCCTTGAGGTCACGTTGGCGGGCATTCTTCTTCACGGCAACACCGACACGGCCATTCTCCGCCAAGCATGTATCCAGGCCGGCATCTCCACGACAGTGCTTGAGCCGCAAGTGGAAGCGATTCTCGAGGCAATGCGCAATACCGTCTCCGAACACCGCAATGAGATGGACCTGGTGCGCATGCCCGGCGTCGAGCAGGTGCTTGATCACCTGGCACGACGCGGAGCCTTGCTCGGTGTGGCTACCGGGAATCTCGAATTGATTGGCTGGATCAAAGTGGAGCAGGCGGGGCTCCGCGAGTGGTTTCGATTTGGCGGCTTCAGCGACCAGTTCCCTGTCCGTTCTGAACTCGTCGGTCATGCTGCGCGCAAGGCCAGGGAACTCTCCGGATACGATGCCAGTATCTGCGTTGTAGGGGACACGCCCCGCGACATTGAGGCCGCCCGCACAAATAGTCTGCCGGTGATCGCTGTCGCCACCGGCAACTTCAGCTTCGACCAGCTGCAAGAATATCATCCGGAGGTTTGTGCTTCTTCCCTGGCTGATCTTCTAACCTATACGCGAGCACCACAATGAAGACTCTTAGTCGCCATGTTTACCTTCGCGCGCGCACCTGGTCCGCGCGCTTCACGGTCCTCTGCGCCGCCGCACTTCTCGGGGGCTGCAATCTTGGATTCGCACAAGCGCCAGATTCAGCAAAGCCCACTCAAGCAAGCCCAGCCCAGTCCTCACCCACGCCCAAATCGCTTACTGATACGAACTCCCCAAACAATCCAGCATCTTCAACCGACGCGCAGAGGAACACGCCTCCAAGGAGCAGCGAGCGTCGTCGCGCAGTGAAGCTCTTCCTTGCCGCTAGCAAGCTGTTTGAAGCTGGAACGTTTGAACAGGCCATGAGCGACTATCAGCAGGCGGCGATGCTCGACCCGACAAATGTAAACTATCGCCTTGCCGCGGACCTTTCGAGAAGCCATGCCGTCACCGCGCTGGTTCAGGAAGCGGCCAAGGATCACCTTCGCGGAGATGCCGCCGGTGCCCGAGCAGCATTGGCTCATGCGCTGGAACTCGACCCTAAGAATATTGAGGCCACGCAGCACCTCTATGAACTTGGCGACGACCTGGCCCTGCAGCAGCCCAAGTCCTTGTATGAACAATCGGGAAGTCAGCCAGGTGAAAGTATCGCAATTGAAGCCGGGCCGGGTGTGCACAGCTTCCATTTGCACATCGATCAGCGGCTCGCGATTCAGCAGGTATTCCGAGCGTTTGGGTTGGAGGCCACTCTCGACGAGAGCGTGCGGCCTACGCAGGTACGGCTGGACATGGATGACGCCAATTTTCCCGAAGCCACGCGCGCGCTCAGCCTCCTGACAGACTCTTTTTACGTACCGTTGGATTCGCATCGTGTCCTGGTGGCCCGGGATACACCGGAGAATCGCCAGCAATACATCCGTCTTGGGCTGGAGACTATTTATCTGCCGGGCCTCACACCCACTGAACTCACTGACGTGGGCAATATGGCGAAAAACGTATTTGAGGCGCAACAATCCGTCGTCGAGCCCACGACAGGAACGCTGACCATTCGCGCCCCGCAGCGCACGCTGGATGCTTTCAATTCCACCATGCGTGAATTGTTGGACGGCCGCAGCCAGGTGATGCTCGAGGTCCGCTTGATCCAGCTGGCGCATTCCAGTGAGCGCAATACCGGCATCCAGCCACCGCAGCAAGTCACGGCGTTCAATGCCTATTCTGAAGAACAATCCATTCTGAATGCAAACCAGGCCCTGGTGCAGCAAATCGTGTCTTCCGGATTGGCCGCACCCGGCGATACGTTGGCCATCCTGGGCGTCTTGCTCGCATCCGGCCAAGTGTCGAGTTCTATTTTCTCAAATGGCGTTGCGCTTTTCGGGGGCGGGCTCACCCTCTCAGGTGTCTCTCCAGGCCCGGCGACAGCGAACCTGAACTTGAATTCATCCGACTCGCGGGAGCTTGACCAGTTGCAACTGCGGCTTGGCGATGGCGAGGCGGGGACCGTGCGGACAGGCACGCGCTATCCCATTCAGACTTCATCGTTCTCGAGCCTCTCGGCAAGTGTGCCGAATATTCCCGGATTAACCGGCGCAGGAAGTTCCAGCAGCCTTTCTTCCCTTCTGGCTTCGCTTGGCGGCAGCGTGCCCAACGTGCCGCAGATCGATTACCAGGATCTTGGACTCACGCTCAAGGCCACTCCAAAGGTGATGCGCAACAATGATGTTGCGCTCACCATCGACATGAAGATTGATGCGCTCGCGGGTACTTCGATCAACGGCAATCCAATCCTGAACAATCGCGCTTACTCAGGGGTTGTGACGCTGAAGCAGGGCGAAGGCGTTGTGGTTGTCAGCAACCTTGACAAGCAGGAAAGCCGCGCCATCAGCGGAGTTCCCGGACTCAGCGAGATTCCTGGGCTTAACAATCTCACCGGGCTGGATACGCAACGCAATTACGCCACTCTGCTTATTGTGATCACACCTCATGTCGTTCGCGGAACCCAATCCGCCGGCCACTCTCCAATGATCCGGGTAGAGCGCAGCGTCACCGGTGCACCGCGATAGCTAGCTAGCCGTGATGAAAGCGGCGACAACTGCCAGATTGAACATGTCTAGATGAGAATAAGGAGGTGTGCCTTTTCAGCGGATTCGAGGGACCTTGCATTTCGGAATTACTTCCGGTTTGCCCCACGACTCATCCGCAACACCAATTCGGGGCATCCGACCCCTTTCCAGAATGCACTGTCATCCTGAACGCAGCTAAGTATCTGCGCTTGCTCTTGGCATCCCGAAGTCCGCGCTCCCGGTCTGTCCACGATCCACCTGAGACTCTTAAGCGCGAGATTCACATGCATACCGACCCATTACCACCCATCGTTAGGTGAACTGCCGAGTTATTCCGTAATTACGCGATCGGACCATTCCACGAGCGAAACGAAGATTGCCGGGTTGCCGAACTTCGCACCCCACTGGTCCAAGTCTGTTTGCATAACCGCCCGTGCACGGCTGCATGCACCGCAGGCATAAATCTGAACATGTCTTTCAGCCACTTTCGTGAGGGCTTGCTCTAACGGGGGCCAGCCAACCGGTACGACTGCGCTGGCAACTGATTTCCGCATAAGCGAAACTGCTTCGCCAAGCAGGAAAATCTGTACCGAATGTCCTGCTTCGGAAAGTGCGAGGCCGTGAAGAAAAGGAAACGCTGCCTTGGTCGGATCATCAGATCCCCAAGCGCTTTTCATCATGATATTCAGTGATTTATGCGAAGTTACTTGACCGAATGAAGACGCTGCTGCGGCAAGAGGCAACGTAACCAACTGGCGAAGAAATGACCGTCGCGCCATGAAGACCTCCCAAGGGGAAGTCGAAGTATAGCATTCGGTCGGGTTAGGGGAGAATCACGAATTGTCGCACTCGACCTTGAGTTGTGCCTGGATCACCGCTAACTCGCAAGTTAACCGGCTAGCCACCCCGCAAGCTTCACCGCGATAGGGAGCTCGTTCTCAAAAATGAAGCTTGATCGCGGCCTCCAGCCCCAACCCAATCTCAAACAAAAAGCCTATCCGAAAATCCGGATAGGCCTGTCATTCCCCGCCCAACCGCTATTGATTCGGCGCAGGTGTGCTTGGCGCGGGAGTATTTGCCGCCGGTGTCACCATCGATGGCTCCGTCGTATCTTTCGGCGGACCAATTCCCGGCACCAGCGGCGCAGTCTTCACATCCCCGGTTGCGGCATCATTCAAGTTGATACCGTAATGTTGCAGCGTCGTCGCCAGCACCTGGTAGAGGCTCGCGCGGTCCCTCGCGTAAGTTGCGTATTCCGAAATCAGGTTGTCTTCCGCGACCGCATACGCACGCTGCTGCGCCAGCACCAGCGCTGTCGTTGAAGCGCCTAGTTTCAGCTTCTTCTGCTCCGCTTCCAGGCTCTGTTGCGCATAAGCCTGCGCTGCCGTGAACGCCTGCACCTGCGCCCGGTCGTTCGTCAGTGCAAACTGCGCATTCACTACGCCCATCCGGATCTGCGTATACAGTTGCTCCAGCCGCAACTCGGCCTGGCGATACTCCATCAGCGAACGCGCCTGCACAGATTGCGCAAGCTTGTTGCCAATCGGAATCGAAACATTGAAGCCCATCCCTCGGTCCGGCGTGCTGTTGTTGAACATGCCCTGAAGAGTACCGGGATAGCTCGTAGTCGCATAGGAGTTCGCCGGGCACGGTCCGGGAGGATTGCCGAAAATGTTGTAGCAGTCAGGGCTCTGTGCGCCGCCGATTCCGGTCCCGCCGTAGTATCCGAACACATCCAGCACCGGAAGCAAGGCATTGCGCGCGCCCTTCAGCGTGATCTCGTCATTCCTCAGCGTCAGTACTGCCTGTTCCAATTCCGGCCGCTGCTGGAACGCCGTCTGTACCAGTTGCTCAACGGGTTCCTTCTCTTCAGGAATTTCTTCCAGCGTCACCCGGTCTGTCGGAATCACAGGCGCTGCCGAAAGAGCAGGATCATTCAGGTTCCGGGCAATCGCCTGCTTGATGATCTGCTGCTGATAGTTCAACGCGCTCTGCGAACTGATCAGCGCCTGTCTGTCCGTGGCCACCGTCGAATCGGCATTCACAACGTCCAGCGGCGCCATCGTTCCAATCTCAAGCTGCTTGCGATTATCGGCCGCCAGTTTGCTGCTCTGGTCCAGCGCCCGTTCCTTCGCCTGCACGTCTTCGTAAGCCTGCACCAGGCCCCAGTAGATCGTCTCAACCTGGTTCACCGTGTACAGAATCTGCTGGCGGAATGATGAATCCGTAATCCGCCGGTTGTTCTGCGCCTCGTAGATGAACCGCTTGTTGACCCAGATCCCCGCACCTTGCAACACGTGCTGCGTTACCGTCGCCTTGAAGTTCGAATCCAGCAGAGGGCTGTACACGTTGAAAATGCTCGACGTCGTTTGCCGCGAGTTGTTGAATCCCAACTGCAGCGACGTGCCCGTAACAAAACCCTGGTTATAAGTGAAGTTGTACGAGTCCGTGTTCTGGAATGACCGCGGCACAAACGCGCTCGTCTGCGGCTGCTCCAAGCGGTCAAAAGTGATCGCGCTCGTCGCCGTGCCTTCCAGGTTTTCCGGCTGCGGCCCCGCCCCGCCCGTGCTCAGCGTCAAGCCGCTTACGCCCGAACCTGCTCCACCCGACCCAATCGACGATCCACCCGGTCCGCCGCCCGCCGTCAAAGTCGAAGACGATCCCCCCAGCGTGTTCGCAATTACCCCCGCCGGTGCACCCAAAGGAGCCGCGCCCGTCTTCGTGCGCAAAATATCCGTGTCAGCAATGTCCAGGTCGTAGCGCGCAATCGCGATGTCGTAGTTGTTTTCAAGCGCCAGCGCCAGCGCGTCGGAAAGGCTCAGATAAATCTTTCCGTCCTTCACCAAATTGGTAAGCCGCACAGAATTCTCGAAGCTTGCCTTCACAATCGTCGTCGGCCGATACATATTGATCGGGTTCCCTAACAAACGCCCTGCCGGCTGTGAAAAGTCCCGCCCCGTAGGCCGCAGCGGAAAAGGCTCCGTGGGCACCGGTGCCGGAGCAGTGGGCAGTTCTGAAGCCTGCTTCTCCGGCGCCCTTGTTCCCGGGCCTGCTTGTACCGCCCTTTGTGTCTCTTGCGCCCCTTGCGTCTCCTGGGCGAATCCTGAGGGCACTCCCGCCACCAATGTCAGCATGACCGCCGCTACCGCGCGTAAGTGAATTCCTTCGCCTCCGCGCTTCCATCCTGCGCCACTTCCGCGCGATGTCATTCCCAGACGATCAAACACACGTATACCGTTCAAATGCATGGTTCCTCTCCAAGAACAGCTGAGGCATGTGGGGTGCCATTCTTCAAGACGTCCAGAGTGCCTCTCCGGACGCAATTTTGTCGTTTGCCGCGACGATCTTCCGTTATAGCCCGCTCTTTTGGGCTCTCCTGCCAATACGCGCGCGAGTTCCAGTTCGTTCCCGCGAAGTCGCCAAATGCCTTCCGCTTCCCATTCACGGCCGCTTCATCGCAATCGCAAGCAGAAAGCTGAGTATATCCCACTCGCACACACAGTTCTGACCTCCCGCTCCCTCAATTACCCTGTTATCTGTGCAGATTCCCATGACCGACCGCAATCATCCCGAACCGGGCTTGTCCACCTGGAAGTTGACCCTCGCCTACGATGGCACCGACTTCAGCGGCTGGCAGATCCAGCCAGGATCACCCACCATCCAGGCCGAGCTCCAGGCCGCCCTCCGTCGAATCACCGGCGAATCCCCACTCCCCCAGGGCTCAGGCCGCACAGACGCAGGCGTTCACGCCCTCGGCCAAGTCGCCAGCTTCCCACTCCAGGCCCGCATCCCCGCGGAAAACCTGCTCCGCGCCCTCAACCGCACCTTGCCCCCCGCCATCCGGGCTTTGGAGGCGAAATCAGTACCAAGCACCTTCCATGCCCGCCACTCCGCCATCGCCAAAACTTATGAATACCGCGTCTTCCGTAATCCCATCTGCCCGCCAACCCTCGCCCGCTTCGTCCACCCCTGTCCCTGGCCCATCGATTTCGGCGCCCTCCAGCAGTCCGCCAGCCTCTTCGAGGGCCAGCATGACTTCCTCAGCTTCGCCGCCACCGACCCCGACCTGGCGGCCCGATCCGGCTCTTCCACTTCATCTTCATTCCAAATCACAAAGGCGCCCCCCACTCCGTCAGCATTGCGCACCGTCTTTTCTTCCACCTGGCACCAGCTCGCCACCGAATCCGGCGAGCTCCTCATCTATCGAGTCCGCGGCAACGGCTTCCTTCACCACATGGTCCGCAATCTCGTTGGCACCATGATCGACGTGGGCCGCGGCCATCTCCTCCTGCACCATATCCCAGCCATCCTTGCCGCCCGCGCCCGTTCCGCCGCCGGCCCCACCGCCCCACCCCAAGGCCTCTTTCTCCATTCCGTCGAATACCGTCCCAACCAGGAAACTCCCGACGAGGACTAAGCCTGCCTCTCTCTCAGTCCCGCCAATGACCGCCCTGCTACCCTGAAGAAGCTCATGCCAGTGTTCCCGCGCAGCTCGGCCTTCACCCGTGTCACCAAACTGGCCACCCTGCGTACCGTCCACACCGCTTTTTCCTGGCTGCACAACAACCCCAAAACCATCATGGACTGGCAAGCCGCCCTGGTCGCTATCCCTGCCCCCCCCTTTGGCGAGCAGGCCCGCTCCGCATGGATAGCCCTCCAATTCGCTCAATCCGGGCTCACCGACATCCACACCGACGAAGTCGGAAACGTCTTCGGCGTCCTACCCGCCGCATCACTTCCCCCCGAAAGCTCCGGCCCCGTCGTCCTCCTCTCCGCCCACCTGGACACCGTTTTTCCCGCCTCCACCCCTCTCCACCCCAAAGTCGATGGCTACCGGCTTGAAGCGCCCAGCGCCTGTGACAACGCAGCCGGCGTAGTCGGTATGCTCGCCCTGGCCCACGCGCTCGTCCAAGCCAGGGTAGAACTCGCTGCCCCCCTCATTTTTGTCGGAAATGTCGGCGAAGAAGGCGAAGGCGATCTCCGCGGCGTCCGCCACATCTACAACCAGGACCAGTTCGCCGGCCGCATCGCCGCTCACATTGTCCTTGACGGCGCAGGAGCCGATTCCGCCGTTACCCAGGCCCTCGGCAGCCGCCGCTTTCAGGTCTCCATAACCGGCCCCGGCGGACACAGCTTTACTGATGCGGGCACACCCAATCCCATCACAGCACTCGCCGTCGCCCTGGCCGACCTCGCCGGCACATCCCTGCCCGACGACCCGCGCACCACCCTCAACATCGGAACTATCAGCGGCGGAACCAGCGTCAATTCCATCCCTGAAAACGCCCAGGCCTCCATCGATTTCCGTTCCACCAGTCCCGAGCAGCTGGTCCGCCTTGAAGTCGCCCTCTTCCGCGCCGTTGAAAACGCCGTCGAGGGCTTCAACCCTCCCTCCAAACCTTCCGCGTTCCGCAGCAAAAATCCACTTTCGTTTTCCATTAACAAGATCGGAGACCGCCCCGCCGCCCGTCTCCCAATCGATTCCCCGCTTCTTGAAGTTCTCCGCGCGGTCGATCGCCACCTCGGCCTCCGCACCGACCTCCGCCTCGGATCAACCGACGCCAACATCCCGCTGTCCCTCGGCATTCCCTCTCTCTCCATTGGCGCTGGCGGCGAAGGCGGCGGCGCCCACACCGCCGCCGAGTGGTACTCCTCCAAAGACCGCGAATTTGGCCTCCGCCGCGTCCTCCTTCTGACCCTCGCCGCCGTAGAATGGGCGTCAGAGCAGTAGCACCGCGTCCACGTTCTCTCCCCCTGATTCTGTCCTCCTAGGCGAAGCGCCTACACTGGTATGAACGGAACCAAACGAACTACAATCTCGAACACCCACTTAAATGCAAGCCAGGCAAAAGTCGCCGACCGCGCCAACCGATTTCCTTTCAAACCGGCTCTTCGACCTCACGAGACGCATTGACGGCGTCGACCCGCAACTGGCGCATGTGCTGGTACCGTGGATCGTCAAGCACCCACGCTACCTGCCCGGCTTCCTGCGTCTTGCACGCACCATGAAGCAGTCGGGGCGCATCCGCGCGCGCGCTCGCCGACGGGCTGAAAGTGCCGCCCTTTCTGGTGCTGAGTGTCACTTCCAAATGCAATCTGCGCTGCCTGGGATGCTTCGCCGGCGCCGTAGGCACGGTCACCAGCACGCCCGCGCAGCCGAGTCTAGATCTGCAAGCATGGTATGAAATCGTGGACCGGGCGGTTCACCTGGGTGTGATGGCATTCATGATCGCCGGCGGCGAACCGTTCCTGCTCCCCGGCATTGTGCAGCTCTTCCGCGACCATCCCGATCGGCTTTTTCTTGTCTTCACCAACGGAACGGCCCTTAAGCCCAGTGACTACGAGATCCTGCGCACCTGCTCCAACACCGTCATCGTAGTCAGTCTCGAAGGCGACCAGGAACTTACCGATACGCGCCGCGGATGTGGCGTCTATTTCAAGGCTCTCGGCACCCTCGACCGTTTGCGCGAAGCCGGCATCCTCACGGGAATCGCCGTCACCATCGGGTCGGCAAATGTCTCCTACTGGTCTGAGCCCGCTAACATCGACGCGCTGATTGCCCACTGCGGACCGCTAGCCATGTTCATCGAACAGATTCCCACCGGCGGATGTGAGAGCGGCTCGATCCTTACAGACGAGCAGCGCATCTGCTTCCGCAAAACCGTTGTCCAGTATCGTGAGCGGGACACGGGCGGAGCGTTCATCATCCACTCGCCCGGCGACGAAGAGACGCTCGGCGGCTGTGTTTCCGCGGGCCGCGGTTTCGCCCACGTCAATCCCAGCGGCGACGTCACCGCCTGTCCCGTCTCCGCGCTGGCCACTCACAACCTCAAAACCGCAAGCCTGCGCGAGGCCTTGGCCAGTTCGCTCTTCTCCATGATCCGGGACAACGCCCACCTACTCGAAACCGAAGGCCACCCTTGCGGACTATCTGCCCACGCAGAGGAGTTGGAAGAATTGACACGAGGCCTAGGAGTCTACCGCACCGGCCCGTCTGAATCTGCGCCACTCCACAAGGACTGGCCCGTAGCCATCCGCTGACACGGGCAGTACCGATTTTGGGCCCGACGGCGATTATGAGTGCATATTCCTCAGGGCGTGGCTGAAGAAGGCAAGACGCCGAGTTGGCCCATCAGGCCAAGAGCGTCCATGATGATCCGAGTGTCCTTGATACGACCATCCACCAGGCGGTCGATGACAACTCCCCACACGCGGACGATCCGTCCTGTGGCGGGAATACCGAGAAATTCTCCACTGTGGGTACCGGTCCATTCGAAGCGGCTGGCGACCTTATCGTCTTCCGCGATTTGCTCCTGGATGGAGAAAACGATATCAGGAAAACCTGCCCGCATGGCGCGAATGATATCTTTCAGACCGCTAAGTCCCGGACCTTGCCCCGGCAGGGGAACCTGTTCAATCACGTCCTCCCAGACATATTCTGCAGCTGCTTCGATGTTTCCCTTTGTGATGACCTCGTCCACAAAGCCGCGGACAATCGTGGCATTGTCTTGCGCCATTCTCTCCTCCTTTTAGTGCGTAAACCGAGAGTACAACAGTGTGCATCCAGCTGGAACGCGTCTGTTCGGTGACCTGCGTCAAAACCAAAAAGTATGAAGAATAGTCGGTCGGAAGTAAATCTATGGCAAACGAAGAGAGTGCGCGGGAGTTGGTTCTGCCCGCGTTGAGGCCCTTCACAACCAGAACTTCGGTTGCCGACCATCCATAAAAATCGGCCTCCAAGTTTCACCTTCGTTCCACGCTCCCCCCATTCTGCCTCCATCCAACTTTGTTACACTCCGCCCATGCGCGCCTCGTCCCTGATCCTCTTTGCCGCCGTTGCCGCCTCGTCTCTGACATTCGCCCAGACGCCCCCGGCAAAGCGCGCTCCCGCAAAAAAGCCCCATCCCGCCGCTGCCTCCACCGAACCCGTTCCCGACACCATCTTTTTCAACGGCGTAATCTACACCGGCGAAGGCTTTGCGGACGACCAGCCGATAACCGTGCAGGCCATGGCCATCGGCGGCGGCAAAGTCCTCGCCATCGGCACCAATGAGGAGATCACCCGCCTCGCCGGCCCATCCACCCGACTCAATGACGTCAACACCTCCAGCACCAGCACCTTCATCTTCCCCGGCTTCAACGACGCCCACGTCCACCTCGGCAGCGCTGGCAGCACCAAGCTCAATGTC
>Ga0302320_10009955_pt1 | contig 20354 bp, 23 predicted proteins | sample Bog_T0_3_FD_202130 | JGI IMG/M metagenome (GOLD analysis project Ga0302320, IMG submission 202130) | Peat permafrost microbial communities from Stordalen Mire near Abisko, Sweden - Bog_T0_3 | ecosystem: Environmental > Terrestrial > Soil > Wetlands > Peat | place: Sweden: Abisko, Stordalen Mire...
TGCTGAAATCCAGGATGAAAATCACAGCCTATAATCAGCATTGACGTTGGCTCCTCTCACGAGCCTTGGTCTTGTTCATCGCATACCAATCTACTCGCGACGGGCCAACGTCGTTATGCAATCAAAGAGCCCGCGTTTTTACCAGCGGGCCGAGGGATCTCCCGTGGCACACAGCATCGTAGCGGAGATCCTTCGCTCCGCCTGAAGAACGGCTCCGCTCTGGATGACGCCATCTTGGCTCAGAGTGCCGCAGCTCGTCGTTCCGTTATCAGATAGTCGTTCGGGAGACCGAAAATCGACAGCTGGCGGGTGTCCCAAATCCCCCATTCGTAAAGGATCCCTTAAATAGGCTGGGTGCCCCATTTCTCGCGTTCTTTGCGAGAAGTGGGGCACCCAGCTTCCGGGTCTACTCGCCCGTTAGGAGCCGACACGGTTATCTCACCCGCCGATTACCGCGACGCAATTTATGGCTGCGTCGCAGGCTTCGCGCTGAAGATGCCCTTAAAGCTTTGGCGGTACTGAAGGAAGACCAGCACCCACAGTACACAGGCCACCAGAGCCGGAGGAATGCTCGCCGGCGCAAGCGTCAGGTGAAACGCAAGGATGTTGTAGAGCTCCGCTGCCAACACTGTCAGCGCAAGGGGCACGAAGTAGCCGGAGAGCAGCAGCAGTCCGCCAAGAACCTGCATAGCGAAAAAGAAGGCGGCAAAGTGCGATGCGCTGACGGCAACAAAGAACTGCATGGCCAGTGGATTCGCCGGGGGCGGCTGGTGGATGAAGTTGAGAAATCCATTCAGCCCAAAGACCGTAAAAGTCAGGCCCAGCAGGTAGCGAGCAATAATTGAAGCAATTTTCATGCGTGTCCTCTCTCGATTGCCTACGGCGGGCCCACCCGCCCGATTTATTTCTTTCTAGTATCATAAAGCGCCATGGGTATCGACCAATGGAACAATTTCTTCATCATGGTAGGAGGCGGGGCGGCAGCTCTCGCGGGCTTGGTGTTTATAGCCATGTCGATCAATCTTCCGATCATCAATCGGGATGCAACCCATAAAAATCGTGCCATAGCAACCTTGACGGGCTTCACGGCCGTCTTCATGATCTGTGCATTCGCCCTCATTGGAAATCAAAACTACCAATGGATCGGCGTGGAATGGTTGGTGGTTACGCTGGTTCCGACGATTACTTACATACGGGTATACTTCCAGGCCACAAAAATAGGCAGAAGCTCCGTTGGGCTCAGCATCGGCCGCTTCATCATCGGCACATCCTGTTACGTAGCTCAGATCATAGGTTCTGTCTTACTTATATCGGGATATGTTGCGGGACTTTACGTGGCCTCCGCAGCTATGGTGCTCTCGTTCGCTTTTTTCATTTCAGCCGCGTGGCTCCTCATCACTGGCATTCAAGAGAATCGGGTTTAAAACAACGAAGAAACGGGGCACCCCACTGTGTTGGTGATGCCAGCACCTTTGCGTTCCCCAAATTCCCTGTCGAGTTCTTACGATGCTTTTACATCTCCATGACAACCGGCCCTGGGTTCGTTGCTACTGTCTGCTTGCACCATGGGGATTCCGGTGAAGGTGAACGCTGATTCCGGCGGGAAGTCGAACGGTGTTCCGCTGAAGGCGAACAGCCGCCGGAGCGAAGCGACGCTGGCAGGCTGATGGTGCCGGAAAGTGTTCGGCTTCGTCAACGACCATCCAAAGGGACGACGGTTATCCCGGAGCGAAGCGGAGGAGCTTCGGCGGGGATTTGGGGTGCAGGGGAAAGGGGCGGCAGCCCCTTTATCCCCTGCTTATCTCTGTAGAAGCACGACTCATTTGTAATAGCCAAAACTTCACCTCGCACGCCGTACTGTCGGATGCAGCCCCTTTTCGGTTAGGGATTCTGAGCGCTATTTGGTTACGACAGCTATTACAGACTTCCCGCCTGAAATAAGCTATGCTGTGCGCGGTCCAATCATGCACAAGCTTAGGTCAGTCGTCGCAATGCTCGCGGTCTTAGTGGCCTTGGTGGGCATGACCATGATGGGCATTGCCGCTCTTTGTCTGCGCAGACTAGACGACCACGCGTTTGGAGACCCGGTTCAGTTCTACGCGTCTTCACGACATTACGGCACTCTAGGATGGAATGGTGCACTCGTCGGGTTAGCTGGATGCGTCGGACTCGCATTGCTCCTAGACTGGAAAAAGGGCTTTCAAGCAGCCAAGATTTGCGGCGTTGTTGCCTTTCTGAGCTTGACGTTCGGCCTGTACGTCTTCCCGATACATTTTCCCTCTGGCGCGATGTATTTTTCGCTTTTAACGTTCACATCAGGTGCGTGTTTAGCGTTTGCGCTGGCGGCTACAGCTCGGAAGATATGGTGCCGAACGCACCAAAGTTCCGAACCAGCAGCAAATAGTGAGCCGTGCTAACACCGTCCGCAAAGTCAAGTTCAAGCTCTTACAACTTCATTCCTTCGCGAAACTGGGGACAGACGGGACGTTCACCAATTTCCATTCGTCGAAAATTGGAAAACGTCCCATCTGTTCCGGTTTACTCCGGTTAGCAGTCCGAATCTGCCTTGTGCCGAAACCAGTGAAGTACAATTTGACTGCGTGCTTCAGAAGTCCGGTTACGAGGGCGCGGTTTCAAACGGGGTAACGACGGCGTAGCATTTGCGCCAATTCCACGGAGAGCGAAAAACAATGCGCCGGTACCATCACATCGGAATTCCCACTACCGAAGCGAAGCCTGGCGAGACCCACTTGAAACACCTGAAGGTCTTTGTCGTCAGCCACGAGAAAAGCGAATTTGGCGTGGAGTGGATGCGTTTCGAAGCGGACGCGGCGGTCCCGGATCTCGTCCGGCAAGTTCCGCACGTCGCGTTTGAAGTGGCTGATCTCGCCTCCGAGCTGGCTGGCCGCGAAATCCTGATTCCTCCCAACAGCCCATCCGCCGGCGTCCGCGTCGCGTTCATCGTCGAAAACGGCGCGCCCATCGAACTGCTCGAATTCACCGACCCCAACCATCCTGGGCGGGTGGCCCGCCTTTAGCGATATTGGGGTGCACGTTCCCACAACGGGGCAGCCACTGTGCTGGCAATGCCCGCAAGATCAAAAGCCCGGGCCACCCGCCTACTGTATTTTTGCCTCATCGGAGAAATCTGTGGCCATCGAGCTGGCCGGTGGCCGCGAGAACGAAGGCGCTTGCACCCGGCCCCTTGCGGACCGGGGATCGCCACACTAAATTGTTTGACACACCTTACATCGTGATCTTGAACACAATGCCAGAACCGTTAGAACCACCCCCCGAACAGGTCGTCCCATAAAGATTGCCGGAATTATCCAGCGTGACTCCGTTTGGAATAGAGCCGTCGGTGGCAGACCCGCCAAAGCTATACAAGGTGGTAAACACGCCGGTGGGCGATAGCTTGAACACCGTCCCCAAGCCGTAACTGCCACCGGACGGAGTCGCGCCGTACAAGTTGCCGGTTGCATCCAGCACTGGCCCCTCCTGAAGCTCCGTAGTACAGCCGGTATCGTTGTAGCCAAAAGATCCGTTGGTCCCGTTGAAGTTGAACAATGTCGTGAGCTTGCCTGCGGGCGTCAGCTTGAAGATCGTGCCGTTATGGCTTGGGCCACCGTCTCCAGTCATCCCGTAAAGATTGCCGTTTGCGCCTGCCGTCAGGAAACTGGGAAACGTCACATTGTGGAGGTCAACGAACGTTTGCAGCACGGTTGTCTGACCGGTCGGTGTCGTCTTATATATCGTGAAGGCAAGGTTCTGCCCAGCCCCGCCATTTTCCAACGTTGAGTAGAAGTTGCCCCTGGCATCGTTGGCCATGCCAAGCAGCGGGGCATTTTTCGGGAACGTATGCAGAGTGCTCACTGTTCCCGAAGGTGTGATCTCAATGAGACTGCAAATTGTTGGTTGTTCGGCGTGGGTAATGCAACTGGGCGCGTAAACATTGTCCTCTGCGTTCAATACAACGCCTGCAGGAAGACCGCCGGTCGCTGAAAGAACCTTGTAAGTGCCAGCCGGACTGACCTGAAACGTCTGTTTTAGAGTAGGCGGCAGATCGCCGAAGACATTTCCGTACAAGTTGCCCTGGCTGTCCAGGGTTAGGGGACTGACCGCCACTCCGATCTCGGACGGCGCCTGGATGGTATAGAGCGAGGTGAAGCTTCCTGCATCGTCGACCTTGTAGACGAGTCCCGACGAACCCGACGCCGTCCCGTAAAAGTTGCCCTGCCCATCGGAAATCAAGCCAGATGTGGGATGCACTCCCCCGGCTTGGGCGAACGTGTACAAGATGGTTTCGGTTTGTGCGGAGACTGAGCGGATCGAGGCGATGGCCAGGATCGCCAGCATACCCAGGTTAAGTGCCGACCGCATTGCGGTTTTGCGCTCAGTAGCAGCTTTGCATTTACCTTGAGAAGTGATAAGGAACCGGCGCATTGGTTTTTCTCCTGACGGCAGACAGGTTAAGACAAAAATCCTTCGAAGTTGTCGGCAGAATGTCACAGAATTGTAATTTCCTGGATTTTTCATTGGGGGCTGGGCGGGTGCCCACATCTCCCGTTCGTGAAGGATCCCCTAAATGAAAAGAAACTGGGGACAGACGAAAGAAACTGGGGACAGACGGAAAGAAACTGGGGACAAAAGAAACTGGGGTGTCTTGGTTCAGCCTGAAATGGAGAAGCGACGTTCTCCGCTAGTGAATATTCCGCCCTTCGGGCGGGGATTTTCAAGGCATGGGGGTCTTTCGATCCGATGGCGGTTGGGCGGCGCAAGAACGAGTCCTCACGCCCCCCGTTCATCGTCTCGATGAGCCCAACGGACTATCCCTCGGCATGGTTGCGTCCCCGCAGTGCCCGCTTCCGTTTCGCCCGGCAAGATCATTGTAGCTCCGTGCCGTTTGTTGTTTTCATCAAACTGGGTCACATCTTCGCTGGGAAGGTGCGGTCGTCATTCAACGTAGACCATGTTTTTTGGATTTGGCTTCAAGGTAGAGTCGATGGTGCACTGTTCCCCTACGCACCGAATCTCAGGAGCACAGAAGGCGTCCTTCGGAGCGTACTTAACGCGGATTTTGTAAGTTCCTGAGGGTACTTCACCAAAATCATACGCTCCTGAAATATCTGTCCTGACGCGCCGAACAACGTTTTTACCTGAGAGTAGATGCACTTCAATTCCCGGTACCACAGCTCCGCCGGGATCCCGAAACGTTCCTGACAGCTTTTGTGTCTTCGGCAGGTGAAACGGCTTGGACGTGGAACAATCTCTCGCATCTGCAAAAACGGTCATCATCAGTGTGGACGCGATCAGTGCCCCTTTGAGCATGGTCCATCTCATGCGATTTTCGCTCCTGTTCCGCCGTTTGGCTGTCCTTGATATTACCGAATCGCCCTCACCTCATTGGTGAAATTGCGATATCACTCAGCTACTTTGGGTCAAAATAGCTTTCCTCGGCCGTCCGACATCGCGGCGGCTGGCCGCTTCGCTCTTCATCGGCTTGCTGGAAAGAAACTGGGGACGGAAAGAAACTGGGGACAGACGGGACGCTCACCAGTTTCCATTCGTCGCCCTAGATCGCCACGAAGTTGAGTGAGTTGACCTGCTCGTGATTCACGATGATTGACCCAGCCACACTGATTTTTCTCCTAACTGAGTTCCTTTCGAGTCCTATCTGACTTTGCTTAATTTTGAGCCAGCGGCACGGGGACCGCAGATTGTTCTGTCACTGTTTCAAGTAACGAAGCGCGACACATCCTGATTTAAACGTCTTTGACTCAACAAGTTTTAATTGCAATTTCTCCTGCAGGCTAATACCTTCCATCAACCGTCTCCCTTCTCCAGCAATGATTGGCATAACGACAAAACGATACTCATCGATCAGGCCAAGCTCCGTGAGTTGTGAAGGAATATCTACACCGCCGACCAAAATATCTTTGCCTGGTTCTTGTTTCAATTTAAGGATTTCGTCGCGAAGGTTCGTACGAACAATCCTCGTATTTCCATCTGCAGCGCTGGCCAACGATCGTGAAAAAACAACCTTGTTGAGGGAATCAAATGCTTGAGCAAACTCTTTATCTTCTTTGGTCTCAGACTGGCTTTTTGCGATATCAGGCCAATAAGGAACCATCAATTGATAGGTTTTGCGCCCATAGACGAGCAGGCCAGCATCATCTCGCAAGAGGTGCGTGTAATGTTCGAGTAAGTCTTCAGCGGGATTGAATTTGGTGTGGTCGCAGCAGCCATCCAGGGTAATGTTGATTGTGTAGATTACGTTTCTCATTTGATTGTCCTCTTCTTATGCGCCAGCGCTCATACGCCCTTTGCACAGTCCAGCTTAGCGGCCTTCCGTTCCGTCCGACCAGCGTTGCACGGGAATCACGAACTGCGTCAGGTGCTCCACGGGGTCGCTCATACCAACGACGGGGGAGCCCGGCAGATTCGCTCCCCAAATTGCGAGGTCGGTGTCCGAATAGAAAAACATGAGGTGGGGAGGCCAGTGGGGGCTGCTGTCGCCGCCGTAACCTTGCTTCGACAGCATGTAGCACATCGCTCCGGATTCCATGGGCGGCACTTCTTTTTTAGCCATGGCAGCGGAGATGGACTCCGTCATCTGCGCTGGGCTACGGCCCGCCAGTCCCCACTCGGTCTCTTTGGTGATTCGTAGAAGGTAGGTATGCGCGGCTGCCGCATTCACACACATGGGGACCCGCACTTTCGGATCCCAATAGTCGGCATCGGCTGCGGATGTCCATCCGCGTCCCACGATACACACGAAACCGTTCGTGCCTTTGGCCGCCGTTTCGAAACCATGACGCCCAAGAACCAGGACCTCTGCATCGTGTGAAATCGCCTCCGGCGCCGCACTTCGTGCGAGGGCTATTTCCGCATCCCGATCCGTCATGAGGTATTGGTCAACCGGGGCCATCTTTGGATAAGGTCTCGTGGCATCCTGTGCCATCGCCCGCTTCGCCCCAACGACGTTCCCCGCACCGAGGTACGCCGTAGCGAGCACAACCAGCAGTGCGAAGCTTTTCATTGTGAATTCGCCAACCTTCTTTTTCCGCATTGTTCTCGCTCCTGGGAATGACTCTTAAGGCGAAATCCGCCTTCAGCGTGCAGTGTTCTGCCGCCGTCTCCGTTCATTTGTCTTTATCAGTGGCTTCTATTCGGTCGAATTTTGAGAAACGCCCGCACTTCAACCGGCGCCCGGCACGCGATCACGGCCTTTCGTCCCCACGCCAGCGCCTCTTCCATATCGGCCGCTTCCAGAATCCAAAAGCCGCCTACATGCTCCTTGGTCTCAAGGTACGGGCCGTCAGTGATGACCAATTCTCCACCAGGCTGCTTACGCAATGATTTCGCCTTGGCTGCCGGTTCCAGGCCGCCAGCAAAGAACCTGGCGCCGGCGGCATCCATCTCTTGGTTGAGCGCGCCGATATCGCGAATCATCCCTTCGCCTTCCAGAGCCGCGTCGTAGTTGTCGGGGTGGTGAATTGCTACCAAATACTGCGCCATGATTTCTCCATTCTCCTGTAACGGCTACATAGACGTCGCACGAGGCGTCGCGAAGTCGACAGAGTGCGCAGAGTTTTTTTACTACTGCTTCATCTCCGCAGCCACGTCGTCGCCGAACTTCTCCTGGATATACTTTTGGGTCTCGGCATCGAAGTCGGTCATGTCAAACATCCGGCGAACTTCGACCATTTCGTTATCCTTTCCGGGGATGCGCGCGGCCCATTCCAGCGCCTCTTCGCGCGACTTCACCTGGATGATCCAGTAGCCGCCCACCACTTCCTTCGCTTCGGTAAACGGTCCGTCGGTCACTTTCGATTTTCCGCCTTTGAAGGTGACGCGCGCGCTCATCGTCGCGGGCGGAGTCAGCCCGTCGAGCGCGAGCAGAACGCCGGCTTTCCCTAGTTCCTCGTTGTACTTGCCCATTGCCTCCATGCTTTTGAGGTCGGGCGCCCAGCCGGGTTTTGCGTTTGTGTATTCTTTCGGAAACATGATCATCATGAAGCGCATGGTGTTCTCCTTGTGTAGTGAGTGATGTGCAATGAGTATCGAGTGTTGTGCGGACACCTTATCAGGGCCGCTACTTTTCTGAATTCCTATCTTTGGCCCAGCGAACTTAACCTTTGCCGCTCAGTCTTTACATGCTCGGTGCTGGCGTTCCATCGGACCATTTGTCTGCTCCTATTAGGAAGACAGACAGTGGTGGGAAGGATTTGAGTTGTGGGTAAGATTGCTCGGAAATGTACCAGTAATTTACGGCCATGACTGGGGAGTGTGCAAGGTTTGCGCCCCAGGCCGCACCGTCTTTCGCCGCTTCGTAGAACATCAGGTGCGGCATATTGTGGCCGCCGTTGTCGGTTAAATATGAGCCCTTCGACATCATGTAGGAGAAAGTTCCCGGCTCAAGGGCTGGCAATTCTTTCTTGTCGATCGCTGCTTTTATTGCGGCGATGACTTCGGGCGTGGAATGGCCAGCCAGGAGCAGTTCGGTGCGTTTGTAGGCGTATGGAAGGATGGAGCGGGCGGCTGGTGGGTTGAGGCAATCCGCCGCGCGAACTTTTGGATTCCAAAATTCTGGGTTATCGAACATGCCCAACCAGCCGCGTCCGACCCAGCAGACCCAGCCGTTTTTTCCTTCAACCGCGGTTTCGTAGCCGTGACGGGTTAGGACGATGACCGAGGCGTCGTGGGAAATGGCGTCTGGAGCGGCGCTGCGCGCCAAGGCGACTTCGGCGTCGCGATCCATCAGATATTGTTCTACCGGGGCCATCGTTGGATAGGGTTGGTCGGGGTCTTGCGCAGCTGCGGGCAAGGACGCCGCCGCGATCAGCGCGGAGACCAGTACGAATGCGCTTACGAAAATGCTGGGTATTCGATTTCGGGTCATCGCTTTCCTCCATTTCCGGCGGGCCGGTTACCCGGCCTTCACCACATAGTCGAACGGTCCCACAGGAATTCGACAAGTCGTCAAAGAAATTTTACCCGGCGATCCGCCCTGAGACCCTCGATGGTGTAGGAGAAACTAAGCAGCGGAGCTTTACAACTGTGGCTTGGTAGTGGTGCAGTTTGGCCTTTTCAACACTTTGTCATCCTGAGCGTAGCCGTTTTTCAGGCGTAGCGAAGAGCCTGCCCTGAGCGAAGCCGAAGGGATCTCCCGCTCAACCGGCCTAACGCGTAAGCCAAACTGCACCACTACCCGTGGCCTTGGCGGCTCGCCCCAGGCTTGGGTAGAATACAGAAATCCATGACCCCAAGAACTCTCCAGGAAGTTGAACGAGCGATCGGAGCTCTCACGCCGCAAGAGGTGCAGGAATTATACGTGTGGCTTGAGCAACACTTTCCGCAGCCGATGGACGCTCGCCTTCCATCCGATCTTTCGGCGGGCAGTCTCGACACAGCGATTCAACGCGCTTTGGACGACGAAAAGAACGGTCGCCTTCGGCCGCTCTAGCGCTCCATGCAGCACCACGCCGCCACCGATTTCTAGCACGAATACCTTGCCCTCCCGCGCGAAATACGCGCCCGCGCCGACCAACGTTTTTCGTTGCTGAAAGCAGACCCGCGGCATCCTTCTTTGCAATTCAAGAAGGTGGGAAAGCGCCGCGGACAGGAAAGATGGTCTGCTCGAATCACGTTAAGCTATCGCGCCCTGGCGATCAACGTGAGGGCGGATATTTGTGGTTCTGGATTGGCGATCACAAAACCTATGACAGGCTGATTTCATAGAATCCCAGCCAAAAGCCCCGCTTCTCCCAAAGAACGCGAGAAATGGGGCACCCGGCCGTGTAGTACCATTTTGGCCATGAAAACAAGTGACTACGTAAGCAGCGCGCTCAGCCTTATCGCAATTGCGATTTCATTATTCGTCTGGCGAACGACCGATACTCGTGCCAGCGAACTGCGAGAGAAAGTAATTCGGTATTCCGTCGTTATGACGTTCGACACGATAGCGAATGAATTTTCGGCTAAAAAGAAGAAAACCAAAGATCCCAAACAGATCGCTGGTGGTGAGGGTAAATTGATCGAGGAAACTGACACGGTGGAACTCGACATCTCTAACACCGGCACTCTTCCGACCAAGGACGTGACCATCACGATTCCAACCCAGTCACCGGATGGCAAAATACCGCCGTACCACATCGAGTTGGAGCCGGCGAGGGAATACGATCCCATTGTGCGTGGATCGAGTTTAGTCATTCACTTTAGGAATCCGATGGGAGCTCAGTCGGAAGTCCAGGCTACAGTAAAGTTTGATGCGGCGAGGAACGGGCGTCAAGCCGTTAAGGGGTTTACCGTTAAAGATCCGCTCGTAGATTCCGAGGTTGGCGGCGCGAGTCTCATTGGGTTTTTAAGAGGCGAACAGTCCAATTTCTGAGCAGGCGCAGAAGCAGGTGTCAGCGAAAAGCCCCAGCTCTCGCGAAGAAATTCCCGTCGTCGGGCCCGGGGACTGCCCTCGGCCTTCTCTCAGGGAAAGAGCGCGTAAGATGGAAGACCGGGGATCGGACAAGTGACGGAACACAAGATCGGCTTGATGATGGTCGAGAACAAGGCTTTCATCGAGCGGATCGCATGGTACTCGGTGGGCGTAGTCAATCTTCTCGTTGATGTGAATTATCAAAAAAAGACGATGGCAGACGGTCTCGGGACAGGCACGGCCTGTACATGGAAGGGTCATAAACTGATTCTGACTGCTGCGCATGTGATAGAAGGGGCCGAACCCAATGACCTCGCCTTTCTTCTACGGGTTGATGATGCTATCGCCTGGGAAGGAACGGGCAAGCCAGAGAAAGTGGTGGAGAGAGTTTCTCTGCCGGTCGAAACGATAGTGCGATGCTTAGAGCATGACCTAGCGGCTATCGTTCTGCGCGCTAATGATCTAGCTGACTTCCGAATGCAGTTCTGCGAACTTCCTAAATACCTCTCCAAAAGGCGAACGGCCAAGCGTAAAGGCTCTCTCATTCTTCTGGGCTATCCGACTGATAAAGTCTTTGATGTCTCGAAGACCAAGAAGGCGAATACAGAAGCTTATTACCACGCAGCCAGACCGATTATATTGTCGGGACCAATTGCAAAGCGCCCATCGAAGCCATTGTCATCCCTTTACCGACCGAAGCGCGACGTGTTGGTTCACTACACGCCCGTAGATCCGAACATGAAGCCACAAGGTTTCAGTGGGGCGGCCGCTTGGAGCGAGCGAGCAGAACGTTCCGGGCCCTTATGGTCGGCTGAACCGACGATATTCGGAGTTCTAACCCATGCGTTCATGGCTTCCAAACTCCTACTTGTTGTGGGCGGACCCACGATCAAGAAATTCCTAGAAGAATCGTTATAGTTCTACACGTGGCGCGGGAACAGAGGGATCGTACCCTCCTTTTCCCCATCGATGCGCTACCGGACATATTTATTTCAACTGGCGAATCCGCGCTTGCAAAAATTGCCGCTGTGGTTCCTGTTGGGTCAGGGCCAGCGCGTTCTAATAAGACGCCCGAGCCTCAGCCGTCCTGCCGAGCCTGCGGTACATCTCTGCACGGGCGGAATGCGCAGAGAAGAGCCGGGGAATAGACGGGGCATTCAGAAATCTCCATACCACGGCTCATCCCGATTCGGCACCACAGCGGGAAATCAAACGCCTCTTGCTCTTGTAATTTCCACGGCGACCTCAGACACTCCCCTCAGGGCCCGTGGTGCAACGGGTAGCACGGCTCTCTGTCAAAGTGCAGATGCGGGTTCGAATCCCGCCGGGTCCACATTCCCGCTTCTGTGGAGGAGCCGTTCTGGGGAGAAAATACAGAGATAATCTCCTCAAGTAACTTGACAGCGTCCCTGTGATCGCCGAATACTAGGAATTGACAGAGAGCCGCACCACGTTTTATGGCCCCGCCAATGCGGGGCCATTTCTTTTAGCTCGCAAATTTCTCGATGATTTTTGCTTCGATTGGCTCTATCCCTCCCCCGCTCGCTTCTTACCCTCCATCATCACTCTTCTCAATATCCGGTTGATTCGCGTCTGGTAACCCGGACCCTTGGACTTGAACCAGTCGACCACCTCGGTATCCAAGCGCAACGAGATCCTCCGCTTGCGTGGACGGTTCCAGCGTGCCTCTGCGCTCACCTCTTCCTCCGCCAGCACCAATAGATCGTCCTCAACGGATGCATGCAGCTCGATAAGCGTCCCAGGCCGCGACCGCGCCTTTCCCCGCTTTGCTTTCTTCCTCTTAGCTGTCATGACACAATCGTATACCCTCTACCGTCATGACGTTATGTTCCGACTGGAACACTGCGACAGTGGAGGCGAATTACTATTACTTCAATTCCTCGAGCCGCCTCGCGAGGAATTGTCGCTCGGGTTCCTGTTGGGTCAGGGCCAGCGCCTTCTCATAAGACGCCCGAGCCTCAGCTTTCCTGCCGAGCCTGCGGTACATATCGGCACGGGCGGAATGTGCCAGGTAATAATTTGCCAATTCGCCTTGTTTTCCGGAAGAATCCCCCAACACTGCGTCGATATGCGCCAGACCGGCCTCTGGACCATCGCGCATGGCAATGGCCACTGCACGATTGAGCCGTACAACGGACGAAGGCTGAATTCGTAGCAATTGGTCGTAAAGCGCAACAATCTGACGCCAGTCGGTCGCGGCGACCGATTCCGCTTCCGCATGAACGGCCGCAATCGCAGCCTGCAGCGTGTACGAGCCGAAGCGGCGGGACTTCTGCTGGTGCTCATCGCGGTACCCCAGAGCTTTCTCCAGCAATGCGACTCCCTCCGCAATCTGCTCCCGGTTCCAGAGCGAGCGCTCTTGATTCTCCAGCAAAATCAGCTCTCCGCACGGAGAGGTTCTTGCGGCGCGGCGGGATTCCTGCAGCAACATCAGGGCAAGCAGGCCAATTACTTCCGGCTCTGGCCGGAGTTCCATCAGCAACCGGCCCAGTCGAATCGCCTCGCCGGTTAGCTCGGCGCGCGTCACCTCCGCTCCCGCCGCAGCCGAATAGCCCTCGTTAAAGACGAGATAGGTGACCTGAAGCACAGCGCCCAACCGCTCTGGCAATTCCTGCGGCGTCGGCACTTCGTAGGGAATCCGTTCCTCTCGAATCTTCGCTTTGGCGCGCACAATGCGCTGCGCCAGCGTACGCGGAGTGGTGAGGAAGGCCTTTGCAATCTCCTCGGTGGTCAGCCCGCACACCTCGCGCAAGGTGAGCGCAACGCGCGCTTCCGGCGCCAGCAATGGATGACAGCAGGTAAAAATCAGGCGCAGGCGGTCATCTTCAAGGAGGCTCTCTGGATTGGATCTTTCCGCCGGAGTCGATTGCGCTTCGATATATCGCACGAGCTCGTCTTGAGACGCATCAAATCTTGCCCGTCGACGCAGAGTATCAATGGCTTTGAATCGGGCCGTCGAAATCAACCATGGCCGCGGGTTATCGGGTACTCCGCTGCCTGGCCACAGGCTCAGCGCAGCCGCAAAGGCTTCGTGCATCGCCTCCTCGGCGAGATCAAAATCACCGAGCAAGCGGATCAGAGTTGCCAGGATTCGTCCCGACTCCACGCGATAAAGGGAGTCGAGCACCTCGCGTATCTGCTCGGTGGCGCGCTCAGATACGGAACGCTCGGACATGACACGCTCGGACATGACGAAGACCTTAGCAAACCCGGCTACCCCGAATCAATTTGGCAAACGGCGGATCGAGGCAAAATGCCCGGGTTGTGACTCTGAAATCTGGACAACAGAACGCCTCTTCGCTGACTCAAAATCGGTTGACTCAAAATGGCCAATGCACTCATTTGGACCGTCGTACAAACTCAACACTACCGCGTTGCCCTCGAGTCACGGGCAATCCGGAAGTTGAACCAAAGGCGAGAAGGTCAGAATTACGCTTGGGGGACTCGATGCATTTATGAGATGGGTTGTTAGGTCTTATCGCTCGACGGGGGCCGAAAGCCCGGTGAGGGCCCTGTTTTGCCGAAGCCTGAGCGAGGCGGAGGGGAAGCCGAAGCCAAACTACCCTCCTTCGGAAGGCAGACAATAGTCGTGGCTGCACAACGGTGTGTCAGCTCCTTCCAATGGTGATTCCTGTGTGGTCACCTTAGTGGATGTCAGCGATTCCACTTATAACAATCTGCCGGAAGTGATCTCTCTAGCTCAGCTTTGGATCCGGCACCGACGATATGGTGAAGGCTGAAAATTGTAGGTGGAGAAAGTATCATGAAATTTAGACTGCCAACTTTGATCGTGCTGGTTGCGTTGTATCCTGCCAACCTGCGCTCACAAGTTACTCTAACCAGCCTGACCACCAATAATACATCCGCTTGCACGGCAGTCGGCGCGCCGGATGCCGGATGTTATGCGGCATTTGCCGGATTGAACGATCCTAACTTTACGCCCGAGACTTATGAGCCAAAACCGCTGAACGTCAGCAAAGTACCGATCAGCAGCCTGATGTATGCAAAGAGCAACACATTTCTGTTCGCCCACTTTCAGCCTTGGTTCTTTCAGAACAACCCAGACAAAATCGCGACTGGCTATACCTCCGATAATGCGAGCACTGTGAGTGCGCAGATGACGGACATGATTTCGCGGGGATTCAAAGCGGTCGTCATCGACTGGTACGGTCAGAACGGCGGGGACGATGGCAATACCGGATTCGACGACAAGACCACCACGGCTATCAAATCGAATCTCGCTCCGAACTGCTCCGCGGCACAGAATTGCCCCTTTTATTTTGCTCTGATGGAGGACAAGGGCGCTCTGGCGCTGAATGGCTGTTCCACGTCGAGTAGCACCACGGCGGCGTGTATCACGGCGTTGGAAACCGACCTGACTTACATGAAAAGTAACTATTTCGGCTCCAATGCCTATGTGAAGCTGACGGCACCCCCAGGAAACAAAATATCGTCCGCTGGGCGGCCAGTAGTCTTTCTATTCTTGCTTCCGGCGTCGTCGTACAACCCCGCCACCACGGACTGGGATACGGTTTGGGCCACCGTCATCCCATGGGCTCAAACGAACGCGGATAACCCGCTATTTTGGATTGAGAGCCAATTCACGCCTTATGCCACTTATGGTTACCCAAACGCCGATGCCGTTGGTGCGTACGCCTGGATAAACTTCAACGGCACCATTACGGGTTACTACGGGAAATACTTCTCCGCCGACCTATATGGATTTGATGCGCTGACCGGCTTCTACTACACCTCGTTTGATGATGGCTACTACAAGACTCAATCCGTGACGGGTGTCGGCTACAAGGGTTTCGACGATTATGACAGCTGGGGAAAAGTGCCGAATTACAATCATCCGGTGATTGCCCAGAACTGCGGTCAGACCTTTGTCCAGTCGTTTACCTATGCTGGAAACTACTACAGTTCCACCACCCAACTTCCGTTCCTCGGAGTGGCGGTGTGGAACGACTACGATGAGGGCACCGAAATCGAGACCGGTATCGACAATTGCGTGAGCAGCTTTACCGAAACCCTTACGGGCAGCACTTTGGACTGGGATATTCTGTTCGACTGCTACAATGCCGAAAACTGCGGCAGCGAGAGCACAGTCTATAACTATGTTATCTACTACACGACGAATGGCACGGAACTGTACGAAGCAGGAACGGTGGCCAGCGGGACCCACACTACGAATCTTTGCACACTGGATAAGAGCATACCGAGCGGAGCCACGATCTACATCCAGGCGCAAGGTCAGCCTTCTATCTTCAACCATCTAGTCTCCAATCCGCAAACCTACACCAACAGCTGTAGCTGAATTGGGTTTGTATCCGAGAGGGCGGCGAAGCAATTCGCCGCCCCACACCACGCATATGGGACAATTTGCAAGCCACGAAAACTCAAAGCCTTTAGGCTCGGGGGGTGGACACCGAAGACCTAAACTCTTCTATCTATCCACTCCGCCAGCCGGCACCCATCTTCTTCCAGTAGAAACGTTCCCGCTCCGAAACATTCTCCAAAGATGCGATGCGACTCCTCATCGCGCGCGGCGCGCGAAATCCATTGCTTCCCCACTTGATACTGCGAAGCGGTGAACCATTTCTGCGGCAACACTTCCACCAGCCCCGCTTGCAGATAGAGAACGAAGAGTGCGAATGCCGGGTCGTCATTCGACATCGCCTTATAGCTGGTGGGCACGATCAACTCGTCCACCCCCGCCAGTGCCGCCGGCACCTCGATCTTGTGCAAGCCTGGACCGAGCGTGAGCGAGACCTCAAAGTCTGCGACCGGCGGGGTCTTCGTGTAGATGCGATCGGAGGATTGCTTGAACCATCCTGCAACCTCAGCCAGGTCGAACGCCTCGAGCTGATCTGGATCGAAACAGGCCAAACGAATGTTGCGTCCCTCTGGACACCAGATCCCAAGCCGCTGCGGCGACACCAGAAAGGGACGGCAGTACGTGTTCAATGCCAGCCGAGGCTTCTCCGGGTCCTGCTCCGGCGCCAGCGAAACCACATATCCAACCGGCCCCTGCTCGCCATGATGCGTCCAAACCAACCGCTGCCCGGCGGCGGAATCTAAGGCAGGAAAGGTCTCCCAATACCACGGGGCAGGACCAACGGTGCGCGCAAGTTGTTGCCGGATGCTGATGAGATTTGGAGTGGGCATTCAAGAATTGAGTAATTGTGCGATTCAGTAATTGAGTAATTGAAACCCTTGGGCTGTTAAATTACAAAATTACTCAATTACCAAATTACTAAATCAGCTGGCGACGCCCGCGCCCTTCACATTGGCGCGGATAAACTTCACGATGTCATCCATTGCCGTGCCTGGCTGGAAGACCGCCGCCACGCCGCGTTTCTTCAAGGCATCGATATCCTGATCGGGGATAATGCCGCCCACCAGAACCAGAACGTCATCCATCTTGTTCTGCTTGAGCAGGTCCATCACACGAGGAACGATGGCATTATGCGCGCCGGACAGAATCGACAACCCGATCACCTGCACGTCTTCCTGCAACGCCGCGCTGACAATCATCTCCGGCGTCTGGCGCAGCCCGGTGTAAATCACTTCCATGCCGGCATCGCGCAATGCCCGCGCAATCACTTTGGCGCCACGGTCGTGTCCGTCGAGCCCCGGCTTGGCCACCAGCACGCGAATCTTGAGATCAGCCATCGCTGTTCATTTAACCACAGACCCCCTAGGGGAAGACAGGGACTTTGTTTGCTGTTCTCGGTGGTTAAAGCGTCTTCGTATCCAAACTCTGCCACAAATACCAGCAGGCGACGCTGCGATAAGGTTCCCAGCGCTTCGCGATCCTCTCCATCTGTTCCGGTGTGGGCAGCTTGATCTTTTTCTTGCGGCCTTTCTTGGCCGTTGCGGACTTCTTTGCGGCTTTTGCCCGCTGCACGTCGAGATAGTGTTTGTACATCGCCATGCGAACTCCGAAATCGCCCGTGGGAAGCACGTTCTCGCGCTTCAAAGTGAACATGAGGAACATCTGAGCCGTCCACACTCCTATGCCCTTTACCTGGGTGAGATGCTCGATCACTTCCGCATCGGGCAACTCGGGCAGCCGAGTGAAGTCCAGCATTCGGGCGGCTGTCTTGGTTGCGAGGTCTTTCAGATACGCTGATTTCTGCTTGGACAATCCGGCGCTGCGCATCTGTTCATCGGTCAGCTTGAGAATGCCTTCAGGCGTGAGCGGTTCGCCGGCAAGGGCGGCAAAGCGCTTGAAGATTGTCTCCGCGGCCTTGCCGTTCAGTTGCTGGTAGACGATGGCTTCGGCCAGGCTGTGGAACTCGGGGCGCCCAAACCGCATACGGCACGGTCCAATGCGCTCAATGATCGACCGCATGACGGGATCTGACTTCTTGAGATGGTTCAGAGCTCTTCGCATGGCTTAATTTCGAATCCCTCGCGGCAGCGCCACATCTTTGCGCGACTGACGCGCGCTAATCGCCGAATGCTAGCGCTCAATCTAACTCCGACACAACTGAAATTGCTCGAACCTGTGCAACGCAGTCTCCACCTGCTGCTTGTGGGCGCGGGACGAGCCCCGGCCGATCCAGTTCCAGCGCTGCACCAGAAGTTCTTGCCGCGAGCGATCGGTTTTGAGGTCGAGGGCGGCAATGATCCGATCCCCGATCAGAACTGGGCAACAGAAATAGCCAAATACCCGCTTATGCTTGGGAACGTAAGCTTCGAAGCGATACTCATAATCGAAGAAGAGCCGGAGCCGCTTGCGCTGGATGATCAGCGGGTCGAAGGGGGACAGGATATGAACCAGTTCCTGCGCTGGGCCGGGAATGGCGTCGAGGGTATCCGGACGGACCCAGTGCAGCGATTCGCCCGCTCCTTCCAGTTGTACAGGTATTAGCTCGTTTCGACGCACTCGCGATTCCACCAGACGCCGCATCGCTGGTTTGCGTGGAGCGTCCAGATGACAGATCGATTCCACACTCACGATACCCTGCGATTGCAGGGCACGATCGAGCAGGTAGTTCAGACTTTCTCTTTCAGTCGCTGCGCGTGGTAGACGCTCCCAGCCGAAATGGCGAGTCATGAGCTCATAAGTCTTCAGCATTCCAACCCGCTGACTAATCGTCACCAAGCCCTTGTAGAAGGCCAGTTCCAGAACGCGCTTGGAAGGCTTGCGGCTGGCCCATGCGTAGTCTTTTTCCACCGGCTCGTCCTCGATGTCGCGGATGGTGAGTGGGCCATGTCTGCGAATGCGCGACAGCATTCTGCGCAGGTCACCAGCTGAAACCTTACCGAACCAGCGGTTGCGACGCCGCCAATCCTGATGCGCCTGGCGCATATCGTGCAAATAAAACCGCAGGCTCTCCGTCGGCACGTACGATAGGGCGTGCGTCCAATACTCGAAAACGGTCTTGTCGATGCTGTGTGCCTGATGCAGGTGCTCGCGCCGATACGTAGGGATGCGCGTGTAGAGGATGTGGTGATGGCTGCGCTCGATGACATAGATGGTGTCAATCTGTAAATAGCCCAGGTGCGCTACCGCTGCCGGCGTGGCCTTGGGGCCAGACCCGAAGGGTTCGGTTGTGTCCAGGCGCTGGGCATGCATCCAGATTCGGCGCGCCTGGACGGAGGTGAGTTGGATGGGTGGATTGTTCAATCGGAGTCTCTGGCGTTAAATATCTTTACCACAAAACGGCCGCTAGGCGAACAAAAAACGAATCTGCCGCATCTCGCTGTCCCAGGGGGAACTCGGAACAGGCTTGCCGTCGCTTGATAAACCGATGCGGGCGAACTCACCGAACCGCTGCCAACAGCATTCCCGCCAGCCCTCCGCCCGATACCACCCACGCCGGATTGATCTTCCACTTCCACAATACGGCCAGCGTCGTAGCGGCGATGACCCACATCGGCCAGCCGCGCAAGGCGTCGCCCGCCAGCTTCACGGTGACGCCCGCCATGAGCGCGACGGCGCACACGTTCACGGAGTCGAGAAATGCCGCGACCCACGCGGACCGGCGAAGCTTGGGCAGGATGGGTCCTAGCGCGGCCACGTAGAGAAATGAAGGCAGAAAGATGGCGGCCGTGGCAACCACAGCGCCCCACGCGCCGCCGAGAAGATATCCGATGAAGGTCGCGGTTGAAAGCACAGGCCCGGGCGTGAACTGGCCAATCGCGATCGCATCCAGCACCTGCTGCTGGGTCAACCAATGATGATCGCGGACTAGTCCCTGCTCGACGAAAGCGAATAACACGTAGCCGCCGCCGTAGAGCACGGCACCGACCTTTAGGAAGAACCAGCCGAGCCGCGCCAGCGGTACGCGCTTCGTCACGGGAATGCCAGCGGCCGCCAGTATTGCGCAGGGCAGGAGACCGGTTAGCAGACTGGGAAGAAGAAACGACTTTTTCAGAAGAATCAATCCGGCTGAAAGATTAGTCCTGCCGGAAGATACTCCCTGGCGCAGGTCGCGTACCAGCTTCGACAGCATCCCGATCAGTCCGCCGCCTGCCAGGATCAGCAGCGGGCTCAGTTTCACAAGAAACATAGCCAGCGCCAACACTCCCAGTACGCCCAGCCACGCATCATGAACTGCAATCTTTCCCAGTCGCCATACGGCGATCGCAATCACCGCGATCACTGCCGGCTTCACTCCCGCGAGCAGAGACTCGGCCAGCGGCAATGTGCCGAAGCGAACATAAGCCCAAGCCACTGCCGCTGTGATCAGTGCCGCGGGGATAATGAAGCTCGCGCCCGCAACCACCAGCCCCGCCCACCCGGCGCGCACGAAACCGACGTTGATCGCCATCTCGGTGGAGTTCGGTCCGGGGATGAGATTGGTCAGGCCCAGCATGTCGAGATACTGTTGCCGTGTGACCCATTGCCGCTTGCGAACCACTTCATCTTCCATCAGCGCGATGTGCGCCG
>Ga0302320_10009956_pt1 | contig 20351 bp, 17 predicted proteins | sample Bog_T0_3_FD_202130 | JGI IMG/M metagenome (GOLD analysis project Ga0302320, IMG submission 202130) | Peat permafrost microbial communities from Stordalen Mire near Abisko, Sweden - Bog_T0_3 | ecosystem: Environmental > Terrestrial > Soil > Wetlands > Peat | place: Sweden: Abisko, Stordalen Mire...
ATATGGACGACGAAAACATCATCCCCGCCCCGTCCTTGACCATTTACCAGCCCGTCGACCAGGAGTGGGCGAGCGGCCGCCTCTTCGTCCGCGCCCACCAGGACCCCTACTCCCTCGTTCCCGCCATCTCCCGCACCGTCCATGAAATGTCCGCGGACCAGCCCGTAGAACACGCCAGCACCCTTCAGGACATCCGCGCTGAAGTCCTCACCCCCAACCGCCTCAACGCCGTAGTATTTGGCGGATTCGCTGCCGTCGCGCTTCTCATCTCCGTCGTCGGTGTTGGCGGCGTCCTCGCCTTCTCCGTCAGCGGCCGCACCCGCGAGTTCGGCATCCGCATGGCCCTCGGCGCGCACCCCCGCAACATCCTCGCCGGAGTCCTCACAGAAGGCCTCGTCATCGCCGCAATCGGTGTCACCTCAGGCATCGTCACCGGCTTCGCGTTCGCACGCATCCTCGGTAAATACGTAGCCGAAGTCCAGCAGCCTGGCCTGCTCGCTTTCTTCGCATCAGCCATCGTCATCCTTACCGCCGCTGTAGTCGCATCCGCAGTCCCCGCAGCCCGCGCCGCAAGAATCAACGCAGTAGAGGCCCTCCGCGCCGAATGACCGCTTAACGCATCCCCGCCATTTGTGCCCCTTCATCACAGCTGCATCGTGATGAGTGGGCGTGCCCCATTCATCACAGCTGCATCGTGATGAGTGGGCGTGCCCCATTCATCACAGCTTCATCGTGATGAGTGGGCGTGCCCCATTCATCACAGCTTCATCGTGATGAGTGGGCGTGCCCCATTCATCACAGCTTCATCGTGATGAGTGGGCGTACCCCTGCAGGTGGCTGTGCCCCATTCCCCGCAGCCTCTTGGCGGTGAGTGGGTTATCCCCCGCATATGGCGGGCACCATCCCTCAGGTTCTATACTTAAATCCCGTAGACTGCCCGGCGAGCCGCCATCCATAACGGCGCTTTTTCCAAGGCAAGGAGCACGGCTCATGTCCGCGATCATACCCATCCGCGAATCAGATCTCGAATTCGACAACGGCACCTTCGACTCTGCCGGTTTTGCCGCTACCGCCTTGTCTACATGGCAGGCGCTGGCCGCGGTTATTGACCACACCCTCCTGAAGCCTGACGCCACCCGCGCCCAGGTTGAAGCCCTCTGCGAGCAGGCCGCCAAGTATCGTTTCGCCTGCGCGATGATCAACCCCATCTGGGTCCCCACTGCGGTCCATGCCCTTGCCGGAACCGGCGTCCCCGTCGGCGTCGTGGTCGGTTTTCCCCTTGGCGCGTCGCTCGTTTCCACTCTTCGTCAGGAAGCGGCTTCAGTCACCCGTCTCGGCGCTCGCGAAGTCGACATGGTTCTCCCCATCGGCCAGCTCAAAAGTGGAAACCATCAGGCCGTCCATCACGCCATCCATGCCGCTGCCAACGTCACGCACTACAACGGCGCAATCCTCAAGGTGATTCTCGAGACCTGCCTGCTCACCGTCGAAGAAAAGCTCCGTGCCTCCGAAATCGCTATCCACGCCGGCGCAGACTTCCTAAAGACCTCTACCGGCTTCTCCAACGGCGGCGCAACCCCGGCAGACGTGGCGCTCCTCCGCGGCGTAGCGGGCGCACGTTCCGGCGTGAAGGCATCAGGGGGCATCCGCACCCTCGCAGACGTCCGCACGCTCCTCGAAGCCGGCGCCAACCGTATCGGCGCATCCGCATCAGTAGCCATCCTCAAGGAACTCGGCGCCGAATAACCTGGAAAACTACACTGTCATCCTGGGCGACCCTGAGCGCGGCGATTGTGGAATTTAGGGATCGACCTTTGCGTTCGTTTTCCGGCAACCCGCGGATTAGGCCATATCGCGAACGGACAAGCATCACCGCGCGCAGATTCAGCCAATTCTCAATCAATTCTCCAGAGTTGATAGTCGTCGACTGGTCCCGGACCAAGCACCCACATCCAATAACCGCTCCGATTTGTGTAGAGACCAGCTCCTCTTCCCTGAGTCCTTCCGAAACTATCTATTTGCGGTATATCTTCCAAAAAAGTTCGATGCGGAAAACGCAGCAACGTCCGGTTGTTCCCGTCTCTGCCAACGACCACTAAATCTCCGGGCGCAGGCTGAGGACCACCGGGGAAGGTAAGTGTTGCGCCAGCCAGAGGTGCATACCAATAGGATGAGAACTGGCAGCCGAACCACACTCTCTCGCCTGCTGAAACATGCGGCTGAATCAATCGATACATCGCATCGCGGCCATAATTCGCCAAATCAGCGTCTGCATGAAGAATCACAAGACAATAGCAGGTACTGGCAACAATGAAACCAGTTGCTGCGACCCGCAGGGTTCGGACCGAAAAGCCCTCCATCAACCGGAAACACAGGAAGATGACGGCGGGCATGCATGGGAGGAAGTACTTCGCCGGAAGATGGGTGTAATACACGATGGGTAGGGGGATCAGCATCCAGAGAATTAGAAAAATACCTGTATGCTCAGCCTTCTTCCACTCCTCGTAGAGCAAATCGATCAGCATAACAAGCCCAATCACTGCGAGAAACAAAACACGCCGATCATCCATGAACCAGGCGAGGCATGCCACAAAAGACCCAATCTTGATAGCGAGCAGTTTCCTTCTCTTAAAGCGGTTCGCAATCCAGCAAAGACCGAGAGGGAAAGGAAATACCAGGTAGAGAAGATAGGCAAACAGGTTGGGCCGAATATTTTCAAGCCCCGAGGTAGCGACAGGAGGATTGAGGGCCAAGTTGTGCTCTCGCGTGATTGCAATTATTGCCGCCATTAAGGCAGCACTCGCCAGCACCGGGGTCCAAAGCCAGAATCGCCGCCGCAGTTGCGACCACCACTCCCTCGGGTCGGTGCTGTCGAGCAGATAAAATGCTGCAAGGGGCAGAAGAAGCACAAGGTGTGGACGCGCAAAGCCTGCGAGCCCCAGCGCCAAAGTGGCCGCCGAGCCCTGGCTCCATTTCTGCTCGGCCTTCCAAGCCGCAAGCCGCTCCATCGCCACAAGGGCGAGCGCGGTCGCAAGAGGCTCGGGCATGGCAGTGCTCGCCATGGGGAGAAATGGGGCGATGGCCACCAGAAGCAGCGCGCCAACGGTTGCATGGTTTCGGTCCCATCCGAACCGGAGCACAAGGGAAGCCATCGCCACGATTGCAATCCAGACGAACACGAGCTGCGTCAGGTGTGCCATCCACTCGTGGGCGCCGCCGAGAACTGTCGGTACTAGTACGTAACCTTGCGCTACTTCTCCAATGAGAGCATTCGAAAACCACGCGGAGATTTTCGTGCAATCTGGGCCGAGATTCCAGCAAATCGTGAAGTCCGTCGGATGGGCTGGGTGCCTGGCGATCTGCTGTGCATTGGCAAGGAAATACGAATCGTCGACAAGAAAAGGCTTGTTCAGGAACAGAAGGAGGCAAGCGGAGGCGAGAAGTAACGCAGGCCACGCACAGGCAAGTACCGCCTTCGCCGAAATCGGCTTGGCCATACCGCGAACCGTCGAGCCTTCCGGTTCTCCCTGCAGTTGCAATTTGTACCTCCGGGCGCGCCCTGCAACTCACATTGACGCACCCGTCAGGTTAACAGCAAAGGCTCAGCTCTCAAAGCAATTGAGGGTCCCCGACCCACACTGCCACCTGTTCCGAAGCGACCTGCCAATTTGCGAATTTATGCGGTACAGCCAATCGAGGCGGCACATTCTGGATGATAGTCTACTTTAGCAGAGGTCGAGACACCTGCCTGCAAAGCGGGAGTCATGAAAGAAATTCTCAACGCCCCATCGGTCTACCAACTGTTTCAGGTCTGCGGCGGATTCTTTTCGGCGCGCGTCAAGGCCATCAATCAATACCTGGAAATCCGCCCCGGCCAGCGCCTGATCGATATTGGCTGCGGACCCGGCCATATCCTCCCGAAGTTGCCGCGAGGTGTGCTTTACGATGGTTTCGACGTCGACGAGAAATACATTCGCTTCGCAAATCGTCATTTTGGACACTTAGGAAAATTCCATTGCCAGATCTTTGATGCGGCTGCCGCGAAGGAATTCGGACCAGCCGATGGCGTTTTGATGAATGGTGTATTGCACCACCTCGACGACAAGTCGTTCACCGAGACGGTATCGGCAATCCACAGTGCGTTGCGGCCGGGCGGCTTCTTGTTCACGTTCGATGGCGTTTATGTCCCGGGCCAGGGCGCCGTTGCCAAGTGGCTCCTGGATAATGATCGGGGAAAATTCGTGCGGGAGGGTCAGGGGTACCGCAATCTCCTGGCGCGCTTCTTTGACAAGACCGAATTTCATATTCGCAAGGATCTGATTAGCGTGCCGCTTAGCTACAATCTAGTTAAAATCCCGCTTGACCTTTTCATTTCGAAGTGCACGAGATCGTGATTCCGCAAGGTCAATGTTCCACTTCTCGAAAACCTATCCGGCCTCTCGAACAATGGGGGCCGCCAAACCTCGGCCCGCCGGTTCACCATATTCGTCCGACTCAACAGTAGCTTCATATGCGGTCGTGAGGGGAGCTACAATTCAACTTTTGGCGCCTTATCCATACTCGCAAAGCGAACCTCGCCATCCTTGATCACACTCCTTCGGATGAAGTGAGGCCGGCGTTTGACTTCTTCGAAGATTTTTGCCAGGTACTCCCCGACCAGGCTAATTGCGAAGAGGTTCAATGACCCGAAGAAAAGGATAGAGATAAGCATGGTGGTCACGCCCTTCGGCGCTATTTGTGGAATCAGCAGCCGCAAGACGATTTGCACAAGCATCGCTATCCCCGTCAAGGCCAGAAGGATGGATCCGGACGCTGTCAATATGGTCAGCGGGACGTAACTGAACGAGAGAATGCCTTTTTTGGCCCAGCCAATATTCTTGAACAGGCTGTTCGTAGTAACACCGAACATCCGTTCCGGACGAAAATAGTCAACCCCCGTCTGTTTGAAACCAGCATAGGCCCGCACGCCACGCAGAAATAAGTCCCGCTCGGGGAAAGTCAGCACGGCTTGCGTCACGCGTCTGTCCATCAGAGAGAAATCGCCGGCATCGTGTGGAATCCGGATGTAGGAGAAGTAATCGAATAGCCGGTAGAAAGCCTTGTACGCCAGCTGCTTCAGCCTGGGCCCTTCCCTCTTGACCCGGCGCCCATAAACCACGTCGTATCCTTCGCGCCACTTGGCCACCATCGTTTCGATCAGTTCGGGAGGGTCCTGCAAATCTCCATCCAGGAGTACGCAGCAATTCTTGGTCGCGATCTCCATACCGCTGCGGAAAGCAGCCTGCGATCCGAAATTCCGTGAATGCGAAATGCCACGCACGCGGCGGTCGTTTTGCGAAATCTTCCGAATCACCTCTTCCGAGTCGTCCGGGCTGCCGTCGTTCACAAAAATGATCTCATGATCGACATTCAGCTTCGTGAACGTTGCCTTCAAACGCTCATACATAATTGGTATGGCGAGGTTATCACGGTAGCACGCAATAATTGCAGACACGCTGTGCTTGGTGTCAAGACCGAAACGCTTGGACGATTGAGAATAGAGGGCGCGGTCGGGCAGGGATCTGAACCACTCCGCCGTATTCAACAGGCCTTCCCGAAAGGTAGTCCGAGGCTCCCAACCAATTCTGGTGCGGACCTTTTCAATGTTCGCGTACCAGTCTGGCAGGTCCCATTGCCGGCTGGGCATGGTGAACTCCGGCGCGGCGGGAATGGCGAACAATTGTTTCGCCAGGTCGGCGCACTCGCGAATCGTTGTCTTCTGGCCGGTTCCGATGTTAAATGACTCGCCGTAGTCCGCTTCTGTGAGATTCAGTGCGATATCGACAAACGCTTCGACCGCGTCGTCCGTATAAAGAAAATCCCGTGAGATGTCAGGGTTCACGAACTCGGGGTACCGCCCCTCGACGCCACACCGCACCAAATTTGGGATAAGTCGTGACGCATCCTCCAGCGGGCCGTAAACGGAGTACAAGCGCAGGTTGGCACAAGGCAGTCCGATTCTCTTCCCGTAGAAATAAATCAGCTGCGATGCAGCTGCCTTGGAAACCGCATAATGGCTGTTGGGCGCCAGCACTGAGTCTTCGCCGGGGCCGGAAGCGTTGTATCCGTACTCGGAAGAACTGCCGGCGTGCACATACGCTGCGATCTTGCGGTCTCCCAGTCGGGCTAACAACCGGGATACGAGGTTGAAATTTGTCTGGTAGATGAGTTGGCTATCGGTCTCAAACGAATACCCGCCGTAGGCCACACAATCAATGATCGTGCGAGGTTGAACGTCGCCTAGTAACTGATCCAGATTGGAATCGATCAGCAGGTCGGTCACCTTCACATGTTGTGAAGGCAACCCTTCCAGGCGCCAGGCGGGCAAACGTGAGGCGGTTCCGTAAGCGTCATCCCGGTATTGGGAAAGCATACGCAGCACATTGGCGCCCACGAAACCGCTTCCACCCAGAACCAGGATCGGCCCTTGGAGGCGTCCAATTTTCTGCTGAAGGGATAACGACTCTCTCATGAGTGCGCGGCGTGATTCAACTCTGACACTATGCTTTCGGGGTCGAGTCCGCATTCCTTCCGATGAAATCTCTGCGAACCGTATAGGCCGGAAACATAACCTAACGCCGGCCGGAGCACAAAGCGTGTCGGACACACCCCCGCCGCCAGCAGTTCGCAAGCCAGCATTTGCCCAAAACCGCCTCCAGACACGTGCTCCTCCACGACTAATAGGTAGCCAGAGCGCCTGACGCTCGATAGAAACTCGGGCGGTGGCCGATGGATCGGCAGTTCACTCACCAGCCAGCTGTCCGCGTTTAGCCCGGACTCCCGGATGGCGTCCAGAGCGGCACCCGCCAGAGGGCCCACAAACGCTACTGTGGGACCGTCGCCCGGCAAGATCCGCCGCCACGCGGCGTAAGGCCCCGGCACCAGCCATGAAGGTTGTTCGGAATAACCCAGCCGAAGATAAGCCGGATGTTTCACGGTCATGAGTTCTTGGATCATGCAGCGCAGGTCAGAATCGAACGCCGGGATGTAAGCACGCATGTTGGGCAGAGTCAGGAGCACTCCATAATCTTCCAGTGCGTGATGCGTGCTACCCATGACGCCATATCCGTATCCGCCCCCATTACCGACCAACACTACCGGAAGGTTCTGAAGACACACATCATTTCGAATCTGCTCGAAGGGCCGGGCGTATAGAAATGGAGCAATGCTGTAAGCCCACGGCCGGAGTCCGCTCTTTGACAAGCCCGCCGCCACCCCCACCATGTTCTGCTCTGCAACGCCGGCATTGATAAACCGCCGTCCCATGGCCTCGCGTAGTGGTTCGAGTGCCATGAAACCCAGGTCGCCAGTCAGGAAGACAAATTCCGGGCAGGCCGAGAACTCTAGGAGGGTTCGACAGAATTCTTGGCGCATTATTTGCTCAGTTCCAGGATCGCTTGCCGGTATTGTTCTTCGCTGATCGGCAAATAATGCCATTCAAAGCGATTCTCCATAAACGATACTCCATTCCCTTTGGTGGTATTCGCCACGACGGCGACGGGTTCGGATTCGCGTCGCCGCAGTGCGGCCTCCAGGGAAACACAGTCGTGGCCGTCAACTTCCACCGTGGGCAGGCCGAAGGCGCGAAACTTGCCGGCTAGAGGCCCGAAATCAGCGACGTCGCGAGTCGGACCCATGCCCTGCAGTTCATTGAGGTCAACGATCAAGGTGAGATTGTCGAGACGATGATGCTTGAGAAAAATGAGCGCCTCCCAATTCGATCCTTCGTTCCATTCGCCATCAGACATGAGGCAGAAAACGTGGCCCGGTTCCTGTTTCAGCTTCCTGGCAAGCGCCAAGCCGCAAGACAGACTGAGTCCATGCCCGAGACTGCCAGTGGCAAATAGAACCTCTGGAATTCCGCGCAGCGGGGGATGACCGCTCAGGCGCGTTCCGTCCTTGTGAAACGATCGCAAGTCGTCGTCGCTGAGGGCTCCTACTGACCACAAGGTAACGTACATGGCGCCCGCTGCATGGCCCTTTGACAACACAAACGCATCGTCAGCATGCAGTACCTCGTGGTACAGCGTCATGAGTATGTCGATGCAAGAGAGGTTACCTCCAATGTGGCCCACACCACTTTCAAAGTGCATTTGGAGAAGCCGCTGCCTGGCCCGAAGAAGCAATTCGTGTGTCATAGCCGGTTTCGATGGTAGCATTGGCGGCCCGCCGCAGCGCGATGAAATTGTAGCCCAGGCCGCAAGAGCGCAGCAGTTTCGCCTCAGTGACCGGATGCTGCAGATCATCGTCCATCGTAAGGATAATGCCGTGCTTTGCCGCTCGGATGCCGCAAAGAAGCGCGTTGTGCTGCCCGTAATTCCGACTCATGCGGAACCCCCGCACCCGTTGGTCCGTGCGTGCAAGCTCAGCAATGATTGGCCAGGAACCATCGCCGCCTGCATCTTCAACGAAGATGATCTCAAAATCCGGCGTCACCTCCGACATCGCATCGGAAAGCTGGCGGTACAGATCGAGCAGCGTTTGCTCGGCACGATAGACAGGAATTACAACGGAAACCGTAAGCAAGAGAGAATGGCCCTATTCTCGTACGCCATGAAGAACGCACGCATCAACAGCGATGAATTGCGCTAATTACGAATGCCCAACCGCACCCTGCATTTCAGTTATCTTCACGTTTGTTTGGGTCCGCGAACCCAGTGTACCCCCCTTATCGCAAGGGCGCAAACTTACAAAGGAACTCCAAAACCGCACCTCAAAATCACCGAAATGCCACCCCGCTATCAAGAGCGTAGGCTGCGGCCAAGATGCCCCGCGGGCTCTGGAACGCCGTACGGATGCCCCGCATCTGTCATAACGCATTGCAGAAACTCCATGGCAAGTGATGGATCACAATGCCGTATCATTGAATTCCATTGACGATCTCGCCTCCACGAAGAACAGTGGGAAATAATTGATCTCGACGCGCTTTCAATCCCTTCTCCTTGCCGCATGCCTCCTCGGCGCGTTTCCTGCCAATGCCGCCGAAATCCCGTCCATCGCAAAATCCCCCACCGGCGGACAACTGATCGTCAACGGCCAACCTTATCTAATCCTCGGCGGCGAACTCGGCAATTCCTCCGCAGGAACCGCCGCACAGGCCGATACCATCCTCCCCCACATCGCCCAGTTGCACGTCAACACCGTCCTCATGCCCGTCGCCTGGGACCAGATCGAGCCCGTCGAAGGCACCTTCGACTTCTCCATCCTCGATCACTGGATCGATGTCGCGCGCCAACAGCATTTGCATCTGGTCCCCTTGTGGTTTGGCAGTTGGAAGAACGGCTTCTCCAACTACGCGCCCGCCTGGGTGAAGGAAGACACAAAGCGCTTCCCGCGCGCCATCTCCGCCGAGGGGGCACAACTCGAAATCCTCTCCACCCTCGGCCCTGAAACACTCAAGAGCGACAGCCGCGCCTTTGCCGCACTCATGAAACACATTCGCGAAAAAGACCAGGATCAGCAGACTGTGCTCATGGTCCAGGTCGAAAACGAAGTGGGTCATCTCGGCCGCGGCCGCGACCGGTCCGATGCTGCAAATCGTCTCTTCTCCAGCCCCGTTCCACCCGCCTTGATCCAGAAACTTCAAGCCGCCCGCGATTCGTTCTCTCCCGAACTGCGCGCGCATTTCAATCCTTCCGGCACAACCTGGTCCGCCGTCTTCGGCGATGCGGCAAACGAAGTCTTCATGGCCTGGAACTATGCCCGCTTCATTCAGGAAGTCACCGCACAGGGCAAGCAAGCCTATCCGCTCCCCATGTACGTAAACTGCCAGCTTCCCGCACCCGCCGAGCGCGCAGGCGAGTATCCCAGCGGAGGCCCGCACCCTTACTACCTCGCCGTCTACCGCACAACCGCTCCCGCGCTCGACTTTTTCTCCCCAGACATCTACTGGCCGAACTTCGAGTACTGGATCGATCGCTACAAATTCAACGGCAATGCCGTCTTCATTCCCGAAGCCCGACTCGAAGCCGCACCATACAACGCCTTCTACGCATACGGCGCGGCCGGCGCATTTGGCTTCTCTCCCTTCGCAATTGAGACTGCGCCCGCTGCCCCCGACGACCACGACAACGGTCCAACTCTCGCCAGTGTCTACGAGCTTATAGAAAGCCTCAGCGATATCCTGCCTGCGCTTCAGTCCGCAGGCAGCACCCGTGCCATCGTGCTCCACTGCAACAGTCCCCGACCCACGCAAACCGTCTCCCTGGGCGGCTATCTCTTTGAGGCCACTCTTCTGCGCTCATGGCCAGCCAAGTCACTCCTCGAAGACGACGGCGCCCTCATCATCCTGCAAACAGCCCCAAACGAGTTCTACATCGCCGGATCCGGCCTTACCGTTTCCTTCTTTCGTGATCCCGATGTCGATACAAAAATCAGCGGCATTGCCAGCATTGAAGAAGTCGCGAGATCCAACGGTGGATGGACCACCCTGCGCCGTCTCAATGGTGATCAAACCAACCAGGGCCGCCAACTGTCCCTGGCTCCTCATCAGGTTCACGCCTACCGAGTAATACTGTCCTCAATCGAACAACATTAGTCTTTGTTATCTAACTGGTTTTCGTGCGGCGAACATGACTTTGCGAGTTAGCAAGGTGTTTACGAAAAGTTCACCGGGGTCAGGCAACCTTCAGACTATAGTGAAACTACAGATCGCTCGAAAACCAAGCCTTTAAATGAAATGGATGGCCCCCCATGCCAATCAGATACGCGTGTCTTGCTGCCTGCTTGCTCGTCGCCACAACTTCAATCGCGCAAAACGTTCCCCGCTCTTCTCACGTCTGGATGCTCACCGAAGAGAATCACAGTTATGAAGACGTGGTCGGCAACTCGCAAATGCCCTATTACAATCAGCTGATTCAAAAGTATGGACTTGCCGGCCAATTCTATGCCGACCGGCATAGTTCTCTTCCCGCATTGATGTGGTATGTCGCCGGTGCCGATGTTGAGACGAACAACTCGACGGTTTCCTGCCAACACTCCGAGGACAACATCGTCCGTGAGCTTCTAAAACACGGTTACTCCTGGAGGTCTTACCAAGAGGGCATGCCCTCCGCAGGCTTTCAGGGACTTTATGGTGGCACGAACAATATCTACTACCGCAGGCATAATCCGCTGATTGACTTTACCGATGTCTGCCCCGGCACTGGCCAGGACACCAACAGCGTCCCCTTCACCCAGATGGCGAAGGACTTCGCTCAAGGCGACACGGTCAACTATGCCTACATCACTCCCGATGTGAACGACGACTCGCACAACGGCACACTGCAACAGGCAGACCAGTGGCTTCAGGCGAACCTTCCGAATATCCTCGCACGCCCCGAGTTCCAACCAGGAGGCGATGGCATTCTTTTCATCGCCTGGGACGAGGGTGCTCTAACCGACGATCGCTGCTCCCCCTCTGTTTCGACGGGATGTGCCGGCCGCACCGCAAATCTCGTCATCGGCCCGCAGGTGAAGTCCGGCTATCAGTCGACCATCATGTATCACAATCAGAACGTACTCGCCACAGTATGTGCCGCTATGGGTCTCGCCACCTGTCCTGGTGCCGGACAGAGTGCCTCGCCCATGGCTGACTTCTTCACGACAGGCGGGTCCGGCAGTCCCTCAAACAGCGTTGTAATATCCACTCCCGGCAATGGAACTGCCATTACCGGCAAAGTCCACCTAATCGCGACTGCTTCTGAAAGCCAGCCCGTGAGCCAGACACAAGTCTGGGATAACGGAGTGAAGCTCGGCGTCTATGGAGATCAGATCAACGCCATCTACAGTCTCGCGCCCGGCACGCACACAACCACCGTGCTCGATCTTGACTCATCCTACAAAGACATCCATCAAACCTCCGTCACCTACACCGTCGAGCAATCGGTCAATGGGGTGCAGATCGTATCGCCCACAGTCAATGAAGCCTTCAACTCAACCACGGTGCACATCGTGGCGCAAGCAAATGAATCGGTACCGATAAGCCAGATCCAGGTCTGGGATAACGGCGTCAAGCTTGGCCGTTACTCCAGCGGATCGGTGAACCAGTACTTCACGCTCGCTCCCGGATCGCACACCGTTACAGTCACTGACCTCGACGACAATTACAACGACCTCCATCAATCCAGCGTTTCCTACACCGTGCAATAGCTGAGCAATCACCGGGGTCACGCAGTTGCAAGCAAATCCGTGACCCCACCTATTCCCTGTTCCCTGTTCCCTGATCCCTGATCCCTGATCCCTGATCCCTGCCTCTAAATGTTCGCTAAATCTTCGCTCTTCGTGTAAAATCTTTCAATGGACTTTCAGCTCGTCACCACATACAAGCCCCGCGGTGATCAGCCCCGCGCCATTGCTGAACTCATGGAAGGTCTCTCCGCCGGCGAACGCCACCAGGTCCTCCTCGGCGTCACCGGATCCGGCAAGACCTTCACCATGGCCAAAATCATCGAGCAGTCCAACCGCCCCGCTCTCATTCTGGCCCATAACAAAACCCTTGCCGCCCAGCTCTATCACGAGTTCAAGCAGTTCTTCCCCGGCAACGCCGTCGAATACTTCGTCAGCTATTACGACTACTATCAGCCCGAAGCCTACATTCCCGCCGGCGACCTTTACATCGAGAAGGAAGCCACCATCAATGAGGAGCTCGACAAGCTCCGCCTCTCCGCCACCCGCTCTCTCTTTGAGCGCCGCGATTCCATCATTGTCAGCTCGGTAAGCTGCATCTACGGCCTTGGCTCGCCGGAGGCCTACTACGGCATGTTGCTTCTGCTTGAAAAAGGCCAGAAGATCAGCCGCAAAGACATCCTCCGCCGTCTCGTTGAAATCCTCTACGAGAGGAACGACACCGACTTCCGCCGCGGCACCTTCAGAGTGAGAGGCGACGTCATCGAAGTCTTTCCCACCTACGACGAAACCGCGTACCGCATCGAGCTCTTCGGCGACGAGATTGAATCCCTCTCTCAAATCGATCCCCTCTTCGGCACCGTCAAACAGAAGTATTCGCGCCTGCCCATCTATCCCAAGAGCCATTACGTTGTGCAGCCCGAACGCAAGGCCGGCGCCATCGACTCCATCGTCAAGGAACTCAACGAGTGGGTCCCGCAGCTTGAGTCCGAAGGCCGCATGGTTGAGGCGCAGCGCGTGCACCAGCGCACCCGCTTCGATCTCGAGATGATCAAGTCCATGGGCTACTGCCATGGCATCGAGAATTACTCGCGCCACTTCAGCGGCCGTCTTCCCGGTGAGCCGCCGCCCACGCTTCTCGATTACTTTCCCCGCGACTTCCTGCTCTTCATCGACGAGAGCCACGCCACCATTCCGCAGGTACATGGCATGTGGTACGGCGATCAGAGCCGCAAGCAGAACCTCGTCGACTATGGCTTCCGTCTGCCTTCCGCGCGCGATAACCGCCCGCTCAAGTTCGAAGAGTTTGAGAACCGCATCCACCAGACTATCTATGTCTCCGCCACGCCCGGCCCGTATGAGTTGACGAAGGCGGCCGGTGTCGTGGTCGAGCAGGTCATCCGCCCCACCGGCCTCGTCGACCCCGAAGTCGAAATCCGCCCCGTAAAAGGTCAGATTGACGACCTCCTCGCCGAAATCCGCGACCGGGCAAAACGCAATGAGCGCGTCCTCGTCACCACCCTCACCAAGCGCATGGCTGAGGATCTGGCAGGCTACTACACCGAAGTCGGCGTCAAGTGCCGCTACATGCATTCAGAGATTGAAACCCTCGAGCGCGTCAAGCTCCTCGCCGGTCTACGCAAAGGCGAATACGACGTACTCATTGGCATCAATCTCCTCCGCGAAGGTCTCGATCTTCCGGAAGTTTCCCTCGTCGCCATTCTCGATGCGGACAAGGAAGGCTTCCTGCGCTCCGCCGGCTCCCTCATCCAGACCATGGGCCGTGCTGCGCGCCATCTTGAGGGCAAAGCTATCCTCTACGCCGACAAAATCACTGACTCCATGCGCCGCGCCATGGATGAGACCGATCGCCGCCGCGTCATCCAGACCGCCTACAACGAAGAGCACGGCATCACACCGCAGTCCATCATCAACACCATGGATATGGGTCTTGCCCAGATCCTCAAGGCCGAGTACGGCGACCTCGAAGTTGAGGCAGCCGAAGGTCTGCCCGAATTCAAGACCAAGGCCGACGTGGATACCTACATCGCCAAACTCGAAACCGAAATGCGCGAAGCCGCAAAGAGATTTGAATTCGAGAAAGCCGCCAAACTCCGCGACTCCATCAAAGAACTCCGCGACAAAGAGTTCTTCTTCGGCTAACCGGCATTATGTCTGCCTGCTTCTCAGAGTCGGCGAACCCGCATTCAACCCTAGCGCACGCTCAACACTTCCAACAAAGTGAATCCCTCGAACGACGGATCGTTGTTATAGCGGATTCTTGCCCGGATCGTCGCATCGGACGATAGTCGTTCGAGAGACTCCTTCGGCGCATTCTTGTAGAAGTCCTTCAGCCGGTCAAAGCCATTGCTATTGCCCGGCGCGCGAAGAACGACACTGACCGCGCGCCGCGGCTGCATCCCCGGCGGATAGTGCGGCAGACGGGCGTGCGGTATGCCGAGGTTATTGCATGGGGGACTGTTCGGGTTGGTTGTGCGGATGCAGTAATCAATGTTGGAGCATTGCTTCATTGTCCGGCCAAGGCAGCTACTCTCAAGCGGCTTCGGAAGCCAGACCAACACGATGCTGTTTCCGCCTCCCGGAAATTCCGGTGCCTGCACATAGAGTGTCTGCTCCATCTCAATTCCGTCCGCCTGACCACCAGACGCAGCCAAAGGCGCAGCTCTCAAATGCGGCGTAGCCGCGGACACAAGCACGGCCAGCATCCCGTTAACAAAAAGATCCATCGGCTTCATAGCGACCCCTGATACCGAACCAATTGTGCCACGGAGCGAGGGTGTTGTCCCGCAGATTGGAACCCTCGGGCGCGTCAAGCTCCTAGCCGCCAGCGCAAAGGCGCGTTCGACCTTTCCGATTTGAATACCAGGCCAACCTCGACACCTAAATCGCCAAACTCGAAACCGAGAGAAAGCCGAAAGACTCCGCAGCTCCATCAAAGATCGTCGCGACAAAGAATTCCTCTTCGGCTACGGGCTGCCCCAGCCCGCAGCCGGCAGGTGTTCAATTGAATACGCTTTCCAGACAACCATCCCGCCGTTCGCCTCATCCTATTTTTCGAGTAAGTCTATTTAAATTGCGCTCTGGCCGAACCAGTGCACGCGCAGAATCTAGGACGCCATGCCCACAATCCTGCTCGTGGACAATGATCCACTCCAGGCGTTCCTTCGCAAGTCCCTCCTTGAACGGCGTTTCCACGATGTGCAGCGCGTCGGCGATGCGGCCGAGGCTCTTTGCCTGGTGGAGCAGCCGCAGTTTGCTCGCAATCTCGGCCTCGTCATCTCCGGCCTCCAGATGCCCGGAATTGGCGGTCCCGAGTTTGTCGCCGAACTCCACTCCCGCCTCCCCAAGGTTCCCATTCTCGTCCTCGGCGGCGCCTCTGAAGCCCCGGCCGACTACGAATCCACCTGGATCCGCTTTCTCGCCCGCCCCTTCGGCCTCGAGGAAATGCTCAACCTCGCCGGTCAACTCCTCATGCAAACCGCCTCCTCGGCAGCCTGAACCCTGCAATTCCCCTCCCTGATCCCACCTCCCCCATCTCCACCCATGGTGTGAGCTAAATCACACGCCGAAGGCCTATGATGGTCTGAGAATAACCTCGTAAGCAGAGAGCTTCCCTCTCCCCTCAGCATGCGAGAATCATCATGGAGTTCTAATGGCTGCGTTTGGTAGTTTCGCACTTCTCATCGCCTTGGCGCTGGCCGCCTATAACCTGCTCGCCGGAGCCATGGCACTCCGTCTTATCGCCACCGGCCAGCCGGTCGCCATCTCCCCGGAGCGCCTGGCAGACACCGCCCGCCGAGCCGGCATTGCGGGTTTCCTGGCCATCACCGCCGCCGCATTCGCCCTCATCTGGTCCGTCTTTACAAACGACTTCTCCATCACCTACATCATGGAGCACTCCAACCGCGCCCTCCCCGGCGCCTACAAGTTCTCCGCCCTCTGGTCCGGTCAGGAAGGTTCCCTCCTCCTCTGGGCCTGGCTCCTTGCCGCCTACGGTTTTGTCCTGCGCTTAACCCACAAAACCGACGTCAAGCTCTTCGCCTATGCCGGAACCATCATGGCCGGCATCCAGGTCTTCTTCCTCGCGGTGCTCAACTTTGCCGCGCCGCCCTTCGCCCTCTACAACGGCGTCATTCCAGACGACGGCAACGGCCTCAATCCCCTCCTCCAGTATCCCGAGATGGTCATCCATCCCCCCATGCTCTATCTCGGCTACGTCGGCTTCTCCGTTCCCTTCGCCTTCGCCCTCGGCGCGCTCATGATGCGCTATCCCGGTGAAAAGTGGATCAAGATCACCCGCGTCTGGACCATGGTCACCTGGCTTTTCCTCACCGCCGGCATCTTCCTCGGCATGCACTGGGCCTACGCGGTCCTCGGCTGGGGCGGCTACTGGGGATGGGACCCGGTTGAGAACGCAAGCTTCATGCCCTGGCTCACCGGTACCGCCTTCCTCCATTCCGTCATGATGCAGGAGAAGAAAGGCATGATGAAGAGTTGGAATGTCTGGCTCATCTTCTCCACCTTCCTCCTCACGCTGCTGGGCACGCTGCTTACCCGCGCCGGCCTCGTCTCCTCCGTCCACGCCTTCGCCCAGTCCTCCATCGGTAGCTGGTTCTCCTGGTTCATGGGACTGGTGCTCGCCGTCTGCATCTTCACCTACATCCTGCAGCGCAGCCACCTCAAAGCCGAGCATCATCTGGAGTCCCTGGTCAGCCGCGAATCCAGCTTCCTCTTCAACAACCTGGTACTCCTCACCGCCTGCTTCGTCATTCTCTGGGGAACGCTCTTCCCCATCCTGTCTGAATACGTCGTCGGCAACAAAGTCACCGTCGGCGCGCCCTGGTATAACCGCGTAGCCATTCCGATCGGCCTGTTCCTGCTCTTCCTCACCGGCGTCGGCCCGCTGCTTCCATGGCGCGCAACATCCTTCAAGAGCATCCGCCGCAACTTCGTTATCCCCACCATCGCCCTCTGGGCCACCGTCATCGTCTGCCTCGCCCTCGGCGTCCGCCCCTGGCAAAACGGCGCGTTTGACTACGGCAACTTTTTCGCCCTCACCGCCTTCGCCCTCTCCGTAGGTGTCTTCACCGCCATCGCCAGCGAGTTCCTTCGCGGAGCCGGCGTCATCTCCCGTCAAACCGGCAAGAACCTCTTCGTCTCCACTTGGCTGCTCTGCCGCCGCAACACCCGCCGCTACGGTGGATACATCATCCACATCGGCGTGGTCATCGTTGTCATCGGACTCGCCGGCGCGGCCTTCAATCGCAATATTGAAAAAGAACTCGCCCTCCACGACACCATGGTCATCGGCCCCTACACGCTGGAATGCGTCGGCTTCACCCAGGACTCCAACCTCAACTACAACTCGGAATACGCCCTGCTCGACGTCTCCAAAGCCGGCAAAAAGCAGTTCCAGATGACGCCCGAAAAACGCGTCTACCTCGCCAGCGAGCAGCCCCAAACTATGGTCGCCATCCACTCCACGCTCGAGTGGGACCTCTACGTCGTCTACGAAGGCACCAATCCCGACACCGGCCAGCCCATCATCAAGGCCTTCCTTAATCCGCTAGTCGGTTGGATCTGGGCCGGCCTCGCAATCCTCGTCTTCGGAACGCTCTTCGCCCTCGTTCCCAGCATCAGTCCCGCAACCGCCTCCGTCCGCGTTCCCGCCGCCCGCACCATCCCCAGCGAGCCCGCGCTGAAAGGCGGCCACTAAATGGCAGCCTCCAAACGCTTCTCCGTCTGGATCAAATGCATCCAGGCCGCCCTGCTCGCCATCGCCGTCTGCTTCTCCGTCGGCGCAACAGACGCAAGCTCGCGCTACACCGACCTCAACCACCGCCTCATGTGCACCTGCAGTTGCGCGCAGATCCTCGGCGAATGCAATCACGTCGGCTGCACCAGCTCCACCACCGAACTCCATGAACTCCGCGCCGGCATTGCCGCTGGCAGCACCGACCAGGAAATCCTCGATACCTTCGTCGCCAAATATGGCGCAGTCGTACTCGCCGCGCCCACCACCCACGGGTTCGACCTCGTAGCCTGGATCGCTCCCTTTGCCGTCTTCGCCGCCGCGCTGCTCGGAACCATTCTCCTCGTCCGCCGCTGGGCCAACATCTCCATCGGCAAGGCACAGGCCGCCGGTCCCTCACCCGTGAATGAAGATCCCGCCGACCGCGAGCGCAGAGACAGAATCCGCCGCGAAACCGGCGAAGGAGGTTTTTAACCATGACTACTTTGCAAGGTGAAATGGCCGGCGTCCTGCTGACCCTGGCGCTTCTCGTCTACACTTTTTGGCCGGAGAACGTTTTTGCCAGCCAGCGACAGAAAACCCGGCTCGACTATCTCCAGGAGCGCAAGGAGCAGCTTTACGAGAACCTCCGCGATCTCAACTTCGAGTACCGCGCCGGCAAATACCCTGAAGAAGACTTTCAGGTCCAGCGCGCCCAGCTCGAAAACGAAACCGCCCAGCTGATGGCCGAAATCGACCACCTGCAACAAGCTTGATGTACAACCTCAGCTCCGTCATGCTGGGCAAAAAAATAAGTGCTGTCATCCTGAGCGAACGGGGCCCCAAACGTTTTTCAGTTTGGGGGTGGTGAGTCGAAGGACCTGCGGTTGCTTTTCGGGCTCTTCTCTAAACAACTAGGAAATAGGAACAAATAACAACCATGAAATCGACCCAATTTCACTTTCGCACTCTCGCTTTGAGCCTCCTCTTTGCAGGCTCTCTGGCCCATGCCGCCACCATCACCGGAACCGTGACCAACAAGACCACCAGCAAGCCCTCCGCCGGCGACACGGTCGTCCTGGTCGATCCCATGGCAGGCATGGCTGTGGTGGGCAAAACCACCACCGATGCCCGCGGCCACTATTCGCTGCAAAAGCAGGGCGACGGCCCCGCTCTCGTCAAGGCCACGCACCAGGGCGCCGAGTACTTCATTGAAGCCCCCAAGGGCGGCGCCCCAGGCGATCTGTCCGTATTCGACGTCGCCTCCAAGGTCCAGGGCGTCTTCATCGAGGCCGACGTCATCGAGGTTGAAACCGAGAACGGCCAGCTCAAGGTCACCGAGCGCTACTTCGTCCACAACACCAGCACCCCGCCCACCACCCAGTGGAGCGACCATTCCTTTGAGGTCAACATTCCCCCCGATGCCACCGTCGATGGCGTCGGCGGCCAGCGCCCCAACGGCCTGCCGACCAACGTCAAGATGGAACCCTTCGGCGCCAAGGGTCATTACGCTTTCAACTTCCCCATCCAGCCTGACGATGGCGAAAAGGACACGCTCTTTCAGCTCGCCTACCACGTCCCTTACAGCTCCGGAAAAGTCACGTTGCACGCAGAAGTTTCCCTGCCCGCCGATAATGTCGCGGTACTCATGCCCAAAAGCATGACCTTCACGCCCGGCTCCGGAACCACCTTCAAATCCGTTCCTGAAGATCCCGGTGTGCAAACCTGGCTCATCAAAAACGCGCCCGCCAACAAGCCCATCGAGTTCACCATCGCGGGTACCGGCAACATGCCCCGCGAGCAGCAAGGCGCAGCAGCAGGGGGCCCGGCAGGCGGCGCAGGCATGGGAGCGGGAGCGCCCGATGCAGGCGGCGCAGCACCCGACGCGGCGGGCACTGAGGCCAATGGCAAGCCCGGCGGCGGCATCGGGCCGCCCGTCAGCGGCACCGAGCCCCTCACCAAGTACAAGTGGTGGATCCTCGGCGCGCTCGCACTTCTTCTTGTAGCCGCTGCAGCCTTCCTTCTCCGCAAACCCTCAGGCTTCCCGGCAACCGGCGCAGTGGCCGATGCCTCCGTAGCAGCTCATCCAGCCTCAGGAGCGTACGCAGCCTCGGCAGCCTATCCAGCAATCGCATCGCCCGCATCCAAAAACGCGGCTCTGCTCAACGCGCTCAAGGAAGAGATGTTCGCCCTCGAAAGCGAAAGAATCTCCGGCACCCTAACCCCCGAAGACTACGCCGAAACCAAAGCCGCCCTCGAAATAGTCCTCAAGCGCGCCCTGAAGCGCACCAGCTAAGTCATCCACTGTGCCCATCCATCGTGCTGCATCATCGCACGATAGGGATATTTACTTGACGCCACCAGACCCAATTGGTTGTGGTTTAACCAATTGGGCGAACGGAACCGGGGCTGTTTGCATGGCCTGTTGAGCCAATCGATAGAACAGTTTGCCGCG
>Ga0302320_10009958_pt1 | contig 20348 bp, 24 predicted proteins | sample Bog_T0_3_FD_202130 | JGI IMG/M metagenome (GOLD analysis project Ga0302320, IMG submission 202130) | Peat permafrost microbial communities from Stordalen Mire near Abisko, Sweden - Bog_T0_3 | ecosystem: Environmental > Terrestrial > Soil > Wetlands > Peat | place: Sweden: Abisko, Stordalen Mire...
ACGATAGAATGCGCCCGGCCGGCGCCGGGATTCGTTTATCGGTCCCGGTGCTGACACGCAGCGCAGAAAGACGATGTAAGTCATTGATTTGCCGGCTTAGCACAGTGGTAGTGCAACGGTTTTGTAATTCGATTCGGCCCTACCTAGGTGAAACCTACCTGTCACCTAACCCGATAAATTAGGCCATTTCATGATTTGCGGTTTTCCCAGGAAAACAGGCGATATCCTCGAAATTGTTACTCGATTGTTACCCAAATCAGATCCTAGCTCTGAAGGACTGGTGATACCGCGAACCGGGGGGGCCGGCCCCAACCGGACTGGGCCAAATTCCGTTCGGATACGCCCGGTACTAGGCGCATAGGGCGGGGGTATTGGGGTTTCCCTTCCCGTGTTGCTGGCCGGGTCGCTGGATTCGGGCGACCCCCAGTATCGAGATGCCGTTCGGGTAATATCCCTTGCTACAAATACGCAACTGTCGTCACGACCGTAAGTGGGATGAACATGACTACCGAACCCATGAAGCGTTGCCAATTCTGCGGCGAAGAAATCCTCGCCGTCGCGATCAAGTGCAAACACTGCGCGTCGAACTTAACAGGCACGGAACCGAATGCGACCGCAATTCCAGCCGGCGCAGGGTCCTCAGCGGATTTCGGATGGGCGCTCGTAGGCGTCCCACTCGTCGGCACGATGCTTCTGTGGTTTTGGGTTACGAACCTAGCCATGATTCAAGGGCCGGGAAGCGCGACCATGTTAATTGTTGTGGGGGTCATAGTCCTTACGGCAGCACTCGCCGCAATCGAGGCTGGCAAGCTCGGCATGAAGGCCGATAAGGTCAAAGGCACTTACAGCCCTGCACAGTGGATGTTCATGTGCATTTTCTTGTGGGTGGTCGGGTATCCCGCGTATCTATTCAAACGTCGGCATTACGGTAGATCGAATCTTTTCGGCTGGGGCGTTGTGGTCGCGCTCGTGTTCGTCGGGTCGGCGGCCACCATCGGCAAGTTGATCGACGATAAGAACGCGGAGATCCAGGCTCAGCTACATAAGCTGCAGGACATTCAACAGACCTTTGCTACGTCTCCGCCGTTCGCGCAAGACTCGGCTCATCAGAGTGACGCGGCGGTGACACCGACCTCGATACCGGAGGGGGCACCGGCTCCGGATCCGCGCACTGACCTCACCCTCGTCAAGCAACAAGATCCCACGGGGGCCGTCAAAATCGATGCGTATTGCAAGAAGGTCGCCCAACAGTCTGGCGGCGCATACATTATCGAAGAGGGTTGTCGGTCGATGGAAATCGAAGCCTGGAAGCACATGAATATCGATCACGAATTCCCAGTAGTGGAGGCGCAAATTACGCAGCGATGCAGCGCACCTCCATTTAGCGATAGCTTCTCAATCCAAGAGCAGTGCATCAAAATGGAGGTCGAAGCGAAGGCGTCGATGTCGTCGCCGTAAGGCCAGCAGACGGCCCGAGGATAGATACAAAAAGGCCCCTATGCCGCGGGGCCCGGATCGGGCCATTTCCCCGCCCGTAGGAGCTCGGATATGGGCGTACAGGGAGGGGGCATTACGGTTCCCCTTCCCCGGTGGACAATCAGGGCGCCGGGCCCACCGCGGGCGTCATCGTCAAACCCTGCTGGTCGAAGAAATTCTTCAAAGCAATCGTATATTCGTCGTTCGAATCGATATCGACGATAGAAAGCATTTCCTTGCCACAGCGGGAGAGTCCAACACCGTGCACGTTGAATTCATGCTGCCTGGGGCTGCTGTCCACCTTTGGAACGAGGCCCCAACGCGCCTTCTGGTAAACGAGGGGAACTTCAATCTTGCCGTCGCGCGCAATTGCAGACCGATAGGACATATGCGAATTATAATCGGCAATAATCAACCCGTATTCCTGCAAGATGTTGAGTGCATCAAATGGCAGGCCGTAACCCGCCAAAGCATTTGCCGCAGCGTTGCCTCCCAACGACACGACCCGGGCATCCAAAATGTGGTTCTCGGGATAGTAGATTGACATTGAGAGCGAGCAAACCAACTTGAATAGTGCGGCAGCTTGATTATCCAATTGAGCCATGATTTTGATGGTCTTTATCGAGTAGGACGAAGGCCGGCGAATTTCACCCGCCAAGATCTTCCCGAACAATCGTTGCATTTGTTCGGTGCTCATTTGAGCTGCTTCATTCTCGAATGCGTTCAACCAATCAGCACTGATTAGTTGAACGTCCGGTGCGCCTGCGTCGGGTGGAGCGGGCGACTCTGATCTCAGTTCCTCCATAGCAACGGTCGCAACTTGATCGACATTGACACGCTCACGAAGGATTTTTTGTCCGAACTTTTTGACCGCGGCCCGCGCGTATTCGGGGTCGGTGTGCATCTGTTGCGCAATCTGTTGGGCGGATACCTCAATTAGCTTTATGCGGCCCTGCGATTCAGCTTTCCTCTCTGCTATCGCATTTTCTATAAGTGCAACTGGGTATTCCACAGCAGCAGTGCATAGGCGACCAAATGCCTTGATGGCATTCTTACGAACCGGCGCGGGAACCCCGGTGATGAGATCGCCGACAGTATCGACCACAGCTGATACTGCGTCGCTAACATCGTCGCCAATCGGGTTGTCCGGTTCCTCAGTCATGAGTCGGCATCCTGCAACAAGGGTACGTACAATTATCTTGGAACTCAGATTTGCTGTCTAAGCGTTTTGTCGACACTAGAAATGTATCGTGTTGGGATGCTTGAACCGGAGGCCGTTCAGCCAGTGGTGGTTACCGAATTGATCGACGAGCGCGACGTCGGCGATGAAGTCCATCGGCGAAGGTCTTTCGCGCTCGCCATAGATGAAGTTAATCCTGACGCCAGTAGTTGCTCTCGATGGTATCTCGTACTGCCCGCTGTACTGAGACCTCAGGTCCCTCACCATCGGAGCTGCGCGCACGTGTTTACGAGTCGCGTTCCACCATCGGCGCCGATAACGCAGAACACCAACGAGAAGCGAAACGGGTTCCGAGCTGATATTGGTGACTTTCAAGTCCGCAACGACCTGCATGCCCGGCACTGTTCCGCTGCTCGCAAAACCCCAAAAAAGCGCGTTGCTCCGTGGGTCCACAATCGCAATCACCGTTTTGGTTGGCACGGCGGGACCGGCGCCACGGCGAAACCAGTGTCCCACCCGTTCGCCCACAGAGATTACCTTGTCCAGCACGCCGAACGCATTCGTCGCGACGCCGACGGCGGTACTGGCTACGGCGATGAGAGCGGTGATTGTTGTAAAGTCCACGATCTTGCGCCGCTGTCTATACTTTCCCAGGAAAGTCATCGTGCGATAGATGCACTCGCTTATCCTTTCCAACGCGGCCTGCATCGATCGCAGCCGCCGCAGCTATAAGGATTGCTGGGCGATATTCCTCGAATAACCGGAGGTATGCACCCTCAGGTTGGGTCTTCTGGAAGCGGCCGAGGTCATCAAGCAGTTCCTGGGATAGAAACACCTCAACCTCTTGGCCACGCCATTCGATAGGGATCAGCAATGATTCGAATCTCCCAAGCTTGATTGGCCAACGGAGAACATTGGGTGTTACGGCGCGGAGACGCACACCAGGTCCGAAATCGCCCTCGCTGCGCAGGAAGTGAACATTCACCCCTTCCAGTGCTTGGCGAATTGCCTTCAATCCCCCAACGACGAGGACGTCCCCCCGACGCTCCTTCTCGTAATCGCGCACAGTGCTGAGGCTAACGTTCGCCGCCGCAGCAAGCTGTTCCTGTGACCAATCCACCAGCGCGCGGCCTGCTCGTATTTGAGACGGCGTTATGGGGGGCTCGTCCGCCATAAAGGGTTTTCCTAGCTCTGATCGTAATAGTGTCAGCATATAACAGACGATTATCATCTGTCAAACAAAGACGGGTAACGTTGACATAGGCGGCGGATCGGCACAAAAAGGCCCCTGGGCCGGAGCCGCAGGGGCCTGTGGGTTGCAGTTCACTTCGCGGGGAACAGGGCCACGAACTCGTCGACCGAATACTTGGACATCTCCAACGACGTGAACGTCCGGTCGCCCGCGTGCCAGGCGCGGCTGGCCCATGTCAGCTTGACGCCGCGTTCCTTGAGCTCCGCCGCCTTCGCGTTCAGAACGTATTGCGGGTTGAGGATGATCCGCTTCTCAGCCTTCGCCGTTTTTGTCTTGCCGGGGTGAACGGCCGTTCGAATGTTGGATTGGAACTCACTGCTGGGTAGCCCCCCTGCCGCCAAGACCGTGGGCTCTGCCACGTCGGCCTTGATCGCGACCGCAGTCTTCGCTGGTGCCTGAGTCGCCTTGATCTTGGGGGCCTTCACTTCGGTCTTCGGGGTTTTGATCGTCGTAGTCTTTTTCATCGCGGTCTCCTGGTTGAATGATTGGAAAACGCGAGCATTGAGTCGTAGTTATTTATGTTTGAACATCTCCTTTTATAAGTTTGTTCATTACGTTTTGTTAGAGATGGCCAGACTTTCTTTTTGACTGTTGCACCCCCTACGTTTATGTCGGGTACAGTCACCCGCACTCCTTAAAATGTGGCCGCAAAAAAATGCGGCATGGAGTGCCGGCGAACGCGGGCTGTCTAGTTGTGGCCGGTAAGCGCGCGCACGATGTCGACGACCGTCTTCGCCAGATTGGCGACGGCCACAACATGGGTGAGCGTGAGCTTACGCAGGACACGACGTAGCGCCCGCCGACGGCGGTGCATGGTTTGGTGTCTACTCGATCTGAGTGCTGCGGAAATGAAAAAGCCCGCGAGGGGCGCGGGCTTCACCTGGGGTGCAGAACCACCATTCTGCAAAACAGGCTATTTCTGGACCATTCGGAAGTCAAATTTAATGTTTGGGGCCAGGTTAGCCAGCAATACTGGATATCCGTCCAGGTTATATACTTGAGGCACCCAGACCCCGCTCCTTCATGCCCCGCAGTTTCGGCTCCGGCCAAGCCAGTAGCCCCCTCCATGCCTCAGAAACAGGGAGAGGTTGCGTTGCCCAAGGGGAACCCCCTATTCGTGAATCGCGCAGCCTGGGCCATTACTGATGGTGAAGGGGGCACTAGGCCCTTTGCCATTCCACCCGTCATATTTTCCGCAAATGGCCGTGAGGTGCGGTCCTCCTGCGGGATCGGCATCGACATAACGAATGTATGCGATCACCCAGAGGGGATGTCTCAAATGCACCTCATCGCGCTTCGGGACCTCCTTAAGATTCAGAGGACTCTGCAATGGCCAGTGCTGCCTGCATTCCCCTACTGGATTCCCCTTCGACTCAATGATCGTGTCGGGATCAATGCCGGACGCAGCCGAACCGGGATCGGTATCAGCCATCTGAATGGCAGCAGCGGGCGGACCGGCATTGTCTCCCCACGTAATTACGCATCCCACCCGCTGGATGATCGCAGGGGAGGCGCCATAGTTCGTAAGGTGAACTTTGACGAGCATGTCCTTGTCGTCGTCAAAAGTCCAAGCGGCCACAGTGTCGCCGCCGCTGAGAGTGACAAAAATTTGGGATCGCGAAACGGCGTCGGCTTGCCGCTTAGCAGCCGCGGTTTGCTTTATAGCTTCTCCGACTTGTTTCTGCGACGTGCTGAGGATCCGAGTGGTGGTAACGGTATACCAACCAACGAAGAACAAAGTAAGGACACTGATTGTGCGCTTTGCATATTTCCAGCGCTTGCGCTCTTTGGGCTTACAGCAGGGATGATTTACATCGGTCTTTTCTGGCTGCGGCCGCTCCTGGCCGTCCCCTTTGTCCTTAGCGGCTATATCCCGCTCTGTGGGGGCATTTGGTTTTTCGACAGGGCCTTCGGGATTGTCTATTGACACGTCAATCTTTCTTTTGCGGGGCTCTACTTTTCTTCGCCGCTTTTTTATGCGGAGTCGGGGGTGTCCCCAACATGCGGCGCAGTACGTCGTCCGGATCGAGAAGCAGCTTTTCTGGTGGCTTATTCATGATTGGAGTCTAGGGCGTGAGTAACAACGAATCAATCAACGTTTCCGCCGCGATGGTGCGGAAGGGTGTCCGAGTGCTGCGCGAATCTGGCTTGTTATCCGGGAAAATAAGCATATTTGTACAGTCTCCGAAGGCAGGACCTCAAAGTCGACAAACGGAGCGGCAAATTCGGGCAATGCCTGATTTATTTGACGCGCGAATGCCGCCATATCCGACGATGCCATCCGTACACCCTGGCCGGGTTCGCAGGACGGGACGCCCGGCTAGACGTTGTAGTCCGGCAACTTCGTTCCAAGTGCAATTGGAAAAAATGTACGGCGCGGACGGTAGGACGGGATACCGTGCCGCGCGGGTACAAATCGCACTGATCGAATTGACGACATTTTGAATGTGAGCCGATTATTTTGTGATTGGAGGGCTATCGGTAGGCGGCGGTGGAGTTGTCGTGGCCGCAACCGCTCTGCGTATAAGAACAACGTTCCGCTGAAAACCCGTCATGCCGCCGCCTCGGTTCTTACCATTTATTTCGTATTCGACCCACGTGCCTGCTCTGAATTGCCAACTTAGACATGTGAACATGTAGTTGTCGCACCACGCTGCGTACTGAGGGTCACTGACAACCAGCTTTCTGAGCTTGACGGAGTCGTAGTCGAATGCAACTTCATGCAGGTAGCCGTCCAAAACACGGACCGCTTCGTCCCGAGTCACCTGTCCACTGAGGGACATCATGCCCAGAGATTTTTTGAATTTGTCCTTTTTGAACTCGGCAGGTATCTCTATAAAAGTCTTCATGCTGTTCGCCTCCAGGGGCACAGCCGCAACGGTGTATTCACTACCGTCCGGCATGTCTACGACGGCAACGTCACCGTGGATCGTGACTTTTGGTATGTCTTTTTTCTCGTCTACTATGTCGATGGCGATACAGTTGCCGAATACGATCAGCGCCAGCACAGTGGCACTCCCATGCAAAAGTTTCATCCCGTTTACTTGTTTTTTCATTCGGGCCACGCTCCCACGTCCATCAACCAGGCTATAATAGTAATTTCGAGCTGAGCAATAAATGCAAAATACTGAAACGGATGTGTTCCATGATCCTAACGACATCTGAAAAAACGGGGCGATTTTGTCTAGTAATCATTATGGTAGCCGTCGTGGTGAACTGGGGGCACGGAAACGATCACAACGGCAATTTCATCTCGTCTGCTTCTGCTGCTTCCACTTTACCCGCAACAGAGGCAACCTTGATTCAAATTGTAGCCAAGTCGCAACAGGATTCAAGGAGCGCGGAAAATGACATGCAAAAAGGAGGTATCAAGAACAAAAGAGACAGGAATATTTGTTCGCTGATGACCAGTCTGGCAGTTAGCAATTGGGTTGGCAAAATCAAAAGCATCGGTGCAAACAGCGACGGCAAAGGCACCCTGGAGTTAGAGATAGCTGATGACATTATCCTGAAAACGTGGAACAACGATTTATCTGACAGCGCGGACAAAACACTCATCGATCCCAATGGCCAGCTCTTTGCGACAGCATCGTCGCTGAAGGTTGGTCAAACAATCCATTTTTCCGGCACATTTTTTCCTGGAAGTGACGGCGAATGTATACAGGAAGGCAGCATTACTCTGAGCGGAAAATTGCGGGAGCCGGAATTTATATTTCGATTTTCGAGCATTTCGACGCAATAATGACTGATGTTATGTGAATTCGGATTGATTGAGATGGGTTTTATTTATAGCGAAACCTAGTGCAAACTCCGCCAAGATGGGATGGGAAATTTCCATCTATTTTGTCGGAGAATTGTATGAACAAAGTGACTATTCGAGCGCGAACAATCGACGTCGTCCCCCAGCGGCTGCGTCATCGCGACATGGAATTGAACGGCTCCAACAGGTTCGACGTCGTGCCACCGAACCCTCTAGCCAAAGGCGACATGGGGACCCTGTGGACCGGTGACGGCGATCCTCAAGCCTCACCGGGCGCCGACATCGAGGCGATTTGGAGTCAAATTCAGCGCGGGATCTCGCTCCTGCATCCGTCGGACGTGGCTGAGATTCGCAAGTTGATGGCCGAATACTCCGGGGTTGACCCTAGCGGCCCAACGGGATTAGCGGGGGTGACGTCGCTCGACCACCAAATGTTTGCTACACCCGCCAATCGGAATATCGCGATGGAGCAGGCGCGGGTTCAGGCCATGCAGGATGCTAATGACGCCTTGTGGAACAGGGTACACGTGGTGAATGATCGGGCGATCCACGGTCGCTAAGAAAAAGGCACCCCGACCGCCGGGAGTTCCACGCGGCGGCCAGGGTTGCTGAGCCGTTCAAGGCATGGAGGTTAGACCCCCAGGAGAAGGTCCCGGCGCCTCCGCTCAGCCTGGCCCGTTGTTGCCAACACGGTGCCGTTGTCGGGCCGCTGTGACTGAAGCAAGAAATGGCAGCGGCAACTCACGATGCCCATTCGCGAGTGGGTCAATTTAGGCCGCCTGGGATGCTTCCTCGCCATCCCCAGCCATCAACTCTGCTCGTCGTACAGCGAGAGAACGTCCTAAAACCGTTTCGCGGCGGATCTCGTTCAATGGCCGGTAAAGGTCCATGACCGGTGGTGCCGTCAGATCGAGTGCCCGCTGAACAGTTGCCGAATATCCCCGGAGTGCCGAGTTGATCGGCGTGTTGAACTCATCGGTAGTCCAATCACGCAGGTGTCTCGCGAGATCGTCGAGGTGCGCTATAGCGCTCACGATCTCCCTGGCAATGGCTTCGGCCCTGGCGTCGGTGATCTTAAGCACTTGAGCCGATACGGTAGCCTCTGCCGAATGAACGTCGGCAATGGCGTGCTGGAGTTGGTCCTGTGCTGCCTGTAAATCCCGGGTCGCCAAGGTATGAATGTCGGTCGCCCGGTCAAGCTCAGTTTTCGTGCGTTCCAACTCATCCAACGTTCGCGCTCCATCATGTTCGATCTTGCGCTGATTCTGGGTCGCCAATGCCCGGGCTACGGCCGCTTGTGCGGCTGCCATTGTGGACTCAGCGTCTCTGAGCCGCGTGCGTGCGAAAGCGCGAGCCCGTTTCGCTATTGCAAGGTCATGTTCGTCTGTATTGCTCATTGCGATTCTCCTGGAAGTATAAATTTCATTGCGCGAGTTTGATCCATAGTTCGAGAGTCCGGCTTGACGGTTGAAACGCGATCATCACCGCATCCGCTAAGTTGGGACTGCGCATTCCATCCGGCATCTTGTCGACCATAATCTTGCCGCTGTTGTTGATCGAGTAAGTGGGCTGAGACAATTCCATCGTCAACGGCAACAGCTCATCCATGTGGGGATTGATCGAGATCAGGTCGTCGGGGTTGTACGGCTGCTTTTCGATGACGGCACGGTACATGGCCTGAAACCGCAGCCTCAGCGCCCACCAGGCTTGTGCCTTGGCGTTAGCGAAGAAATCCTCATTGAGGCGCTTGGGGACCATTTGCCCCTTCGGGTCCCACACTGTGCCCGACCCTCGAAAGGGCTCATCGCGAATGTAGCTTTTGCCAGCAGCAGCCCGACCCTCGTTGATGACTCGGGCATCCCCCCGGACACCAGCACCTAATCCATCGGCGTCATAGTCAAAGCATTCGTAGTTCTGCTCGTCGCAGATGGCAAAGGCCCGGACGACGGTCCCATAGATATCGGAGTTCTTACCACTCCATGACTTGAGGTATTCGAGTAGGTACCCATGCCGACCGGCGAAGGCGTTTTTATCGGCACCCGTATCGGCGACATCTAACCCGCCGCGTCTCGTCCCGGAAGGTTTAAGCCCAAGTTTCAGGTGTGCCCCGATGGCCGCCTGCACCCAAGCGCTCGGGATCAGGAGACCTTCGGCGCTGCCGGCATAGTTGATATCGATTTCGCTGGCGACGGTAACGGGGTCCAGTTCGGCCAGCTGCTTCTCATACCATGCAGAGTCTTTCCTTGGGTCATCGCGCCAGTGGAATGTGAAGACCTTGATTTTGCCGCCAAACCTTTTCTGTGCGAACGGGTTCGCCATCCCGTTGGGTGTCGATACGTCGATACGGCAATTGGTGGTTTGACTCAGGCTGGCATCGACCAGGCCCGGTCGCTCCAGGAACGCGGCCTCGTCGACGAAGTAGATTGAGGTCCGGTCCCCCCGTCCGATCCCATCACCGGATTCGCCGGTGATCGCCGAACCGGTACCGGGGAAGAGTATCCGCATGTGTGGGGAATGCTTGTCGCGGTCCCATCCATCGAGAAATTCCGGCGGGAGGTAGGACAAAAATCCCCGGGCCTTTTCAAACAGGGCTTTGGGAGCCGAGCGGCTATCGACGTATTCCTCTTTTCTCGATCCGAACCCAATCACCATGCCTCGATTGAATAGGCACAGCGTGCACGCCGTTGCGATGGTTAGCCATGACAATCCCATCTCCCGGGATTTTTCGGTGATGCCGGGTTCGCCCGCGTGCCAGCGTTCCAGCAACCAGGCAATCCATTCCACTTGTCGGGGGAACAGCAAGAACGGAATCGTTGTTGGGAGGTTCCGTTCGATGTTGCGTGGATCGCTGGTGACTCCCCAATCTGTGATGAATTGGGCCGGGTGGTCGCGATAGAAGATCTTGAGCGCTGGCAATGCTTGCGGATTCGCTCGCAGTCGCTTCAAGCGTTCCATTCGTTGCTGGAAGACTCTGACGTATTCCGGTCGTCGCCAGTCGAATTGAAGGGTTTGTGGAGGATCGGCGATCATGCGTGGCCTCCAGGCTCGAGGCACCGGACCGCACCCTGTTGCCATAGCGAGATTGCGAACTGAGCTTTGTCGTCGTCATCCAGCAAGCGGTAATACGCCAGGCACTCACCACATAATTTGTATGGCACGCCAAAATCCAAAGTGAGCGGTGGCTCGGGAAGTTCGGACAGAAATCTTTCTGGGATAAGTGGAAAGATCTGCTGATTGATTGAACCCTGCGAGGCGTTCGTCGTCAAGTCTTGGTCTTCGATCTTCTGCTATCGCTCCAACCCAGACGCGGTCTGATGCCGAAGGCAGCAGAAGCTCCGGGTTTTCTTTTTGGCCGAGAAAATTGATCCGCATAGGAAGGCGCAGGAGCCGAGATCTCGGGAGACCCGCTATCTGAGCACCCCCTACATTTCGATCTCTGCGGCTGGCTGCGTTCACGGCGATTTCTCAGGCCGCGATGGCCAGCGGCTCGTTGGCGTTCGCGGCGTAGTAGATTTCGTCCGGTGTCCGATAATCATGCGACTGATGAATCCGACGACGATTGTAGAAGTCGAAATAGCGAGTCAGGCCGGCCTGAAGGGCGCGCCCGCTCTCGTAGGCCCGCAAGTAGATATCCTCGTACTTGACGCTGCGCCACAGTCGTTCGATGAAGACGTTGTCGATCCAGCGCCCCTTTCCGTCCATGCTGATGCGGGCTCCCGCGGCATCGACCACGTCAGTCCATGCCTTGCTGGTGAACTGCGAGCCTTGATCGGTGTTGACGATCTCGGGCGCGCCATATCGGGCAATCGCCTCGGTCAACGCATCAACGCAAAAATCCGGCGTCATCGTGTTCGAGACCCTAAATGACAGCACCTTGCGACTCGCCACGTCCAGGATCGCCACCAGGTACAAAAACCCATGCGCCATCGGCAAATACGTCAGATCGGACGCCCAGACCTGGTTGGGTCGATCGATCGCCAAGCCATCGAGCAGGTACGGGTAGATCTTCGCATCCCGTGCGGGAATACTGGTCCGTGGCCGGCGGTACAGCGCCTCGATGCCCATGCGACGCATCAGGGTCGTCACGTGGACTCGGCCGACCTCAAAGCCTTCCCGCTCGAGCTGCTTGGCAAGCCGCCGCGCCCCGTAGAACGGGTGCTCGAGGTGCAGCTCGTCGATCCGGCGCATGATCCGCAAATCCTCCTCGCGCACCGGTCGCGGCGTGTAGTACACGCCGGTCCGGTTCAGTTCGAGGAGTTCACACTGGCGCGTGACACTCAACTTTGCCCCCTGATCAATCATCGTCGTCCGCTCGGTCCGGGGAAGCGACCGAGCGCGGAATCTAAAAAATCCCGCTCAACTGTCAGCTCGCCGATCTTCGCGTGCAGCTCGCGGATCCGCTCGCGATCGGTCGCGCTCTCCACGGCGCCGGCGCCGAAAATCCCCGCGGCGTTCTCCAGCAGCTGCGTCTTCCAGCTGGTAATCTGGTTCGCGTGCACGTCATAATGCGCAGCAAGCTGCGCGATGGTTTTCTCGCCTTTTAGGGCTTCCAAAGCCACCTTCGCCTTGAAGACCGGCGAGTGGTTGCGTCTCGGTCGTTTCATCGGGAATACTCCTGCTATCGTTGAAAAATATAGCAGTCATTCCACTTTCAGACCTGTCCGAAAAACCTAGGCCACCTCTGTGTCTGCCAAATGGATGGGACCCGTTCGATAACACCGTGTGCACTCGGCGATCACGTGAACCCCAAGTTGAAGGGGTCAGGTCGTGTACGGTTTAGGGGCCCCGCCCAGCGGCAGTTAACCAACCTTGAATTTGCGGGTCTGGGCCAGGGCCTGGGAAGGCCCGCCAGCCGTTCGGAGGAGCTCGGATATGGGCGTACGCCCTGAGGTCCAGGGGTAGGGATGGGCCTGGACCGCTGGCCCAGGGCTGGGCTGGTGTCTAATCCCGGAAAAAGTTCTTGAATCGGTCCGGCGACAACGCTGTGTAATGCGCAGTGTGCGTGATCGACTTGTGTCCGAGGTAGAGCTGTATCGCTCTGGTGTCGACACCATCGGCGGCCAGTTTGTAACCCAGGGCATGACGCAGTTGATGGGGATGGGTCGGAAACCCCAGCTTCGCTGTCACTCCCAATCGAGCGATCATCTTCCGCACATTGGATGCCGTCATCGGTCCACCCCGTTCGGAGGAGAACACGTAGCGGGACTGTTCCCAATCGGCTTTCAGTGCGCGCAGGGCTCGCAGCTCCGGCCCTCGAAGTGGATGGGTACTCGGCGTTCCGTTCTTGAGCCGTGTGACATGCAGTAGTCCCTGCTTCAATTCCACGGCATCCCACTTGAGAGAGATTGCTTCCGATACCCGGAGGCCGTGACGGTACATAATCATGATCAGCGTCGAATCCCGTTGGCCGTATCGGCCCGATCCCTTCGCCGCTTTGAACAGGGCGTCGACTTCGGTCGGCGTTAGGTGTTCCCGGGACCGCGTCTCCTTGTTCTTGCGCCTTCGTGGGGTAACTCTCCCACTTTCGGGTATTTGCCTGGCCTTCCGACGGGTCGCTAAATCTATGATTTGATTCATGGGCCTCACCTTCAACATTCCCCACTTGGTACATTATAGGGAAAGTCACTTGGCCCGTATACCTCGTCATTTGCCTAGCCTCTCCCGGATTGACACCACATTGTCGGCGGGTGGCGGATCGGGATTGTCATGCGCTACGCGGTCCTGGACCGCAACCGGTTCCGGCACCGGCGGGGGTTGAAAAGTGAGCATATGTATGTCGATGCTCGGATTGCCCATGATGGCGATATAAACGTTGGCCGCTTCGTTTGCGTCCCGGATCGGGCCGGGAGTGATCAGCGGTCCCGATCCGGGGATGTTGACCTCAGTGCGATTCAGCTTCGGCACCACGAATTCCGCGACCTTGGCCAGTATGTCCAGGGCCTTCGCTGGATTTCTCTTAGCGACCTTGTCGTAGAGTTCTTGAGCACCAGCAACGTTGTGCTCGACAAAGTCGGCAAAGATACTACGCACAGTCGACGTCACAATGTTTGGAACACCTTTAGGTCGGCCGCCCCTCCGCTCTGGGACTTGCCGGTCGCCGATCGCATTCGGATGCTTTTTCTTTCCACTGTTGTAGTTGATGTTCCTCGACACATAACTAGGCACAGGTTTTTTTGGAATTGTCCGGGGCGGTGTCACTCGTGACATACGATGGTTTTCTCGGCCAAATTTGCGATTCGATGCCGTGCTCTTATCGCCTTTCATCCACGTATTCCACATACTTAAATTTCCGATCAGTTGAACCCAAAAGGGTAAACTTCCCAGTGGCCGCCGCCTTCCCGAGGGGTTTAGAGCGCTGCGGTACTGGTGTTGAATACAAGCGCAAGCGGATCGCGAGTCAAAATTTAAGGGATTACCCCCGAATGGAGGCTGACTCTAATGGCGTTAAATTGGATAAGTAGTCCATCCCTACCCCTGGACCTCAGACGAACGAATTCTCAAAACCGCCGGATATGAGGCGCGAAGGAACGTGCCAATTGCAGTGATGGTCTTATCATTTAGTTGCGCATATAGCCTGATTGCGGCTCATGTTTCGCTCGTACTGCAAGTTGTGCCACTAATCACTTTTTTCCTCGGCGCGTTTGCTGCCGTGCTCGGTTATCTTCAGCGTGAAAAGAGTGACATCGCTCCGTCGGATGCAAAAATTGGCGGTTCGGGTATTAAACGTCTGGACGATTTGGTAACTCCAACCCCGGCGATGTATCTGAATCAGATTCGCGCTATAGCCGACGGGATAGTCGGACGGCTATCAAGTCAGACGGCTAAGTTGGGTTTTCGGGCCAACCTCAATCTTTCCGTGGGCGTATTCATTTGCCTGATCGGCTTTCTCATTCTCGCGTATTTTGTTTTCGTCGAGAGCAAGCCCGATGATCACTTTGAAGATCACGTTAAGGAGGCGATATTTCGGTTTGGAATCAGGTTATCGCTCGTCTTGTTTATTGAAGTATTCGCGTTCTTTTTTCTAAGTTTATATCGCGCCGGATTGTTTGATATCAAATACTTCCAAAATGAATTAACAAATGCAGGATTTCGACTAGCTGCGATTGAGATCGCGTTCGCAAAAGGGGACGCGGCCGTGATTAAGAAGTTATGCGAGGAGATGTCCAGCACGGAGCGAAATTTCGTGCTGAAGAAAAATGAAACTACTCATGATCTCCGGCAGGCAGAAATGATACTAGAAAATGAGAAATCGGTGGTAAACACACTTGCGAAGGTCCTCGGCTCTAGTATGGGTCATGCAGCGGATAAGAAGGAAAGCAGAAATTGCACTGTGAATCCGCGCGAAGCTGAGGCCGATACAGGCAGACCTACTATCCCAGACCATAGATCGGTAGCTGGGGTGGGCCCTATCGGCCACCAGCGGGCTTATACGGGCGGCCGTACCCTTTCCCCGGATTATCCCATCCCGGTCCGATGCGGGTGGTAATCCAAGGTCGTCGCCGAATTCCATTTTTGTGGAATGTCGGGGCACCCCATGCCCTAAACCCTAACCTCCTAAGAGGGGTTAGGGTTTTTAGGGCATCGGTAGGAGGCCCTAAATGCCCTAAATAGGGCGATTAGGGTTTTTAGGGCATTTAGGGCGACCAGGGCCAGACCCTCATTCCCTAACTCTCACTTGCCCATTGTCGCAGATGACCACACCCCGTTCCGCGAGCCCTTTAATTGCTTGCCGCGCGTGTTCACGCTGTCGGTTTCGGCCGTCCGCCCTAGGTAGTTGCGGAGCCGCTTTGGCGATCACGTCCGATTCCATCGCGGTGCCATCAGCTTTAATGCATTCACGGATGGCCTGATAGACGATTGTTTGGTTGTGCCCGCTGGGACGTTTTGCCCTGGGCGCATCAATCGGCGTATCGCAGTGTTCGAGCAAGCAGGTCGTGATCGGGTCCCCGTCGTCGTCAACGCCGATCTTGACCTGTCGCAGGATGAACGAATAGCGAGCCCCTTCCTCACCATCTTTTTGCTTGGTGACTTTCGCGGTTCGGATATAGTCTGCTCGGGTAACCTCGATTTCGGTGTCGGTAGCATTTCGGATGCCGCTCCACCCGCGATGCCCTTTGGCCGGATCCTTGCCTGAGTGTCCGACGAAGATCACCAGACAGTGGAATTCTTCGCGCAGTCTGTTCGCCGCCCGGAGTGCCCGGCTCATATCTGAGCTGTTCTCGTCCAGCCCCGATGTGACCTGCGAGAGCGTGTCGAGGACGATCACATCTGCACCGCCTTTATCGCGGATCGCGTCAATGAGCGCGTCGACGGCCTTGTCGGTGGTAATCAGCGGCGCTGCCGGGATCACAAACAGCCCGTCCAGGTCGCGGCCATCTTGCTTCAGGGCGTCGACCCGATTGCGAAAGCCACCAGGACCCTCAGCGGCGACGTAGACAGCCCGGCCTTTGCGAACCAACAATTCATTCCTGCCCCACGGTGCGCCGCTGACGATTCCGGCGACCAGGTCCAGGGTCAAAAACGTCTTGCCGCTACCGGATGCCCCGAAAACAAGAGCGAGACCGGATTCCGGCAACAGGTTTTTGATCCTCCATTGTGGTCGTGACCAGCGCTTCAGGAAGGTACTGGCGGTCAGGACCGGGATCGCGTCCCTCTTTTTGGCTTTGCTCGATGGTTCGGAGTCCAAAATGTCATCGTCAGCATCATCCACATCATCATCTGCAATTTGGACAGGCTCATCGACGAAGTCTTCTTCGGGTGACGGCTTTGGCACATGACCGCCAGCCCAATGAATGAGGGTCCCGGTCGTGAGACCCAAGCCGTTGAATGTTCGCCATTTGGCTCGACATTCCCTTTCATTTTTGAACTTCGTGCTTTTCTTCGACCATTCGATCCACCGATCAGGCTCAGTGTCGTAATCCGCTTTCAGAATTTGCCCGACCCCAATCCATCGGTGGTAGTCGTCTGCGCCGATATTCGCCAGGGTCGCAGTCAGTTCAGATTCTGTTAGCCGTTCGCCATCCGAACCAGAAGCAGCGTCATGGTGATGGTCCGCACCATTGCCGGCGCCGTTGGGGCCATAGTTGGGCTCCGGGTGGTCGGGCAACTCGTCGATGCAGCGGCCGTCGAGGCGCACGATCTCGGGATCGGGCCGTCCAATGATGCGACCAAAATAGTATGACTGTGACAGCGTGAAGCTTTCTTTTCCAAGGACGCCTCCCAAATAGGCATTCAGCACCCCGACCCAATATCGGTGCTGTTTGTCGAGTTCATCCTTGATCGCGGCGGCGAGCGGGCACAGTACCCGCCACCGACCGGCGCCACCAGGTTCATGGGACGGGCTCGTGTAGAGCAGGGACTGGATACCAGCAGCGCGGAGCCGGTTGACGGCCCATTGCATAGGCGTCTTGTCATCATCGCAATCGCCCTCGATTCCGGTGATGGTCAGAACATTGGCGTTGTGACGCAGCGAACCTCTCTCGGTTTTCCTGTCGCCAAACTTCGCGAACTTGAGCAAACGCAAATTATCCTTGGACAATTTCGGCGGATCCCGACGAATCATCTGTTCGACTTCATCGAGCCCCATCGCGCGAGCCTTCGCAATCGTGGTGCCCTTATTCGTCGTGAAGACGGTGATGAAGCAACGCACCGCCGGCGCAGCGTCATGGTGGGATGTCAGTTCGATCCGATTTTCCGGTGGTCGAGCGGACCCTATCTGAGATAGATTTGATCTGGTCATAAAACCTCATTGGCCGGTGCATGCTGCAAACATTCCCGGCCATTTTTTTGAGCATTAGCCGCGCATGGCGCCACCAAACCTCTTATGGGCATGCTCGGGTCGATTCATCGGCACATCGAGTTCGGTTACCCTCGGCGCATTCGATGCGAGCCACTTTTGATATCCAGCGCCCAGGAACACCAAATTGCGCCCGATGCGCGTCAGTGCCCGTAGGCATGTAATTCAGCTTTGTGAGCGCGCAAGACCTTGCGTGCGCGATCTTCGTTGTGGGGCCACACATGGGCAGCCTGAGTCGCCCAACTTTTCAAATCCCAGGATTGCGGGACGGGAGCCGTCGAAGAAGCCTTGATCGTCATGGTTACACCTCATCGCCGATAGGTATCTGTTGATGGGTGCACGATATCGGCCGGGTTTGCGTTCTACGGCCTAGAATGCAAATCGATTTGCTTTTATATCTGACCCCAGGAAACTCCCAGGGGCACGCAGGCCCGGCGAGTTTTCGGGCATAGGTGATATACGATGCAAGTCAAGATTCAATACGCCAACGAACTCTTTGGCGGTGATTGCGACCAAGCTGTGTTGGTAATTTTTCGTTACGAAGATGGTGAGTGGGATTTAGCAAAACAAGTTGAAGGTAAGGAATTGAAGGAACTCAGTTGGGACGTACCAGGTGAGGACGATGAACGCGATTGGCTGATTCGCCAACTAACGCACGGAGTCACTAAACCCAATCAGTCGGTCGCGGAAGTGCCTCTTGCCAAAGCGAACGATGGCGTGGAATATTTTCTTATAGCGAAGAAGCCTTTGCGAAAGCCCGGAATTTTGAAGAAGGTCGGCCCAGATAAGTACATCAAGAATCCAGATTGGCGGGGACAGGAGTAACCGGAGCGCCCGGCATTCGTTAGCTGCCGGGCGTTTTTTTGGCTTTTAAACGCTTCAGAACTCTGCGAACGACATTCTCAAGCGGGCGACGTTGTATAAGTGGATGAATGGATTCCCCTTTTTCGTCTGAGCTGTACTCCTTTTCCAGCTCGTCGGCGATGTACTTGGTCTTCCGCTGCTCGTCTTTTGTGGCCTCCAGATATAGCGTTTCAGCCTTGTGCTCAATCTCCAAGTCGCGAACCTCAGTGCGGGCTCTGTCTTGTGCGTGTTTCTTTTTCCGTCCGGCTCCGGGATCACGTTGACCAGACGAATAGGATTGAGCCATGGCGCGCTCTCCCGAAACTTCATGTTCCAGTTGCTTGAACATACCACCCAAATCAAAAGCTGCACTCATGTCTGACAAATGGGACCGTACCCATTTGGTTAGGTGGAGACATTCTTTGGCAAGATGATGGGCGTGAGCAGTGACTTTTTCTAACGACAACACGACGTTTGAGAACGCGTCCACGTGATTCAATGTTGATTGAAATGATTCGCCAGAAGGCCCGAATCCAGATTTTTCCCAAATCTCTTCAAAAAGAGCATTGCCGCGTACGTCTGCCGGAGGCACCTTCGCCATCTCACTTCCCCTTCAACATGTCGTCGAGGGCTGAATGGCCGGTTACGGCGGCGCCCTGGATCAGGTGCGCGTACCGCATCGTCATGTTCGGCGACTTATGGCCGAGGACCGATCCAATCTCCAGCAGCGTCGCTCCGTTCTGCGCTAGGTAGCTTGCGCATGAATGGCGAAGATCATGCCATCGGAAGTCCACCAATCCGGCAGCGGCACGAATGCGCCGCCACCGCACTTCCAGATAGGACTGCTTCAGGGGCTGACCGCTGTCCAATACAAACACCCAAATAGGACCGCCATCCTTGGCTGGTTGAAGTGCCTTGAGTGCTGCAGCAGCTTGCGACGTCAAGTGAACTCGACGTGGCGTTTTATTTTTGGACACATGGATCGTGACCCAGCCGTTCTCAAAATCAACGTCCGTCCATTTGAGGCGCAACAGTTCACCTTGCCTCAGACCGGTCGCAACAGAGACCAGGATTGCCGCCTTCATCAATGGGTCGGCTTCGGCGGCTTTAAGGAGACCATCTAGTTCAGTCGAATTCAGGAATCGATTGCGCCCCGCCGGTTCCGGCAGGAGCAGCCTCGTCGGCCAATGCCGTTCTAATGGAATCCAGCCAGCGGATCGCCCCCAGTTCCAAATGCCCCGCATTACGCTCAGGTGCCGATTTATGGACGCCGCGGACCTCTGTTTGCGTCGCTCACCGGTCTTCAATTTGTCGCGCGCATCGCGCAGTGAACTGACGCCAAAATCGAGAACCTTTGTCGGGCCGTAATTTTCGATCCAGAATTTGGCGCGGGCGGCGTAACCGTTGCTGCTCTTTAGCGCTTCAATCCCTGGATCGTCGAAATACTCTTTGGTCAAAGCACCAATCGTCAGCGACGGCAGATCGGGCCTCACTCCCCGCCTACCTTGGTCGGTTAACTCTTTGACCAATGGGACGGCCCATGCCTCCGCTTCCTGTTGCGTCTTGAATGTTTGCGAGACCCGTTTAAATTTCGGAACCCGGACCAGGGTCAGGATCGATAGTGACCCGTCCCGGTTCCGACGGGGTTTGCCGTCCTTCTCACGAACGTGAAAGGTCACGTAAGGGATTGGGGTAAAATTCTGCTTAGCCATATCAGCACCACTACTGTTGTTCTAGTCGCGCCTCTTTCGGTGCTGTAACACCGATTGGGGCCGGTATCCGCTACCGAGCTGTTACCTACCAGGATGATTATGAGATAGATGGCCTGACTTTGTTACCCGATTGTTACTTGCCGAAGTTATTGAGATAATGCGTATTGATAAGCGATTGATTTTTATATAAATTATTCTCCAATGCCGGCTTAGCACAGTGGTAGTGCAACGGTTTTGTAAACCGTAGGTCGGGGGTTCGAATCCCTCAGCCGGCAAGCCCTCGCCGCAATTTTCGACGAAGCTTGCAGTGCACCTGCCGCTCGACGCTC
>Ga0302320_10009961_pt1 | contig 20346 bp, 14 predicted proteins | sample Bog_T0_3_FD_202130 | JGI IMG/M metagenome (GOLD analysis project Ga0302320, IMG submission 202130) | Peat permafrost microbial communities from Stordalen Mire near Abisko, Sweden - Bog_T0_3 | ecosystem: Environmental > Terrestrial > Soil > Wetlands > Peat | place: Sweden: Abisko, Stordalen Mire...
TACTCCAATGAAAACCTGCCGACCCCATCGAGCTGCGCATCTATCCCGGAGCCGACGGCAGCTTCACCCTGTACGAAGACGAGAACGACAATTACGACTACGAAAAGGGCGTCTATTCCACAATCGATTTTCACTGGGATAACGCACGGAGCGAGCTCACAATCGATGCTCGGAAGGGTGAATTCCCCGGCATGTTGAAGACACGGAGTTTTCAGATCGTGCTTGTTGCCAAGAGTCATGGAACGGGCGTAGAAGTGACGAGCAACCCGGACAAGGTCATCTCTTACAACGGCCAACAGCAGACGATTCACATGCAGCCGTGACCGTCACTTCCGCTCGTTGTGCTATCGGTATCGGAATATGGAGTTGAGCAACGGCGATTGCTTTGATGTTACCGGTACCGCTTTTCGACAAGTCGAACGATTGGAGATGATGGTGAACCCGTTGATATAGCTCGAAGATAGCAGCGGCCAATCGGAAAATTGCCCGGCGCACGGCCGGCAGTTGGCGGCTAGCGAATAGCTGCGAAACTGGTGCGTCAAACCACTTATAGAAGGGCACTTACCCACCAATACAGATTCTGCTATCAAGTCAGTTTAGCCATTTGGGAACTGCAGTAAACGCGGCCATCCAGGGCATCCGGGTCTGGAATACGAGTGTAGGCATCCCGATCCACGCCCGGCCAGGCTGCCATGTCAATCCGGGTAAGTTACTCGATTGTGTTACCATGATACCTTTCCCACATGTGAGGGCCGATTGACCGCCGCTTTGGAGAAGTCCGTTCTAGTCTTCGACGTTGGAGGAAGCCATATCTCCGCCGCCGTTTGCCATCGCGGCGCTTACCGGCTCAGTCCCACGATCAGGGCCAAGCATCCAGTGGAACAAAGCTGCGACGCCTTTGTCGGTCTCCTCCACGCTCTCGGCGTTGAGGCAAGCGCAGGGCTGGGCGCCATCGAGGGTGCAGCGCTGGCCATGCCTGGCCCGTTCGATTACCAGACGGGCGTCAGCCACATGAGGCACAAGTTACCCTACCTGTTTGGTGTTAACCTGCACCATGCCCTGGCGGAGCGTTTCGGCTGGCAAGCCAGTCGGGTCTGTTCGCTCAACGACGCTGCCGCCTTTCTGCTGGGCGAGAGCGCAGCGGGCGCAGCGCGCGGCACGGCGCGCACCGTGGGCATCACCCTGGGAACCGGCGTCGGTTCTGCATTTGCTGTGGACGGCCGGGTGGTGACAGAAGGCGCAGGCGTCCCTCCAGGCGGAGAGATCTGGAATCTCCCCTTTGAAGGCGGCATCGTCGAGGATTTTGTCTCAACTCGCGCGGTTCAGGCCAATTATTTGAAGCGCGTCGGCAAGCTGACCGAGGTAGCTGCGATTGCCGCGGCCGCAGCCAGCGACACCGCTGCCGCCGAGACCTTCACGGACTTCGGACGCAGCCTCGGCACGGCAATGCGGATTCTGTTGCCTGCTTTCGCCCCGCATGTTGTCGTCCTGGGAGGAGGCATTACCCGTTCCGCACCCCTTTTTCTTCCCGAAGCTCTGCGAGTGATCCAGGGTTTGAATTTCCTTGTGCGGGTCGCTGAGATGCTCGAAGATGCTGCTTTGGTCGGCGCCGGCGTTGCTTGGTTTACTGGTTCAAATAGCTCGTCCCCGCATTCCGACGCGGCAGACCGGCACGTCCAGGCCGTGTAGATCGTCTTAGTGAATCACCACCGGCGTGCGGTGTTTGCACCCGCAGGAGCGCCGCAGCACAATCTCCACAGGCAGGATAATCCTGTTGCCGGTCTGCGGCAGCTCGCCGCGTGCGATGCGATCGAACAAAAGATTTGTCGCAACACGGCCCATCTCCTGCGCCGGCTGGCGTACCACTGTCAGGGAAGGCGACGTAAACTCCGCCATATCGAAGTCGTCAAAACCGGCAAACGCAAGATCGTTCGGCATCTTCACGTTCATGTGCAGAAGCGCGCTCAGAACATAACGGGTCGCCAACGTATTCGATGTGAAAATGGCCGTGGGCGGATTGGTTCCACGTAGCTTTTCCTGCATCGCCTGTAGGGTATCCGCTTGAGATTCGCAGCCGAAGAATGCATTCTCAGACAAACCGGCATCGTGCAGCGCCCGGCGATAGCCGAGAAACCGTGAGTTGATCGTAAACAGGCTGCGGCTGAGTCCCATAAAGGCGATCCGTTTGTGTCCATGCTCAATCAAGTGCTCGACTATGCGGCGAGCGCCGGCGACATTCTGCACCAGCACCACATCCAGGGCAGGGTCTGAGACGGGGCGATCGAAGGCCACTACGGGGGTTTTGCCGAAAAAAGCCCGCGTGAGCCGCGACTGGCGAAATCTGGCGGGAATCACCATCAGCCCATCCACGTGCCGCTGTAGCATCTGCTCCGCCTCAAGATATTCCGTCTCCTGATCTTCGTTCGAGGTGGTGATGATGACGGAGTAGCCGTGCTCCCTGGCCACAGTTGTTACTGCGTGAGCGCAGTTGGAGAAGAACGGATCGTAAAGGTAAGGGATAATCAGGCCGATCGTCCGGCTCCGCTGGCCGCGAAACGCGCGGGCCAGTTGATTGGGACGATAGTTCAGTTGTTCAATTGCCGTTTGTACTCGCTTTGCCGTATCGGCGGCAACAGGAACCGCCCCGCTCATAACTCGGGAAACAGTCATGGTGCCAACGCCAGCCAGCCGCGCCACGTCGCTCATCGTGGGTTTTCGGTGCGCAGCCTTTGCCCGCGGGCTCTGTCCAGATCTGCTGACCGATTGATTCGTTGAAGAGTCTGGCAATGTACTCACTTCAGGAATTCTTGCTTTCCTGCCGTTCTGTTGCGATTTCAAAAACCGTCGTGGCTTTGCGCTTGCGGCGCAGGCTGTCTCAATAAGCCCTATCTTGCGGTTCAAATTTCCACCACAAATGGATGATTGCAATACGACAGCAAAGCTCGACCGATCTGCAACAAAAAACAGACGATAGGGGAACTATACCAGTTAAATGAAAACGATTGCAAATAAATGAAAACGATTGCAAACCTTATCTGCACTCGGCGCTCGGCACGCGTGTCCACCCAGACAAGTGTGCCGAGCCGGACAAAATGCAATGGTGCGTCAAGAGCCCGCTTAGCTGGATTTGACAGCAAGCTGCGGCTCGCCACACAGGAATATGGCCGAATGGCAGGTACGAAACCTGCTAACCGGCATCGCCTGCCACTTGAAACAGCCCTGGTAAAACCACCCCGGCCTTGCCCTCCACCACTTGCGAAAACGCGTCGGCATTCAGCGGCGGCTCCGGTCCAATGTAGACCGTCCGCGCGCCGGCCTGCCGCGCCCAATGCACAAAGTTGGCCGCGGGATAAACCGATCCGGAAGTTCCCACCACCACCATTAGCGTCGCTTTGCCGATCTCTTCCTGAATGCGATCCATCTCCAGCGGAATCTCGCCGAAGAAAACAATGTGCGGACGCAACCGTCCGCCGCAGGCGCAGCGGCCCACCTCGGCCAGGTTGCGATAAATGGCGCGGTCTTCGACTGGCAGACGCCCGCACTCGCGCTCGCAGCGCGACTTGGCCAGCTCCCCATGCATGTGCACCAGCCGCTCGGAACCGGCTCGCTCATGCAGATCGTCCACATTCTGCGTGCAAAGGAAGAAGCGCTCGCCAAGCCGCGCCTCCAACGCAGCCAGCGCAAGGTGCGCGGCATTGGGCTCAGCCTTTGCGCCATCTGCGCGCCGTCCGGAGTAGAACTCCCACACCAGCGCAGGATTGCGTTTCCACGCCCCGGGAGTGCACACATCCTCTATCCGATGCCCCGCCCACAAACCGTCCGATGCGCGAAAGGTGGGCAGTCCGCTCTCCGCGCTGATGCCAGCGCCGGTGAGTACAAAGACCCGATCGTCGCTGCCAACGGAAATCTTCGCCATCGTCTTGCTCCCGCGCAGATGAATCCTACGCCATTGCGCGGCGCAACATCGGCTCCTGCTCTGCGTTGGCGGTGAGGTAACTGTCGATGGCGGCTGCGGCTTTGCGGCCTTCAGAGATGGCCCAGACCACCAGCGATTGGCCTCTGCGCATATCGCCAGCGGCAAAGATGCCGTCAACCGAGGTCATGTAGTCGGCGTTGGCGGCTACGTTGCCGCGGCTATCGAGTGCCAGGCCCAACTGCTCAATCATGCCCGTGCGCACCGGGCCCAGGAAGCCCATGGCCAGCAGCACCAGATCGACATCCATCGTGTACTCCGAGCCCGCAATTGCTTCGAACTTTGGCGGCGGACCGACACGCACCAGATGCAACTGCTTCACGTTGCCGTTTTCGTCGCCGGTAAAGCGGACGCTGTTCAGGCTCCAGTCGCGGATGCCGCCCTCTTCATGGGCGCTTTCCGTGCGCAACTGCAAGGGCCAGAGCGGCCAGGGTGTTGAGGCGGCGCGCTTCTCTGGCGGCTTGGGCATGATCTCAAATTGATGCACGCTCTTGGCGCGCTGGCGAAGGCTGGTGCCGAGACAGTCTGCGCCCGTGTCGCCGCCGCCGATGATGACTACACGCTTGCCTTCGGCAAGAATCGCCAGGGACTCATCCTCGGTGTCGCCTTCGCAGCGGCGATTCTGCTGGGGCAGATACTCCATGGCAAAGTGGATGCCCTTGAGCTCGCGTCCGGGAATATTCAGGTTGCGCGGCTGTTCCGCGCCGCCCGCCAGCAGAACCGCGTCGTAATGGTCGGTCAAGGCCTCCACCGGAACGCTTACGCCGACATGCGCGTTCACAACAAAGGTGACGCCCTCGGAGCGCATCTGCTCAATGCGGCGATCGATCACTTCTTTTTCAAGCTTGAAATTGGGAATGCCATAGCGCAGGAGTCCACCGATACGGTCGGCCTTCTCATACACAGTGACGGAGTGGCCGGCACGGCGCAACTGCTGCGCGGCGGCAAGGCCCGCGGGACCGCTGCCCACCACGGCCACGCGCTTGCCGGTGTTCTGCTCGGGCGGCTCGGGATGAATCCAGCCTTCCTGCCAGGCGCGCTCGACGATGGAGCGCTCGATGAGCTTGATGGAGACGGCTGGCTGATTGATGCCCAGCACGCAGGAGGCCTCGCACGGGGCGGGGCAGATGCGGCCTGTGAACTCAGGAAAGTTGTTGGTGGCGTGGAGACGGCGAATGGCTGCCTGCCAGCGGCCGTTGTAGGCCAGATCGTTCCAGTCGGGAATCAGGTTGTTCACCGGGCAGCCAGTGTGGCAGAAAGGCACGCCGCAATCCATGCACCGCGCGCCCTGTTCTTTCTGCTTCTCCTCGGGGAATGGCTCGTAGATTTCAAACCAGTCCTGGAGACGGTCTTCGACCTTGCGGCGTTTCAGCTGTTCGCGCTCAATCTCAAGAAAACCAGTGACCTTACCCATGCTGCACCTCGGCTGCCGCCGCTACCGGCGACGAAGTTGTGGGGGAATAAACGGCCTCTACGCGATCAATGCCGAGAACGCGCTTGTACTCGTGCGGGAAGACCTTGATGAACCTCGGCTGCGCGTCTGCCCAGTGCTCCAAAACCCAGGCCGCGCGCGGGCTGCCGGTCAGGTCGCGATGACGTTCCAGCAGGCCACGCACGCGGTCCACATCCTCGGGCAGGGCCAACGGTTCCAGATCCACGCCAGCCAGATTGCAACGGCGCACGGAGAAGTCGCCCCTGTCGTCGTAGACGTAGGCGATGCCGCCACTCATGCCGGCGGCGAAGTTACGTCCAGTCTTGCCCAACACAATAACCGTGCCGTTGGTCATATATTCGCAGCCGTGGTCGCCCACGCCCTCAACCACTGCGATTGCGCCGGAGTTGCGCACCGCAAATCGTTCTCCGGCTTTGCCGTTCAGGAAGACTTCGCCGGCGGTTGCGCCATACAGCACCACGTTGCCCACCAGGATGCTCTCTTCGGGCAGGAAGCTGGAGGTCTTGGGCGGATAAGCGATGATGCGACCGCCTGAAAGTCCTTTGCCCAGATAATCGTTGGAATCGCCTTCGAGCTCAAGCGTGACGCCATTGGGAACAAATGCGCCGAAGCTCTGCCCGGCCGATCCCGCAAAGCGGAAGTGGATGGTGCCGTCGGGCAGGCCGGCCGAACCGTAGCGGCGCGCAATCTCACCGCCCAGCATGGCGCCCACGGTGCGATGCACATTGCGGATGGCGAAGCTGCCTGTGACCGGCGTTTTGGATTCCAGCGCCGGTGCGGCCTTGGCAATCAATACGTGATCGAGCGCCTTGTCCAGCCCGTGATCCTGAGCCTGCATCTTGCGCCGCGCCACGCGCGACGGCAGCGTGGGCGAGTAGAGGATGGAGGAAAGATCGATGCCCTTGGCCTTCCAGTGCACATCGGCCACGGCGGCGTCGATCTTGTCCACGCGGCCCACCATCTCGTCGACGGTGCGGAAGCCTAGCTTGGCCATGTTCTCACGCACCTGTTCGGCAATGAAGAAGAAGAAGTTGACCACGTGTTCGGGCTGGCCCGTGAAGCGCGCGCGCAGCACCGGGTCCTGTGTGGCGATGCCCACCGCGCAGGTATTCAAGTGGCACTTGCGCATCATGATGCAGCCCATGGTGATCAGCGGCATGGTGGCAAAGCCAAATTCTTCAGCGCCCAGCAGTGCGGCGATGGTGACATCGCGGCCAGTCTGAAGCTTGCCGTCCGTCTGCACCTTGATGCGGCTGCGCAGATCGTTCAAGAGCAGCACCTGCTGCGTTTCCGCAAGGCCCAGTTCCCAGGGCAGGCCGGCATGCTTGATAGAGCTGAGCGGCGAAGCGCCCGTGCCGCCGTTGTCACCGGAGATGAGCACCACATCGGCATGAGCTTTTGAGACGCCGGCGGCCACCGTACCCACGCCCACCTCTGAAACCAGCTTGACGGCAATGCGCGCCTGCGGGTTCACGTTCTTCAGGTCGTAGATCAGTTGCGCCAAATCTTCAATCGAGTAAATGTCATGGTGCGGCGGAGGAGAGATCAAACCCACGCCGGGGATGGAGAAACGCAGCTTCGCGATAACCTCATCCACCTTGTGGCCGGGCAACTGGCCGCCCTCGCCGGGCTTGGCGCCTTGCGCCATTTTGATCTGGAGCTCGTCGGCGTTCACCAGATAATTGGCGGTCACGCCAAAGCGTCCGCTGGCCACTTGCTTCACGGCGCTGCGGCGCAAATCGCCGTTCGCGTCGCGCTTGAAGCGGGCTTCATCTTCGCCGCCTTCGCCAGTGTTCGACATGCCGCCAATGCGGTTCATGGCAATGGCCAGTGTCTCGTGCGCTTCCTTGCTAATTGACCCGAAGCTCATGGCCCCGGTGGTGAAGCGCTTCACGATCTCCTTGGCCGGCTCCACTTCCTCCAGCGGAATGGCCTCGTCTGCGAATTTCAGCTTGAGCAGGCCGCGCAGCGTACACAAGGTGCGGTTCCGCTCATCCAGCAGATCCGTGTACTCCTGGAAGGTGGCTGGATTGTTCTGGCGCACGGACTGTTGCAGCTTGGCGATAGTCAACGGATTCAGCGTGTGATATTCGCCGCCCTCGCGATACTGGTAGTGGCCGCCAACCACCAGATCGGTCTCAGACTCAGTGACTGGCTGGAAGGCATACGTGTGCTTGAGCTGCGCTTCGCGCGCCAGCACGTCAAGCCCCACGCCCTCGATGCGCGAGGCGGTTCCTGAGAAGTACGTATCGATCAGATGCTTGTTCAGGCCGACAGCCTCAAAGACCTGCGCGCCGCGATAGCTTTGCAGCGTGCTGATGCCCATCTTGGAGAAGGTCTTGAGCAAGCCCTTGTTGATGGCCTTGATAAAGTTCTTCTCCGCGTATTCGGCGGTGACGTTGGCTGGCAGCAGGTTTTGCCGCTTCAGGTCGTGAATGGTCTCGATGGCCAGGTAGGGATTGATGGCGCTGGCGCCGTAGCCAATCAGCAGGGCAAAGTGCATCACCTCACGCGGCTCGCCGCTCTCGATAATGAGCGCGACCTGGGTGCGGGTTTTTTCGCGCACCAACCGGTTATGCACGGCGGCCATGGCCAGCAGGCTCGGTATCGGCGCATAGGTCGCATCGACGCCGCGGTCGGAGAGAATCAACAGCGTGTAGCCGGTATTCACGGCATGGGCCGCGCGATTGCTCAAATCGTCGAGCGAGTGCTTCAGGCCGGCCTCGCCATCCTCGGCGCGAAAGAGCGCCGGCAGCGTGGTGGCCAGCAGATCGCCCGAGGAGATGCCGCGCAGCTTCTCGAGATCCCGGTTGGTCAGGATCGGATGCGGAAGCTTCAGCGTATGGCAGTTATCCGGCGCCTCGTCCAGAATGTTGCGCTCCGTGCCGATGTAGCTGATCAAAGACATCACCAGCTCTTCGCGTATGGGATCGATGGGCGGATTCGTCACCTGCGCGAAGAGCTGCTTGAAGTAGCTGAACAACGCCTGCGGACGGTCGGAGAGACAGGCAAGCGGCACATCGGTGCCCATTGACCCAATCGGTTCCGCGCCACTTGCGCTCATCGGTCCAAGCAGGACCTTCAGATCCTCTTCGCTGTAGCCGAAAGCGCGCTGGCGGCGCAGCAGGGTATCCGAGTTGGGCTTGATCGCCCGCTTCGACTCAGGCAGATGGTCAAGCGTAACCTGCTGTTCCTTGAGCCACGTTGCATAAGGCTGGCGTCCAGCCAACTGCTTCTTGATTTCGGCGTCGGAGATGATGCGCTGCTGGACCGTATCCACCAGGAACATGCGGCCCGGCTGCAAGCGGCCCTTCTTGCGCACGTCTTCGGCGGGAACATCCAGTACGCCGGCCTCGGAGGCAAGCACCACCAAATCGTCCTTGGTCACAACGTAGCGACCGGGGCGCAACCCATTGCGGTCCAGCGTTGCGCCAATCAAGCGCCCATCGGTGAACGCAATCGCTGCGGGGCCATCCCACGGCTCCATCAGCGAGGCGTGGTACTCGTAAAAGGCGCGCTTTTCCTCATCCATATCCGGGTTGCCGGACCAAGCCTCAGGAATGAGCATGGCCATCACGTGGGGCAGGGAACGTCCCGACTGGAAGAGAAATTCCACCGCGTTGTCCAACGAACCCGAGTCGCTGCCGTCCGGCGTAATCACCGGATACAGCTTGTCGATCTGGCCGTCGTAAAGAGGGCTCTCCAGAACCGACTGGCGCGCGTTCATCCAATTGATGTTGCCCCGAACGGTGTTGATCTCGCCGTTGTGCGCCACATAGCGGTAAGGATGCGCCAGCTTCCAACTAGGAAAGGTATTGGTCGAGAATCTCTGGTGAACCAGGCACAGGGCGCTCTTGACGAGGGGATTGGCCAGCTCGTAGTAGAACTTTTCAATCTGCGGCGCCAGCATCAGCCCCTTGTAAACAATCGTCCGGCAGGAGAATGAGGGCACATAGAACGTGTCCTTGTCCTCAATCTCCGATGCCGCAATCTCGTTTTCTGTGCGGCGGCGGATTCTGTAAAGAAGACGCTCGAAAGCGTCCTCGTCCAGGCCTGCCGGCCGGCTTACAAATAACTGTTCGATGTAGGGCTGGGAGGCGCGCGCTTCGCGGCCCACCGCGTCGCCGTTGATGGGCGTATCACGCCAGCCAAGAACTGTCAGGCCCTCCTCCTGCGCAATGCGCTCGAAGACGCCCTCGCATTGCAGGCGGTCCTGCCTGTCCACGGGAAGAAAACACATGGCCACGCCATACGCGCCCAGCTCCGGCAACTTCATTCCCTGCGCGCCGCACTCGCGCACAAAAAACTCGTGCGGAAGCTGAATCAGGATGCCTGCGCCATCGCCCGTCTCCGGGTCGCAGCCCGCCGCGCCGCGGTGCGTCAGGTTGATCAGAACCTCGAGGCCCTTGCGGATGATCTCATGGCTCTTTTCGCCGCGTATATTGGCGACCAACCCCATTCCGCAGGCATCGTGTTCATTCCGTGGATGATAGAGACCCTGCGGCTGAGGAATGCGGAGACGACAATCCGTTTTGTCCGATGTGATCATGGCAACCTCTTCGATAAACATTTTTAGGTGCGAATTGCGCTGGTTGGCCGGAAAGACACAAACACGTGGCGATCCCCGTCAAGGAAAATCGCTGTGATCTTTCTTTGAGAGGCTTGCCGGAGCAGCCTTGGCCGCGTCTGGGACTAAGCTGGACTCTTTAATATTATCTAAATTTTACGATTTTGCCGAACTTGCCTGTGCGCCGGGGCCGGTTCGGGCATTCATTCAGGCCTCCAGGTGGTCCCAGCCCTGCTATGGGCAGGATTGCATCCCGCTCTTAACCCCAATAATCGGCGTGATATATTGCCTCATATCAGGGAAAACAAATGCAGATTCCAACTCGGCCCTCAACGTGAGCCGCAATGTGAATTGCCTGGAATGCGCTTCGATGAGCAGGGGACCCAAAATGGGCGTAAGACATGAACTAAAAGTACTCTTTGAAAAACTGACCCGGACCCACGTTTACCGGGATCTGCCCAGAGGCACGAATCTTTTTGACGATCTCAGAGAGTGGTTGCCGAACCTGCGCGTCGAAACTGTCTTCGATGTTGGCGCGAACGTGGGACAGTCCGCCAGAAAATATCTGCATGAATTTCCAGGCTCCCAGATTTACTGTTTTGAGCCCGTCGGAGAAAACTTCAAAAAGCTTGAAGAAAACCTGCGCGGCCAGGGCAAAGTGCAAAGTTTCAAGCTGGCATTGTCCTCCGCCAAAGGGACAGGTCAGATGGCGCCTGGAGGCGGCTCGCAGATGTTCTTTCTTTCACGAGACGTTCCCGGCACACCATCCCAATCTCCTGTCCGCCTCGAAGAGGTTCCTCTGGAAACGCTGGACGGATTTTGCTGGGACAGGAAGATTGATCGGATTAGTTTTCTGAAGATCGACACGGAAGGCAACGACCTGGAGGTTCTCAAAGGCGCAGAGGAGTTGCTTTCGCTTCAAAACATCGATGTTGTCGAGGTCGAGGCTGGAATGAACGGCAAGAACAAGAGGCACGTTCCGTTGGGAGATTTCATCGTTTTTCTTGAAGCCAGAAGTTATTATCTGTTCGGCGTCTACGACCAGGCGCATGAATGGCCGGCTAGAGAGCCGCAGCTTCGCCGCTCGAATCTGGTATTTATCTCGGAACGGACCATTCATGGAAATACCGGGCGCTGAACCGGGCAAGAAGCTTTCTGCTCACGGCGGTTCCTCTTACACCTGATCGCGCCACAACGCCACGCCGCCCAGGATGCCGCTCTCATTGGAGACGACGCTCACGTTGGACGGCGGCGTGAAGAGGATCTTCTTGGTGTTGCCGCCGCCCAGGTAGAGGTGGTCCCAGTTGAAGAGCGCTTCGGTCTGCTTGATCGCGGCCTCAAGGAAGTCGTTCCAGCGGGCCTTGCCAAAGCGGTCCAGGCCGCGGCGGCCCAGGTAGTCTTCGTAGGTCATGCCCTTTTTGCGCCAGGGATGATGGCCCAGCTCCAGGCCGGGGCAGAGATGGCCGCTAGTAAAGAGGGCCGCGCCCAATCCGGTGCCGAACGTCAGCACCAACTCCACGCCGTGGCCGTTAATGGCTCCGTAGCCGGCAACATCGGCATCGTTGCCCACGCGGACGGGCTTCTTCCAAAGCTTTTCAAGCTCCGCCTGGAGCGGATAGCCCGCAGCCCATAGCGGGTGAAGGTTGAAGGCGCCGTATGTTGCGCCGTGTTTGACCACGCCGGGAAAGCCGACCGAGACCCGATCGAAATCTCCCATTAGCTTGCGCAAGTCGCCCAGGCCGGCCAGCACCGCATCCGGGGTGGGCACGGCCGGGGTAAGCACACGCTGGCGCTCGCTGACCGGGCTGCCCGTTGCGTCGAGCAGCATGGCCTTAAGCCCCGATCCGCCGATGTCGATGGACATGGTGATGGGGCCAGCCGGGTTGGGCGAGGCGCTCGACGAAGCAGCGGGCGCAGGAGCGGTGGCGGTTGGGGGCTTGGATGTCATAACGAATGAATTGTAATGCCTGCGACCTCCGTTGTAACGGGAGGAAAACTGGCGGTAGTGTCTCAGTCTGAAACCCGACGTACATGAGTGACAGACCAAGGCCTCTGACTCCTATCAACCGTGACCAAAACCTTGGTATTGGGGAGTCGGGCGTCAAAATCGACAAGGCACATAGGGATTATTCAATGTGGCTCCCCGCCAATCCCAAGACCAGGGTGCATGACTACGGTCAGCTCCCCATCGACTAAACAGGCAAATACGAGTCCCGGAATCGTGAAGACATCATCCTTCGCCATTTGAGCACCTCGGGGATGTCGCTGAATGGTTCAGCTTGGCGGCGCGCAAGATGCCGCGAAGCAATGTCCACAATAGGCTTAGCGAGTTGGTTCAAATCGCGTGGTCGGTTAGCCACACACTATTATCCGGCTCGGTTCACCGCAGCGCAACGGATGAAAAAATCAAACTGAGATACTGCCAAACTGGCCGCTATTTCCCCGCCGCCGGTGCTGGTTGAAACTCCTCGTTCATCCAGCTCTTCAGCGCGTCCATATTCTGCGGCCGTCCCAAAAAATCCTTCACCAGCTCCGCCGCCGGCTTGCTCGCGCCAGGTTCCAGCACGGCCCTCCGGTAGCGCATCGCCGTCGGCCCATCCAGCATAGTGCGCTTGTCAAATTGCGCAAAAAAGTCGATAGCAATCACTTTGTCGAGCACATAGGTGTAGTAGTTGGAGGAATATCCCGTCAAGTGCGTGAACGACGTATAGAAGTGATCGCCTTCAACCGGCGTGTAAGGACTGAACCGTTGCTGGTCGGCCTTCAGAAGGGCGTCAAAGTCCACGCCGGCAGGCGCCTGGTTATGCACCTGGAGCGAATAGCTGGAGTAGATCAATTGCCGTTGCAGCCATTGGCCGCGGCCATACGCGCTAGCTGCGTTCATCTTCGCAATCACACTGGCGGGAATCGTCTCGCCGGTCTGGTAGTGCTTGCCAAAAGACTGCAAAATCGCCGTGTCGTGAATCATCTCCTCAAGCATCTGAGACGGCGATTCCACAAAGTCTCCCTCCACATTGAAGCCGCCCTGGCTCGACCACTGGCCCTGGCTGCCGAGAATGTGGTGCATGAGATGGCCGAACTCGTGAAAGAACGTGACCACCTCGTTGTATTGCATCAGCCCAGGGTCTCCCGCCGTTCCACCGGAAAAGTTGCACACCAGCATTCCCTCGGGAAGTTGCTTGCCGCGAATGCCTGGAACCACAGGCGAACTGGAGAACCACTTGTCTTTGCCCTCGCGCGGATGCATGTCGAGATAGATGCGCCCGAGAAGCTTGCCCTGATTGCCTTCGGCGGCGTCGTAAACATCGAAGGTGTCAACGGAGCGGTCCCACACCACTGCGTCCTTGACGGGCTTGAACGACACATGGAACAGGCGCGCAGCGGTTTTCAGAATCCCCGCCTGCACCTCGTCGTAGGGGAAGTAGGGGCGCACGCTCTGGGCGTCAAAGCTGTACTTCGACCGCCGATACTGTTCGTTCCAGTAGTTTGCATCCGAGGCGCTGATGGCGGTTAGGCCGGGCTCCTGCTGTTGCACAAAGGCCAGCAACTGCGCGTATTCGCGCGCCGCCGCCGCCCGCGAGGCCTCGTCGAGCTGCTCAAACAGACGCTCCACATGGGCGGCGGACCCCATCATCTGATCGGCGGTGGCAAAGTCCGCATAGTGGGCATAGCCAAGGATGGTTGCCAGCTCCTGCCGCGCTGTCAGAATATCCTTCAGCACTTGCACGTTCTTGGGATACGCCTCCTGCGTGACAGCCAGAAACATCCTCCGCCGCAGAGCCGCGCTTTTGGAAAAGGTAAGAACCGGGCCCACCTCCGGCTGCTCCGTACTCAGGGTATAGTTCCCGTCGGCACCGGGCTTATGGATCGCAATAAAGTCGGCCGGCAGCCCATCCAACTCTTCCTTGGTAGCCGTAAACTTCAGCGTTCCATCGGCGATATTGCGGACAAACGTCAGCGAAAGCTCGGTGATCTTGTTCTGGAGCGCCCGGATTCTGGCTCGCGTGGCATCGTCTTTGTCCACACCGGCCAGCCGGTACTCCAGCAGCGTATGTTCCAGGTAGTGGCGGGTCGCCGGATCGTTCGTGGGCAACGGAATCGCCGCCAGCGCGTTGTAAACCTTTTGATTCAGGCCCAGATCGTTGCCTGCTGCGCTGATCTTGGCCGTGAGCGCCTGCCCCTTGTCGCGCATGGCCGAGGCATCGGCCAGCGAATAAAGCAGAGAGGCATTGTTCCCGGCAATGGCCAGCTGATTCTGGGCATCGTCGTAAGGCCGAAGCGTGTTTTCCACGGTCCGCGGCCCGGTGACCCCAAGCAGCTTGTCTACATCTGCCTGCTCTTCCGCAAGGCGCTGATTCACCCACGATTCCAGCGCGGCCGGATCGTTGCTCGATACCCAGGAATGAAGCGGGTCAACGGTCGGCTGTTGGGCAGCCATTTCGACGGCGCCGGCAGAGAGCGCGGTCAGCAGCAAGGCAAATAAAGCGGCAATTCGACGGGAGAAGCTCATAGCAGAGTAGTTTACCTCGATTCAGGCTCGGGAAATGTCATTCTGGAGAATCCTTCCCATGCTTTGACAAGACCCTGACCTTGAAGGTCAACCGCACTACACTGATGCTTGCCTCCCATGCCCGCCTGCTGCGAAGTCGCGCTGACCGACGCCCAGCCAAGCGGAACTCCGTTCCACGGCCTGTCAGTTGAGGGCATTGCAAAATGCTCAAGAACCGGACAGGCTCAGGCTATGGAATAAATTTTCCCTCTGCATATGCAAATAAGTGCAGATTGGGTAATAGAAGAATATAAACATAAGGAGATAAGTATATTATTTTCATAAAGATTGAAATCGAACCATTTGGAGAATCAATTGCACGTGCAAAATCAATCGCAATGCTTTCAGTGCGATCCATCTTCGTTGCGATAGGGGCTATGAATGCGCAAACTGTTTGTTCTTGCTGGGGTTCTGGCCTTGGGCTTGTTTTCGTCGAACGCCCGCGCCCAGAGCAATCTGGCCTTTGGCTTTAGCGGTTTTGACACGAATAACAACCTCACCATCAACAGCACCGTTTTCACCAACACCGACTCGGGCTGGATCGACGCACTCCAAGCGGACTACCCCGGAAACCAAAACTACGTTTCCGGAAATTTAAACGGTGATAACTACAGCGACTTCTTCGACTTCGACCTCACAGGCCTGACCGGGACTGTGACTTCCGCTTCCTTCAACGTGGATACTTACGTAATCACCGTCCCTGGAACGTTTGACATCTTCGCCACTGCGCTCACGCCTGCCCAGGTGAGCTCCGCCAATGCACCTCTTCCTTACTACGCGGATTTGACCTCCGGGGAAGAGATTGGCACGATTGATTTTGCGACGAGCGACTCCAACAGCCTTGCGACCATCACCCTGAACACAGCTGGGGATGAATGGCTACAAGCCAACGAGGGCAACGGTGTGGTCATAGGCGGCCAATTCAACGGCGCTTCTGCCACCCCTGAGCCGAGCAGCCTGGTACTTTTGGGAACAGGCATCGCTGGGCTTGCTGGCATGATCCGGCGCAAGGCCGCTAAAGGGCTCTAAACACTGCGCATTGCTAAACGGATTGATCCTCAATCGCATGAGAAGCCGGGGTAATAATCCCCGGCTTTTTCATGCCTGCATCAAACGCCTGCTGTGCTCTCCTTTCCCCTCTCAAAGCCATGCAACAGCCAGTCCGCGTTGGACCTTCCGATCCGGCCTGGGCCAAGCGTGCCAAACCTCTTCGCGCCCACCCCAACCGAAATCCCCTACACTGAATCTTGCCTCCCATGCCTGTCTGCTGCGAAGTCGCCTTGCCCGTCCCGTTGGACCGCACCTTCACCTATGCGGTGCGCGAGGGCCAGATTCCGCAGCGGGGAGCGCGGGTCATTGCGCCCTTCCGTAACGAGAAGCTGATCGGCGTGGTGACTGCGGTCGACACCGCGGCCCCGGCGGACTTTGAGGTTCGCTTTCTTGAGGCGGTGCTGGACGACGAGCCGCTCCTAAGCGACGATCTGCTAGCCCTGGCCGAGTGGATGGCCCAGTACTACTTGGCTCCGCTGGGCGAGGTGCTGCGCGGCATGTTGCCGCTGATGGCCGAGGTTCAGCGGACTGTCTACTACCGCATCACCGACCTCGGGCGCGACGTGCTGGCCGGCTCTTTGGATGGGGATTCTGCCAAGTCCCAAGTCTCAAGAGCGAGACCTGGGCCACCCGAACCCAGTCTCTTGCACAGCGGCGGCGTCAAGCGGCGCGGCAAGCTCTCTGCCGAAGAGCAGGATCTGGAGCATCGCGTCCTAACCCGCTTGGCAGCGGGAGAACCGGTGAAGGTTTCCACGCTGCGCACATCGACAGCGGCCACGCTTCCGGTTCTGGCCAGCCTCGTCCGCAAAAAATGGATTGCCCGAGAAACTGCGGCCGCCGAAAGAGACGCCCGGCGCGTCGAGCGCTTTGCCGTTCTGATTTCCGAGGCGCGGCTGCCCGCGCTCACCCAGAAGCAGCAGGCGATCCTGGCCGAACTCGCAGCCAACGGTAACGAGTTGCCCCTGGCCGAATTGCGGCGCAAGGATCTTCCTTCTTCTACCCTGCAAACCCTCGTCCGCCGCGGCTTGGTCCGCATCGACGAGCGTCCCGCAGCCTTCCGCCTCGGCGGCCTTGCGCCGGTCGCCGAGCCGTTCCGGCTCAACGAGCCGCAGACTGAAGCTCTGGCCAGCCTGGCCACCGCCCTGGGTGGATTCCATCCCTTCCTGCTTCACGGAGTGACGGGCTCCGGCAAGACGGCCGTCTACCTGGCCGCCATGCAGCGCGCCCTGGATCGCGGCCTCTCGTCCATCCTGCTGGTTCCCGAGATCGGCCTGACGCCGCAGACGGCCGGACTGCTCGACGCCGCCTTTGGGCAGCGGGTCGCCCTGCTCCACTCCGCGCTCACGCCGGAAGAGCGCAGCGAGCAGTGGCGGCGCATCCGGCGCGGCGACGCGCCGATTGTCGTCGGCACCCGCTCGGCCATCTTTGCGCCTGCGCCCAACCTGGGATTGATTCTGGTGGACGAAGAGCACGACCAGAGCTACAAGCAGGAAGAGACGCCCCGCTATAACGCCCGCGATGTCGCCGTGATGCGCGCCAAACTCTGTGGCGCAGTGGTGGTGCTGGGATCGGCCACGCCTTCGCTTGAGAGCTGGCAAAACTCGGCCAAGGGCAAATACGCCCGCATCGAAATCCGCGACCGCGTGATGGACCGGCCCCTGCCTCTGGTCGAGCTGATCGACATGCGCCGCGAGTTTCAGGAGACCGGCAAGGACCAGCTTTTTTCGCGCGCGCTGGTGAACCAGACCCGCGAGGCCCTCGATCGAGGCGAGCAGGCGCTCATCCTGCTCAACCGCCGCGGCTACTCCTTCGCCGTCATCTGCCGCGCCTGCGGCGAAAAGCTCGAATGCCAGAACTGCGCCATTTCCCTCACCCACCACAAGCCTCCGGGCGACGATGCAGGGATCGCGCGCCAGGGCCAGCGCCTTGAGTGTCACTACTGCGGCTTTAGCCGCACTGTTCCCGCCCGCTGCCCCAAGTGCGAGAGCGAACATCTTTACTATCTGGGCGCGGGTTCGGAACAAGGCGAAGAACGGCTGGCAGAGATATTTCCGGGCGCGCGCATCGGCCGCATGGACCGCGATACGGTCCGAGGCCGCTACGATCTTGAACGGCTCCTGGCCCGCCTCCACTCCGGCGAGATCAACCTGCTGGTGGGTACACAGATGATCGCAAAAGGCCACGATATCCACGGCATTACGCTGGTGGGGGTGGTGGGTTGCGACCACGCGCTCTCCATGCCGGATTTTCGCGCCGCCGAACGGGTCTTCCAACTGATGACCCAGGTCTCTGGCCGAGCGGGGCGAGGCGAGTTGCCGGGGCGCGTGGTGGTGCAGACCTATTACCCTGATCACTACGCCATCGTTGCCGCCAGCACCCACGATTACGCGAGCTTTGTGGAGCGCGAGCTGAAATACCGCCGCTGGATGCACTACCCGCCCTTCGGCGTGCTGGCCAATGTGCTGGTGCAGTCGGCCAAGCTCGAGGAGGCTGCCGGATGGTCGTCTGTCTTGGGCAAGTATCTGGTCAAAAACCAGAACGGTGGAGCTGTGCGCGTGCTAGGCCCCTGCACGGCGCCCATCGCCCGCATCAAGGGAACCTATCGCTTCCATCTGATTTTGAAAGCAGCGTCGCGCAAGGCGCTCAACGCCGCCCTGCGCGGAATGCTGGCCCACGCCGAGGCCGCCGCAGTCCCCCGCCGCAACCTCATCGTCGATGTGGATGCGCTACGCCTGATGTGAAGGGAGCGGTCCCGAGCCCACGCCCGGCATCAATTGCTCTCAAAGAGCTCGTCGTGCGTTCCCGTCCGCTCCAGGTCTCGTCTTTAAAACCTTAAGAAAAGGAACAGTGTATGCAGTCTCAACTCAAGGCTTGAGACTTTTTTTAGCCTTTCCCGGCGGCAGATAGTTCTCGCCGGTGACGACCTTGCGGCCGGTCTTGCTTTCCAGTTCCACTCGAGCACGATGGGCAATCCCGCCTCCGGTCTTCGCGGCTTCCTTGTTGGCGGGCAAACCCACTGCTGCCTCAGTCTCCGCGATCTGGCGCGTGGAAAGCTCGGCCAGAGCGGTGAAGATGAGTTCGGCCTCGCTCATGTGATCGCGAAGATTCTGGCTTTCCAACCCTTTCAGGTTCTTATGCTCCTTCACCGAGACGCCGGACCATTCCTCATGAATGAGATTGGTGAGGATGGCGAACTCCTGCCCCTGCTTGACCTCGTGGGCAGCCCAATAGTCGGTCAGTTTGTTGCGCGTTTCTTGCCCGGTCATGCGCTGGGTGATCCATTTCTCGCTGCGGCCCAGCTTGCGCCAATTCTCCCTGGTCCGCTCCAGCGCCATAGCCGGATCGGCGATCTCCTGCAAGCGTTCATAGCCCACTTTCGCAAGCCAACGCTTGAACGGCTCCGCCTTGGGGGAGGGGATGGACTGGATCAGCCGGAGAACTCCAGGGACGTTCCAGCACTGGAGCCTTTGCATTCCCCCCTCCGTTTCAAAGGGAAGCGCAAGGGGGGGGACAAATTGTCCCCCCCCTTTGAAGGCCTCGGCCAGAGAGGGATCGCGGCGGCGCAGCTTCTTCAGGTAATCGGAAGGTGCGGGCGAGTCCGTCAAGGCGCTGGCGATGTCGGTGACAACAAACCACCACTCCTCATCGTGAAAGACCCGGCGCACCGGCCGTTCTTCAAAAAGGGCCATCTCGCTCATTGAGATACCCTCCCTCCCAGGCGGTGAAATTGGCTTGAATAGCTTGGAGAGCGCACTAGATTCCCAGCTTATCGAAGAGATCGGCAGCATCCTTGGCCGGATGCACTTCTACACCCTGGGCGGTTTTGCGCATCGTCTCTCGGGTGAGCTTGTTGGGTTGCAAGTCGAACGGCAGAGCGTTCTCCTTTGCCACCCGGGTCAGAACGATGCGCATCACGTCGGAGACCGTAAGGCCCATCTCTTCGAGCACAGCGGTAGCCTTCTCTTTCACGTCAACGCTGATTCGGGAGCGGACAACGACATTCGTGGCCATGCCAAAATTGTAGCCCAATTGAGCCACAATCTGCCATGAAATCATCGCCACGCATGTCTCTATTTGCCGGGCGCGGCCGTCTCCAGCGTATGCAGTTCCTTGCCCGGCTTGAAGCGCACCGCTTTGCCAGGGGTGATGCTCACTTCGGTGCCGGTTCGGGGATTGCGGCCAATGCCGGTTTTGCGCGCGCGGACGCTAAAAACGCCAAATCCGCGCAGTTCGATGCGCTCGCCTGCGGTGAGAGCCTGTTTCAGGCCCTCGAAAACCGTATCCACCGCAGCTTCTGCCTTGGTGCGGGGCAGGCCCGTGCGCTCGATTACGTGATGGACGATGTCCTGCTTAATCAAAGGGGTAACCTCGTGGGCACGACTGGATTGAATGTACTACGACCTGCCAAGATGATGCTACAGATTTTCATGCGATTGTGGAACAGCGAAAATCGCCCCGCGCACCTTTCTTGTCAAAAAATAGGGATTCAGCGACTCGGGCAGCCCTCCAGACCGCACACTGCCCGAAAAAAAGAATGCACATTGCCAAGTGCCGGTGTCTTTCGTACTATGATTAATTATCGTTTCAGGTTCATATCCGCCGTTTTTTGGTTCGGACAGAGAAATCTGTCCGGTTCGGGAGAAGGATGTCGATACAGAGTGACCGTTGGATCAGGGAACAGGCCACCGAACATCGGATGATCGAGCCTTTTAGCGAGAGGCAAGTGCATGACGGGGTTATCTCCTACGGGCTTT
>Ga0302320_10009962_pt1 | contig 20345 bp, 19 predicted proteins | sample Bog_T0_3_FD_202130 | JGI IMG/M metagenome (GOLD analysis project Ga0302320, IMG submission 202130) | Peat permafrost microbial communities from Stordalen Mire near Abisko, Sweden - Bog_T0_3 | ecosystem: Environmental > Terrestrial > Soil > Wetlands > Peat | place: Sweden: Abisko, Stordalen Mire...
CAACGACTCGAATCGCGCCTTGCAAATGCACCCTGCTGCAAGGTAAAAACAATCATGTCTTCGGCCAATCTCTATGGCCGGTTTTGAACTGATCACGTATGGCCGGTTTTAAGGTGATCACCGAGGCACTGCCCAACCCGGCATGGCCGAGGCCATTGAGATACAGCGCCAGGCTGGACACACCATCTACGCCGACCATCTCTCCGTCATGCTCGACGGAGATGGCCTCGACCCCGCGCGTTCCTGATACGCGCACACAGAAAGGATTTTATGCAAATCACAGTATGGAGTGTCGCAGCGGACGACGACAACGGCACCTACGCCAGCGTCCATGAAACGGAGAGCGCCGCGTACCGCCGTTTGATTCAACTGACCGGCGATACCGACAACAAGGACGACGTGGCGAAGGCCGAGGCATTCATGGAGGCCGAGGACTTCGATGGGCTGGACGAATGGATTCACGAGGAAGTAATCGAGCCGCTGAATACCTACAGTGTGGACCAGCACAAGCTTGATGTGCCGACCATCCCTTCGTCAGCAGACGACGGCAAGCACATCACGCGCCGCGAACTCGCCAGCGTTCTCCACGGCTTGCGCCTCATGCAAGAGCAATGGGAGCCGAAGATGCACGGCTGCACTTCCATCGGCCTCCACGATCCACTGGAATTGAGCGAACCAAACTGCTGCGACCACTTCTGCGACGAGGAGGATTCTCCGCTCAGCCCCACCGAGATCGACGACCTTTGCGAAAGGCTCAACATGGGTCTCTGCAACTGACCGGTTCCCGAGACAGGGCGAGATAGCGAAGGGTTCCCATCCATCTGCATGACCCAGCTACTCGCCCGAATCCGGTGCGGACGATTCCTTTGCGCATCGCAATGCGTGCTGCATGATCCGCTCCGTGGCATCCTCCCCAATCAGCGCGTTGACGAATAGACAGAATTGAATGGCTCTCAAGGAGAGAGGTTCCAGCACTTTCTTGAGATCGTCCTCCGATAGAGTGCGGACATCGGCAATCGCATTCTCCGTATCGAGGTCGCAAAATGCCCACTTCAAAGCGGAAATAACCCGCCAGACATATCTCTCTTCCAGAGGCAGCGCGGCCAATGCAGCCAAATATGGTTCGGTATCCTGCCCGGACATCTGCGCCTTCAAGAGGGCGAGATAAGGCTTCATCTTCTCAGAACGGACCAGCTCTTGGGCACCATCTTCGGAATGAATCTCGCTAATGGGGAGACTGCCGATCTTTCCATCCGTCATACTTCCTCCAAATGGGACACATTTTCAACGTGGCCAGGCGATAGTTGAGGCCGCTCACGCATACTCCAAGGCTACCCTTCGCGACAGATCGAGTTCGCAGGTCGCCTCAATTTGCAGTGCTCAGGCCAAAGGCTCCAGCAGTGCGGGCTCGTTGTTTCGCACATTGCCTACCCGGTCGCTCACTGGCCACGCGCACATCTGTTCGGCGGAATAAGGACGGAGCAGATCCACCGCCGGTCTCGCAGGGGCTCCGGCATCCAGCCAGCGGGCATAATCCTTTGGTTCGAGGATGACCGGCATCCTGTCGTGAATTGGCCGCATCAATTCATTTTCGGAAGTGGTCAGAATTGTGAAGGTCTCCAGTGGCGTACCGTCTTTGGGCCGCCAGCTCTCCCACAGTCCAGCGAAGGCGAGTGGCTCCCCGCTCTTGAGCGCGATTGCAAAGGGCCGCTTTGACTTGGCATCCAGACGCATCCACTCATAAAAACTGTCGGCAGGTATCAGACAGTGCCGCTTCTTGAATGCCTCCCTGAAGGCGGGCTTGGACGCCACCTCTTCAGAACGCGCATTGATTGTGCTGTACCCGGTCTTGGCATCCTTCGCCCAGGCCGGCACCAATCCCCACCGCATCAACGCGAATTCCCGGTGCCGGTATCACGACTCAACCGCACTACGGGTTGAACGCTCTGCGGAGCAACGTTGAAGCTGGGTGCAAACCACGGCATATCCTCAAGCTCGACGCCAAACCAGTCGGCGAGAACTTCTTGAGTGGATTTCCTGGCGAAGCGACCACACATAATGCAAATAGCATAGCGCATGGAGTCATCCGTACACTGACGCGTGTAAGGAGAGTGATCCAGCGGATTGCGCGTAACTGATGCTCAGTGGACGTCAGAGGCGGCCTGCAAAAGCAAGCGAATACAGAGGAATTCGCCGTTGAATGCTAGAAGTCAAACTCTTCCGAATCATCCACCACGCTGGGCGGCGGAACAATGTCGCTGAACTTGCGTGTGTCGCTTCGCGGCCGAGCATCCCCGAGGAATTTCACATTGATCTTCATTGGCATCTGGCTCGCGGTGCCGCTGAAAATGCAGGTTCCTGTCGGCAATGTCGGAATGGACTCCTCCGTAACCTTATCAATATACGAAACGGCGCTCGCAACAGCCTTTAGATCACGCTCGTTCAGGAGCCTGTGTATGAAGTAGTTATGAGCCTGCGACGTAATCGTGGATGAAATGTCGTTTGGTCTCTGACTAGAAATTGTTACAAATACTCCGAATTTCCTACCCTCTTTGATTATCTCCTCGAAGGTCTCCAATCGATAATCCTTCCAGCTCTCCGCTTCACGGAAGGACTGCGTGGAAAGAATATTGTGCGCTTCGTCGATCACGATATTTAAGGACCCGCCTTGTCCCGCTTCCTTTTGCTCGGAGTAAACCTTCTTGGCCAGCAGCAAAGGCAAAGTCTTCCTCATTTCTAGATTGACATCGGCCAGACTAACGACTACAAAGTTTCCTTGCCAAAAGCTAGCATTACTCCCCAAGTCGAAAAGCTTGTCAATGTCACCTTTCTTCGCCTTCAATCTGTTTATCACGGGCGCGATATGCTCGTTCTGCGCCCGGTTCGCGAGAATGTCGAAAATCAATTGCAGATACAAAAAAACAATGAGATTAGAGAGAAGGCTGTCACCAAGTTTAAAAGCGTCGATGTGTTTATAGAGAAACGTATCCTGAATGAGATTAGGCTTCTGCTGGAGGAAGGAACTGGAAGCAAACGGCCTAATAAAGAATTCATTGCCATTGTTGTACCAAGATATATCAGAATCAATATCCACCGGATTACCATTCGCATCTTCTGAAGGCAATATCTCCCTGAAGTAGTCAAGGAGAAGGTACGCGCGAACCTTATCGCTCATTTGCAAAACGTCTTTTACGCGGTTACGCAGGATGTTCTGAATGTATCCCTCAGGGTTTCCATCCTGTGCGTTCATCACTTTCTCGTAGAACCGCACGGCCCTGCTCAAAAAGGGCCTTTGAGTCTTTTCGGTCGCATCCGCCAAAATCGAAATGACTTCGATGTTCAGGAGGGCGTCTTCTTTCATAGGTAGCTTGTCGGCCCCGTCTCCACGAGTTGAGAGGCTATAGACCTTCTTGCTGGGCGATATGCATTGCGGATCTGTGTACTCTCCGTTGAAGTCCAACAGCAGAATGCGCACATTCTCTGAGAAAGCGGCGGCGTTTCGCTCCGTCAGGACGCGCACGAACTCTTGGTAGAGGTAGGCAAGCGTATTGGATTTGCCACTACCTGTATTGCCAAAAATGGCGATGTGGGTGTTGAACAATCCATCAATCGGAAGCTCGATATCGAAGTCGTGACCTTCGATGCTCGCTATTACGATAGAGGGCGAGCCCTCGTCTTGAATGAGATTGTGGACTCGGCTGATCTTATCTCGGGTAACAATGTACGCTTCGTTTCCGATTAGCGGCAGTTCCTTCGTTCCACCAGTAAACTTGCCGTATTCGTCTATATAGCCAGCAAGCGCCACAGTTAGAACCCGCCTATTCCTGTTCACGGGTTTGACTTCCTCGCTAGTTGGCGCAGGATAGTCCTCTTCGATCTTTTCGCCTTCTACCCGGCCAATGAGGCTCAGGAAGCCCTTGCGTATTTCGATATAACTGTTGACAGATATGTTTCTTAGGATGTCACCATCAAAGAACATGTCCGAGAGATTCTTGTTCCTGTCGACGAGAACATAAACTCTCCGCCCGTCGACGCCCGCGACCTCGCCTACTCTCAGAACAGCATCGTGGGTGAGCTTGGTGATGTTCATTTCTTTTTCCCGTCGATGCACGGTAGAGCGCTTCGTAGCACTTCATTGAACCTAGAGAAGTCTATGTTTGCGGCCGCGCCGAGTGCGATGATCTCAACGTTGTTATAACCGTCAAATCGCTTAAGAAAGGTCGCTCGGTCGGCATCGCTGAATGCGAAGACAACTAGCTTCAACGTCGGATTCTTCAGTGCACGCTTTGTGATATCGAGGATGTGCAAGTCGGCAAATGAGAATCCAAAAGAAACCAGCAACGTTCCTTCGCGGTCCAACTCGTTCGCATAAATCCGAAGAAGCTCATAGTAAGTGCTATCCATTAGCGTAGTATGGAACTTCTTGGTTTGAGGCAGAACGACCGAATACGCATCCACGAAATCCTTGACCTGTGCAGTCGTCTTTGGGGCCGTCAAAAGAGCAGTTTCCTGGACTGAGAAGAGGGTGCTGTCTCCATCCTTTTTCCAGGAGAGTGACCCGTGCAGTTTCATGAGATTAATGCAGGGGATCTCGACCTTATAGTTATAGAGGTTCACTGTGCTCGATGTTGTCGTGAAGAACGTTCGCGGAGAGTACTCCGAACGGCCCACAAGACTGGGCACGCGGCTAAAACCGTCGTTCAGTCGCATGGCTGAGAATGGAAGCGATGCCTGTTCAATAAAAAGGTCATAGTTAGTGGTAAAGATCGTCGCCTGCTTAGGCAGCAGCGAAGTTCGCCGTTCGGTCAGAATAGATTCGATGACGGCGAGATATTCGGTGTAGTTCGCGACGGTCGTGGCGTTATTAGCGTCGGCAACGTCCGCGATCAGGTTGTTTGTCGGAGCTTGGATGGTCGCGAGAAAATCGTATAGCTTCAAGTAGGCTGCATCTGCTTTGCCCGCCTCAAAGAGGGTCGCGATCTCGTCTTCCACAGCGCCTGCTGAGGGGATTGCGGGCCACGATGCGCCTGAGCCAATCAAAAAGTTGAGGTTGGCGGATGCGAACGAGCGAGCGAGGTTCTTGCGAATGTCCTCATCTGCAGTGTCGAGATTGAATACATGTGCCATTGCGTTGTTGTCCCCAATCGTTGTTCGTTGGCTGTGCGGCCGACGAACAATGCCCCCTAGGTCTGTGCCCCGCCCCGCTGCGAATCAGCCTATCACCGCTTTTGTGCAAGGCCGGAATATGCGTGCGCGATGAAGAAAGCGAGCTTCGTCTCATTGGACTCATCGATGCCGTTTTAACTAAGACGGCGTGGTGAGACTGCCACTTCGGGTTTAGGAATGGAGCGTGTCGGCAAGTGTCTCGTCATCGGGTTGCGCATTTGGGCGCGAAAAGCATAATGACGAAGTTCGCCTGATTAGCTCACCGGATGCTAATGAAGATAGAATACCCGACCCAGTATAAGCCATTGATAAATATAGGAATTCCTTAAGCCGTTTGAAATCCAATTGACTGCGGGCCGGGTCTTGCAGGAAGATAGGGCGAAGATATGGCGAATACGCCTTTGGTTCTGCTATGCCGTCTGCCGCTGCTCTTCGCATCGAAATCGAGCGCGCCCTCGAACGCCGCTTTCCGGCGGCGCTGACACCTGTTCCGCGGACGATAAGCGAAACTGCGACAACCGGAGTTCCCGAAGTTGACGGACTGCTGGACGGCGGGTTGCCGGTGGGGGCCATCAGCGAAGTGACCGGGCCGCAATCGTCAGGCCGGACGGGACTGGCGCTCTCGTTTCTTGCTCAGCAGACGCAAGATGAACGCGTCTGCGCCTGGGTGGATGCAGGGGATGCATTCGATCCAGAGTCGGCGGCGGCCAGTGGGGTGAGTTTGCGGCAGTTGCTTTGGGTGCGATGCCGTGATGTCTCGACAGTAAACGCGAAGAACGGATCAAGAATCTCTCCAGGCTGGAAGGCTAAGGCCGGAGCACCCGTTTGGACCCGACTAGATCAGGCGTTGCGGGCTACCGACCTCTTGCTTCAGGCAGGCGGGTTTGCCGCGATTGTGCTGGATCTGGGTGACATGGCGTCAGAACACGGGTGTCGGATTCCTCTGGCGACCTGGTTCCGGTTTCGTCAGGCGGCGGATCGCACACGTTGTTGCCTGGTTGTGTTGGGCCAAGCAGCCTATGCGCAATCGAGCGCGGCGGTCGTTTTGGAATGTGCGCCGTGCAAACTGCACACTGCGGGCGGCACCGTACTTAACGGCTTTTCGTTTGAGGTGCGTCGTGGACGGCAGCGTTTCACTCCGGCTATGCAAAGCGCAAGAAAGCCGCCTGCATCAACATGGTCCGCAACAAGCGCATGGGAAGCGGAGGAACGCGCATGAGCGATGAACTGTATGCCTGCATTTGTGCGGCGGAGTTTCCCGCCCAGGCATTGTTGCGCTTGCGGACCGAATTGCAATCGGAGCCTGTGGCCGTGATCGAAGGCCGTGCGCCTTTGGAGATCGTCTGCTCATTGAATCGTGCGGCGCATCTGAAAGGCGCAGTCTTGGGAATGACGCGGCTGGAGGCCGAAGGCATCTCCGATTTGCGGTTGCTGGCGCGCTCCGTAGAGGTTGAGGCCGCAGTGCGTGCCGTGTTACTGGAATATATATCGCAATTCTCACCGCGTATTGAAGATGCAAGTGCGGCAACGGCCAGTACATTTGTTCTCGACATCGCAGGTACCGGACTGCTATTCGGCCCACCGGAAACACTGGCCAAAACGTTGCGCGCCGCTCTAACCACAGCGGGTTTTCGTGCCTCGATTTCTGTGAGTGCGAACTTTCATACGGCCCGATTAAAGGCTGCAACATCACGCGGAATTACTGTGATTCCAGAAGGGCAGGAAGCAACTGTGCTTGCAAAGCTCCCACTTGCCGTGTTGAATCTCGAAGAGAACCACGCGGAAACCTTTGCCATCTGGGGGATTCGCACTCTGGGAGAACTGGCCGCATTGCCTGAGGTGGATCTGATTGCACGGCTTGGTCAGCAAGCGAAGCTCCGGCGCAATGTTGCGCGAGGAGTAGCGGCCCACCCATTTCAACCCATCGAGGCCGAGTTCACGCTGAAGGAGTTTTTTGACTTCGAGACGCCTGTCGAAGAGATGGACTCGCTGCTCTTCATCGGCGCGCGGATGATTGATTGCCTGGTTGCGCGGGCATCGGCGCGGGCATTGTCGCTGGCTACTCTGACCGTTGATCTGGCTCTTGCAGGAGAGCGGCAACACAAGCGAGTGATCCGACCTGCATTGCCTTCGATTGACCGCAAGTTCCTGCTCAAGCTGTTGCAACTGGCAGGTTCTGCGGCACCATATACCATCCATCGATAGGTGGAGATTTCGCTCCGCCATGCGATGCAAGACGCGCTATTCTCTTCGGCGTATTCTTGCCTATTCCGGCAACTCCTCGGGTAATGGAAAGCGAGTGGATCGTCTATGGGCGAGATAACTGCGGATTGCCTCCACAACGAATCTGCGCGCCTTCTGGATGGACAACCCGCATCTCGATGTTCCCCGTATACATGCCTTTCCTACTGGCAAAAGGCGGGCAATGGACGTGCGATTTGTCAGGCGAGCCGCCCGTATACCAAAGCCGTCAATGCCACAAAACGCAACTATGCAACTATGCAAAGACCCGAGCAATTGTGGAACCTGCTGTGATTGCTCCGAAAGTACGTGAGGCGCTCAGCGGCCATTGGCGGAAGGCGTGAGACTACGAGCGAAACGGGTTTGGTAACCACGCTCGTCTGCACGCCAGGCCGACAATCGAGTCGCGAGAGTCGGCAATGGAGCAATTGTGACTAAGGGAGCGATTCGCGTCCTGGTAGTGGAGGATCACCATGTGGTGCGCCAGGGGCTGGTTGCGCTACTGAATGTGGTGGACGGCCTGGAGGTGGTGGGCGAGGCCGCTGACGGTGTCGAGGCCATCGCGCAGTTTAGCAAATACCAGCCGGATATTGTATTGATCGACCTGCGGCTGCCGCGGCTCACCGGCGTCGAGGTCATCAAGCGTGTCCGCATGCAGACGCCGCAGGCGCGCTTCATCGTGCTCACCACCTACGACGGCGATGAGGACATCTATCGCGCCCTACAGGCCGGCGCGCGCGCCTATCTGCTCAAGGGCATGACCTCCGAAGAGCTGATAGCAACGATCCGCGCGGTTCATGCAGGCAGATCGCACATTCCGCCGGCGATTGCAGGAAAGCTGGCCGAGCGCATGGGCACCGAGGAGCTGACGCCGCGCGAGTTCGACGTGCTGGAGCAAATCGTGAACGGCATGAGCAACAAGGAGATCGCCACCGAGCTTGAAATCTCGGAGACCACGGTGAAGACACACATCAACAGCTTGCTGGGCAAACTCGGTGTGACGGACCGGACGCAGGCGGCTACGGCGGCAATTCAGCGAGGCATTGTTCCACTGGAATCCCTCAAAAACCATGGATGAAACGGACAGAAGTGCAGGACTCCATTTCTCGGCTCTCACTGCCCAAGAGAAGATCGTGATTCTGAGGCGGCAACCTGCTGAAGCGGCACCAGTAGGCTGAACCCCCTTGTTCTTGATGCCGTCCGTGCGGCGGAACGCCGCGGAACTGACTTGGTTGCGTTATGGCCGATGACAAACATGGAACTACGCACCTAGATGGCTCGTTGACGATCTACGGCTACTTCCGGCGAGCCTACCGGAGATCTGCCTGGGGCGAAGCACTTCCCGATGCAGGGCCCATCGTGTTCGGGCCGGACCTGAACTGCGCCTTATTCAGTCTGGAGTTCGATGGTGCGTGCATCGTGAATGCCGCCTACCGATGTACGACCTGCGTCACGCTAGTTGCGTTTTGCGAGCACCTGTCAGAGTTAGTGATCGGCCTACCCGTAGAGCATGTCCTCAGGCTGGAAGCGGAACATCTTTTGCATTTCCACCAGGAGGTTCCGTTCGAGCGCCGCGATCGGGCACTGCTGGCCATGAATGCACTGAAAATCGCGGTACAACATTTTGTTCAAAGGAGTCGCCCTTGAAAGTTGCGTACATATTTTCGACGCAGGGCCACACCGTGTCGTACAAGCTTGGCCAAATGATCCTACCCCAACTGGAGCAGGGTAGGCACGGGGCCGAGGTGGTTGCCATGTTCTTCTTCGAAGATAACTGCTATGTGCTTCAGATGGGGAATCCGCTGGGAGAGCGCTTGGCCCAAGTCGCGCGCCAACAGAACATCCTCTTGATGTGCTGTGATCATTGTTGCTACGAGCGCGGCATCGCGGACAAGCTGATTGCCGATGTGCCGATCGGGTGTTTCCCGGACCTTTACAAGGCTCTGGCCGGCAATATGCCGGATCAGGTCATAACTTTGTAACCGCTTGCGATTACGCCAGGTTTGTTCGATGCGCTGCGCATGGAAACGGCGGCGGGTTCTCGGTCCTCTCGATGCAGTCGAATTGCCTTGGTGCTGCTGCAAATGGTGACGCGCGATGCGCAGAGGCGGGCGGCCGAAATCGTAGAGTGCGGACACTCCAGAATGACCGAGACTGCTTCTGCATTGGTGCGAAGATCGCACGCAGCAGAGATGGCCGTGGCCAGTGGCCCGGTCAGAGCGTCAGCCAGAAGCGAACGGAGTAACTTCTGCGCGTCGCTACAATCCAACAGTTAACCAGAAAGGGGGTACGACGCAACTATTGCAATTGAGCAAAACGAAACAGACAAGGAATTCGAGCCAAGACAACAATTACAAAGCCTAAGTGCAGTTGGGATGAAGTGCTCGGAAATCTGTGGACTTGCTTTCACCCTCCCACCTGAAGCAGGCAAATGTATTTCATCTTCAGCGTCGGGTGTCTTCAGGTCACAAGCCTGAACGTCCATCCGTCGTAAACCGCAAACGCAGCAAAAAAAAAGAAAGAGGAGATATGGCAGACCAGGAAGTTGTAGCGAATCAGAAAACGATCCTCAGCCACCAGGCGTCCATTCTGGAAAATCAGAAAACGATCCTCAGCCACCAGACATCCATCCTTCACAACCAGGCAACTATTGAAAAGAACCAGAAGTCTCTCGATGAAATTCTCGTGAATCAGAAAGAGATTCTCGTGAATCAGAAGGCGATTCTGGCTTCTTTCAAGAAGTAGCTTTCTCCGCTCGGAACGGCCAGGCGAACCTCATGGTTTACCTGGTCGTTATCAAGTTCCCAGGCCCGATTGGCAGCATAGAGAATATGCCCAGCTGAACGGCCGGTGTCGATCTGACCGATCTGGGAGTAGACCCCATGCACAGATCGACGATTGAACAAACGCGGTAATGGCGGCTAGCTCAGTCGGCCAAGCAATCCCCATTCTTTGGGCATCGTTCTCCTTCCCAGCAAGACATATCCAGAGCAGAAAACCGGAAACTGTGCAACAGATACCCTATCCTCGGTCTCTACCTCGATGCACAGGATTTACAGCCTCCGCGCAGAATAGGATTCAACTCCAAGGCCGCTGCCGATACGGCAACCTCGCCATGGTCCAGATCATCCAGTGTCGGTAGGATGGAAACATAAGGTTGTTTGCAAAGAGCAGGCGCATCGGAATACTCGCCGACAGCTAGGCGCGCTCGCATCCACCTTTTGGTGGAGTCCTACATCGGCACAAAGGTGTATACGACAGACCTCCAGAGTCCGGCTAAGATAAACTTAGGCCTAAGTATGAATTCCGCACGCGCGGCGCTTCGATGCTGAATTCTCTGCGCGGAAGCGAACTGAATTAATTCAGATATCAGGGACTGCCGGCGACGGATGAGGAAAGTGAACGAATGCGTTTGAAACTGCATGTTCAGCCCCGGCCTTTGCTGTTCATTGGGGTGTTGTTGATTTGCTGGCAGATTGCCATCAATCGGCATCCGGGCCAGCTCTTACCAGGTCCACTGAGCGTCTTGCGCGCCATCGGCGACCTGATGCACAGCGGTCTCTTGCTGAAGTATATCGTTGCCTCGCTCTTCCGTGTGACTTGGGGCTTTGCACTGGGCGCCTCTCTGGGGATTCCTCTGGGGCTCGCAATTGGCTGGAATCGCCGCGCTGAAATGGCTCTCAATCCGCTGATTCAGATTTTTCGCCCGATTTCGCCGCTTGCATGGATTCCAGTCGCGATCCTCTGGTTCGGCGTGGGCGATATGGCTGCCGTCTTTCTCATCTTTGTCGGGTGCTTCTTTCCCTTGCTCTTGACCGCCATGAGCGCCGTCCATAACATCCCCGCGTTATACATCGATGCAGGGCGCAATTTCGGCCTGAGCCCATTCGCATTTGTATCCCGTGTGCTGTATCCGGCCGTCGCTCCGCAACTCGTCGTGGGCATGCGCATCACATTGGGCATCGCATGGCTGGTCGTCGTCGCAGCCGAGATGATTGCCGTCAACTCCGGATTGGGTTTTCTGATTGTCGACGCGCGCAATGCCGGCAATCGTTACGATCTCGTGGTGGCTGGCATGGTCATCATCGGGGCCATCGGACTGCTTCTCGATCTGGGAATGCGATCGCTTGAACGCGTGAAGTCGTTCCGCTGGAGTTATTCGGAGGATTAGTGTCACTGACGAATGCGGCCAATACGCCAGCGGTTGCAGCGATGAAACTGCGCGCGGAGCAGTTGTGTGTGGCATTCGAGCGCGATAGCAAAAGCGTCTCGGTACTGGAGGACATCACTTTCGACATCTCAGATGGAGAGTTCATCTGTATTGTCGGCCGTTCCGGATGCGGCAAATCGACATTGCTCAATGTGCTTGCGGGGTTTCTTGCCCCGACAAGTGGATCGGTGATCATCGACGGTGAACCCGTCCATGGACCAGACCCTCGCCGCATTCTCGTTTTTCAGGAGCATGGGGTTTTCCCATGGCTGACGGTGGAAGGAAACATAGGGTTCGGTCTATCCAAATTGCCGCGTGCGGAACGTGAGCACCGGGTCGCCCACTACGTTCAGATGATCGGCCTGCAGGGCTTCGAGCGCACTTATCCTTCGGACCTATCGGGAGGCATGAAGCAGCGGCTTCAGGTGGCGCGCGCCCTGGCAGTCAATCCGGACATCCTCTATCTGGACGAAGCCTTCGGGGCTTTGGATTCTATCACCCGGCTCGCCATGCGCAAGGAACTGCTTCGAATCTGGCAAACGGAAAGGAGAACCATCATATTTGTGACGCACGATATCGACGAGGCAGTGCAACTCGCCGATCGAGTTGTTGTGCTGAGCTCGAATCCGGCAAGAATTGAGGATATACTCACGATCGACATTCGGCGTCCCCGAAATATCAGCTCGCCCCATTACCTGGAGCTTCGCGACAAACTCCTGGAGCAGATCGGCCAGGCATACACCGTATGAATTCGCTGTCCAAGCCAAGGAATTGGGAGAAATATTTCTGGCCGGTTCTCGCGGCTGCGCTGTTGTTCGCGATTTGGCACTACTGCGTTGTCTGGACAGGCACCAATATCTTCCCCTCGCCTCTGGATGTTGAGAAGGGGATGGCTGAGTTGCTCCATAAGGGCGTTCTCTGGGACGACATCGGGGACTCCGTGCGCCGCGTCGCTGTGGGCTTCGGCGCTGCGGCAGTAACTGGAATTCCGCTTGGTTTGACGCTGGGATTGTATCCAGCGGCGAATCAAATGGTGAACCCCGTGCTGCAAATACTGCGGCCAATCAGCCCCATCGCATGGATTCCCATAGCGATCATCCTTTTCGGCGTGGGAGATCGTGCCGCGGTTTTCCTCATCTTTCTCGGCGCGTTCTTTCCGATCGTGCTTGCGTGCGTGAGCGGCGTTTCCAGTGTGCCCTCGATATTCCAGCGCACTGGACGCAACTTCGGTCTTTCGTCTACGCAGCTACTCGCGAGAGTGGTCTTCCCCGCTGCCTTGCCGCAGATCCTGATAGGGCTGCGGATTGCGCTCGGAATCGCATGGGTGGTCGTGGTCGCGGCGGAGATGATTGCCGTCGAATCCGGTCTTGGTTATCTGGTCATAGACTCCCGAAATTCGGGCAAGCGCTATGACCTGGTTATTGCGGCAATGTTGCTGATCGGTGTCATCGGGCTGATATTGGATCTGGGGTTCCGCAGCCTGGAAGGACTACCATCGGTTCGATGGGGGTTCCGCCATGAGTCTTAAGATGAAGAGCTTGTTGTTGGCCTTGGGATGGCTGGTACTCATTTCAGCGTTGCATTCCTATTTGAACGTGAATTGGGTTGCCGTTCTGAACAACTATCGTCCGATCGAGAAGCGCAGGATTACCGTTGCCTACATCCCCGTCACCTGCCAGCTCACCTGCCCGGTAACGGACTACATTTCAAAATACTCTCAATCGGGCGAGGAGTTTCTGCCTCTCATGTTCGAGGGTTTTCCCGAGATGAAGGAAGCGCTCATTTCCAACCGTGTGCAAGCCGCCTTCATCGTAGCTCCAATGGCGCTTGCGCTCAAGGCGCAGGGAGTTCCAATCAAAATTGTCTACCTGGGACACCGCTACGGGAGCGCCGTCGTGGTTCAAAAGGACGGCCCCATCAAAACATTCGCGGATATGCGTGGCCATACGATTGCGATACCGAGCCGCTTTTCCGACGAGCGACTGCTTATCTTCCGCGCCATGAAGGTGTGGGGCATCAAGCCCGGCGAAATCAAAATGGTAGAGATGGCGCCGCCGGATGTTTCCGGTGCGCTTCAGGCACATGCGATAGACGCTTTTGTGATGGCTGAGCCGTTTCCATCCCAAGCGGAGATGGGAGGTTACGGCAAGGTCCTTTTTGAGGCACGAGAGTACTGGCCGGACTACATGTCGTGCATCCTTGTGGTACGGCAGGATCTGATCGACAACCGTCCGGAAGTAGTCCAGGTCTTAGTCGATGGCATCGCGCGATCCGGTCTCTGGCTCAATACCAGCAAGCCTCATCGTGAAGATGCCGCCGATTTCGTGGGCCGCCTCTACTTCAATCAGAAGCCTGCGCTGCTTCGATGGGCGCTCACCAATCCGATGGATCGCATTATGTACGAACCCCTCGCTCCACGCAAAGCCGACTTCGATATGGTGCGCGATCTAATGATCGAAACGGGGGTTCTGGACAAGAAACTCGAGTTCGGCGAGTACACCGATACACGCTTCTCCGACAAGGCGAGCACCCAGACGCCGTGGAGATATGAGGCAGGCACAGCGACAGCGAGATAGTTACTCATTTACACCGACGGGATATCCTCAGGAGGCATATGTTTCGCAGACGTTTTCTTCAAATAATTGCCCTTGCCAGTACCGGCCTTGCTCCTTTGTCAGCCATCGAAGCTAGAGCAAGCAAGACCGCGATCTATCGTGTCAAAGGATTCAGCTGCATCACTTGCGCCACCGGCCTTGATACCATGCTCCTTCAACAAAGGGGTATAAGGTCGAGCAAATCGATCTACCCGGACGGCAAAGTGACGGTAGTGTTCGATCCCGACCAGATCGCCGAGGAAGCCATCGTAACATTCATCGCTGGTCTGGGCTTTACTGTAGAGGGGTAACGCTGGGCCTGTGTTGGAAGAGAGTCGGTTTCGCACTCGGACCGGATTCGTGCATAACGAATCCCAGGGTTTTGTGAGCCCTCCGGCTCGCGCACGGGTTCACACAGGCAAAGAAAAGGCAGACCCGATCAGAGCGAGCAGAGAACTCGCTGCAAACCGCGCTCAGTCACGACGCAATCGTTACGGAGTTGGTCTCGGTGCCAACCATAGAACGTTTAGTAAAGTCGAGATGTGGCGCGGTGGTGTAGGTCTGGTCTATCTGTTTCCGGCCCTTTCGTCTGCCGGTGCCTCATTAACCCGACCGTGCTCCGTTTCCACATCCCGCTTATCGAACCGGACAGGCGCTATTCACGCATCCGGCTCTCGGAGGAAACATCACGCTTTCGCCCACGGAAAGTTGGCGGTCCGCTGAGTGAGTTTGATCAAGCCATATTCAGCATGAAGGATGTCATCAGAGTATCTTCTGATTCTTCCTGCCCTCACCTTATGTTTCGCGCTCAACCACCGGCGAAGCCTACGGGTCGTGTGTTGATCGATGGCTCGATAGGCTTTGCTGACAGGACCAAGACAGAAATAGTTCGACCAGCCAAGCAACTTCCGGTTGATCGTCTTTACCACTGTTTGTGCATCCTGCTGGGCACATTGAAGCCGCGTAGCTTCGCTGATTTCTCGACAGATGCGCTGCACTCGTTTCTTCGACGGCGTGGTTCCCAGATAGGCTTTGCCCGTCTTCGTCGAGTAGCATCGGCCGATACGATACCCCAGAAAATCGAAGCTCTCTTCCGGCAAGCGGCAGACCCGCGTCTTGGTCTCGTTGATCGTCAGCTTCAGTTTCGTCATGATCTGCCGTGCCACTATCAGAGCCTGTTCCGCTCCGTGGCCACAGCAGATAACGAAATCGTCCGCATAGGATACGATCTGAGCCTGAAGACGTTCTTCGTATCCGAGGTGTTTCCACCCCAGCACGAAGCGGCGCATGTAGAGATTGCTGAACAACGGTGAGATCGGAGAGCCTTGCGGCGTTCCTTTCCCCTCGTCCCGATTGCGTGTACTGCGATGTCGATGTCCACGGTCGTCGATCTCTTCAACAGGCGCTTCCAGCCACATCTTTAACAGATGCAGCATGGCTCCATCGACGATGCGACGGCGAAGCGACTGGAGAAGTTCTGCGTGTGGAACCTCGTCGAAGTACGATGACAAATCGGCGTCAACGATCTCGCGATGCCCCGTGTTGACCAGTCGATGGACGCGTCTTACCGCATCCATCGCACTGCGGTCCTTGCGATAGCCATACTGCTCCGGCGGCAGATCGGCCTCGAATATTGGTTCGAGGACCAGCATCGCCGCCGTTTCCGCTACCCTGTCACGGATAGCGGGTATGCCTAATGGCCGCTTGCTCTTGCCGTCTGCCTTGGGAATGTACACCCGCCGCACCGGCAAGGGTCGATAGGTTCGACTTTTCAGTTCTTGCGCCAGTTCGTCCAGCCAGCGCTCCTCTCCATACGCCTGGATATCCTCAAACCTCTGACCATCCACTCCAGCTGCGCCGCCGTTGGCTTTGCAGCAGAGGTAGGCATGGGCCAGAATGTCCTTGCGATACACCTTGTCGTACAGGACGTAGAAGCGAAAACCGGGCGATTCCTTCGCTTTCGCGTGTAACGCCATCTGCAATTTCTGAATACTTGCCGGAGTTGTCAGGCTCATCGCCAATCTCCCTTCCGCATTGCTTGTTGCATTGATTTCCAACTGAGGTCCCTTCCCTCCACCGGCATTACCCGGCTTCCTCGGTAACTACGGACCTCTCCGCCACCCCATACGGCCCGGCCTGTCTCTCGCGAGTTGCCAGTTGATCGCAGTTGCCATCACCGTTGGGGTTTCCCGTGTTGCGTCTGATCCCCTGTGCGTACATGCCATCGCCATTACCCCGGCAGGTCCGACGGAATCCAATCGCTCGTACTCTTCCATCGGCATCAGCCTTCCCCGAAATTCAGGCGGGTCGGCACCTGCATTACCTGTTACGAGGCCTGCTCAGCGTTCACTCACGTTACGGCCTGTACGCTCGCCAAGTCGCCAAAGCGACCCTCTACACCGAAGGCTCCGACGGCTTCGTTACCTCCGCCGCCGCTTCGATTGCTACCGGGTGGAGCGAACCAGTTCCCGGGCGGGTCTATATCCCGCTGTGGACCAGCGCCTTTTCACGGCGCACTAAATAAAGCCGGCTAAAGAAACGGGATCTTGACGCTGATCGGGGATTGCCCACTACTTTCTGAAGGGCAGAGGCCAGATCCTCGGGGTGAAAGCCAAACGGTCCGGGCTTGCTCTTATAAAGGACACGACCATGGGGCGCGATCGGATAGAGGCGGTCGGGCCAGCCGGTATAGGCAATCGATCCAACATGAACCCAAGTAGATAATATATCAGGTATATATTATACTTGCGAGTATTCTCACTTGGGCGAGGTGGAAATGCCACAATTTCGGCCAATTCAGCAGTCTCTGTTCCCGGAACTGTCCGGCTCGTTCCAGGAACCCGAATCCTTCACTACACTGAACCAGGAGGCAAGACATGACTCCCAACGAAGCATCCAGCACCATTCCCGGCAACCCCGACTCCATTTTGGAGTTGATGAAGCTCCCGGCCTTCCAGAACCTGCTCGCCAAGGTGGAGACGAACTTCTACCGGAACCGCCCGAAGGAGGCAGCAGAACTGGAATTGGAGGGGACGATTCGCTTTACGCTCCAGGAGCGAGCAGCACAGGCGTGGGAGATTCTGAAGGAAGCCCGCTCGTCGGGCCTGCCGTTGGACCAGGCCCAGGAGTTGATCTCCGAACTGGTCTACCCGCCGCTGGAGTCGGACGACAACTGATACTCGAAGGCGACGCCAAAACCACCCAGTTGGACTTTGGCATCGCCTCCGACGACTCCACCGAACCTGCAACGCCCAAACCGATTCTTCCGCCCGATCCGCTTCGCAACAGTCGCAATTTCCGCCTCAACGACGATGCGGCCTCGCATATCGCCGAGGGCGGCTCAAAGGCGCGCATACAGCACAACCTCGACATCCTTGAACTGCTCAAGTCCATCCAGGCCGATCAGCGCACCGCGACCACCGATGAACAAAATCGCATTGCTCAGTACATCGACTTCGGCGGACTGCGCGAACTGTGGGACCAAGGCTATCGCTACTATGAGGAGCGCAACCGCCTCGCCGAGATCCTTACCGAGGACGAAATCGACGCGGTCAAGGAGACATCCCTCAACACTCACTACACCGCCATTGAGGTCGTGGACCAGATGTGGGTGGCGGCAGACCGTCTCGGCTTCGCCGGCGGGCGCATCCTTGAACCGGGCATGGGAGTGGGCAACTTCTTTGCCCGCATTCCCGACCAGCTTCTCCATGAGTCCGAACTATTCGGGGTCGAAAAGAACCCCCTCAGCGGGGCACTCGCCTCCATGCTGTATCCAGATGCAAAGATTCTCGTCCAGCCCTTTGAAGAGACCCGCCTGCCGAACAACTCGTTCGACATGGTGATCGGCAATCCTCCATTCGCCGACATCAAGATTGCCGACCCAGAATACTCCGACCCCAAGCTATCCCTTCACAACTACTTCCTCGTCAAGTCCCTCGACAAGCTCAAGCCGGGTGGAATCGCCGTTTGCATCAGTTCACACTACACGCTCGATTCTCTCGATGTGCGCGCCCGTCGCGCGATGGCCGCCAGGGCGGATCTCGTCGCTGCAATTCGTCTGCCCGACGACACCTTTCAGAAAAACGCCAACACTGCGGTTACGACCGACATTCTGTTCTTCCGTAAGCGGCTTCCCAACGAACCCCAACCGGAACACCCGGTCTGGATCGACAGCGTTCCGCACGTGGTTCCGGGCTATGGCGACCCGGCAGCGGTCAACTACAACGCCTACTTCGACGAGCATCCTGAGATGGTTCTCGGTGTTCACAGTGCGGAAAGCCGAATGTATGGGCGGAAAGACTACACGCTCAAACCCTTTGAAGGCGACACGAGCATCGTTCAACGTCTTCAAGAAGCTATCGAGACATTGCCGGAAAATATCTTCACCCCCTACGATCCGTCTGTCTCCAAGGATTCACGGAATAGCCGAAGCGCTTCTTCGCTTGTCCCTTCGCCGGACACCGTCAAGAATCATTCGTACTTCATTGACGAAGGCACTGTTTGGTTCAACGACAACGGCGCCAGGAGTCCGTTGCCACGCGCATTGTCGAGTGGGCGCGTTCTCTTTCAACTGAAATCGCTTATTGCGCTCCGGGACACGTTGAAAGAAGTGATCCGGCTTCAACTCCAATCTTCGAATGAAAGCCAGTTAGCTGAATGCCAAGAGCAGCTACTCCAACATTATGAAAGCTACCGCGCGAACTTTGGCCCCCTCAACAATGTCAGCACGGCGAAACTCTTCGAGGACGATCCCGAATATCCGCTCTTGACGGCACTCGAAAACGTCGATCCAGAGACTTCGAGAATCAGTCTCGCCGACATCTTTACCAAGCGCACGATCCGTCCCTACGAACCGCTGCGTGAGCTTCCCAGCGATCCAAAAGCCGCCATGCTCCAGGTGCTGGCCGAATGCGGTCGATTGGACACCGGCCTGATGTCTCGCCTCCTCGACAAACCGGAGCAAGAAGTCATTGCCCAGCTTGTCACCGCCGACCTGATCTACAAGGAGCCAAACTCACAGCAATATCAGACTGCCGACGAATACCTATCCGGCAACGTGCGCCAGAAGCTGAGGGACGCTCAAGGCGCCACGCTGCTCGACCCGGCGTATGAACGGAACGTAAAGGCGCTCGAAGCTGTCCAGCCTGAGATCGTTCCGTTCATCGACATTGACGTGCGCCTTGGGCAGACATGGGTTCCCACCGAGGTGTACATCGCATTTCTCAATCGGCATCTGGCCGAGCAACGCCCAGCATCCGGCGACCGCGCACCGTCCATCACCAGAGACATCAATGGCCGCTGGAGCGTCGATCTCCCGTCCTGCTACAACACATTCGAGCTGACTCACAAGTGGGCAGGCGGAGGAATGTCCGGGCACAAGCTGCTTGAATACGGGCTCAACCTCCAGGAGCCTACGCTCTATGAGAACAATGCGGATGGCAAGCCGGTCATCGACACGGTACGAACGATCGCAGCACGCGCCCGACTGCGCGAGATCAAAGATGCCTTTACCGAATGGATCAAGGACGACAAGCAGGCCGACATTCATCCGCAGATCGAGCGCATCTACAACGAAACCTTCAACGCCAACCGCCTCCGCATGTACGACGGCGGGCACCTGTCCTTCCCAGGGCTGAATCCCTCCATCGTTCCGCGGCCATATCAGATGCGGGGAGCATGGCGCGTCATGGTCGAAGGCCGCGCCCTCCTCGACCACTTCGTGGGCTCCGGGAAATCCCTCTCCGTGATTATTGCCGGCATGGAATCGCGGCGAATCGGAATCTCCCGCAAGAACCTCTACGTCGTCCCGAACAACATGATTCAGCAATGGCGCGAGGAGTTTAAGAAAGCCTATCCTTCCGCCAATGTCCTGGCCGTTACCGAACGGGACTTCGATTCTCCGCTCAGCCGCAAACGTCTCTTCAGCCGGGTCGCTACCAACGAATGGGACGCCGTCATCGTTCCCCATTCGCAGTTCGATATGCTTCCCATCTCGCCAGAGCGGGAGGCGAAGACTGTCAACGCTCAGATGCAAGAGATGAAAGACCTGCTGCGCGAAGGGTCTGAAAACGGTCGCACCAAGACCAGAGCGGAGAAGCGGACCACGCGCCAGATCGAGAACAAGATTCAGAAGT
>Ga0302320_10009963_pt1 | contig 20344 bp, 23 predicted proteins | sample Bog_T0_3_FD_202130 | JGI IMG/M metagenome (GOLD analysis project Ga0302320, IMG submission 202130) | Peat permafrost microbial communities from Stordalen Mire near Abisko, Sweden - Bog_T0_3 | ecosystem: Environmental > Terrestrial > Soil > Wetlands > Peat | place: Sweden: Abisko, Stordalen Mire...
TTGTAAACTCTCTTATGTCGAAAAAGTGACGTTAGGAAGATGTCCTTCACCAGAACAATAAATATTTTAATAACAATTTGATAAACTTTGAATAAAAACCATTTTTTTCAAAAAAAAAAAAAAATTCAAAAAAAATAAAAATAACTATAATACGAAAAAAAAAAATTCGGAAGTGCAAAGTTTTTCCCATGACAAAATAACGAAAATACGAACTTTCCCTAATATTAAATTTTTCCGGATATTTAAGCCTTTTTTTAAATTAATATTATAATAAAAAAATATCCTTAAACAAATCTTAATTCTTTTTTCCAACTCTGATGAATTTCATTCAAAAATGCGAGACCTTTAAACCCAATGGTGTGATTATCTACATCCCGCTCCAGAATTTCTCCTGGTCTAACCTGCATCCTCGAGCCTCTCTCTTTAACATTTATTCCAACGTTCCAATCACTATAGAAACCATGAAGGATGCCAAGACCCTATTGGAATCGGAAGGAATCCAAGTCTATACCGTTTTGGATGTCTTAAGGAGCAATAGAAAGTATCTGCTTGAGAAAGCTGTTCAGTCAGTGACCTATAATTTAGAAGGGGAACTGAAATATTCAAGTCCTGAACAAAAGGAAGAATTGGATTTTTTCCTATCGGAACAATATAAACGCGATACCTTGGCTCATTATTCAGATGACGATCTTATCGAAATTCTTCTGAATAAACCCATTTGCCATCTTGCTTCCGAGACTATCAACACCCATTTGATTTTGAAATCCGTCCAATTCCAACCATTGGGCAATTTGATCTTCTGTAGAGATCATCAGATCATCACTCCCAGAGGAGTCATCATTGGGAATCTTAATGCAGAACAAAGGAAACGAGAAGTCGATATGATCCGTTGGTTCTATGAATTGCTTCAGATCCCAGTGATTGCCGAGATGCAAGGCGAAAACAAACTCGAAGGAGGTGACTTCATGATCATCAAGGAGGATTTGGCTCTATTAGGGGTCGGAATGAGGACAAATTTCTCAGCAGCTGCTCATCTCATGGAAAATGACCTACTTATGACGAAAAGGTTCTGTATAGTCAACGATGAAAATGACTTCGATCAACATCGGATGCATCTAGACACTTTTTTCAATATCCTTTCCCCAGAAGAAGTCATGCTTTTGGATATGGATACTGTCAAGCCGAAAAAGTTCAGAGAAGGTCAGCCTATTGATCTAAGAAGAAAGGCACAAATCTATGAAAGATTTGAAGATGTTAGAAAATATGGACATTATCAATTTGTGAAGGAAATGGATTTCGAGGAATTTTTGGTCGAGGAAGGCTTCCGAGTCATCAAAGTCACACATGAGGAACAAAGCGACTTTATGATCAATTTCCTTAATATTGGGAATGGCAAAATCATCAGTCCGAATAAGGAAATGAGAGCTTTCTTAGAAAAGAATGGATCAAAGGTTGACGTGAAATTTGTGGAATTCGCAGAAGTCACAAAAATGTATGGAGCCTTCCATTGTGCTACTCAAGCTATCAGATATTAAAAAAAAAACGCAAATATAATAATGTTTTAATTTTGCATGATAATTAATATGTTTGACAGTTTGAATTTTTTATTTGTCTTAGAAAGAAATAAAAATTTTAAAAATCAAGATTCAAATTATTAAATCAAATACGTTTTTAATTAATATTTCAAATATTTATTAAGTGCATATATGAATTTCTTATTAGCTGAATAAATGTCTGGTTTTAAAAAAACAAAAACGATTAAGTCAAACAAAAACCAAAAACGAGGCTTGTTAAAAAAAAAGGAAAAAAATAAATGAAATAATAAAAAACCAGAAAAACTTCTGCCTTATTGGCAATCGAAATATTTGAAGTAATTCTCTGGAACTTTTTGCTTTTTTTCGGCTTCATCATTAAGATTGCTCTTTGTTTCTTCGGTTGCTTTTGTAGCTTGATTGGCTTCCTCAATTTTCTTTATTTTGGTGAGAATCTGGTAGAATTTGCCAATTTTTGAAATTTTCGGCAATTTCTCAATGAAATTATAAAGTTTCTCTGATATTTTTATTGAAGTGATTTTGGCTTCATTTTCGCTTTTCCTTTCTTCTTTTTCTTCTTTGAAAATTTTGACGTTTTCTTCTTTTTGTTTTTGATTTGAGAGTTTCAAATATGCAGGATGTTCAACAATCTGGATAAAATCGCATCGTTTTTTAGACTCTTCTTCCAATAAGACTTCCAAAAAATTTGTGAAGTCTTCTCCATACATTTCAGAAATTTCCTTTAATTTTTCTGTCTTGGAGTTCTTTTGTCCGAGCTTCAAACAGGCTACATCAAGTAAAGTCATTCCAAGAGCATAGGCATCTGATTTCCAAGGGTCATATTTGAAATCTTCAGTGGTATCTCCTTCCAGATACATTTCTTTGAGTTCCGGTGACATATAATAAGGGCTACCTAAGAACCAAAAGGGATTAAATAAAAAAAAATAAACAATTTTGATACCAACAAGAGTCTTGCAAGAGTCCCTCATATCTGTCCTGAGGAAAGAGTCACCGAAATCAGCCAGGAAAATTTCTCCCTCTTGATTCAAAAGGACATTTTCAGGCTTGAGGTCTCTATGTGCTAGCTTTCTATCTTTCTGCATAAATTCAAGTGCAGAAATCAATGATGTGGTAATTCTGATCATTTCTGTCTTCTGGAAGCGATTGTTAGACTTCTGTCGGTCTTTGATCTCTTGTGCCAGGTCCTTCTGCATCAAATCCATTAAAATGTTAACAACATATTCGTTGTTGCCTTGGCTTCGGGCTTGACTCAATGAAAAACCAAGGATTTTTAGGATATTTGGGTGAGTGCAGGCAGAAACATATAAAATTTCTTGGAAATCAGAAAGGTGCTCTGAATAGTCCGTACGTTTGACCTTTTTGAGAGCATATTCTTTACCAGTATACATATGACGGACCTTAAAGACTGGATTGCGACCTTTGGCTACGATGCCGAGTGTCAAATAATCGGAAATGTTGAGAATGGACATTTTGAAAGGATGTAAAACAAATGGGACTTTTTGACTTTGAAATTAAATATTGGAATATGGATGTATTTTTCTTTTTATAATAGCCTAAATATTGCAGATAAATTTGAATGAGGGTTTTTGCTTTGAATTTTACGATCAAAATTCGCGATTAAGATATTTTGGTCTTAAAATTTTTGTATTTTTAGCAAAAATTCAATCGAATTTGAAAATATTTATTTGTGTTTTCGAATATCATGGAATTCTGGAAAAATGTCCAGCTTGATTTAAAAAAAAACCTTTGAATAAAAAAAAGAACAGAAAAATAAAGTATTATAAAAGAATTAAATATCTTACGAAAAAATTATAATAATTTTAGAAGAATTATTTCAGCAGTGCTAAATTAAACAGCCCTTTTGAATTTGCTTTTTTTTTGAATTAGGTTTATTTATAAATTTAAAAAAAATTATGAATATGAATTTCCCAAATTTCTGAAAAAAGTTTCTGAAAGATATTGATTTTTAAAAAAATATAAATTCTTTTTTTTTTATTGTTAATTAATCATTAATTTGTTTTATGTTCAAAGCGACATGGTCCAAAATGGAATTAAATAAAATCTACATTTTTTTCAGCCAAAAAGGGACAGTGGTTTTTCAAAAAAACCCTTGTAAAGCTGTGATTATATTCCTCTTTATTCTCTTGATTTTTGACTCTTGTCTAAAATTTCTCATATTAGAACAGAGATATAACACAGAGAATTCGCTTTGGAAGAACTCTTTATTATTTCCAATTCTAAAAATCTCATTGCTGATGGTTTTTATGATTTTTTGTCTATTTATGAAGAATGAAAAAAAGGTGTCTGATAAATATTTTGATGTTTATATAATTTTGTTGAAAATAGTGATATTGGTTCTGTTTTTTGAGTTCGATGCAAATTATATTGGCTTTTCCAATAATTTCCAATTAATTCATGAAGGGTTTAAATTCTGTTTTATCGATAATGTGCTAGCTGGTTGTTTTAGAGGCCTTTCTCTTCGCATATTATCCAGCTGGTTCACAATTTCATATTTAGTCTTCAGATCAATAAACTCAATTTCTTTGGATTATCTTTTTTTCCTGCTTTTGTGGTTTTTCTGGACAATAATCCAGAAAATTCAATGGAAAAATAATTATTTTATTCATCAAAAAGACATTGATAATCATGATCTTAATGAATACGATGACTTCTTGACAAAATTCGGACAAAATAACCAATTTATTATTGATTTATTAGGAAATGTGACTAGTATATCTAATGATGCTCTGTTTGTTTTTACTAATGAAAAAAATTTGATTTTTTCAAATAATTCAGCCAAAAAAATGTTCGGAAGCCAAGAAATTGACTCGCTTCAAAAAAAGGTCCTAAATTCGGAAATAATCTTACCAAAAATTAAGAAAGATATGATGAATGGAGTGAATTTTAATGATTCTAATAATAAAATTTTAGTGGATAAAGACCTTTCGGAACTTAGTTCGATCATTACAATAGGCGAAAAAACGACTTTTTTATATCAAATAATGGAGAAAATTCTTGATGAAAACAAAGCTTCTGAACCCAGAAGAAAGAAAATTTCATATAAATTTTCAATAAAATCTCAGAATGTCAATGAAATTTCTGGTTTTTTTTATCCTATTAAAAAAAAAGGCGTTTGTAATTTGATTTTCTTGGGGAAAAAACCGCTGTTTTTAATCTTAATTAAAAACCATCCAATTCAGAAATCGAACTCATCTGAAAAAAACACCAATTTATCTAAAACGTTCACAGATTTCGCTGAAGAATTGAGACTATGCTTAAATGTCACAAATCTTCTCCAACAAAGCCTTGAAAAACATCTGGATTATTCGAAGAAATTGAGCATTCTTAAGCCTCTAAGCATTTCTATTAAGTTGATGATGTGTTTACAAGAGGAAATGATCTATTTGAAACGGATTTTATGCCTAAAAGGAGACCCTAATTTAAACATAGAGTTTAATTTAAAAGATTTTTTAACAGAAATAGCCAGTCTATTCAGCTTCCAAGCAGATATGAGAGGAATCGATTTCCAAATCATATTTGATAACAATTTATCCTCAAACATCCAATCAGATCCCTATAAAATCAAAATTATATTAGTTAATCTTCTAAGTAAAATCATTGTTTTATCATATAAAATTACATAAATATTAAAGAAAATGCATTCAAATCTGCATCAAGAGGGAAAATCGAGCTCAAAGCAGAATCTGAGACTTTTTCTTCAATCAAACTCAGTGTTATTGATGATGGCATGGGTCTTTCAAGCACGGAAAAAGTCCACTATCGAGAGATATTAAATAATAACAATTCTCTCAAATTAAATGAAAATTCTCCTTCCATTGGGTTGATCTTGAGCAATCATCTTGCAAAAGCATTATCCCCAAAAAAGGATCATCATGGATTGGAATTTCTGTCATCTCAAAATTTAGGCAGCAATTTCTTCTGTATCATTGAAGACCAGAGTTTCCGTTGCATTGTCGATGATGATGTTTCAGATTCGGAGGATTTGAGCGTTAATTATAAAAAATTGCAACAATATAGCACAGATAAAAAGTTCATCTCAATAGAACATGCTACCCATGCTCTGAAAAATTCTGACACATCCAATTCAATTTATAATCTTGGTTTTAGCAATCCTTTTCAGGATTCCATTGCTGAATCCACAATTTATAAGAACATGGCATCAAAGCACACTTTGCATAGTCCTGGAATTGGTGAGAGAAACATAAATCGTAAAAGCAGGAAAATGGCTCATAATTTCTCGGAAATTAAATGTTCAATAATGAATCTTTTTGAAGACATATCAACAATCAATTGTTCTAAGTTAGGATCAGAACTTTATTGGGGAAGTTCACACAATAATATTATAAGGAGTCTTTTCCATGAAGAAATGAAAGAAAAAGAAGAAGGATTTAATGATAAATTAAAGATTTTGAATAAAAAAAGATGCCCTTGCTTTGAAATTCTAGTTCTGGATGATGATGAATTCAGTAATTATAGTTTCAAGCTTTTTTTAGGCCAACATGGAATCAAAATAGAATGCACTTCTGATATCAAAAAAGCGATGAAAATCATAAGACTTCAACCGAATTGTTGTGAAGGAGTGAAGGCCATTCTCATTGGAATGAAGAATAGGTTGAGTCAATCAAAAGAAAAATATAAAGAAATTTTAGATTTCTTCAAACAAAATGTTTCCAAAGCAGCTTTGATCGCAATCGTTGGGCGATGTTCTCAAAAAAAAGGAGAAAAAATCAAGTCATTAGGATTTGTAGACTTTATATCAAAGCCAATGTTCCAAAATATGGTGTTTTTATGTCTTTTAAAATATCTTAATTTGGAAAAGGAATTTTCCCCAATTCCTTCTTTTCATAAATAATTGGATAGATTTTTATTTTTTTTTTTTTTTTTTTTTTTTTTTTTTTTTTTTTTTTTTTTTTTGGTGACACTATGGTTAAATTCAGATTAATTTTCTCTTCATTTATTTTTTTACAACAAATACCTTGATTTTTTTTTAATTAAACACGATTTCCCCTTTGCATAAAGGACAATATTTTTGTCTTTTGAGCCATTGATCAATGCAATCCTTATGGAAATTATGAATACATGGTAAAGTTCTTATATTCTCTCCGTTTTGGAATTCCATCAAACAAATGCTACATTGTTCCTCATCTTCAGGTTTCTTGATTTCTCCAGCCGTTTGGCTATTTTCATATATAAATTGAGGCAAATTTTCTATATCTTGTTCATTAAAACCATTGTTTTGAGGGACATTCCTGTTTAATCCTCCATTGACCAATAAATCATGGAAATCCCTGAAATTAAACCCTCCTTCCCTATTATTACCCATAACTGCTGCATTAATTAACATTTGATTTTCCCTCAATTGGTTCAAAATGTTATGTAATCTACCTACTATCATATGGAATCTTAAAGGATGGAAAGCCACCAAATTATCAACATCTCTTTGCCTTAAAACATTATTATTGCTTTGGAAATTCTGGGGATTTTGTTCATTGACAACCGGTGGGTTTGGAATTAATGCGTTCATGGGATTTTGTTCAATATCCGGAATGCCTTGAATTCTAAACAAGTCGTAAAACAGGTTATTGACTCTGAGGAAATGACGGGCCTTATAACAAATGAACCAAATTGACAAAATACACCATATAACGACAAAACATAAGGCATTTATCACGCCATATTTGAACAAAATAAAGAAAACCACGTTTAAAATGCAATAGCTTGTGAAATTCATTTTAACCATTTTCAAGAAACCGCGTTTTACTAATTTTAAGACCATTTCTAGTCTTTTGAGGTATGTTTGCTTTTGGGTCATTGGACTTATTATTTGAGACGTTTGTTCACTCGTTTCAGGAGAAACTGTCGGAACAGATATTGGAACTTCATCCAGTTGATCAAGTTGTTCCAATTGCAAATCGCCTTGATTTAAAGCCGCGAGATTTGTTGATAGAAAATTATTGTCATTGGTGATTTCAGAGGTGTTTTGTTGAGGAGCATACGGATAAGAATTTTCATTCATTTTAGTATTTTTTATATTTTTTTTTTAGTTATCAGCACTCACTAAATTTAAAAGAAAATTATGAAATTCTGTGAAATTATAAAGAGGTTTAATCTTAATATGTTTGCCTAAAATATAAATTAAACATAAAAAAATGTTAAAATATTTCTCAAATGGTGAAAACCCTTTTACAGATAAAGTAAATTTCTCAGATTTCATCACCAGAAAAGCAGCTTATGTAATTCATGTCTTTTTATTATTATAAACCTGAATATTTTTAGGGAAAAAGCAACAGACTTTTTGAAAGGAATTATTATGACCAATTTAGTCATGATTTCAAACCAATAAATCGGGCTCTCTTTGATAAAAAAGACTATCAAAATCAATTAGAAAACATAAATAGGACCTCGAAAGAGTATGAATTTTCTGAATACATTATCTATTTATCTTTAAATTTTGGCTTCATGGAAATAGTTTTTTTCCAAAAATTATGGAGTCAAATCAACAGGAAAAATCAATTCAATTGAATCACCTTGAAAATTTTAGAATGGAAAAAAACAGACAATTTTCTAAGTTTTTGAGTTTTTGGATATAAAATTTTTGAAAAACAACTTAAAAATAGATTATCGACATCATCGAATTTTAAAAATCAAGGCAATTTCGTTGGAAAAGATAATTATCTGCAATCTTTGGAGAAAAACTTTGATCAAATTAATGAAAATGGCAAACTTCTTGATCATACAGTTTTCCTTTCAAAAAGCCAAAAATATCGATCAAAGTCACTGCATCAAAAAGACAACATTGAGTGAAAAAATTATTATAATAAAAAGAAAATATTTTAATTAAGAGTCTATCCAGATGAAAATCCTGATTGGTTAAAGCATAATCATTCATCTTCAATAAAATTCCCAAAAAAAATAAATCAAACTCCTGTCATAGAGGTGAAATCTCATTACAAAAATCATAATGGAATAATTCTTTTGCCCCCTTCTCCCACCACGCGATATGTAATTAGATAAATTTAAACAGACAGGAAGTTTTTTTCAACTTTTAGGATAAAAAGAAAATGGCTGTCATTTATAATTATAAAACAGAACCAAGAAGGTAAAAATGCCATTTTTATATAAAAAAACTTTCAATATATAGATCAAAATCAGTCAATAAAAATGGTCTAGACTTAGGATGGTTTGAAGATCAAAAAAAACAAAAATTTGATAAACTTATATCAAGCAAAATTGGATTCACTGATAAACCATTTATCAAAGAACTTGAAAGTAAACGTAATTTAAAAGCTTTATTGAAAATTGGAGAACCAGATATTTGGAAATTTACTTCCCAAAAAAAAGAATTGTTTTATAAAATCGGTCACAATTACTAATCATTAATCGATGTTTTTACTTTTTAAAAACTTAGATTACTAACTCTTTTAAATAATTTTATGAAAACATTATTAATAAAATATTTTTTTTTGTTATTAATTATAATTAAATTGAATGAAAAAAATATTTTTATTTTTTTTTTAAGAAAAAATTTTACATTTTGCTAATAATATTCATCAAATTCAAAATTAGAATATATTACTTATTTTCTAACCAAAATTATTAAAATTTTCCATAATTTATTTTATAATTTCGGCTTTTCCAAAAGAGGAAATTTCATCTCCTTTAACCCTTCCATCACTGATATAAAGGATTTTTGGAAAATACATGCTTTGACCATAAGTTTCTTATTTTCATCAAAACCTGCGAGTATTCGATAAACTTGAGGTTTTTCCCATTTGAGGGTTTTGTATTTCTCCAATATTTCTTTTTTAAGTTCTTCACTTTCCTCATTTTTTGCAATTTTATCTATTGGATATTCATGATCGCCTGGCATAATCCAATAGAATTCCTTTTCGCTCGTCTTTTTAAAGTAAAAAATTATAGGAAAATAAAAAGGACTTCTTTCCAATTCATTTAGACTTTGTGAGTTTTGTCTCAAATCTTCTTTGTAAAATTTTTCCAAGAGCTTTATTTGAGGTATTCCTGAGAAATGATTGAATTGTTGGACTTGGGGAGGAGCCAAAAGGACTTTTCCAGAATAATAATCATCAAGACCCTGTTTTGGGGAGGTCCATATGTATAAATCGCTTTCCGAAAGGTTGATTTTTAAAGTTTTTAAGTCGAGAAGGCTTTCTTGTTTATCATTTGTGAGGAAATTACCGATGTTCAAGGCCATAATATCGTTATTTGTCATAAAAACTCCGAAAAAACAAGTGTCATATCTTTTCGGGAGATTTTGTAAGGTGATTATTCGGCAGAGAGGAACTAATTGTTGAAGAGGCAAACCTAATACTTCAATCATTTTTTCAAAGGAAAGCTGCTTTTTTTGTTTCAGATCAAGAAAGATTTCCTAAATTTTGGTTTTATTCGAACCAAAATCTCTCGGATTAATGAAAAAAAGACCAGTTTCTTCAAATGTTTCACGAAGAGCTGTTATACGACTGATAAGGAATCTCTTTTCCTCAAAAGGCGATGTGGGTTTTTGAGTTTCTTTAATGAATTTTAATAGATCGGCGTCTTTTTTCTCCAAAACTCCACCAGGAAAAGCCAAAACATTTGGGAAACTCATATTTGCTTTTCTTTTGAGTAAAAGAACTTCATAGTCCATGTTTGTTGTTTCTTCTTTGGGGTTAAAAATCACCAAAGCTGATGATTTCCTCGGGGTTTTAGCCAAAGACATAAATAATATCTAATTTTCAAAAAAAAATAGCAATTTATTTAATAAAAAGTTCATAAATCAACAATTTTTAATAATTTCAGAGTTATTTAAATGTTAAAAGAAATCTTATTTCCTCTTTAATTTTTTGAAGATCTTGTTCAAAAATTGTGGGACTCTTTTCAGTTTTTTTTCCTTTCATATCCAATTTTTGATCTGTTAGTTTCATATCCTTTATTTTTTCTTGTAAATCAACTTTATTAATGGGCATGTTTTCCTTGTTCTTTATATTTTTCCTAAGATATGAGTTTGAGAAATTATACTCATTTAGCTTTTTATCCATAATTTTCTTGTTTAAAATTTTTCGATCCAAATCCTTAATTTCCGGCTTATGGGAACATTCTTGTAAATCCTCCGCCAATTTCATTTTTTTTAACTTCTGTGCATTTTCTTCTTTGATCAAATTTTTCTTTTCTAAATTCTTGATATAATCTTTTGTGGTCAAAGTAAGGCCTAATTTTGATGAAATTTTATAGTTTTCATTTATCTGCGGTTGAGGCTTGACTTGGCTCATTTCTTTCAATAAATTTTCTTGTTTTATTTTCTCAAAAAATTCATTTTTTCTTTGTGATTCTCCATATGCCAGCTCATTGATAGATTTCGATTTACTCATATAACCTTTGTAGGTTAAAACGGGGATATGTGACTTTTTTTCTTGAAGAGTTTTTTCCTCAACATTTTTCTTTTTTTTATCAAGAAAAGTCTGCATTCTATGCATAAATTCTCTTTGAGAATTTTCAAAATCAGATCTCGAAAGTCCTTTTTGATTTTGAGATTCTGATGATTTTTTCTCAATTGTTTTTTGTGGCTTTTTTTCATTTTTAACAAGAAAATTGAGGGAACTATATTTCTCATCTAAATCAAAAATGGCAGTTTGATCAAAAAGCGTCTTCAACAATTCTTTATCTTCTTGAATTTTAAGAAGAGGCATTTTCCTCTGAAAAGGAGACACATTTTTTGCAGTTGTTAGATTTTCATCGTTTTCCAATCTCTCTAATAAAACTAAATCTCAATGAAAACAAAATTCTTACTTTATTTCTATTAGAACAAGACCCAGATAATTCAAATTTTTTCTCGGTTGTTATTGTTCCGAAAAGTGAAGGGGTATTTTCAGGAAAAAAATCAAAAGATTGTTCTATTTCATGTTCGGAAAAGATTCTTTCCAATGGAATGACTTCTTCTTTGCATATTCTTAACTTTTCCACATTTTCTTCATCCATTGAGCAAATTTTTTTATTTCAAATTTTCAAAGTGTTTTTCAAAAAAATTTAAAATTTAAATTCTTAATTAATTTTATGTTTATCGTGATAATGTTATTTTTTTCTTTTGTAAGAATTATAAGAATTTGAATTGTTACAGCTTTTGTTATAACTTTCTTCATCTAACCTAGCATTTGACTGGCTTAAAGATACATTGGTAATATCTAAATCAGAAAATATAACGGGTTTTGACTCTTCTGTGCTAAAATTCTCTAAATCTTTGCTTTTTTCTTGTTCTCTGGACTTTTCAATTGTTATTTTTTTTGCTTGTTCTTTTTCTTTGGAATTTTCAATTGTTATTTTTTTATTCATTAAATTATCATCTATTTCATTTTTTTTCTTCATTATGTCCTTGATTATGCTTTTAAATTCCTTAATATCATTTAATGTAAATTCAGGAAATTTTCTCTTAAGATTGTTCATTGACTTGTGTCTTTAATGAAATTTTAGTATATAATTATTTTGCAAAAAATTTTTGAACCGGACATAAAGCAAAACAATGGGAATTTGTTGATTTGTTAAAATATATTTGCACATATTTATCCACGTAAATTGATTATCAAGACCACTGGAATTTAATTTCAACCATAAATCATTATTTTTTTCGACATTATAATCGCTTATATAAAATTCTTGATCATCTTCTAAACTTTGAGTGATGATTCCTCCCAAAATGAAAGTATATCCCTTTTCCTGAGAGTTTAACAAAAATGCATTATTTGTAAATGCATTGGGAAGAGATATAATGATTTCAAATAAATTCAAATTGCTATATTGTAACCTGGCTTTTGATCTTAAAAAGAAAAAAAAAAATGAAGAGTCATTAATTTCATCATTAATTTCAACAATTTTTTGACACATTTGATTTTCATTATTTTCTTCAAAACAGTAATGACATTTTTTCTAATGATAAAATATAAAATTAATTTCATTAAAAAATAAAAAATCCACTTTTTTTTTTAATAATTGACAATATGTCTTTATGAACGATCCTCTGATTTCTTTGTCATAATCAAAAACTGTTAAAATGATATTGAATTTGTCGTTTTGCCAATATTCTGTGAATTTTTGCAAATCACATTCAATATAATGGCAATGTTTTTTCTTTGAAATTTTATATGTCTTGAAAAAAATACATTCTGGATTTCCGCAACACTATAACAAATACAAATTCTAGCTTTCATTCATATAATTACCGAATTTTTCAACTCTTCCATGTTGAAAAACACATGAAAAAGGCATAAAGAATTTATATCATTTCCATTTCCAGTTGACACATTTCCCATTTTATGACAACATTTTTTACAAATCTATTTCCCATAAAATTTTATAAAGACCTGTTTCTAAAATCTACCGAAGGATCCTTCATTGAAGTTAAGCCATTTTTTATAACTTTGAATATGTCCTTGTAAACAAAAATGATAAAGGCAAATTAAAGATATGAACCTGATCATCTTCCAATGAAGATTCATGTTTTAAATATTTTAGAAATTTTGGATCATATGCTAAACTTTTTGCAAGTTCCTCTTTATTTTTTGCATTTTTCACTAACTTTGCCTTTTTATGGGAAATTACGAAATGGAAAGAAAAACAAAAAAAATTTACATGGATTTTTGAAAAGACGCATTTCGAATTTTCAAAATAATTTTGATATTTAGTGAGTCCGTTTTCGTTCACATACTCACCGAAGAACAATAAAAGAAAGTTATAAATGGTTTCATTGAAGAATGGTTTTTCATTGGAAGTCATATGGCCAAAAATAATATTAAATAAAATTATAAAATTTTTCTAAAGAATGTCTTGATTCAAAACATGAAAAAATCAAAATTTTATTATTTCATTTGTTTTTAAAACTCTCTTTTGATTTATTATTTTTTTGTTTATCAAATAAAGAATATCCATCAATTGAATTAGATTGATTCTGGTATAAGATATCATATGTGGAATTTTCTTTAATTTGAATTTTGGAAGTTGATATACTGAGATCAGACATATTCTCATCTATTTTCGTTTCTTCTATTAAATGAAATTTCTCACTTTTGACTTCTTTTGGATTTTTGATCTCTTCAACATCTTCGATGGTTTCCAGATTGAAACTTGGATATTTCATATTTTTCTTGATTTCCCCTGCTTTTGTCCTATAAATTATAAGATATTACCAAAGAAATTAAACTATACTTTGTAAAAAGCAAAACAATAGGGTAATGGTTATTTCTTGAAATTGATTTCCACATATTGACCCAAGTAAATTTCTCAAAGGAACTTTTTGATTTTATTAAATACCAACTGTTGTTTGTAGGGTCACGTAAATAATCACTAATAAAAAAACACTTTTCTTCAACGGTATTTTTATTTTGAGTGATGAGGCCAGTCATTAAAAAAATGAATTCATTTTCTTCAGAATTAAGAAACAAATCTCTTTCACTGAAACTTTGCGGCATTGATAAAATCAAATCTATTAGATTGAATTCTTTATTTTGTGAAATGAGATTTTTGAATTTCAAAATCAGGAAAAAAAAAGAGAAAATGTGGTATTTTGAATTGATTTTGAAAAATGTCTGATTGACCAAACTCTTTGATTTGCAATGAGGGCACTCTTTCGTTTTCTAAAAATTTCTTTCTTCACAAAATTTCAGAATAAAAATATTAGTTAAGAGAACTTTTTTCAAAAAGAAGAAAGAATAGGCTTGTATCAAAGAACCTTGAATTGCTTTATAATACTCAATTCCATCTAATCCTCTCTTTTTCTTTTTGTTTAAAATCTCAAAAAATACCAATAAATCATATGAAAAATAATAAGAGTCATTAATCTTTAAAATTTCATAAACATTCAAAAAGTCACAATCATGGTCATTGCAAAACTAATGAAATAAGAAAAATATTTGAATTATCTATAAAATTTTTACTGAATTTTTAATGAGCTCCATGTTGAAAAGCAAATGAAATAAACAAGTCTTTTTTTCTTGAGGAGGATTGATTTCATGATTTATTTTATTTTGGTAGCATTTTTTGCACGTCTACATATTTATTTTGAACTGTTCGTGAAAAATTACCTATTACGATTGGGTCTTGCAAATTTGTAAATATGTTTTGAAGAACTTTTAACAAATCCTAAAATAAATATCTATGATCATTTTTCTAATGAATGTTTAGGGGAAACTTGATCGTTTAATTCGTTTTCAAATAATTGTTCCTTTTTCATCGATTGAAGAATAAAATCGTTCTCAAATAGAAAATGTGCAAAGTCAGCCCAAGTTTTTTTTTGTTTTGAATTGAAAACAAATTTCTTTTTTTGAAAAAAATCATTTATTATCTTGCCAAATAATTAAAAAAAAGCCTATTTACTATGATTTGTTCTAAGAAGGCATATTGAGAACCCATGAACATATCAGAATATTTGTCTAATCCTGTGTCTTGAAGGTATTCGCAGAAAAATAAAGCCAAAAAAGTATAAAACGGAGGATTTCGATTCAAATTTTTGTCCTCATTCATGTTTAATCGTAATAAAAAAATTTCAAAAAAATTTAATTTTGTTAATTTTTAGAGATAAATTTTTGAGTTTGAAACTTTTTTTTCTCTTTATTTTCGTTAATTAAACAGTTGACTTTTTGTGATAAATTTTGAGAACTATTATGGCTCATCTGTTGTTTGGATTCTGGTTGGCTGCTCGCATTATTTTTTTTTATTATTTCCTTATACATTGGATCAAAATTTTGATTAGAACTCAACGATTTTATGCTAACAGGGTATTTAATTTCAGGGACGATGATCTTTTCTCTTTCATTGAAGTTATTATTAGTAGTGTTATGAGAATCCCCTTTAGGTGCTGGACTTTTTGATTTTTGATTTTTTTCTTTTTCTTCTGGTCTCGGAATTTCGGTGGCATTCGTGTCAAAATTTATTTTGTTTGAAGATAAAACCATTTTAAAATCCTCGATGATTTTATTCATTTCTTCCTTTTGTTCTTCTAACTCCTGATTGAAATTTTCATCGAACTTTCTTAAAATATAATAAGATTTTTTCGCTATCAAAAATGTGTACATTAGAAAAACTATGCAACTCAATTAGCTGTTTATTTATTGAATATAACAATCGTTCGGTGGTTTTATCACCAAATTGTCTTTTTCTATGGGTCTTTTAACCAAAATATTGTAAATTTCCTATTAAAATATTTACACTGGCTGTCTTTTTCACTTCAACTAGATCCTCATTTTGTTCTGGAACAGAGGCTTCAATATAGCGATTATTGATTTGACTCATGTTTTGATTTAAATGTTAAAAAGAAGCAAAATTTAAAATTTCAAAAGAAAAACAAAGAATTTCATAAATAAAAGAATTTCTTTAAAAATTCAAATAAAAGGCAAAATTCCTTCTTAAATACTTTAAAAAAAATAGACAAAATATAAATATATCTTTTTCCCCAGAACTTTCTATGGTAATCTTTTCCATATATATCTCTTTAATTTTTCCCCCCAGAAACTTTTAGATGTACAAGGTGACTTTAGAGGAAAAAAAATCCAGGCTGTTGCTGAATTTCTAGAGCTAACTCTAGAAATCCATTATATTAAACAATCAGGTAAAAGCTCTCTTTCTGATTTTTTGCAAGCTTTTTTTTCAAGCTCTCAGAGAAAAAGACTTCCTTAAAAAAAACCCTTTTGGCAAAATCCCTGTCCTCGAAACCAACGAAGGATTTGTTTATGAATCCAATGCCATCATCAGACATTTGGCTCGAGCACGTAAAGAGTTAGGTCTCTATGGTTCATCAGTCTATGAAGAAACTTTGGTGGATCAATGGTTGGAAGCTTGTTCATTGGAAATAGAACCAGCGCTTTTGGCTTTGGTTTTACCAATTTTAGGATGGGCGCCTGCCTTGGGAGATAAAGAAGTCATCTGGACGGATATTAATAAGAATTTGGAAATTTTAAATCACCATCTCAAATTCAAAACCTTCCTCGTCGGCAACAACATCACAATCGCTGATATCGCCATTGCCAGTGTCCTGAGCTTGGGGTATTTGTTTGTGTTCGAACAAAAGGTCAGAGATAACTTCGCACATGTCACACGATGGTTTTCTTTGATTAATGAGCAAAAACCTTTCAATCATGTTTATTTTTTCTCTCATTAAAAAATATTTAATTTAAATAAATATTCAAGGTTTTCGGAAAAGCCAAATTCTGCCAGAAAGAATTTCCAAATGCTGAGATAAATTTCGCCGTCGAAACGAAACTTAAGAAAGAAAAAAAGGAAAAATCGGAAGAAGCGAAAAATGAAGGTCAACATGAAGTTAAACATGAAGGTAAACATGAAGGTCAACATGGGAAACATGAAGGTAAACATGAAGGTAAACATGAAGGTAAACAAGAAGGGAAACATGAAGGGAAACATGAAGGGAAACATGAAGGAAAGAAAGATGAATCCAAGGAACATGGTAAAAAACAAGAAAAACAACAACCCAAAGACAAAAAGGAAGACACCAAAAAACCAAAAGAAAAAAATGACGATGATGATGACGAAGAGGCTCAAGTTGTGAAAAAGAAAAACCCTTTAGATTTGCTTCCTCCTTCTTCCTTCGACTTCTATAACTTCAAGACAATTTTCGTGAATGCTGCAAATAAAAAAGATGCCTTGAAGTTATTCTGGGAAACTTTCGATCCCACAGGCTATTCCATTTGGTTCCTGCAATATATCAAGGCTGATGGTGAAGGTAAAAACCTGATCCATACGAATAATATGATGGGAGGTTTTCTTAATCGTTTGGAGGATTTCCGCAAATATTCGTTCGCTGTTCATGGTGTATATGGTGAAGAGCCCAATCTTGAGATTAAAGGTAAGAATTTGTTTTAAAAAATACTAATTAAAAATTCTTTTATCAAAGGATGCTGGGTTTGGAGAGGTTTGGATCATCCAGAGGAAATCAAGGAATTGCCTAATTATGAATATCTGACCATTAGAAATTGCGATATCAACAATCCTGAACATAAGAAGAAAGTTGAGGAGTATTGGACTGGATTGAATGAAGGTGATATAGTCGATGGCTTGAAAGTTCAAACGGCGAAATATTTCAAATGAAATGAATAAAATTTTAAAGAAAAATTGATAAGATCTGGAAAATTATTTCAAAAATTAAAAATTCTCTTCTTTTTTTTTCAAGAAAAATGTCCAAGATTAAATTTAAGTCTTTAGGAAGCCTTAATTAATCTAAGCTCCTGCATTATCCATAACATAATATTTAATCAAATAAGTTTTAATAAACACGAAAAAAAAACACATTTTTTAATCAAAATTCCAAAAATTCAAAAAATGGGGATCTTTTCAATAGATATCATCATTTTCAGTCTCATCACTTTGGCCTATATCAAATTGAAGAATTACAAGCCAGATTGGTTCTTTCCACCAGCTGGATTGACCTTTTTCCTGCCTCCAGAAGAAGTCGACCTCAAAGAACTTCGTCAAGATAAAGAGTTTTCTCAAAAGAAGATGAATTCCTTCCAAAAGAAGAAATTCTCAGTATTTTAAGCCCTATTATTATCTAAGAAAAGTCTCTTTTTTATTAGAAAAAGCCCACTTTGCCTTTGAAAATGATGCAGGTGAATTCGGCTCATATGCAATCCCTGCCATTTTCCTCCGAACTCGATATCACAATGATGTTTTTTATCATAATAACCTGTCATTTATTCATAACTCAGGTCTTGAAATATCTATTAGACGTGCGAATCGATAGTAATTTCATGTTTTATCTAAATGTGATCCTTTTCTTCATGATAATTTCTAATGTTTTCAGAATGATCACAATAAATGGACTTCAATATACTGTCCATAAGATATATATCTATTGTTCTTTAATATATGTTCTGGTTCTTTTTATCTTGTTTTTCGGGTTTCGAGAAGTCCTTTTCTTTAATTTCTCTAAGGAATTCCAAAGATTGAATTCTCATTTGAGTGTTATATTCAATGATATCTATAATGACGAACCTATAAATCTCAATCCTGAGGTCTTTCTAATGATTTCTATCCTAATTTCAGGTCTTTTCATATTCATTCTCTTGCCTTCTATCGCGAGATTTGGAGAAAACTATGTGAAAACTATAGGCCAATATTATATCCTGGAGGAAAAAGAGCAGAAAACCAATGTTTTTAATGAAAAAACGAGCGAAAATCCTGAGGAAATCACCGAATCTCTAAAGAAATCGAAAAAGACCTCTGATCAACAAGAGAAAATCCGTTGGATTCTTAAGCTTTTCAATTTAAGGTTGATATTGAATCTTTTGATTCTATTCTTTTGGATCAAACCAATGATGTTGCCCTGGATTTCATTCATTGGGTCTGAAGAGACTATATTTACTATGAGGATTTTATTGAGTTTATCATATACAGCTATATTGGCTTATGCCTTTAAATATGAGATAGAGATGCATTTCGCAAAGATTTATGAGACAATAAAGACCTTATTAACGGATTTCGGTAATGAAAATCTCAAAAAAGTCCAATTCAGAGTCTCGAATCTGGTCCAAACCTCATTAATGGTTTCTTATATCATCGTTTCCAAGTTTATCATCCCATTGATCATACTTTATATAATCATATATAAGTCGAATTTCGGGAATGGGAAATATGGACAATCTGGAAATATGTTGGTGTTTAGAGACTATAGGAAGTTTTTGTCGAACCCGAATTTGAATTTGACTAGTAATCAAAGACATGATGTGATAGTTTATGCCTCGGATTGGAATTGCATGGTTACTAGAAAATTTTATGAGATCAGCTGGCTGACTTTTAATTGTCCTTTGACTCAGAAAATAGAGATTAAAACCGTTGGGTTGGGTCATGGCGTGTTTAAGACGAAGGATGAGAAGATCGAAGGGGATTTTATGAAAGTGATGAAGGAAATACTGAGGAAAATCAACCTCTATGGCCTGATTCCAGAGGAGTTCCATTTAAACGTGTTGTCATTTTGGCTGTTTAATTATTTCCTGGCGAACTATTTCCTGAGCGTTTTCTATATAATTTTCTTGAGACATTCCTCGAATATCTAATAAATTGATTGGAAAAATCTCAAAATTTTAATAGAAAAAGAAAAAAAAACTTTATAATTTATAAAATTTCTAAAGAATTTCCTTTGAAATTCATTAATTCTATGTCATCGGGAACTCTCCATATTGAAGTTCATCAGGCTAAATTTAGCCATAATACTCGAATTTTTGGTGAAATGGACCCTTTTTTATTGATAAAAGCCAAGTCTTTTTCTGAGCAAACTGACCCTATTATCGATGGAGGTATTAATCCTATTTGGAATAGAAAATTCGAAATCCCATCAATGGATCCTTCTGATATCATAGAATTTCAAGTTTGGGATCATACTCCTTTCAAAGAAAGCAATGATTTGATTGGCGAAGGACAAGAAAAGGTTTCGATATTAATGAGCAAAAAGCCTCCTATTCTCAGATTAACTTATAAAAAAGAGAAGAAAGCTGCTGGGAGATTAGATATCACAACGACTTTCATTCCGGATCAAAGAAACACAGCTTCGATGCTTAAAAAGACTCAAAATGAGGAAAATAAAGATAATTACAATCAAGAAGATGTCTTTTATGATATCGAAGAACATAAAGGATCAGAAATCGCCAATATTGAGGCTGAAGATGAAGAATTCAATATACAAATGGCTATAGCATTGACGAATTCGGAGGATATTCAAAAGCCTGAGGAATTTAAAGAAGGATTCTTCCATCCAGAGCAGAATTCTAATGAAAATAACGAAA
>Ga0302320_10009965_pt1 | contig 20339 bp, 18 predicted proteins | sample Bog_T0_3_FD_202130 | JGI IMG/M metagenome (GOLD analysis project Ga0302320, IMG submission 202130) | Peat permafrost microbial communities from Stordalen Mire near Abisko, Sweden - Bog_T0_3 | ecosystem: Environmental > Terrestrial > Soil > Wetlands > Peat | place: Sweden: Abisko, Stordalen Mire...
CAGTAATCCAGGATGCATCCGAGGAGGCAAAGAACACCGCCGCAGGAGCGATGTCCTCAGGCAGGCCAAGGCGCCCAAGTGGAGTTTGCGCTTCAACCTGTTTGGCCATGCCGTTCTCGACGAATCCGGCGGCATACCAACCCTCGGTTTGAACCATGCCGGGGTTAATGGCATTCACGCGAATCTTGCGCGGCCCAAGTTCTTTCGCCAGCGACTGGGTAATGGAATCAACAGCTGCCTTCGTGGCGCTGTAGACTGAAGCCTTCGCAGGATTCAGGGTGCTGACAATGGAGCTGATATTGACGATGCTGCCGCCCTCGGGGCCGATGTACTTCGCCGCTTCCCGGGAAGCGAGGAGCAAGCCGAGGACGTTGAGATCGAATTGCTTGTAGAAGTTTTCATCCGTAACCGCGTCGAGAGGGGCGAACTCGTAAATTCCCGCATTGTTGACCAGGATATCGAGCCGGCCGAAGGCCTTTTTCGCCTCGGCAAAAAGACTGACGATCTCCGCCTGTTGGGAGACATTCGCCTGGACAGCGATGGCTGTTCCGCCCTTGCTCGAAATCTCGTGGACCACGCGATCTGCGCCTTCTTTGCTGGTGGAATAGTTCACCACCACCGCCGCCCCTTCCGCCGCCAAATGTTTTGCAATGGAAGCGCCAATTCCTTTGGATGCGCCGGTGACCACGGCGACCTTACCTGCAAGTTTCTGCGACATGCAAAAGCTCCTGAACCCGAAATTTCAAACCGTACAATTAATAATGATGTTGCGGGTTGGCAGAAGGATACAACTTTGGACTACCAGAGGCGATAAGTGGGAGAGGCGCGAAGGCTAGTGATACTTTGCGCCTGGGTAAAGGACGTTCAGCGTTACGGTAAAGAGCGGATCGTAAATATACCCAAATGCCTTCCAACTGACGATCAGGCCCAGCATGGCCAGGGTGGGATTGTGAGTCGCCGCCATGAAGCGACGGGCGAAATCCTCAGTGAATAACAAGCAAACTGCCTCATGACCGTCCAAAGGAGGAACGGGGATGAGGTTGAAAATCGCGAGCAGGAGGTTCAGGGAAAACAAGATGCTGAGAAGTGTGGCCACACCCTCCAGGGGGCCGGGACGCGCTGCCACCACAACTTGCGTAAAATTAGCCGATTCCGGCCGCGCCAGCGAATGGGCGGTGATTCCAATGTGAATCGACAATGCCGCAGTCAGCATCAAAATGACATTGGCCGAGGGCCCGGCCAGCGCCATCCATGCGGCACGATGGGGATGGCGATTACGCCAGTGTGGGTCGTAGGGAGCGCTGCCCCAGCCGATCATCCATCCGCCTACGATGTAGGAGAGGATGGGTACGATGACGGTTCCGAAGATCTCGCGTTGTATGTGTGGCAGCGGATTCAGCGTGACCTGCCCGCCTTCCGCCGCGGTGAAGTCACCGCCCCATTTGGCCGCCAGGGCGTGAGAGGACTCGTGGCAGGTCAGCGAAAAAAGGAACACAACGTACCACAGAAATCCCAGCGCGACGAATTCAGGATTCATTGAAGTCAGCCTTTGAAGCCGCTCTGGCGGTTGCTGAATAAGGCGCGAACGATTCAGCTCGCTCAATTCAGCGGGTGACTATAACATAGGAGCTGCCAAAGGTGGTGATCCGTCGTTCGGGCAGTTAAGGTTACGCGCGGAATCTTTTTGCCAATGGTATGCCGGGCAGAGCCAGGGCTCTAGCGGGCCGATCGGCTCTTCGTCTTGGAGTAATCCTTCGGAGTGGGTCCCAACGATGAACGTAATTCTTTTCGGGGCGTCGGGGATGGTGGGGCAAGGTGTGCTACGTGAGTGCCTGCTTGACCCGGAAGTCACGTCTGTTCTGTCCATCGTGCGCAGCAGCACCGGGCAGCACCACCAGAAGTTGCGCGAAATCGTCCACAAGGATTTCTTCCACTTCTCCTCCCTGGAACCGGAACTGACAGGCCTTGACGCCTGCTTTTTCTGTCTTGGCGTCTCTTCTGCGGGAATGTCCGAGGAGAATTACCGGCGGGTGACTTACGACATCGCTCTCGCGGCGGCTCAAACCCTGGTGAAACTCAATCCCAACATGACCATGGTTTTCATTTCAGGGCAGGGTACCGATAGTTCAGGGAGCGGCCGCGTGATGTGGGCCCGGGTGAAAGGGCAAACGGAAAACGCCTTGCTGAGACAGCCGTTCAAGGCCGCTTACATGTTCCGGCCCGGGGTGATTGTGCCGCTGCACGGGATTAAGTCGAGGACTTTGCTCTACCGGATTCCCTACATCATCCTTGGGCCCATACTGCCTTTGTTGAAGCGCCTCTTCCCCAAATACATCACCACCACGGAGATACTGGGCCGTGCCATGCTGACCGCCGCCAAGCGGGGAACGCCAAAACATATCCTCGAAAGCGCGGATATCAATTTACTCTGACGTCTGCGCCCAATTCTGTATCAACCCCTTCGGTTGGCTATTGCGCGGATGTCAGTGCTTTCAGAAATCGATAGTAGAAATCCACGCCCTGGTAAAAAGACTCCACACGCAGGCGCTCATCACGGCCGTGGGCGCGCACATCGTTGGTATCGATCGCCAGTCCGGAAATCCCATACGTGGGCATGCCTGCGGCGTTGGTATAAACACCGTCCGATGCGCCGGTTGCCATGGTGGGGATAACCGGCGTTTCGGGCCACAGTTCACCGGAGATCTTTTCAAGAGTCTGCATCACCTCAGGCCGCAACTTTACCGGCGGCAAGGCCTGGCCGTTGGGTGCGCTGTCAAGAACTCGGCCATGATCGTCATATCCCACCAGCACTTTGGGATCGGCGAGGATTCGAATCAGCGCCTGGCGAATTTCCTCGCGTGTGTGCCCGGGCAGGATGCGGCAGTTCACGTTGGCCTGGGCGCTTTGGGGAAGAGCGTTGTTGGCGTGCCCGGCATTCAGCCGTGTGGCCACACAGGTGGTGCGCAGCGTCGCATTGTCCAGCGGGTCGAGGGAAAGCCGTGCCGCTGCTGCGGGGTCCTGCGGCTGGCTTACTATAGCTCGCATGTCCGCAGCATGCTGGCCGGATTCAAGAGGTGCCATGCGCTCAAAGTAGGCGCGGGTCACATTATTCAGCTCAACGGGGAACTGAAAGCGTTCCAGCCGGCCCAGCGCGTCGGCAAGATGATAGATTGCGTTGTCGGGCACGGGCAGGGAACTGTGGCCGCCCGGATTGGTCACGGTAAGTTGGAAGTCCGCATAGAGCTTTTCACTGGCATCCATGGAGACAATCTCGGGCTTGCCATCAATGGTGTCGATGCCGCCGCCATCGGAATTGAGCACGAATTCGGCATCGATCAATTCGCGATGGTTCTTCAACAGCCAGTCCACACCGTTCGAAGTGCCGCCCTCTTCATCGGCGGTCAGGGCCAGGATGAGGTCACGGTCAGGCTTGAAGCCTTCGCGCTTGAGGCGGATGAACTCGGTGACCCAGACGGCATCGTCACTCTTCATGTCCTGCGTGCCGCGCCCGTAGTAATAGCCGTCCTTTTCTACGAACTGGAACGGGTCAGTCGTCCAGTCGGTGCGGCGCGCTTCCACCACATCAAGATGGCCGATCAGCAGAACAGGCTTGTGCGCGCCGGTGCCGTGAAGCCGCGCCACCATGTTCCCCTTGCGGGCGTTGGGACCAAGCACCACAACATCGCTGGCAGGAAAGCCGGCGTCACGCAATCGCTGCGCCATCGCTTCAGCCGCAACCGTGGTGCTGCCCACGGAGTCCGTGGTGTTAATCTCAATAAGCTGCTTGAAAATGTCATGGGCAAGTTGCCGCGTTCCGGGGTCAACCTGGCCGCTCAGTGCAGCAGTGGAAAATACCATGGCGGCTGCCGCCAGGGGCAGGAACCTGAATTGATGTCGTTTCATCGCAGTATTATATCAAACGTGCCCGTGGCCCCGGGATTCGTGCCTGCTCTGCTCGGCATCGGGTGCATCAGGGTAAGGCACAGACAGGAGTGTCTGTGTCATCAGCCAAGAATTGTCGCTCAAGCAAGGTCTGAGCCGATATACTGAATGGCTCATTTTCGGTATGTCGGTTATCACATTGTGGATGATCAGGCGTGAATACTTTGACAGGTCGCCATTATGAAAAAATTGGGAATTCTACTCTCTGGTCGCGGTTCAAATTTTGAGGCCATCGCCCGCAACGTACAGGCCGGCAAGATTCCGGCTGACATTGCCGTGGTGATCAGCAATAAGCAGTACGCGGTGGGATTGGCTCGCGCCCGGGAAATGGGGCTCGCAACCCGCTTCATCCCCTCAAAGGGGAAGGAGCGCGAAGCCTTTGACCGCGAAGTGGTGGCGGTGCTGCGGGAATTCAAGGTGGATCTGGTCTGCCTTGCGGGGTTCATGCGGCTCCTGAGCCCTTATTTTATTTGGGAATTTCCCAACCGCATCCTGAATATTCATCCCGCACTGCTTCCTTCCTTTCCCGGCGAAGACGCGCAGCGCCAGGCGCTGAACCACGGGGTGAAATTCAGTGGATGCACAGTACATCTGGTAAATGAAGGCATGGACACCGGCCCCATCGTCTGCCAGGCCGTTGTGCCCGTGCTTGATGAAGACACTGAAACGACACTTGCCGCCCGCATTCTCGCGGAAGAGCATCGTATCTACTCCGAAGCCATCTGCCTGTTGCTGGAGGACAAGGTCCGCTTCGAGGGCAGGCGCGTGCTGCGCAAAGATTGAATCCCGATCCGGCGATTTGATACACTATGATGTGTAACCAATATGTCTGCCAAAACTAGAATTAATATTACTGTTGATCCCGAAACCCTACGCCTGGCGGATCGTGAAGCGCGCCGCCGCCGAACCTCGCGGAGTGAGTTTATTCGTGCTGCCGTCCATGCCGAGGCAACAAGAAACGATGCTGCTGGCAAGGAGCAGGCGCTTCGCCAACAGCGGCATGAAGCATTCCAAGCTATTCGGAAAATCGCGAAGGAAGCGGGGAACTGGCCCGCGGCAAGAATCGTCCACGATTGGCGCTACCGGTTGGTGAACGACAAGAAATGAGTTCACTCCCTGCCTACGTCCTGGACACATCGGTAGCGGTGAAGTGGTTTGCCGACGAGGGCGGGGCGGAACAAGCGAAAGCGGTTCAACTTTTCGAGGCGTTCGAGCGGGGGCAATGTGAGCTGAGAGCACCGGAGCTTCTTTTTTTCGAGATCGCGAATGCTTTGATGTATTCGTAAGAGCTGTCCAGCTCGACGATTGTTGATTCGCTTACTTCCCTCCAGAAATTAAAGATCGAAGTGGAGCCTTTGAATTGGGCTACCTTGAAGAAGGCCGTTGAGATCGCTTCAGCTTGTGGCGCAGCGATTTACGACGCGTACTTTCTTGCTGTAGCGATTGGCAGCGGCAGCGTGCTCATAACTGCTGACCATGCCTTTTTGCGCAAAGCCAACCACATGCCAAATATTTTGGATCTACGACTCCTCAAGTTTCCCGAAAGAACCTCATGACCCTTGACGAACAACTTACATATCTCACCAAAGGTGCGGAAGAGACCATCCGCGGGGAAGAACTCAAGGCCAAGCTGGAGCGCTCTGCAAAGACCGGCAAGCCCCTGCGCGTAAAGGCGGGGTTTGACCCCACGGCGCCAGACATTCATCTGGGCCACACCGTGCTGATCCGCAAGCTTAAGCACTTTCAGGACCTCGGCCACACGGTAATTTTCCTGATTGGTGATTTCACCGGCCTGATTGGCGACCCTTCCGGCCGCAATGTGACGCGCCCTCCCCTGACGCCGGAGGAGATTGCCGCCAACGCAGAGACCTACAAGAAGCAGGTCTTCAAGATTCTCGACCCGCAGAAAACCGTGGTGGACTTTAACAACCGCTGGCTGGGAAAACTCACGGGGCAGGAGTGGATCAAGCTTTGCTCCAAGTACACCGTTGCCAGGATGCTGGAGCGCGACGACTTTGCCAATCGCATGAAGGAGCAGCGGCCCATCTCCATGCACGAACTGCTCTACCCACTTTCACAGGCTTATGATTCCGTAGCGCTGGAAGCGGATGTTGAACTGGGCGGCACCGACCAGAAATTCAATCTGCTGGTGGGGCGCTCCATTCAACCGGAATACGGGCAGGAGCCGCAGGTCATCATGACTATGCCCATTCTGGAAGGCCTTGATGGCGTTCAGAAGATGTCAAAATCGCTGGGCAATTACGTTGGCATCAATGAGCCGCCGGCGGAGATGTTCGGCAAGCTCATGTCAATCTCGGATGAGATGATGTGGCGATACTACCTGCTGCTGACGGACCTTGCCCCGGCCGAAATTGAGGCGCTTAAGGAATCAGTGACATCGGGTAAAGAGCATCCCCTGCAAATGAAGAAGGCTCTGGCCCGCCGCATCATTACGGATTTTCACAACGCCGAAGCCGCTGAGCAGGCCCAGAAAGATTTTGAGGCGAAATTTCGAAGCAAGGGCGTTGATCCCAATGCTCCGGTGCTCGACCGGGCGGGAGTCGCCAGCCGGTTCGATACTTTACTTGTGGAAGCCTCGGGATTGTGCAAATCCAAGAGCGACGCGCAGCGACAAATCAAGGCAGGTGCTGTGTCTCTGGCAGTTGGTGACTTTGAGAATCCCACTTGGGAGAAGGTTTCCGACCCTGCGGCAGAATTTGACCCCTCAACTTATCCGCGTATTGGGGATAGTCTCGAAATCGCCTTCAAAGTCGGCCGAAAGCAGACCAAGGTGAGGTTCAACTTCCCGGCGCAATGACGCATCAGGGAGAGTTTTCTTGAAGGCATGGGAGGCGCGGAAGCCACCCGCCCCCATTATTTCTTCGGTGTTGGGATGGTGAGGTTCAGCACCAGCGTCCAGCGGGTCTCAAAAATGCTGATATGCCGCACTTCAGAGGACAAGCCCTTGTAGATGGCTTTAACCGTGTAATCGTGGTCAAAACGAAGGTCTGTGTATTGATACTGACCGGCATCCCGCGAGTAGATATCGAGCACCTTGCCGGTTTGGACATCCGTCAGTTCAATGGTGGCGCCCTCAATGGTGTTCTGCGCCTCGTCGTAGACGGTGCCGGAGATGGTTCGTGTGGTGGGCTGCTTGTCTTTCGCCAGTCCGGTCATACTCCCCGACAACACAAAAACACCCAGAAGAATGATGGTAAGCGCAACCAGGCGCGCTGTTCTGCGGGAAGATGCCAAATCCTGCCTGGCATCGCCTTGAGCCGCACAATTTTGATGATCGCAGAGATTCATATCACCATGTCCCATCTTCTTCCTCTTCTTCTTCCCCGCTGGAAATGACGTCGAGTTCAATTGGATTCGTGTTGACCACTTCCAGTTCCGCGCCACAATCCGGGCAATCCAGCTTTGCCCCTTCTTCAATGTCGTCTTCGATCTCAATCGCCGCTTCACATTCAGGGCAATGAGCCATGGTGTTTCCTCCCCTAAAGAACTTCGTTTCCCCAGACAAAAGTCTATTCATTTCCTCGGTTGATGTCCAGCACCACATCATTACATTTTTGTTTCGATTCTTGGTTGCAATCTGAACACGTCTTGGGGTCCGTTCCAAACTAGGAGGCAGCAAGCAGCGACCGGTCTTGATCATCCATCATCCGCAATTCATTCGGCACTTCCCAACCATGGCTCCATCACGGTAACCTTGTTGCCCTGCGGATCCGGTCTGTAAATCCGCGAAAATGAGGTGCGCCATGAAAGACCAACATCAGTTCGCCACGCTGGCCGTGCATGCCGGGGAAGTCCCCTGCAAGCTCACGGGCGCCGTGGACACGCCCATCTATCAGTCCACCACCTTCGCCGCTGAGGACTCGGATGAAATGGCGGCGCTCTACTCCAACGAAAAACCTGGGTACATGTACACGCGCTACGGAAATCCCACCGTCCATGCACTGGAGGAAAAAGTGGCGGCCCTGGAAGCGGGCGAAGCCGCGCAGGCCTTCGCCACAGGCATGGCAGCCGTCTCCTCTTCCATCCTGGCGTGCGTGAAGGCTGGCGACCACGTGGTGGCAGCCCGTTCGCTCTACGGCGCCACCTACAACTTCCTCAATTGCAAGCTGCCGGCCATGGGCGCCTCCACCACATTTGTGCAATCCACCCGCCCGGAGGATTTTGAAAAGGCCGTTCAGCCAAACACACGCCTGATCTATTTTGAATCGCCGAGCAATCCCATCCTGGAGATTCTTGATATCGCCGCGCTGGCCGCGGTTGCCCAAAAGCACGGAATCACCTCCATGATGGATAACACCTTTGCCTCGCCGGCCCTTCAGCAGCCGCTGAAAATGGGCATCTCCGCGGTGGTGCACTCCGCCACCAAGTACCTGTGCGGCCACGGCGACGCGATGGGCGGGGTCACCGTGGGCAGCAGGGACTTCATTGAACATCTCAACCGCGACGTCCTCCGTGACTTTGGCGGCGTCATGAGTCCTTTCACGGCGTGGTTGATGCTCCGCGGCATCCGCACGCTTCACCTGCGAATGCCCGCGCATTGTTCCAACGCGCAAAAGGTTGCGGAATTCCTGCATCAACACCCACACGTGGAGCGCGTCTACTATCCCGGCCTTCCCGTGCACCCCGGGCATGACCTGGCCAAACGGCAGATGAAAGCTTTTGGGGCCGTCATGAGTTTTGAAGTCAAGGGTGGTTACGAAGGCGGCAAGCGCGTCATGGATGGCGTGAAGATCTTTTTGCGCGCAGCCAGCCTGGGCGACACGCGGTCATTGATTGTTCATCCCGCCTCCACCAGCCACCGCGCCGTTCCGCGCGAGCAGCGCGAGGCGATTGGCATTACTGACGGAATGGTGCGCCTCTCCGTGGGCATTGAAGCCGTGGAAGATCTGATCGCGGACTTGGACCAGGCTATTCAGTAGGTCGAGTGGTGAACCGCCGGTCGTAGGAGGACGGCGACCTGCTGGAAGTGTTAGGATGGCAGAAGAGAGGACACCACAATGCTCCGGCTGATCTCTATTGTTCTTTTGATCTACTCTTTCTTCGTTATCCAGACCAGCATTCCCACGCTTCCTTCGCGCATTCCAACGCATTTCAATGCCGAGGGCGTCGCCAATGGATGGGGAAGTCCTGACACTCTCTGGATTTTGTTTGGCGCACAGGCCCTGGTGAGTCTGGTATTCCTCACGATTCCCTTGCTGAGCCAAATCATTCCCGGAGCCATTCATTTCGGCACGCGCCGCCTGAGTGACTTTCCCCCTGACAAACAACCCCAAATGATCTCCATGCTCAATGACATGGCGGCCTGCATGAGCATCGTGATCAACGTGTTCTTCGTATTCTTCGTTACGGACATGGTTCGGGCCGTGGCGCAACCGATTCCTCACCTCCATCCTGTCATGCCATTGGTGCTTCTATTCGCTGGCATGTTCGCAGTCCTCTTCTACTACGGTGCGAGGTTCTACCGCGCTGCCAATGATGTAATTGGCGGCAATCCGCAAAGCAAAATCAGCTCCTGATTGTTTCGTTGCAACCGGCGCTTGAATGGCAGATGTTCGGGACGGGTTATCTTTAAGCAAGCGGCTGGCGCGCCCGTCTGGAGAGCCAGAGAATTGCCTCCAGCGTGAATCCCACCAGGCAGCCCCACATCAGGTTGGTGAGGTAAGAAACCACGCCCACGGACAAGGCAATCACAAGTTGAAGCCAATTGGGGAAAAGGTCGCGCAGATAGGCGGCGTGCTGGATTCCCACGTAGAGCAGGAAGACTCCCAGCACCGCCAGCGGGATCAGGTGGAGCAAGCCCACCGCGGCGCTGCCGAAAAGCGCCAGCAGGATGCAGACGCCGCCGATGACATAGCTTGATTTGGGGGTGCGCGCCCCAAAGCGATAGTGCGCGGTGATGCCGCCGGAGCCGTGGCACAGCGGCGAACCTTGAATCGCCGCGGTCAGAAGATTAACGATGCCGATGCTCAGGCAGAGGGCGCGCACCGTGACCCTTTGTGCCTGCTTGCCGTAGAGAAGTTGCGCGGTGTTCTCCGTCGCCACAATCGAATTCCCAAACGTCAGGGCAAATTGCGGCACCACCAGCAACGGAAGGACTTTCTTCATCTCGTTCCAATGTGGGTGCAGAAATTGCAGTGTTGCCGGGCCAAAGCTCAACTGGGGCAACTTCCCGCCATCCAGGGCAATGCCCAGCGTGATTCCCAATGTGAGTAGCACAAGCGCCGCGGGAAAGCGCCGCGAATCGCGGAGAGCCAGCAATAATGCGCCTCCGGCAATGGCGATCAACCATGAAGCCGCCATGCCGCCGGGAGGCGGCACTCCGCCCCGCGATCCCATCACCAGGCGCAGTCCTTCCCGCAGCAGCACAAGGCCCAATCCCAGTTGAATTCCGCGCACGATGGGCAGCGTGAAGAGTCTGGCCAGCGGGCCTGCCAGATTTGTAACCCCCACCAATAGCAGGAGCACTCCCATCAAAAGTCCGGCACTGGCAACCTCCGTGGGTGAGAGCGATAGGGCCAGCGCAATCGCTGCCACCGCCTTGAAGGGCTGCACCGCGATGGGAATCTGGAAGTATCGCGCCGCCAGACAATAGGTAAGCCCCGCCGTCAGGAACAGGGCGGTGGGATTCAAATGGTTCAGGGTAATGAGGGCAATGGCGATGGGAAAGAGCACGCCGATGTCTCCAAAGGCGCCGGCAACATCCATGCGGGTAATCGTGTGATCGGGCGATCGTGTGATCGGGCGATCAAGAGCCGGATTCAACTGGGGTTGCACTGTGCTCAACCGATCACCTTGTCCGCGGTTCTTCCGACTTGGTCGTTTGATACTTCTTAATCCGATCTTTCATCTTTGTGACACAAGCCCGCTGCTCACCAGTATAATCCCAGCGATGCGAAAAATTCTCAGGTTGTGGATTGCAATTACCTTTTTGGGCTTATTTCCCGGGGCTTCCGTCACTCTTGGCCAGCAGGCAACGAACGTGGTTTACCCCCGCGTGCCACAAGCATTCATCCTTACGTCGACTGGCAGTCACTATCCGGCCATCACGCGCGCTCTCTCAACGGTGGGTTTCCAGGTGCGGGAAGTCCCCGCGCAGAGCATCGAATCATCGGAGCCCGGCCGCCCTTCCTTGCTGATTGTTCCCGGGAAGGAAGCGGAGCAACTCAATCCTGCAATGGTTCAAGCGATCCTTCACGCCGTCGAGGGTGGGACGCCACTGCTTGTGGATGGATCTTCACCCTTGACCGCGGAATTGGGTGTTCAGCCTCTTCGGTGGCACAACCCGATGAGCCGCTATCGTTGGGACCGTTACGCGGGGGATCCCATGCGCCTGCCGGGGCGCTTGAATTACCCGCGTGTGAAGGTGAAACCTCCCCTCAAGTTGTTGGCGTTTGACCCGCAAACCAATTCGCCTCTTGTGGTGTCGGGAAGCCGTGGGCAGGGGCGATTTCTCTACAGCGCCATTCCGCTGGAGCCGAAGTCAGGAATGGTCTTCCAGTACCTTCCCTTCCTGGCGCAAGCCATTATGGATGAGTTGCACGTTTCCTCCACCCTCATCGCGGACAATCTCTGCGTCTACATCGATTTCGGCGGCGAGCCCAACCTTGATCCCGCGCCGATCGTTGCGCAATTAAAGCAGTGGTCTGTGCGCGAGGTCCATATGGGGGCCTTTTATCAGTCGGACATGTTTCTGGCCTTTCTTCCGCGCTTCCTCGCTGCCGCCCATCAGCAGGGCATCAGAGTTTTTGCGTGGCTGGAATATCCCATGGTCAGCGAGGAGTTCTGGGACGCGCATCCCCAGTGGCGCGAAGTAACGGCTGCCGGCCATCGCGCCATCATGGATTGGCGCCTGCACATGGCGCTGGAAGATCCCGCGTGTTTCCGGGCCGTGGCCGACCTCACCCGCCACATGGTGCTGGATTACGACTGGGACGGTGTGGATTTTGCCGAGCTCTACTTTGAGGCGGAGCCCAGCATCTTCAAACATCCGAACGATTTCACCCCCATGCATCCCACCTTTCGTCAGATGTTCCAGCAGCGCTACGGCGTTGATCCGCAGACGATGTTCAAGTCCGGTTCGCCCAATTACGGGCCGCGAAATCCCAAGCTGCGGGCTGAGCTGAAGGATTTTCGCATCGAACTGATCACAGAATTGACGCAGAAGTTTATGGAAACCCTGGCAGATTGCCAGACGCAAAAGCCCTACCTGCGTACAACGCTGACGTTCATTGACGCCCTGCGCGACCCCACTGTGCCCAAGCGTTATGGCGTCGATCCCAACCGGCTGTTAGCGCTGCAACAAAAGTACGGCTTCGGCGTGGAGATTGAAGATCCCTACACGGTGTGGAACTCCAGCCCTGACCGTTACAAAGCCATTGGCGAATACTACCGTCCACGCCTTCAGCCCGGCACGCCTTTTACCCTGGATGTAAACGTTGTGGACAGGCTTCCGCCCGGCCGCCCGCTCAACCGGCCCCGTGGACTGGAGCTTTATGAATTGCTTGCCAATGTTGCCGCCAACGTGGATCTGGTCACGCTCTACGCCTACAGCACATTTTCTGCTGACGATATGCGCCTGGTGCCCTCGGTTCTCGCGGCGCAGCAGATGACTGCAACCCCGGCGGAAGATGGGACAATCACGGCGCAGCGCCAACTCTACTGGAGCACGGATACCCGCGGAAAGACCGTCTACCTCGATGGCCAGGAATGGCCCTGCCGATCGGATTCGGAAGTGCTGATTCCCGCTGGAACGCACAAGGTCTCCACCCGCCCCCGAATCAGGGACGGGGGCCAGAACACACTGCGGATTGAGCACATCAACGGCGTCATCCTCGGGGCAAAACTGGACGGGAAACGCGTCACCCTGAACTACGAATCTCGCGGGCGCTGCTACGTCATGCTGAATCGAGCTCCCACAACAGTCCTCTGCGACGGCGCGCCCGGCCTGGGGAATGTGTTAATCAATGGAGGGAGCGTTTGTGTGGTGCTTCCCGAAGGGAAACATTCCGTGGAGTTGGAGTAACGGGGAACCTGTTCGCCTTGTGCGAAGATTTTTGATCTTGCTGATAATCGAGGGGGTGTGGGCGAAAAAGCAAGTCAATACGCAAAGCTCTAATGTCAAAGTGCAAAATGGCACATTTGAGCCACGCATTCAGCTTCCAATGATCGTGAATATCGGCGCTTCACAAAAGGTGCGGGATATCGGCGGCGTATCGTTCAACCTGCTGATTGATGAAGTCGAGCTCCGTCTCGTTTAACTCCAAATCCCCCGCCAGAGCGCTCTCTCTGGCTTGTTTCGGGCTGCGGGCCCCCACCAGGGCGTGCGTGGCGTGCGCGGATGAAATCGTCCAGCTCACGGCCGCGTGGGCCAGGGTTACACCGTGGGCCTGGGCGATGGGCTCGATCGACTGCATCAGGGCCGCGGCCTTCGCGCGATTTTCATGGGTGAAGCGGGGATGATTCCGGCGAAAGTCGCCTTCCGGAAATTCCCTCTCCGGGCCCGCGGTTCCGGCAAGCAATCCCTGCGCCAGCGGGGAGTAAGCCAGCACGGCAATCTCATTCTCCCGGCAGTAGGGCAACAGGTTCGCTTCCACGTCCCGGTTGAGCATGCTGTATTCTTCCTGCAGGCTATCCACCACACCGCGCGTCTGATATTTCTTCAATTGTGCCAGGCTCACATTGCTCACGCCCACGGCGCGAATCTTCCCTTCCTCTTTAAGCCGCATCAGTGTGTCCATGGTCTCTTCAATGGGTGTCGTCTCGTCCTGCCAATGGGTTTGATATAAGTCGATGTAGTCCGTTCCCAATCGTCGCAGGCTCTCTTCAACCTCATGGCGAACGGAATGGGCGCCGAGGAAGCGGTACACCTGCCTGCCCCATTGCTCCTCGTGGTATGTGCCTTCGCGGGTGTGCCACACCAAGCCGCATTTGGTGGCCAGAATCACCTTGTCGCGGCGGCCGTGAATGGCCTTGGCAACAAGCTGCTCCGCCCGGCCCACGCCATAGGCCGGTGCGGTGTCAATCAGGTTGATGCCGGCGTCCAGTGCGGCGTGGATGGTGGCGATCGCGTCCGCTTCCTCCGTCCCGCCCCACATCCATCCGCTCAACGACCATGTTCCCAGGCCGATGATGGAAGCGCTGATTCCCGAACGCCCGATGTTTCGATATCTCATCTGCCCTGCGGTTCCTGTGCAGCGTCAACGGCGTCCGACAATCCATCGCGGAATGTCCCGAAGAGCCTGTCAAACGGCAGCGCGAGATCGCCATAATTGCACTCGAAATAGCGGTGATGAAGGTAGTGGAAGTACGACCCCACCGGCAGTTTCCCCTCGAAAACCGGGCCTTCGAAGCCCAGGTGGCTGTTTGCGGGGCCCGCTCCCGCGTCCTGGCTCTGGAACAAAAAGTGGATGGGGTGCGAGGGCACCACGAAGTGAATCAGCAACCGGCTGAAATAGAAGAGGTGTTCCACCGGATGCATGGAGAGCCCGGACCACGGCGCCGGTTGCACGTTCTTGTGGTGCAGGTAATGAACGTATTTGTAGAGCGGCTTCCAATGGATGGCGCGGTGGATCCAGTAGAAATGGAATTCGCGCCAGATTGGAATCAAGAGCAGCCAGGCGGTGCAATAAAGGGGATGCTCAATCCAATTCACGTAGGGAACATGATGGTTGGCCGCTGACCAGATATAAAGCACCTCGTAGGCCGTCCAGATCGTGCAGCCGCTCGCGCAACTCCAAAAGATATTGTCGTAAACCTGATTGTGGAACAGGAAATTGCGGTCGTTCACCTGCGTCCAATGCGGGTAATACTTGTTCCGCATGCCCTGCACCTTGAAGATGTAAAACAACAGGTGCCAGCCGCCCGCCACCAGCCAGAGCAGGCTGAGATTGATCAGGTAAATCTGGATGATCCAGCCCCAGTGGAGTTCCACGCAACGCGCCAGCGGCGGCTGAAGCCAAAGCCAGGTGATGGTGGCGGTGGCCATGAAGAACAGATCCCACGGCCACAGGTAACCACCGCCGAAAAGCCACTTCAGCGCCGCGAGAGGCTGTAGCGGCCAGCAGAACAGCGGCACAAATTTTGGCGCATGCGGCGGTCGCCACTCGCCCTTCGCCGTACGAAATCCAGACTCCGGCTGCGCGGTATCAGCCATAACAGTGTCCTCTTCCAGGGTTAGGTTTGGTCGCCCCAAGCTTGGCGCAGGGAAATATTATCATCCCCCAACCGACGGTAGCGTACACCGTGGCATCCCGGAATGCAATATTGCCGCCTTGCCGGCCCACCCCGGCTGCCCACACTGGCCGACGCCGCGACCGCCAGTGCTCTTCAATTCGCAAGATGGATTGGGTTACATCTGGTAATGCGCAGGTGGCCCGGAGTTGTGCCCATTCTGCACTACTCCGGGGCACTGAATGAGTTGAGCTTCATCACGGAATTCGCGCCCAATGATAAAATACCGCAGACGAATGCCAACTGCGCGTGAGCCTGCGCTATGCTGCTTTTCCCATTAATTCTTCTGTGCGAAAAATCAGTTCCTGAAACCGTTTTCACCCCTGCCACCGTTTTCCTGACACCGTTTTCACCCCTGTCACGCTTACGCCCAAAAAATGGGACAAATTGTCTTAAATTGGAAGTATAATCTACCCGGGCCAGGGCAGTGACCCTCAAATCTTCGCACAATTCAAAACCAGGACATTCGCAGGTGCCACGTGGGAGTCGATCCAAACGCACCCTAGGAGGATGTGAATGCAACGAAACATTTTTGTATTAGCAACCCTGCTGGCTGTTTTCGTGGCCGCCTTCGCTCTGCTTGCCGTGCGGCCGGTACCGAAGGTCAGGGCCGAACCCACAACCTGCTCGAACTCCACGCTGAACGCCACCTTGGGGTTATGGGCGCCGGGAACCATCGGTAGCGATGGATGGAACTTGTCCATCCTGGCTACCTTCGACGGAGCCGGAAGATTTTCCGGCAGCCACCTGTATGGAGTTCACAACGGGACCACCGTTCCCGGAAGCGACGAGAGCTTTTCCGGCGGCTCGTACATCGTGAATGCGGATTGCTCCTTCACGGCGATAACCAACAACCTGGAGGTCTTTGGCAACCGCAAACTGATTTTGAATGGCAGCCTCGTCAGGGCTGGCAACGAACTGGTGGGGACGTGGTATGGCGGCGACGGTCAATCAGGAACCTTCCACGCTGAGAACATCACTTCGTATTGAGGTTCGCAAAATTCTACGAACGAGTTCCGAGGAGGTGGATCATGAGAAAGAGAAGCCTGACGCTTTTTGCAGTGGGCGCCACGTTGCTGTGGGCGGTGGCGCAATATGGCGCGCCCGCCATGCCGCACGATGATGATGACAGGGACAGAGACAGAATTGCCAAGACCTTGACCTTCCGGATGCCTGATTGCCCCATCGAGGCTACAACAGTCTCCCCCACTAAAATGGATTTCACCTTCCCCGAGCGGAATCCCCTGCGCGCTCCATTCTCGGTTGCGGGCAATATCCAGGTGACTGACCAAACGAGCAGCACGGTTATCCTGCTCAACGAGTCCGCGGCAGGCGATGACACGGGTGTTACTTTCTCGCGCACGGTGAGGGATCTTGCGCATATGACTGGGGACGTCAGCTTCGATAAGGGCTGCACCAGAACTGATCCCTACGGTTCCAACGACTGCACGTGGGCGTGGGGCGAATCGATCACGACCGCCTATGAGGGCGCTTTGCAGGAGGATATCACCGCCGGCAAACTCATCGTTGATCTCCAAGTCAACAATACAATCCCACTTTCTTTCACCTGCGCCGTGTGCGGGGCCAGGTGTACCGTCACTATTCCCGAAGGGATCGACGAGGGCAAATGGGACGAGATCTGGCGCTGGATGATTCGGTTAATCCGGTTTCCCTTCGATCTTACCCAGCCTCCTTTCCCTCACTGAGGGATTGGGACATCCTCTTTTCCTATTTTTTTCATGACTGACCGCGGGCGCTGGAGGATCGCACGGGGCGCCGGATCATTCCGGCACGGCGCGGTCGCCCTCGAAAATCGTCCAGCGCGAACCTTGAACCGGCCCTGGCCCTGAGCATGTGACCGGCCGCGAAGTGACACTTTGGAAAATAGGAATATAGGTGTCTGTCCCCCCCCGTCTTGAAAACCCGATCTACGAGGTCCACGACCTGACTGGCGTTTGAACATATTTTCTTAAGTGGGACCAGAAGGAGCGCATCCTTCGGGACCGGGGCCGCCTTTTCTCCAGCGAATGATTCCCTAAACGTTTTCGGGTGGCGCGTAGTAATGAGTAAGGCAGGGAGCAAGTCCTCGGCTGGTTCGCCGTTTATGTGATGCCACGAAAGTACTTCGTCCGCGAAATGGGTTCCTCTCGGCCCATGGATTACAGCGGCGTTCGACCGTGAAGCGCGATCGGCCATCTGGGGAATATTCGCGCGGATGGCCTCCCCTAATGGCTCATCCCAGCCGTAATCCAAGAGATATACGTAGTAGTTCCGCTTGGCCCCCGATGGAACCTCCCCTAACGAATGAACGTATAATCCCATGGACAGATCCCCCCTTCTTGTCGATCAGATTCGCTCCCAAAGACCATGTTGGCTCTGGCGAATCTCGCGCCGGTTCTTGCAGTCCTGTATCGCCCATCTTGAGTCCTTTTGGTACTTCGGCTCCAATCCGTCTGCGGTGTAGCCCGCCTCGTCGCATTCATCGGGGAATCTATTCTTGATGTAGTTATAAATATCCGATGGCGTAAACTGTTTGCCCTTTGAAAGCTTCTCAATCCACTCGACAGCATAACGACGAATCTGGGTCTTTAGGAACATGGCGGCGGGATCGCCTCCTAGCGCCTCTGGGAGTCCCCTCTGCTTTGCCGGGGGATATTTACTGGGCGGATGGTATCACATTTCTGTGGCGAGCAAAAAGGGTCGAAATCGTGTGGCGAAAATCGTGTGTGTATTACGTGTGGCAATCCCCCCATTCCAGGGACGGGGGGGACAGACACCTATATTCCTATTTTCCAAAGTGTCACTTCGCGGCCGGAAGGGGAAAGGGGGTCAGGAACATGTGAAGAAATTGATTTTACCGATTTCGGCACGACTTATTTTCAATAACTTGCATGGCTGAAATGGGTCCAGATTCAATTTTTTCACATGTTCCTGACCCCGTTTCTTCCCGTTGACCCCGTTTCTTCCGGTACCTGGAAGCTGTGAAGAAATTCCGGAACGAGCAAAAGCATCTCGCGCAGAGACGCAGAGGCGCGGAGTCGACAAAGAAAATAAAGCAGTTATTCATTTCGAACCTCTGCGCCTCTGCGTCTCTGCGCGAGATTGTTAATTTCTTCACACGTTCCTGACCCCGTTTCTTCCCGAGGGGACTTTATGCGCCCGGCGACCCGTCAATCCACACCCTAACCTTCGCGAAGTGCGTGCTGAAGCAAAAAAAGACCAACCTAAAGGCCTATATTTTCGCGGCTGAAAAAAACATGGTTTGAACGGAAACCCCATTTCCGGTTTGCCACGCCCGTCACCTCCGGAACCCGGCGGCAAAGAAAAAGGGCGGACCTTTCGGCCCGCCCTCTATGATTAATTTGTAATCGGCGTCGTGAATTCCAATTCGCTGCGGTGACCAGGAATGGTGCGCCACACGGATTGCAACTTGTAGCGCCGACCTTCAGGTCGGCAATTTTCTTAACGATGCTGACCTAAAGGTCAGCGCTACAGCCGTACCCAATGCCACCGAATCTAACGGGATTTGTGACGTAATACACTAGAAGCCGCCGTTACGAAATATTCACCACCGCATCGCCGTTGCCTGCGTTCTTGGGCAGGGGCACGGAGTACTGCTTTTCAATCTTCTCGCGGAAGCACGGACCGGAGTTGTAAGTGCAAAATGGATAGACCAGGCCGTTGGGCGCGGTGTAGTGAATCACGCAGCGTTTCACTCGATTGATGTCGTAGTTGTAGACATCCATGAAGTGCATGCCGGCCACCAACAAAGTCTTATAAGTAAAAGTGCCGTCATGCTTGCCGCGGCCCTTGCTGTGGTCGGTCATACCTTGAAGGGTATTCAGGAAGCGCTCAAACGTCAGTCCCGGCGGCGCGAAGGCGGGCTTAAAGTGCTTGCGCAGGGAATTCCACGCGCTGACTTTGGAGAAGAGTTTTATGCGCGCGCCCTCCGCTTTGCGGGCCAGCTTGTCAATGTCTTGCAGCATGGCGCCCACATCAAAGAAGCGCGTGATGGGCACCGCCTTCTTCGAAATTGGATCGACATAGAGGTAGGTTCCCATGGCGCAATGCGGGTGCGAGGTCAGGTTCGGCCGCTGCACTCCCTGAAGCGCTGACATCAATTTGGAAAACGGCGAGGTGCAGGAGAGCGGGAACCAGTCATGGTATTTATCCATCATGCCCGTCTGGTCAGAGAGGCAGTGGGCCAGGTCGGATTGGGTGAAGCGCTTGGCCTCAAGATCGCGGCGATTGATGCGTCCGGTAAAGGCCACGGGCTGGAAGCTGAAGCCGCTGATGCAATCGATGTTGTCAATCGCGAACCGCACCATGTCTCCCAGTTGATGGTTATTCAAGCCCTTGACGATGGTGGGAACCAGCACGATCTTCAGTCCCACTTTGCGGCAGTTTTCAATGACGGCGCGCTTCGTCTCCATCAGGCGCTGGGCGCGCGTGCGGAGATAAATCTCATCATCCATGCCATCGAATTGCAGGTAGAGCGTGTGCAGTCCCGCTTCTTTGGCGGCCTGGGCGAACTCGATGTCGGCAAAGAGGATTCCGTTGGTGGCCACTTGCAGATGGGTGAAGCCGAGTTCGGTGGCCTTGCGCAGGACGTCCATAAAGCGCGGGTACATCGTGGGCTCGCCGCCGGAGAATTGCACGACGCGGTTGGGCACGGGCCGCTGCGCTCGCAGACCTTCCAGCATGCCGGTGACCTGTTCAAAAGTCGGCTCGTAAATATAGCCCGCCGCATTGGCGTTGGCAAAACAGACCGGGCAGGTCAGATTGCAGCGGTTAGTGAGGTCCACGTTGGAAAGAACCGTGTGCGAAGTGTGCATGCCGCACATTCCGCAATCATCCGGACAGCGCGTGGCGTCTTTGATGGCGGGGTTCGCCAGGCCGCGATTGTCGCCGAATTCCCAAGCTTCCATCTTGTGATAGAGGCGCGCGTCGGAATAGATCTTGTCGCGAAACTCGCCGTGCTCGGCGCAGGTCTTTTCCATGTAAACCGCGTCGTTCTCTTCGAACAGGCGCGCGTCGATCACCTTGAGGCACTCGGGGCAGATCGATTGCGTCGTCTTCGGCAAACCCTTCTCCAGAGGCTCAATGGGCGAACCGGTGAAAGTAGTTTTAGGTTGAATGATTTCAAA
>Ga0302320_10009968_pt1 | contig 20337 bp, 19 predicted proteins | sample Bog_T0_3_FD_202130 | JGI IMG/M metagenome (GOLD analysis project Ga0302320, IMG submission 202130) | Peat permafrost microbial communities from Stordalen Mire near Abisko, Sweden - Bog_T0_3 | ecosystem: Environmental > Terrestrial > Soil > Wetlands > Peat | place: Sweden: Abisko, Stordalen Mire...
ACCTCGATCAGCGACTTCAGCCCGTTATGTCCGCCGGAACTGCCGCTCGCCCGCATGCGCAGCCGGCCGAACGGCAGATCGAGATCGTCGACGATCACCAGCACGCGCGCCGGCGGCACCTTGTAGAACGTCGCGACACCGAGCGTGGGCGGGCCGCTGAGGTTCATGTAGGCCAACGGCTCGACGATCGCAATGCGGCCCGCGCGGTCGAGCGCGACGCGCGCGTCGCGCCGCTTCGTCCAGCTCTCGAGACGCCGCCGGCGCGCCAGCTCCTCGACCACGATGAAGCCGATGTTGTGGCGCGTCCGGGCGTATTCCGGCCCGGGATTCCCGAGCCCGACGATCAGGCGAAGGTCGTCGATGGGGGCGAGCTACCCGGCGGCGGGCGCTGCCGGTTCGGCGGCCGGGGCCGCTGCCGCGGTCAGCGTGGCGTCATCCGAGCCGGTCCGCGGACCTTCGACGGCGACGACGATCGTTTCGGGCGCCGTGATCAGCGTGAATCCGGCCGGCAACTTGACGTCGCCCGCGGTGATGTGGTCGCCGACGCCGAGCCCGTTGACGTCGATCTCGAAGTGCTCCGGCAGCTTGCCGGCCGGCCCTTTGATTTCGAGTGCGTGGGTGACGACGTCCATCACGCCGCCATCATCTTTGACGCCGCGCGACGTTCCGACGGTGATCACGCCGACCGAGGCGTTGATCGCCTCCGTCTGCGAGACGCGCTGGAAGTCGGCCGAGATCGGCCGGTGGGTGATCGGGTCGCGCTGCACTTCGCGCAGCAGCACCGATTCGTGCTTGCCGGCGATCGTCGCGTCGACGATGTGGCTCTGCCCGCCCGTCGAGAGCAGGTCGGCGAGCGTGCGCGCGTCGACGGAAATCGCTTCCGAACCGCCGTGGCCGTAGAGCGCGCCGGGCACCTTGCCTTCGCGCCGGGCGCGCTTCGCGCCGGTCGTGCCGATGTCGGTGCGGGGGTGGATCGTCAACGTCGTGACGCGTTCGAGTTTGGCCATGATGGGGTGCGTGAGTCCTTAAACCGCAGCCGCGATCGCCGCTTCGGCGGTCGCTTCGAGGTGCGGAGCGTCTTCGAGGGGGTGATGCGGTTCGGGATGCTCGACGAAATCGTCGCCGGCAAAGAGTTCCGAGACCGAGCGGTTGGCGGTGATGCGCTTGATGGCATCGGCGAGTATCTGGGCGATCGAGAGTTGCTCGATGCGCGAGCCGATCCCGTCGGGGTGCGCCGAGTGCGGGATCGTGTTGGTGACGATGACTTTGCGGATCGCCGAGTTCTCGAACTGCTTGACCGCGTCGCCCGCGAAGATGCCGTGGGTGGCCAGGCAGTAGACGTCGGTCGCACCGCGTTTGATCAGCGCTTCGGAGGCTTTCACCAAGGTGCCGCCGGTCGAGATCATGTCGTCGACGACGACCGCGATCTTACCCTCGACGTCGCCGACGATGTGCGTGACTTCCGAAACGTCGGGCTCGGGGCGGCGCTTGATGATTACGGCCAGCGACGACTTCAGGCGCTTGGCAAAGAACTCGGCGCGCGGCACGCCGCCCGCGTCCGGCGAGACGACGACGATCTTGTCGCCGTAGAGCTTTTCGTTGCGCAGGTGGTTGCACATGTGCGGCGCGGCCATCAGGTTGTCGACGGGGACGTCGAAGAAGCCCTGGATCTGCGCGGCGTGCAGGTCGAGCGTCACGATGCGCTCGGCACCGGCCGTCTGCAGCATGTTGGCGACCAGCTTGGCCGAGATCGGTTCGCGGCCTTTGGTTTTCTTGTCTTGCTTGGCGTAGCCGTAGTAGGGGATCACGGCCGTGATGCGGTTGGCCGACGCGCGGCGCAGCGCGTCGATCATCAGCAAGAGTTCCATCAGCGCGTCGTTGACCGAACCGCCCCAGGGCGTACGGCACAACGATTGCAGCACGAAGACCTCGGCGCCGCGCACGTTCTCGCGGATTTCAACCCGGCATTCGTCGTTCTTGAAGCGATCGACCAGCGCGTTTCCGATGCGCGTTTGCATCTTTTTCGCGATCTCATCGGCCAACTCACGATTTGAGGTGCCCGAGAATAGCAGCGGCGGCTGGATCATGGGCGGACTCGCAAGCGGCGGAGGGGGGAGGTCACGGAAATGAACATTCCCCGTGGGCGGAGGTAAAAACTCCCCCGGCGTGCGGAAAAGGCCAACCCTTTGGTCCGCGGGGGTGTTAGGGAAGATTCCATGCCCAAATTCGAGTTAGTCTCCCCGTACGCGCTGGCCGGCGACCAGCCGGTCGCGACCGAGGCGCTGGCGGCGGGCGTCCGGCGCGGCGATCCGGCCCAGACGCTCCTGGGCGTGACCGGCAGCGGGAAGACGATGGCGATGGCGCGCGTCGTCGAGTTGGTCCAGAAGCCGACCCTGGTTCTCTGCCATAACAAGACGCTGGCGGCGCAGCTGTGCGCGGAGTTCCGCGAGTTTCTCCCGCACAACGCGGTCGAGTACTTCGTGTCCTACTTCGACTACTACCAGCCCGAAGCGTACATCGCCCACACCGACACCTACATCGCCAAGGACTCGTCGGTCAACGACGAGATCGAGCGGCTGCGCCATTCGGCGACGCAATCGCTGCTGACGCGCCCCGACACGCTGATCGTGGCCTCGGTCTCGTGCATCTACGGCTTGGGCTCGCCGTCGGACTACATGGAGCTGGCGGCCGATATTAAGATCGGCGATACGATCGACCGCGACGACTTCTTGCGCAAGCTGATCGCGATGCAGTACCGGCGCAACGACCTCAACCTGGTGCGCGGTACCTTTCGGGTGCGCGGCGACACGCTCGAATTCGTCGGCGTCGACGAGGAGCTGGTGCATCGCATCGAGTTCTTCGGCGATGAGATCGAGGCCATCAACGTCGTCAACATCCTCACCGGCGAGTACGTCGAGTCGAAGGACGAGCTGAAGATCTTCCCGGCCAAGCACTACATCACGCCCGAAGAGAAGCTGCGCGGCGCGGTCGATGCGATCGAGGCCGAGTTGACCGAACGGCTGGCGTTCTTCCGGCGCGAGGGCAAATTGCTCGAAGCGCAGCGGCTCGAACAGCGCACGCGCTACGATCTCGACATGCTGCGTGAGGTCGGCTACTGCAACGGCGTCGAGAACTACTCGCGCCACCTCTCCGGGCGCGAAGCCGGCTCGACGCCGTTCTGTCTGCTGGACTTCTTTCCCAAAGACTGGCTGCTGTTCGTCGACGAGTCGCACGTCTCGATCCCGCAGGTCGGCGGGATGTACGGCGGCGATCGCTCGCGCAAGGAGTCGCTGGTCGAGCACGGCTTCCGGCTGCCGTCCGCGCTCGACAACCGCCCGCTCACGGCGGCGGAATTCCAGCAGCACATCAACCAGGTGATCTACGTCTCGGCCACACCTGCGAACTTCGAACTCACGCGCTCGGCGCAGGTCGTCGAGATGGTGATCCGGCCGACCGGCCTCGTCGATCCCGAAGTCGAGGTGCGTCCGACGCGCCACCAGGTCGACGATTTGATGGACGAGATTCGCAAGCGGACCGAAAAAGACGAGCGCGTGCTCGTCACGACGCTGACGAAAAAGATGGCCGAGGACCTGACCGACTATCTGCTCGAGAACGGCATCCGCGTGCGCTACTTGCACAGCGAGATCGAGACGCTCGAACGCATCGCGATCCTGCGCGATCTGCGCAAGGGCGAGTTCGACGTGCTGGTCGGCATCAATCTGCTGCGCGAGGGGCTCGACCTGCCCGAAGTCTCGCTGGTCGGCATTCTCGACGCCGATAAAGAAGGCTATCTGCGCAGCGGGACCGCCCTGATCCAGACGATCGGCCGCGCGGCGCGCAACGTCGAGGGCAAGGTCATCATGTACGCCGACGTCGTCACCGAATCGATGGCGCGCGCGCTCGGCGAGACCAAGCGCCGCCGCGAGCGCCAGGTTGCCTATAACCTCGAGCACGGCATCGAGCCGAAGTCGATCCGCAAAGAAGTCCGCGATATTCTCGCGCTGGTCGGCTCGCACGACGGCGCGACGCTCGCGGCGGGACTGCGCGGCGAGAAGCTCCCGCGCGAGGTCGCAAGCGCGATGGCGGCCGATATCGAGCGCAAGATGCGCGAAGCGGCAAGCAACCTCGAGTTCGAGAAAGCGGCCGCGTTGCGCGATGAGTTGATCGAACTGCGCAAGCAGATCGGCGGCAACGAATCGGTGCTTTTCCAAGGCAAAGCGCCGAAAATCTTCGCGCACGCGCTGCGCGAATTGGTCGGGAGTTGATTCCACGCGTGCGAAGAGATGGTGGAAACTTTCAGCAGCAGCGTTGCGTGTCAGTTGTTAATTGCAGTTACGGTTTGATGGAACGTTAACGTAAGTTGAGACTAATGCCGGTGGCAAATAACGTAACATCAGGTATACTTACATCATGGAACGCAAGCCGATCATACCTGGCGAATTCTCGTACGACGAGGTCGACGCGTTCGTGGCCGGAGTCTTCCGGTGGTGCGAAAGTCTCTTCGATCGTTCCGAGAAGTCCCGCCCCGAACCCGCCTTCTCCGACGAATGGGAACGCAAGCAAATGGCCCACGAGTTGGGTTGGAACTAGCCGCCTAAGCGCGGAAAATCCGCCGGCGTGAGCTGGCGCGTCGGCGTCGACGTCGGCGGAACGTTCACCGATCTCGTCGCGTGCGACGATGACGGTGCGATCGTGCGCGTCAAGGTCGCGACGACCCCGCGTGCGCCCGAAGCCGGCCTGCTGGCGGCGCTGCGCGACCTTCTGCGCGATGTCGATGCACGCGCCGTCTCCCATCTCGCGCATGCGAGCACGATCGCGACCAACGCGCTCTTGGGGCAAGTGCATCTGGAGTTGCCGCGCGTCGCCTTCGTGACGACGGAAGGGTTCCGCGACGTGTTGGAGATCGGCCGCCAAGCGCGCAGTTCGGTCTACGAACTGGGCGTGCGCCGTCCGGTGCCGCTGGCGCGCCGCGAAGACCGCTTGACCGTGCGCGAGCGCATCGACTTCGACGGCAGCGTGCACTGCGCGCTCGACGGCGCGAGTGTGGCCGCGGCGGTCGAGACGATCCGCGCGCGCGAGATCACCAGCGTCGCCGTCGGACTGCTCAACAGCCACGTCAACGACGCGCACGAACGCGCGGTCGTCGCCGCGCTGGCGGTCGCGCTGCCGGAGGTTGCCGTTACCGCATCGGCGGCGCTGGTGCGCGAGGAGCGTGAGTACGAGCGTTTCTCGACCGCCGTCGTGAACGCGGCATTGCTGCCGGTCGTGCGCGGCTACCTCGAGCGCCTCGCGGCCGGCGTGCGAGACCTGGGCGTCGACGCGCCGGTTTTCGTCATGCAATCGAGCGGCGGCACCGCCGCGCTCGCGTTCGTCGCGGAGCGGCCTGCGCTGCTGATCGAGAGCGGGCCGGCGAGCGGCGTGATCGCCGCCGCAGCGACCGGTGCGAGCATGGGGCTCGCCAACGTGCTCTCGTTCGACATGGGCGGTACGACCGCGAAGGCCGGCACGATTACGGGTGGCGCGCCGGAAATCGCCTACGAGTTCGAAGCCGCGGGTGCCACGCACAGCGGCCGCGCCCGCACGGGAAGCGGCTACCCGGTGCGCTTTCCGTTCGTCGATCTGGCCGAGGTAAGCGCGGGCGGCGGGACGATCGCGCGCATCGATGCGGCGGGCGTGCTGCGCGTCGGACCGCTCTCGGCGGGCGCCGATCCGGGCCCGGCCTGTTACGGGATCGGCGCCGAACCGACGGTGACCGACGCCAACGTCGTGCTCGGCCGGCTCAATCCGGCGGCGTTGCTCGGCGGCACGTTCCCGATCGATGCCGCGCGCGCGCACGCCGCGGTCGCGAGCGTCGCCGCGCCGCTCGCCGGCGACGTCGCGCGCACGGCGGCCGGGATCGTTGCGCTGGTCGACGCGCAGATGGCGAAGGTGCTGCGCATCGTCTCGGTCGAGCGCGGGCTCGATCCGCGCGACTTCACCTTGATGGCGTTCGGCGGCGGCGGGCCGCTGCACGCCTGCGCGCTGGCGGTGGACTTGGGCCTCGAGCGCGTGGTCGTGCCGCGCGATCCGGGGCTCTTCAGCGCGCTCGGTCTGCTGGCAGCGGGCGTACGCGCGACGCGTTCGCGCGCGTTCGTCGCGCCGCTCGATGCGCTCACGTTGGGCACGGCCGCCGCGACCGCGCGCGAGCTGACCGCCGAGGCGCGCGGGAGTTTGGTCGCGCAGGGCGTCGCCGCGGACGAGATCCGCACCGTGGTGGAACTCGACCTGCGCTACGCCGGCCAGTCGTTCGATCTGACCGTGCCCTTCGACGGCGCCGCCGCCGCGATCGCGGAGGCCTTTCATCGTCGCCACGAGCGGCGCTACGGCTACGCCGCGCGCGACGAACGGGTCGAACTCGCCACCGTGCGCGTGACGGCCGCCGGCGCGGCGGGGCGCGCGCCGGTGACGGCTGCGCCGGCCGGCGATGCGGCCGCGGCGCGCACCGGTTCGCGCGAGGTGTGGGATGCGGGGCGGTTCGTCGCGGCGGACGTCTACGCGCGTGGCCGGCTCGGTGCCGGCAGTACGTTCGCGGGGCCCGCGATCGTCGAGCAATACGATACGACGTGCTGGATCCCGGCCGGCTGGCACGCCCTGACCGATGCCGCGGGGAATCTGCTGCTGGAGCGCCCGGCGTGAGCGCGGGGCTCGATCCGATCGCGACCGAGATCGTCGTCTCGGGTCTCGCGTACGCGTGCGAAGAGATGGGCGTCGCGGTGCGCAACGCCGCGTACTCGCCGAACATCAAGGAGCGGCTCGATCTCTCGTGCGCGCTCTTCGACGCCGACCTGCGGCTGCTCGCGCAGGCCGAGCATATCCCCGTCCACCTCGGTTCGTTGCCCTGGGGTCTGCGCGCGACGGTCGCGCACATCGTGGCGAGCGGCGAGGCGCTGCGGCCGGGCGACCAGTGGGTCGTGAACGATCCGTATCTTTCCGGCACGCACCTCAACGACGTCACGGTGATCCGGCCGATTTTCGTCGACGGCGCGCTGTTCGCATACGCCGCGAATAAGGCGCACCATGCGGACGTCGGCGGGATGACGCCGGGTTCGATGCCGCCCGACGCGCGCGATCTCTTCGCCGAAGGCGTCGTGCTGCCGCCGCTGCGTGTGATGCGCGACGACGCGGTGGTAGCCGGCACGGTCGAGCTGCTGCGAAGCAACTCGCGCACGCCGCACACGCGGGCCGGCGACCTGCGCGCGCAACTCGCCGGCAACGTGACCGGCGAGCGCCGGGTGCGCGAACTGATCGAGCGCTACGGTGCCGGCACCGTCGCCGCCGCGTGCTCCGCAGGCATCGGCGCGGGCGAGCGGCGGATGCGCGCCGCGCTGCGCGCGTTTCCCGACGGCGTCGCGGAGGTGAGCGACGTGCTCGAAGACGCGCGCGGCGAACCCTCGATCGTGCTGCGGCTGCGCTTGGAGAAGCGCGGCGACGCTCTGCGGCTGGATTACGCGGGCACGTCGCCGCAACTGGCGATGCCGCTCAACGCCGTCTACGGCGTGACGCTCGCCGGCGCGTACTATGCGGTGCGCGCGGTGCTGGCGCCCGATATCCCGATGAACGACGGCGTCTTCCGGCCGGTCGAGCTGCACGTGCCCGAGGGCTCGCTCCTCAATCCACGCCGGCCGGCGCCGGTGTCGGCGGGCAACGTGGAGACGTCGATGCGCAACGCCGACCTCGTGCTGGCGGCGCTCGCGTGCCTCGCGCCCGAGCGCGTGCCGGCGCAGAGCGGCGGTTCGATGAACAACGTGATGATGGGCGGGATCGACGAGCGCGGCGCGCCCTGGGCGTTCTACGAAACGAACGGCTGCGGGATGGGCGCGCGCCCGGCGGCCGATGGCCTCGACGCGATTCAAGCCCACATGACGAACACGCTGAATACGCCGATCGAAGTGCTCGAACGAACCTTTCCGCTGCGCGTGACGCGCTACGAGTTCGCCGCCGAGAGCGCGGGCGCGGGCCGCTTCCGCGGCGGCGCTGGTCTCGTGCGCGCGCTGCAGGTGCGCGCGGGAAGCGCGACGATTTCGTTGCTGGGCGAACGCCACGTCGTCCGTCCGCGCGGCAGCGCCGGCGGCGGCGACGGCGCGAACGCGCGCCATACCGTGCTCCGCACATCCGACGAGGGAACGACGATGCAAACGCTGCCGGCCAAGACGACGTTCGAGTTGCACGCGGGCGACACGCTGATCGTGCAGACGGCCGGCGGCGGCGGCTACGGCGATCCGGCGTTGCGCGACCCGGCCGCGACCGCGCGGGACGCGGCCGGCGGCATCGGGACGGCGCGCTGATGCAGCCGACGATGCTGCCCGGCGTTTCGCTGTGGTCGCGCTGGCAGCCGGATCGCGCGCTGTTCTTCAACGCCTGGTACGTGCACGGCGAGGACGGCGCGATGCTCGTCGATCCGCTCGACGCCGATGCGAACGTGCTCGCCGCGATCGACGCGCGCGGTCTCGACGCGATCGTCGTGACGAACCGCGATCACGAGCGCGCCGCGGCGTTCTATGCGGAACGCTACCACGCACCGGTTCTTGCGGCGGGACCCGATGCGGACGAGATGGTGGTGCCCGTGGCGCGGCGCGTCGCCGACGGCGACGTGGTCTGCGGCTGGCGTGTCGTGACGTTCGCCGGCCTCAAGACGGCCGGCGAGTTCGCGCTCTTCCAGCCCGCGACGCACGCGGCGATCGTCGGCGATGCGGTGTGGGGCGCACCGGCGGGCGCGCTGCGGCTCATGCCCGATGAGAAACTCGCCGATCCCGCGCAGGCCGCGCTCTCACTGCGGCGCCTGCTCTCGCTCGACGTGCGGCATCTGCTGGTGGGCGACGGGACGCCGGTGTACGAGCGCGCGTCGGACGTGCTGCAGGCGGCGCTCGACGCGCGCGCAGGCGTGGCCGTGCGGCGCGTCAACCTCGACGAACTGGTCTACCGGCGCAGCAACGGTCCCGGACCGTATCAGAGCGAGAACGCTGAGATCGGGTTCTGGATCGGCGCGCGCAGCCTCGGCTACCGCGTCGCGCGCCTCGCTCCCGGCGAAGCCTTCTGCCCGTATCACTCGCACCTCATCGAAGAGGAGTTGTTCATCGTTTGGGACGGCACGCCGACCGTGCGCACGCCGTCGGGGACGTATACGCTGCGACGCGGCGATTTCGTCTCGTTCCCGGTCGGTCCGCTCGGCGCGCACCGGCTGCACAACGACGGTCCGGGCACTGCCGTGGTCGTCATGCTGGCGAATACCGGCACCAACCGCGAGGCGTGCTTCTATCCCGACTCGCGCAAGGTGCTGGTCGAACTCGGCGACGACATGACGCTGGTTCGCAGCGAGCCGCAACTCGACTACTACGATGGCGAATAGCGCCGCGCGCGCCTTTGCCGCGCTGCTGGTCGCGCTCGTCTGCGCGGCGCTCGGGCGTCCGGGGGCGGCCGCGTTGCCGCGGCCGGCGCACGTCGTGATCGTGATCGATGAAAACCAGGCCTTCACGAACGTGATCGGCAACGCCGCGGCGCCGTGGCTGAGCGCGCTGGCGCAAACCGGCGCGATCTTCGCCGACGCGCACGGCGTGATGCACCCGAGTCAGCCGAACTACCTCGCGCTCTTCGCCGGCGTCACGGACGTCAACGGCAACGGTTGCGAGGCCCGCGGCTTCGCGCACGACGCTCCCAACATTGCGAGCGAGTTGCTCGCGGCGGGCTTCACGTTCGCCGCGTACTCGGAATCGTTGCCGCATGCGGGCTTCATGGGCTGCTCGGCGGGCGACCTGTACGCGCGCAAGCACGCGCCGTGGACGCAGTTCGTCAACGTGCCGCAGCGGCTGCATCGGCCGTTCGCTGCATTCCCCGCGTATGCGGCGCTGCCGGCCGTGACGTTCGTGGTGCCGAACCTCGCCGACGACATGCACGACCGGCCGGTGCGGGCCGGCGATGCGTGGGCGCGCGCGCACGTCGGGCCGCTCGTGCGCTGGGCGCAGACGCATGACACGCTGCTCGTCTTCACCTGGGACGAAGGCTTCGATGCGACCAACACGGTGCCGACGTTCTTCGCCGGCCCGATGGTCAAGCCGGGCCGCTACCCCGAACGCATCGACCACTACCGCGTCCTGCGGACGATCGAAGACATGTACGGGCTCGCCCCAACGGGCCGCGCGGCCGCCACCACCGCGATTACCGATATCTGGCGCTAAGCCGGGCTTGGTGGCTGCCCCTCGACTCCGCGCCTACGCGCTGCGCTCGGGGTGACAGGTGTCGGGCTGTATTGACAACTGCCGATATAGGGCATAGTATCGATGAATGTCGATGCAGCGGTGTTGTCCCCCGGCGATGGTCGATCCGGGTGATTGGTCCGGCGCGGCGGTGCTGTTCAAGGCGCTGGGCGATCCGCACCGGTTGACGATGCTCGCCACCTTGGCGCGGGCCGAGGACGAGGTCTGCGTCTGCGATTTCACCTCGGGGTTGCCGCTCAATCAGCCGACCGTTTCGCACCACCTGAAGATTCTGCGCGACGCGGGTCTCGTGAGCGGTGACCGCCGCGGCACGTGGGTGTACTACCGGCTTGTGCCCGGCGCGCGCGAACGGCTCCAAGCGGCGCTCGACGGCGTCCTGCCGATCGCGGTACCCGCGTGAAGCTGCATCTCAGTCTTGCGACGCGGAACCTCAAGAAGAGCGTCGCGTTTTACGCGACGCTGCTCGGCGCGGCGCCCGCAAAACAACTGCGCGACTACGCGCTCTTTATCACCGCCGATCCCGGCCTCGAATTGGCGCTCGATCTCGATAAGAAGGCCAAGGCGCCGCGCCGGCAACACTTTGGGCTCGCCGTCGATTCGGTCGCGGCCGTCGACGCGCAGATCGAGCGGCTGCAGAGCGCCGGCTACGACGTCGCCGTCGAGCGCGCCGAGACGTGCTGCTATGCGAACCAGACGAAAGTGTGGGCCCGCGATCCCGACGGCCGGCGCTGGGAAACGTATTTCGTCCACGCCGAGGTCGATGGATGAACGCGCGGCCGGTGATCGCGGAGTTCGTGGGCACGGCGTTTCTGCTGCTGGCGGTCGTCGGGTCGGGGATCATGGCGCAGCGGTTGTGCGGCGGCAACGTCGGCCTTGCGCTGCTGGCGAACGCGCTCGCGACCGGCGGCGCGTTGATCGCGCTGATCCTCGCGTTCGGGCCGGTTTCGGGCGCGCATTTCAATCCCGCGGTAACGCTGGCCGATGCGTGGCAGGGCGGCGTCGTCTGGCCGCTCGTCGTCCCGTATATGGTCGCGCAGGTCGCGGGTGCGCTGGCGGGGACGGGGCTCGCAGACGCAATGTTCGGCCTGCCCGCGTTCTTTGCATCGCACCACGAGCGTAGCGGCGCGCCGTTGCTGGTCAGCGAATTCGTCGCGACCTTCGGATTGCTGGCGGTGATTTGGGGTTGCGTGCGTTCGCGCCCCGGCGCGACGCCGTTTGCCGTCGGCGCCTACATTCTCGGCGCGTATTGGTTCACGCCCTCGACGTCGTTCGCCAACCCCGCCGTCACCATCGCGCGGGCGTTCACCGATACGTTCGCCGGCATCCGTCCCGCCGACGCACCGCCGTTCATCGTCGTGCAGTTCCTCGGTGCGCTCGCCGCGACCGCGCTGTTCGCTTATCTCGCGCCGATCTCGCGGGCTACCGCCGAGGCCGTCGTCGTCGCCCATCCGGAGCCGTTGCATGCCTAACGTCAAACCGTCGGTGCTGTTCGTGTGCCGTCACAACACCGGACGCTCGCAGATGGCCGAAGCCTACCTGCGGCATTTTCTCGGCGACCGCGTCGACGTGGCGTCGGCCGGCACGATCGCAGCCGACGTTCCCGATCCGGGCGTCGTCGCGGTGATGGCCGAAGACGGGATCGACATCAGCGCCGCGCGACCGAAGCTGCTCGACGCCGAGCGCGCTGCCGGCGCCGATCGCATCATCACGATGGGCTGCGACGTCGAGGGTGTGCCGCGCATCGACGACGACTGGGGCCTGCCGGATCCGAAGGGTCAACCGCCCGAACGCGTGCGCGAGATCCGCGACATCGTCAAGGCCAAAGCGCAAGAGCTCGCGCGGAGCTTTCGCTAGCGGCCGGCGGCGACGTCGGCGAGGGCTTGCGGGAAGCGGGTGAGGGCGGAGTAGCGGTGGATCTCGAGCAGATTGCGTGAGTCGCCGGCGTTGCCCCAGTCCTCCGTGAACGCGAGTTCGTAGCCGTTCGCGGAAGCGATGCGCTCGAGGCGATCGTCGTAGTTGTCCTCGGGGTAGACCAGCGCGTAGATCGTGCGTCCGAGGTGGTAGCGCAACGACGTTCGCGAGAGCGTGAGTTCGTGCACGACGTCCGCGTCGTCGAGCTTGCGCAGATCGGGCGGATGGTTGGCGGTCTGGCTCTGGATCGTCATCGTGCCGCTGCGCGACATCTCCAGCAGTTGCGCCCAGGTCGTGTGCCGCTTGCCGTGCGTCGTCGTGCCGACGAAGTTCGTGTGCACGAACATCGTCGCGGGGAAGCCGTACTGCCGCAACCGCGGGAAGGCGTTCTCGTAGATCCCGTGGCCGTTGTCGTCGAAGGTCAAAACGAGCGGCTTTGCGGGCAGCGGCGTGCCCCGTTCGAGATGCGCCCTTAATGTTTCCAAGGTCACGACGTGATAGCCGCCGCGCGCGATCGCACGCAGCTGGGCCCGGAAGGTATCGAGCGTCGTGTCGAACCAAAGTTCCTTCGCCGGAACCACGTCGTGCCACACGATGACCGCGACGTAGGGCAACCGGCCCGCCGGGACGGCCTGCGGTACGCCGGCGCTCCGAGCGGGTGCTGCGGCGGCCATGAAGCACACGAAGGCGATCCAGACGAGGAATCGGTTGACCATCAAGCGCGGTGTTGCTTCAAAACGGCGTTCAGTCCCCCGGCCCGCGATCGCACGCCCTGCGCTCGTTGCGGCCGGCCTTGCGGTCGTGCTGCTCGCAATCGTCTTGCTCACCCGCAGCGCGATCGAAACCTGGGTCCTCCAACGCTCGCTCGGTGACGCATTCGACGGTGACGCGACGATCGCGTTCGTGCGCCACGACGGCGACCGCACGACCCTCGACGGGGTGAAGATCACCGCGGACGGCGGCGCGGTCACGTTGGCGGCCGACAGCATCGCATGCGTGTTGCGCGGCGACGTCTGGGACGTGCAGCCGAGCGGCTTGCGCGCGAGCGTCGCGCTCGACACCCTGCCCGGCGGCGCCGGCGCCCTCGTGCGCACGCTCGCGCACGCGTTCGCGGCGGGCCGCTTGCGCGTGCGCATCGACGATGCGAGCGTCACGTTCACACGCGCCGGCTACGCCGGACCGCCGGTCGCGATCCGCGCGATCCAAGGGGCGTTCGCGACCGGCGAGACCCCGTCGTTCGACCTGAGCGCGAACCTCGGCGCCGGCAGCGCGAGCTACCCGTTCGCCCTCAAGGGACAACGCCTGACCGCAGCCGTGGTGCCGCTCGCGCCGCTTGCCGCGCTATGGGCGAATCCGGCGTTCGCCGTCGCGTCGGGCGAGGCGCGCGATGTGGACGTTACGGCCGAGGACGGTCCGCGCGGCACGCTCAGTCTCGCGCACGTCGATGCGACGATCGCCGGCCACGACGTCACGGCGCTGGCGGGCAACCTCACACTCGTGCCCGACGGCATCGGCACCACCGGCCTCGATGGGTATCTCAACGGGATCACGCCGCTCGCGGCGACGGGCGAAGTGCACGACGGCGGCGATTGGTACCGCATCGCCGCCGGCGGTTCGCGCGATTTGCGTTCGCTGGCCTGGATGTTCGCATCGATCGCGGAGCAGCCGCGCCTGCGCTGGATGAACGTCGAAACGACCGCACCCGGGATGACCTTCGGCCAGTACGCGATGACGACGGGCTGGGAGCCGCACATCATTCAATTCGTGACGATCGATCCCCACGAGCCGACGGTGCACGTCGGCACCGCGCTCGCGGACGACCACATCATCTCGCGCGGCGCCCGCACGTCCGATCTCGCGCTGCGAACCGGCGCGGTCGCCGGCCTCAACGGCGACTACTTCGATATCGGCCGCACCTACGAACCGCAGGGCCTGTTGATCCGCGACGGCGTGCTGCTGCACGGGCCGACCGATCATGAAGCGGTCGTGTTCGACAAGAACAACGTGCCGACGTTCGGACGCTTTCGCTTTACCGGAACCGTGACCGACGGCGCGCGCACGTATCCCGTGACGCTCTACAATTCGTGGCCGACGCGCGCGGTCGCGATCATCACCCCCGACTACGGCAAACTCTTGCCGGCGGCTCCGGGCGTCACGTTCGTCGCGCTCGATCCGATCGGCGGCACGCGCTACCGTGTGCGCTCGCTGCACGCGATGACCGCGCCGCTGCCGGTGACGTTCGGCATCGGGATCAGCGACGCGTTGCGCGAGCCGCTGCCGCAGCCGGGCGACGAAGTCGACGTCAGCTATGCGATCGATCCGCCGGTGAGCGCCGCCGTGGCCGGCATCGGCTCGGGTCCGTTGCTGTTGCAGGACGGCAAGTGGTATGAGGACATGCACGCACCCGCACCCGACGAACGCAACGTCCAATGGCCGGTCGACGCGGTCGGCACGCTGTTCGACGGCCGGCTGGTGCTGGCGTCGGTCGACGGGCGGCATCCCGAACGTTCGCTCGGCATGACGCGGCCGGAATTCGGCGAGCTGCTGCGCCGCTTTCAGGTGCGCGACGCGATGGCGCTCGATTCGGGCGGGTCGGTCACGCTCGTCTCGCGCGCCCCCGGCAACCGCGCGACGACGGTGCGCAACACCGTCTCGGATTTCAGCAACGAGCGTTACGTCTCGGACGCGCTGTTCGTCTACAGTTCCGCGCCGCTGGGCACGATCGTCACCGCGCCGCGTCCGCACGTCGAACCGACGCCGCCCGCCGTGCCCGTGCCGTGATCGCGCTGCCCGCGAGCGTCGCGCCGCCGGCACCGTTTCCGGCGATCGTCGCGCAATCGTCGGTCGCGGAAGACGTCGCGCCCGGCATCCGCCGCGCGGACTATCGCTTCGCGACATCCGCCGGGCCGCTCGTCGTGCACGTGGTGGCGATCGACACGCACGATCCGAGCGTGCGGCTCGATGCGGTCATCGCGCACGACCGGCTGATCTCGCCGGGCGAAACCGTGTCGTCGATGGCGAAGCGCACCGGCGCCGTCGCCGGGATCAACGCCGATTATTTCGATATCGGCAACACCAACCAGCCGCTCAACCTCGTCGTGCGCGGCGGCGCGCTGCTGCGTACGCCCTCGCAGCGCGCGGCGCTCGACGTGCTCGCCGACGGCACGGTCGGCATGGGGTATTCCACCTTCACCGGGAGCGTCGCATACGACGGTTTGCTGATCCCGCTGACCGGCGTGAACGAATGGCCGCCGCAAGGCGGCGCGACCGTGCTGACCGCGGCCTACGGTGCGACCCCCGCTTCGCCCGACGTCGTCACGGCGACGCTCGCGCCGATCAATGGGGGCGCGGGACCCGCCGGCGCGTATCGCGTTACCGCGGTCGGCCCGGCCGTCGCGGTCCCGGCCGGCGGGATGCTGCTCGGATTCGGACCGGCGGCGCTTGCGCTGGGGCCGCCGCCGAGCGTCGGCGACGAGGTCGACCTGACGTACAATCTCACGCCCGACGATCCGAACGTGCGCGCGGCCGTCGGCGGCGGCCCGCTGCTGGTGGCGGGCGGAGTGCCGTTCGACGATCCGATGAGCCCCGCACCCGAGGAGCGCAACGTGCGCTTTCCGGTGGCGGGCGCGGCGCTCGAACCCGACGGCACGCTGTTGCTCATCACCGTCGACGGCCGCAAGCCCGCGACGTCGATCGGCTTGACGCGGCCGGAGTTCGGTGCGCTGATGCTCGGCTTCGGCGCCGTCGGCGGGCTCGCGTTCGATTCGGGAGGCTCCGCGACGCTGGTCGCGCGCGAACCCGGCGACGTCGACGCGAGCGTGCTGAACGATCCCAGCGACGGCCGCGAACGCCCGGTCGCCGACGGAATCTTCGCGTACAGCAGCGCCCCGGCGGGCGCGCATCCGCATCTCGTCGTGAGGCCGGCGGCGTTCGCCGCCTATCGCGGCGCGACGATCGCATTCCGCGCGGCCGAAGTCGACGATGCCGGGCGCCGCGTTCGCCCGGCGGAGGTCGATCCGCTGACGGTCGATCCGGCACCGGGTCCGCACGTCGCGACCCTGCGCGAGCGCGGCGGGACGTTGACCGCCACCGTCGCCTACCGCACGGTCGACCGCATCGCGGCGTTGGCGATCGTGCCCGACCGGCCCAATCCCGAGCCGGGCGCGCGCGTGCCGCTCGCGCTCGCGGCGAGCGACGATAGCGGCGCGCCGGTCGCGCTCGACGGCGTGCCCGTGCGCTGGACGTTCGGCGCGCGCACGATCGTCGCACCGGCCGCCGTCTACGATGCGAGCGGCGGCGACGTGACCGTCACCGCGACGCTCGGCGCGCTGACGGCCTCCACGCCGATCCGCGTCGGCAACCACCGCGTCGACCTGCCGGCGTTCGCGGAGACGGCGCTGAGCTACGATTTCACCGGCAACGCGCGCGCGGCGTACGCTGCGGCCGCGTTGGTGCTGCCGGGCGAACCGGTCGCGCTCGGCCTCGACGTGTTCGGCGACGGCAGTGGCGTGCCGTTGCGCGCGGCGTTCGTGAATCGCTTCGGCGAGAAGAGCGCGCTTACGCTCGCGCGTCGCGTCGACTGGACCGGCTGGCGGCGCGTGCGCGTCGCGCTGCCGCCCGAACTCAATCCGCCGGTGCAACTGACGTCGGTCTACGTGGTGCGTTCGCTCGGCGGGCCGCCCGTGCGCGCCGCCGGCACGCTGCGCTTGCGCGCCCTCGCCGTCGTATTGCCGGGGAGCCCGTGAAGCGCGCCGCGGCCATGGCGCTGCTTGTGCTCGCATTCGCAACGGCGGGCGCGCGTCCGGCCGGCGCGGCTGCCGCACCCGCGACGGGGATCCCGGTGCTGATGTACCACAAGGTCGATCGCCACGTTCCGGCCGATGCGACGGGGCGTTCGTTGACGCTCGATCCGGCGGAGTTTGCCGCCCAACTGGCCTGGCTGCGCGCGCACCATATTCGCACGCTGACGATGAACGAGGCGGCGGACGAACTCGCGCGCGGCCGGGTGCCGCGCGACGCCGTCGTGTTGACCTTCGACGACGGCTACCGCGATGCGGCCGAGGTCGTGCTTCCGCTGCTGCGCGCGTACGGTGCGCGCGCGAGCTTTTACGTGAGCGCCGGCTTTGTCGGCGACCCGCGCCATGCGACGTGGGCGCAGTTGCGTACGATGCGGGCCGCGGGCATGGAGGTCGGCTGCCACGGCACGCGCCACCTCGATCTCTCGAAGCTCAGCCCGGCGGCGGCGCGGCGCGAGATCGGGACCTGCGTTGCGATGCTCGGCCGTTATCTCGCCCGCCCCACGACCTACGCCTACGCCGCCGGGCGCTGGAACGCGGCCACGCCGGCCATCGTGCGCGCGGCCGGGTTGCGCCTCGCGCTGACGGAGCGACCGGGGGTCGTGCGGTCGCTGGCGTCGCCGTATACGCTGCCGCGCCGCCGAATCGCGCGCGGCGTGGGCCTCGCTGGGTTCGCCGCGCTCGCAACGCCATGACCGCGGCGAGATGATTCTTGGCCCGATGGGCCAACGAACCACCACATGATCGCACTCGTGCTCGCAAGCATCCTCGGGACGGCCGCGCCGGCCCCGACGTGCGCCGGCGGCGACATTTCGGTGACGGCGCTGCGCATCAAATTGATTAAAGGTTCCGCTGCGGCGGCGACGGCCGACCGGCTCTTGATCACCGGCGATTTCACCAACGTCGGTTCGGCCGCGCAAGACGACGGTCTGCGCCAGCATGCGGAGCTGTTGCGCAACGGCACGGTCGTCGCGCGCCAGAAGCTGCCGGCGCTTGCTGCGGGCGTCACGTATCCGCTGCAATTCCGCATCTTCCGCCAGACCTCGCAGCGTACCGATCCGGTTCAAGTCCTCGTGCGCTACGTGCTGGACGAGCGCCGGCGCAGCGAGCGCAACAACTGCTTGGCCACGAACGATAGCCTGACGAAAGTGTTTTGATTCCCGGCCTGCAGCTCGTCTCGGGCGAGTCGATCCTGCGCCGGGTCGCGCGCGGCGAGCTCGATGAGGCGGCCGCGTTGGCGGCGTGCGCGGGCGCGCCGGAGGCGAACGCGCAGACAGGCACCTACACGACGCAGCGCGACGTCAAGGTACGCAACGCCGCGCTCGAGCGCGGGCTCGGTGAGGCCGAAGAGCTCGCGGCGTGGTGCGTTGCCGTGCGCGCGCCGAAGAGCGCGATCGCGCCCCTGCTCGACGATCTGCGGACCGCGTGGACGAACGTGCTGCGCGCCCAAGACGGCGGAGCGGAGGCGGAGCGCGAGCGCGAGCGGGCCGAACGGATCGTCGAGCGCGTCACCGCGAGCGCGCGCTCGATCTTGCCGCGTGCCGATCTGGTCCACGCGCCGCCGGCGCCGCTCGCGCCGATGGAAGACGGCGGCGACTTCGTGTTCGCCAACGACTACCTGAGCGCGCGCGCGCGGCCCGACGGAACGATCGTGGAATTGTGCGGCGTCGATGGGCGCAATCTGGCGGCGATCGCGAACGGCCTCGCTCTCTACGCCGATCGCGGCGCTGCGGCGGCAATCGATCCCGCCTACGAACGCCACGCGCGGCGACTGCGCGCGGGGACGGCGCGCGTCGAGGACGGTGCGCTGTTGGTGGAACTGCGCGGCGACGGCACGGCGATCGTGATGCGCGTCGCGCTCGCGGCCGGCGAACCGTTTTTGCGCGTCGAGCTCAGCGTCAATTGGCAGGCGAAGCAGCGCATTCTGCGGGCCGAGCACCGCTTCGCCGTGCGCGCGACGGAGGCGCGCTTCGGCACGCCGCACGGCTCGCTCGTGCGTCCGTCGGTTTTCGAAGTGCCGGCGCAGCGTTGGGTGCACGTGACCGACGGCGACGCCGGGGTCGCGATTCTCGCTGCCGATTTGTATGGCTGGAACGCGTTCGCGCTGCGCCACGGCGGCATCCGCATCGGTACCTCGCTGCTGCGCTCGCCGGTCAAGCCCGATCCGAGTGTCGACCGCGGCGAGCAGTTCCTCGCGTACGCGTTCGCGCCGACCGCCGGTGCCGGTCCCGGCGCGCTCGAAGCGGCCTGGCGCGACTATGCCGAACCGCCGCGCGTGCGGCTCTTCACCTGCGACGATCCGGCCGTGCTGGTCGTCGCGACGAAGCCGGCCGACGACGGCAACGGCGTGATCGTGCGCGTGCGCGAATGCGACGGCGAGGCGCGCCGGGTCGAGTTGCGCTGCGGCGGGCGCATGCGCGAAGCGAGTGCCGTCGATGTGAGCGAGCAGGCCGTCACGGACGACGCGCGCGTGGACGGCGAACTGCTCGGCTTCGTGTTGCCCGCATCCGCGATCCGTTCGTTCCGCGTGCTGCCGTGAGCGGCGCCGCTCGCACCGTCGATACGGTGCTGTTCGATTTGGACGATACGTTGCACGACGATTCGACCGCGTACAAGCGCGCGGCGCGCCGGGTGGCCGAAGATGTCGCGCGTGAGCGCGGCGTGGATGCGGAGCTCTTGCTCGCGTCCTATATCGCGCAGGCGGGCGGCTTCTGGAAGAAGTTGTCGGTCGAGCATCTCGCGCTGCCGATCCACGATGCGCGCACGCAGCTTTGGAGCGACGCGCTCGTCGCGAGCGGCGTGCCGTTCGACGTCGCGCTCGCGTCGGCGTGCGCCGAGCGCTATACCAGCTATCGCGCGGACGTGCTCGAGCTCATGCCGGGCGCGCTCGAACTCGTCGCCGCGCTGCGCGCGCGCGGCTGCAAGCTCGGCATCGTCTCCAACGGCTTCGCGGCGACGCACCACGAGAAGGTCGACCGGTTGGGTTTGCGCCCATACATCGACGCGCTCTTCCTGGCCGACGAAATGGGGATGGTGAAGCCGGACCCCGAGATCTTCCGTCATGCCTGCCGCACCCTCGGCAGCACCCCGGAGCGGACGGCGATGGTCGGCGACCGCTACGACCGCGACGTCACGGGCGCCGCCGAAGCCGGCCTCTTCACCGTCCTAATCGACATCCACGCCATCCCGATCCCCGAAGGCGCCACCCCACCCGACGCCGTGGTCAACACGCTGGACGAAGTCCTCGAGGCGCTACCGCTCGCAGCGCTTTAGGGCGTCATCCCAAACGAATCGCGCCGCCCATCCGGGCGCGCGTGCCCCCTGTCATCCCGAGCGTAGCGCCGCAGCGCGGAGTCGAGGGACAGCCAGCAAGCTCGCAG
>Ga0302320_10009969_pt1 | contig 20337 bp, 18 predicted proteins | sample Bog_T0_3_FD_202130 | JGI IMG/M metagenome (GOLD analysis project Ga0302320, IMG submission 202130) | Peat permafrost microbial communities from Stordalen Mire near Abisko, Sweden - Bog_T0_3 | ecosystem: Environmental > Terrestrial > Soil > Wetlands > Peat | place: Sweden: Abisko, Stordalen Mire...
AAGGCCTCGCCTCCACGAACAGCGAGTAGTAGCGCCGGCCGTGCTTCGCCCCGGCCACAAGGCTCGCCTCGTCGATGCGCAACGCCGGATCGCGGCTGCGCATGAACGCGCTGCGCTCGACGCGCCCGAAGCCCGCACGTCTGAGCAGCACCCGCAAGGTCTCGTAGTCGTAGCCGAACTTGTGGCTGCTGACGAAAGCATCCGGGCTTGCGCCCACGCCCGCATAGCCGAGGAAACTCTCCAGCCGTGTGCTCGTTGGCGGCCACCAGGGCCACTGCGCGCGGCGCGCCGCGAAGAATCGCCGGTCGCGGCGTACGTATGCGCGCAGGCACTGTTCGATATCCGGGACCACGATGCGCGCGACCCCATCACGCGCGAGCACGCGACGGATATCGGCCATGACCGCCAGCGCCTCATCGGGGTAATAACAATGTTCGAGCACATGACACAGATACACAGCCTGGGCTGCGCCGTTTGCAAACGGCAATCCCCAGCGCAGGTCCATCGCCAGTTGTGCCGGCCAGTGATCGATGTTGACCCAACCCGGAAGCGGCGAATCTGCAGCGCCCAGATGCAGTCGCAGCTGCCGCGAACTTCGATGAAGCCCCAACACCGTGAGCTGCCGGCGCATAAAAGCCTGTCGCTGCCGGTGCAGCGCCGCGGCCAGCAACTCCGCATCGCGCCGCCAGCGTTTGAGGGCCACGGGGCTCTTGGACTGCGGTCCACGCGCGGCAACCTCCGCGGCAATCGCCTCGGTCGCGCGCGCCAGGCGGCGCAGGTCGCTTTGGGCGCTCTGGAACGCGGCCTGCTTTGATTTGGCGGTCATGGCAGCCCGGACAATACCCCAGGAACGGCCGGTACTTGCGCGGCGTTGCATCCAGCGGCTTGCGTCCAGATGTATCGTACGATATAGTTTTCGATATGTTGAACGTTAAGGAATCCTACCAATGAGACGATTTCGAGCAGAAGGTCCCTTCGGCCGGGAAAGTGGCCGCTTCGGGCACCGCCACCGATTCATGGGCGCCGTGCGCCGCGGCTCCTTCGGCGGCCCAGGGCTGCGCGCCGCCAAGATGCTCTCCTCCGAGGACCTGCAGCTGATCATGCTGGCGCTTCTCAAGGACAGCCCGCGCCATGGCTACGACATCATCAAGTCGCTGCAGGAACACTCCAGCGGGCTCTACACGCCCAGCCCTGGCGTGGTCTACCCCGCACTGACCTATCTCGAGGAGGCCGGACTTGCCCTCTCGGAGACCGAGGGCAGCAAGCGCCGTTATCGCATCACCGAGGCGGGCCTTGAACACCTGACGAAGAACCTCGCCACCGCCGATGAACTGCTGGCGCAGCTTGCGCGCATGGGCCAGAAGATGGCGCAGTTCCAGCGCCAGTACGCCGAGGATGAGGCCGCCGGCGAGGAATGGGGCGGCACGGCGCGCGATCAGGAGAAGCAGGAATGGCGCCAGGTGCGGGCGCAGTTCCAGGAACTCAAGCACGAGTTCAAGCTGGCACTGTTCGAGAAGCTGCACGCCTCAATCGAGGAGAAGCGGCGCGTACTGGACATTCTTCGCGGCGCCATCGCCCAAATTCGCGGCAAATGAACCCACCGTCCCCGTCCACGGCCGCGCCCACCGGCCTTTCCGGCTATCAGAAATTCATCGTCGCGGTAATCGCGTTCCTGCAGTTCACGATCATCCTGGATTTCATGGTGCTCTCGCCGCTGGGCGCTCTGATCATGCCGGCACTGAACGTGACACCCGGCCAGTTTGGGCTGCTGGTGTCCGCCTATGCGTTCAGCGCCGGACTGTCGGGACTGCTGGCCGCCGGGTTCACCGATCGCTTCGATCGCAAGCGGGTGCTGCTGTTCTTCTACTGCGGCTTTGTGCTCGGAACGCTGTTGTGCGCGCTCGCCAGCAGCTATCACTTCCTGCTCTTCGCCCGCATGATTACCGGACTTTTCGGCGGCGTAATCGGCTCGACCGTGCTGGCTATTACGACCGACCTGTTCGAGTACCGCGTGCGCGGCCGCGTCATGGGCGTGGTGCAGACCGCATTTGCCGCCAGCAACGTGCTGGGCATTCCGCTGGCGCTGCTGCTGTCCAATCGCTGGGGCTGGAATGCGCCCTTCCTGCTGATCGTGGTCGTAAGCCTCCTGGTCGGCATCGTCATCGTCACGAAGATGCAACCGGTCCGCGCCCATCTGCAACGCAGCCCGGATCGAAATGCGCTGCATCACTTCCTGCACACCGTGTCGACGCCGCGCTATCTGCAGGGCTTTGCCACCACCGGCCTTCTGACGGTGGGCGGCTTCATGCTCATGCCCTTCATGAGCAACTTCACCGTCCACAACATGGGCATCCCGCTCGAGCGCCTGCCGTTGGTGTACATGATCACGGGGATCGCCTCGATGATCGCCGGGCCGCTGATCGGGCGTGCCAGCGATGCCTTCGGCAAGTTCGTCGTATTCGCTTTCGGCTGCGCCATCACCATCCTGATGGTGAGCATCTACACGCACCTGGGTATAACGCCGCTCGCCGTGGTCATCCTGGTGAGTATCGCGCTCTTCATCGGGGTCTCCTCCCGCATGATCTCCTCCTCGGCGCTGATCTCGGCAGTGCCGAATCCGGCCGATCGCGGCTCGTACATGGCTATCAGCGCCTCGATCCAGCAATTTGCCGGCGGCATCGCTGCCAGCATCGCCGGACTGATCGTGGCGCAACGCCCCGATGGCAGCATCGAGCACTTCGAAGTAGTGGGTTATCTGCTCACCGTTACGACACTGACCTCGCTGGCGATGATGTATCTGATTCAGCGCCGCATCGAGCCGCGGGGGGTCTCCTCGCTGGCAGTTGGCGCCTCTCAGCCGCCCGTCGCCCCCTGAGGCCGAGAAGCCAATCGGCCCGAAGGGCCGCAGGGCTTGCCGCCCCACAGCCGTGCAGATGTACTGCAACGCAACATAATCGTACGCAGATCCCGCCGCGCGGTGCGTCGGCCGTGACCTGCGACGCCGATTGGACGCTCGTAGCCTAGTAAATTGGCCACCCACATGATCCGCTGGCCGATCAAGCTTAGTTGCGCCCGCTTCCGTGTACCTGTCCCAGGAGGACCGATCGTACCGGCGGTGCTGCTCGCCGCATTGGCCGCGATCGCCGTGGCCGCGCCCGCCTCGGCCGCCTGCCCCAACCTGCCCGATCCACAGTTGCGCGCACTCGACCGGCTCGTCGGCCGCGATGCGAAGCAGGCACTGGCCGAGATCGGGGCCCGCGTGAGCGGTCTGGAATCGCTGCCCGGGACCACCCCGGGAAAACTAGCCGCGCTGTATGCGCTGCAGGCCAATGCCTACAGCATGCTCGAACTGGATCGTGATGCGCGCGACGCTGCCACCAATGGCCTGGCGCTCGCCACCAATCCGCTCGATCCGGTGCACGTGAATCTGCTCATTGGCTACTGGGGGAATATCTACGATCAGGCCAGCCTCGACCAGGCGGTGCAGGAACTCGAGGCAGCGCGCGCCGTGCAGCCGCCAGGCTCGAGCGCCGCTGTGTGCCTGCTCATCGAACTGGGCGTTGTGCAGCAGCGTCGCGACCGGCCCGACATCGCAATCTCCGAGCTGACGCAGGCCTACAGCATGACGGCCGGCCCGTCGGCCGCCGATGAACGCGTGCTCGCCGCCGCAGGACTCGCCTCGGTCATGCGCGCGGTGGGCGACCACGCCCAATCGCTGGCACTGAACCAGGAAGTCATCAGCTACGACACCGCGCGCGGCGCGTCGCTGGATCTGTCCGTGGCGCGTTTTCTGCGCGGCGAGACACTCACCTCCATGGGCGACTACGACGGTGCGATGGAGCAACTGACACTTGCACGGGACCTCAGTGTCGGTCTGGACGATCGGCAGGGCGTCGCCTTTGCCGACCAGGCCCTCTGTCGCGCCAACATCGAGAGCGGGCAGCCGGCCAAGGCCCGGCCTCAATGCGAGCAGGCATTGCGCGTGTTCACTGCGGCGAGCTCCACCGACGTGGCCCTGCAGACGCAGGCCTTGATCGCCCGCATCGATCTGGCCGATGGCCATGCGGAACGGGCACTGTCCAAGCTCAACGCCATTCTTGCCAACGGCGGTGTCGAGATTCCGGCTCGCGACCTGGTGGAGATCCTCGAACTGCGCGCGCGTACCAATGCGACGCTGCAGGACTACGCCGGTGCCTACCAGGATCTGCGCGAGTACCTGCGCCGCTATCGGGCGGTCAACGACACCGAGCGATCGCGCCAGATGACGACGTTGCGCGCGCGCCTCGAAACCGACCGCGAGATCGAGCGCAACGGCGCGTTGCAGCGTGAGCTGTCGTTATCGCACGATCGCGCCACCAGCCAGGCGACCGAGCTGCGGCGCACGCAGCTGGCGATTGCCGCCGGTACGATCGTGATCGGACTGCTGATCTACATTCTCGTCTCCGGCCTGCGCAACCGACAGCTGCTGGTGCGGCTGGCAAGCCTGGACGGCCTGACCTCGCTGCCCAACCGTCGCCGCACCATAGAGCTCGCCACCAACTCGCTGCAGGAGGCGGCTGCGGAGGGCCGACCCGTGACGATCGCGCTGCTGGACTTCGACCATTTCAAGCAGATCAACGATCGCTGCGGCCACGCCGCCGGCGACTATGCCCTGAAGGAATTTGCACGCAAGGGACGCGAGATGCTGCGCGCGGAGGACACGCTCGGGCGCTGGGGCGGCGAGGAATTCCTGCTGGTGCTGCCAAATTGTCCGCTCGATCTGGCCTACGAGTGCGTCGAGCGCCTGCGCGCGGTCGCGATGGCGATCGAGCTGCCTTTCAATGAAGATAAGCTGCAGGTGAGCGTGAGCGCGGGCCTGGCCACCAACATCCGCTCTTCGATGTCGCTCGATGAGATCGTCGCCAGCGCCGATGCCGCGCTCTACGAGGCCAAAGGCGCGGGGCGCGACCTGGTGCGCATTGCGCGCGACAGCTTCGGCGCCGCATCGACCGGCGTGCGCCTCGCGCTGAATCAGGGGCTGGCGGCAACCGTGCCGCGCCAGGCGTGATCTCTCAGGGCGCGCGCAGACGGTAATAGCGGCGCGCATTCCCGCAAAACAGCGCGGCGCGCTCCGCATCGGAAGCGCCCTCGAGAATCGAGGCATAGGCCTGCCACAGAGCGGCGTAGCCGGCATGCAGGCCATCGATGGGAAAGTTCGAGGCGAACATGCAGCGGTCGCTGCCGAAACAATCCAGCGCCTGCAATACCCGCGGACGCAGGCTGTCGATGCTCCAGTGGTGATCGAACATCACCAGGCCAGAGATTTTCAGCGCTACGTTATGAGGTTGCGCCAGCGCTTTTAATGCACTCGACCATTCCTGTCGGCTGTGCGCATCGGTGCCGTCCACGAGCATGAGGGCATGATTGACGATGAACAGGATATCCGGATTGGCAGCAATCACCTCGATGGCGGCGGGCACCTGCGCGGGATAGAGCTGCAGATCGAACGACCAACCATGTTCACTCAAGCGCGCGAGGTTGTCGCGCCAGGTCGGCTCGAGCAGGTAGTCGCGGCTGACGTAGTTGTAACGCGCATCGGGGTGCCGGTTCAGTATCTGGCGGATGCCGCGCAGATTCGGACAGGCACTCAATCGTTCCAGGATCTCGGCGGCATCCGGCGCTGAAAGATCCGCGCCGGCGACGATGCCATGCGGGTGGCCGAGATTCACGGGATCATCCGCCAGCGACTGCAGCCATTGCGCTTCGCCGACCACATCGTCCGGATTAGCTTCCACGTGAACGCTCGCGCGCACATCCATACCGTCCGCGGCCTGCAGGAACTCTGCGACGGCGTGCCGCTGCGGCAACAGCCGGTTATCGCCGGAATAGGCCACCTGCGGATTGGCGAGCCATCGGTAGCCAACCCGGCTGGTATCCCAGAGGTGGATGTGAGGATCGATGACGTGCATGCGGCTACTGCAGGTTGACGAACAGTCCCCCATCAACCAGCAGCGAGGCACCGGTGATGTAGCGCGCCATGTCGGAGGCGAGAAACACCACGGCGTCGGCGACATCCTCGGGCGCGCCCAGGCGCCCGAGAGGTATGCGTCTTTTCATGTAGGCCAGCTTTTCGGGCGAGGACAGGTCCTCCTGGTTCAGCTCCGTCGCTATGGTCCCCGGCATCACCGAGTTGCAACGGATGCCATGGGGTCCGAGCGCAATGGCGCAGGATTGCATCAGCGAGTGCACGCCGGCCTTGGTCGGCGTGTAGTGGGCCTGCATCCCGCCGCCGACCAGCGCGCTGATCGAACTGGTGGCGATGATCGCCCCGCCGCTGCCCTGCGCTTTCATCTGCTGCGCAACCGCCTGTGTGACGTAGAAGGCCCCGTGCAGATTGACGGCCATCGTGCGCTGGAAGACTTCCAGCGGAATGTCGAGAAAGGCGTGAAATGGGCAGATGCCGGCATTGGCTGCCAGCACATCGATCCGGCCAAAGGCCTGCAGCGCGGCATCCAGGAGCTCGCGCGCCGTGGCCGGCTGGCCCACATCGCCTTCGATGGCGATGGCGCGCCGGCCGAGCGCCGTCACGGCAGCCACCGCTTCCTGCGCGGCCGCATCGCGGCCATACGAGGCATCGTTGCTCGCCCAATAGTTGATCACTACGTCGGCGCCATGACGCGCACTGGCGACCGCGATCGCCCGGCCGATGCCGCGCGAGCCGCCCGTGACGAGCACCACTTTGTTCTGCAATAGCATGCGCGCTCAGTGCTCGTAGGGCCGATGAAGCTTGCTCTGCGGGTTCAGGCGCACGCCAAACCCGGGCCGGTCCGGCACTTTCATGCGGCCATTCACCGGCACGGGCTCATCCAGTAACAAGGGCGTGAACATCGGTACCACGCGATCGGCGCGTGGCGCCATCATCAGGAACTCCGCAAAGGGGCTATTGTGTCGCGTGACGACGAAGTGATAGCTGTAGACGCTCGAGCCGTGCGGCACCACCAGCACCTTGTGAGCATCCGCCAGGTCCGCGATCCGGATCAGCTCGGTGATGCCGCCGCACCAGCCGACGTCCGGCTGAATGATGTCGCAGCAACCCATCTCGAGCAGCATCCGGAATCCCCAGCGCGTCGCCTCGTGTTCGCCGGTGGTCAGCAGCAGCCCCGCCGGCAGGTTGCGATGCAGTTGCGCATAACCCCAATAGTCATCGGGTGACAGCGGCTCCTCGATCCATTTCAATCCGTGCTCGGCCGAAGCAGCAGCCAGTCGCTGCGCATAGTCGAGGTCGAGACTCATCCAGCAATCGAGCATGAGCCAGAAATCCTTGCCGACCCGGGCGCGCATGGTCGAGAGCTGACGCAGATTGCTCTGCATGCCCTCCTCGCCCTCCGCCGGTCCATGGTGCAGCGGCATCTTGCCGCCGATGAATCCCATCTGCTGCGCCAGATCGGGGCGCGAGCCGGTGGCGTAGAATTCGATCTGCTGTCGAACGGGGCCGCCCAGCAACTGATACACCGGCTCGCCGCGGCACTTGCCCAGAAGATCCCATAGCGCCAGATCCACGCCCGAGATGGCGTTAACGACCACGCCCTTGCGCCCATAGAACAATGAGCTGCGGTACATCTGGTCCCAGATGAGCTCCAGCTCGCTGATGCCGCGGCCCTCGACGAAGCGCGCGAAATGCTTCTCGACGATGTAGGCACCGATCTCCCCGCCCGTGGTCAATGCAAAGCCCACCGAGCCATCGCTCGCTTCCGCCTCGACCACCAGAGTGCCGAGTACATCCAGCCCGAAGCTGCGCCGGCTTTGCCGGTACTCGGGGTAGTGGCTCATGGGACTGGCGATGTGATCATCGATCCAGTGCTCCCCGCTCTGATCGTGATAGTCGGCCCCGCCGCCGCGGACCGTGTATGCGCGTAGCTGCCGGATCGTGGGCTCGGCCATGCGTCAATACGTGGCGCGGCCGCCGGAAATATCGAACACGCCGCCGGTGCTGAAGGAGCAGTCCTCGCTCGCGAGCCAGCAGATCAGCGCTGCGATCTCGTGGGGTTCCACGAATCGATTCATTGGAATCTTCGAGAGCATGAATTCGATGTGTGCCGGTGTCATCTGCGCGAACATTTCAGTCTTGGCCGCCGCTGGCGTCACGCAATTGACCAGGATGTTGCGGGTTGCAAGTTCCTTGGCCAAGGACTTGGTCAGCGCGATCAGGCCGGCCTTGGAGGCACTGTAGTGCGAGGCGTTCGGGTTGCCTTCCTTGCCGGCCACCGAGGCCACGTTGACGATGCGGCCGTAGCCCTGTTTCAGCATGTGCGGCACGATGGCGCGCGATAGCAGGAAGGGCGCGACCAGGTTGATTTCCAGCACCTGCCGCCAGACTGCAGGCTCCAGTTCCCAGGTCGGTGCATTGCCGCCGGTGATGCCGGCGTTATTGACCAGGATGTCGACCTTGCCGAAGCGGTCCAGTGTCGTGCCCAGTGCCGACTGGACTTGCGCATCGTTGGTGAGTTCGACCGCGGCCGTGCCCACCTGGCCGTGCACCGAGAGCTGGCCGGCCGCCTCATCGAGTCGAGCCCGGTCGCGATCCCATAGCGACACACGGCCACCGGAACGCAGGATCCGCTCGGCCACGGAGTAGCCGATGCCGCGGGCACCGCCGGTGACAATCGCGACGCGGTCGCGAAGATCGAGCTGATTCATGGCGCGGGTACGCGCGCGGGCACCGTGCGCTGCTGCTGAACGCCAAGACCTGAGATTCCGACGCGCATCATCTGCCCTGCGCGCAGATAGCGCGGCGGCTTCTGTCCCATCGCAACGCCGGGCGGTGTGCCCGTGGAGATGACATCACCGGATTGCAAGCTCATGAACTGACTGATGTAGGACACCAGGTGCGCCACCCCGAACACCATGGTGCGCGTGTTGCCATGCTGGAAGCGCTGGCCATCCACTTCGAGCCACATGTCCAGGTTCTGCGGATCGGGCACCTCATCCCTCGTCACGAGCCATGGCCCCAGCGGCGCGAAGGTGTCGCAGCCCTTGCCCTTGTCCCACTGCCCGCCCCGCTCGAGCTGGTAGGAGCGTTCGGAGACATCGTTACAGACGCAATAGCCCGCCACGTGCTGCATCGCCTGCTCGAGCGACACATATTTGGCTGGTTTGCCGATGACGACACCGAGTTCGACCTCCCAGTCGGTCTTGAGGGCATCACGAGGAATCTCCACATCGTCGTCGGGACCGACGATGGAGCTGGAGGGCTTCAGAAACAGCACCGGCTCTGCAGGCACGGCCATGCCCGCTTCCGCTGCGTGATCGCTGTAGTTGAGTCCGACGCAGACGATCTTGCCGACAGCTCCGACGCAGGCACCCAGGCGCACGGGCGCCTGCACGAGCGGCAGCGTCGCCGCATTGAAAGCCGCCAGTTTTTTCAGCGACACGGGCAGCAAGTCCTCGCCTGCGATATCGGCGACGTGCGCGGACAGATCGCGCAGTTTTCCGCCGGCATCGATGAGTCCCGGCTTCTCCTGCCCGGTAGGTCCGTAACGCAGCAGCTTCACTGGCTCCTCCCCTGAGTCATCATCATAAATTTCACGCAAGCCATTATACGAAGTATCCAAGTGAAAGCACTCGTGAAGTCAACGCAAGATTAAGTGGGCGCCCGGATCCGCCCAGGAGCGGACATTCGCGGCTTAAGGTAGGCTATCGGAAAGTAAACGATGTGCCCTTGCACGGCCCAGCGCATGCGCTCCTTCACCTTCTCTGCGGCGATGTGGATCAAGGGGCTGATTGGGCAGAAAAGGCCATCGAAGAGCGTGACCTGTCGATTTCAATCTATCTGCGCTTTGTGGTGAGCAAGGACCTCAGAGTGAGCCCACGCTGGCCAACTATCGCGAGGAGGCTGAACCTGAATGACTTAGTGTGAGGTCCTGGCCGCTGATCGGGATGTGATCCGCGATGGGCACCGGCTGCGGTCGGCCGGAAGTTGCGGCGAAACGAATCTACAATTACCTTCAATTACCTTCATTCATAGCGGAGAACACTCTGATGGCAACGATTAAGGTGATTCAAAACGGGCCATATTTGGTTCAAGGCGACGATGTGACGGCGGTCGATTGGAACGGGGCCAGCTACGCCATCGCCAAGCGTCCGTTTGCCCTATGTCGTTGCGGCGCTTCTACTACCAAGCCGTTCTGCGACGGGACTCACTCGCGAACAGGCTTTAAAGCGGCGGAAGCGGCAGTGCCCGGCAGTCAGGACAAGCCCTCTAACGAGCGATAGGCATTGAACGGGGCGAAGGTCGGGTCTCCATATTGGACTCGTGCAGGTGGCCAGGTTATCCCTCGCCGCCTACGTTATGTATCGCGCCGCGCACTTCTAAAACAAGTTATGCGTCAGAATTAGCTGCCACCCCCGGCGCCGGACGCCATCAATGCCAGTGCGCACTGCCTCCTGCCCTTGCGGCCAACTATCGGCAATCGCTTCTGCCGACCCAGATCGTGTCTCCGTTTGCCATTGCCTCGCCTGCCAACGCAGGACTGGTAGTGTCTTTGGCGCCCAGGCACGCTTCCCAGCGAACTCGGTAACCATTAGCGGAGCTTCGAAGCGGTTCATTCGTGTCGGCGACGCAGGCAGCCGGACTATATTCAACTTCTGCCCAACCTGCGGTGCGACAGTCCACTACATGACCGAAGGCCGCGAGGAGCACATTGTTATCCCCGTCGGCGCATTCGCTGAGCCGACGTTCCCGGGCCCCATCGTCTCAGTCTATGAGGAGCGCATGCACTCCTGGGTGCAAATGCCCAAAGACATCGAGCACATGGTGTAGCGCTGATAAGGTCTTTTCGCCCACATGATCGCCTGCTTTGCGCTGCGAAGAATGCAGCCTGCGCTCGCTGAGGCGTTCGGCGCCGAATGATCGCTGGCGTGCGGCAGCGAACAGACGGGACAATCCGCGCGCAATATAAATGGGACGTCGAGATTGCATTTCTAGCGGGTTGCGAGTGCCAAGGCGCCCAATCGCGCGTCACGACTTATTCGTTCGACCTTTCTGGAGAATACTGTGAAATCTATTTACCTGGTCCCATTGGCGGGCGCGGCAATGCTCTCTGCATTCGCGAACGCATACTCAGATGATGTCGCCAAAACGGATACCCAGAATGGATCCGCGGTTCATCGGGATTTTGACAAGGTGGATACGCACCGGCACGGGTATGTCACTTCGCGAGACGTCAGGAAAGACGATTACGTCAGCAAGAATTTCGCCCGATGCAATGTGAAGGGTGATGGTCATATGACCCGCGAGGAATACACCAACTGTCACGAGTAAGCCAGTAAGGGAGTCTCACAGCATTGCTCAGTGACGGCGGATCGTTCGAGAACAGCTGCCTCAATGGAGTAGTCAAAAAGATGACGCGGCGTTCCTTGTACCTATTCGAGGTAAAAGACTTCGCGCATCATCGGAAACCGCTCGCCAGGCGCCAGCTCAGGCAGCGGTTCGAACAGCGGCGCCATTTGCGCCTGCCAGCGTCGGTTCACAGGGTTGGCATCGATCTGGCTCCATGCGCGCTCGAAATCATCCACGTGCATGTAGAAGAACAGATCGGTTCCGCTGCGGAAGATGGAGTACTGAGTGATGCCCACGTCCTTGAGCAACTGCAGCAGTTCCGGCCAGACCTTCCGATGGGCTTCTTCGTAGTCCGCGATGCGCTCCGCTCGTACGCGAAGCCTGAATGCAATTCGAGCCATTATGAGTACCCCTGATGTGGATCACCGCGGTTCGGAAAACAGGCGCGAGAACTCGGCCTTCTCGGCCACAGTGCCGTGGCGTCGAATGATCAGCCGATTGGTCCGCTCGATCGACCACTGCTGGTGGGGGCGCTCCAGCAATCGGACCTCATCCCCGGCGGCCAGTGATCCAGGCACCAGCACCCGGTAGTACCATCCCGACATGCCATTTTTGACCATGGCACGTGGCATCGTCAGATCATCGAATCGCAGCGCGAACTTGGAGCACGGCTGCCGCGGCTGGCTTACCTGCAGCACCGATGTCCCGATACGCATCTGGTCCCCGATGCACGCCTCGCCCTCGGCGAAACCATCCACGGTGAGATTCTCGCCCAGCCCACCGGGTACCAGCAGCCTCTCATGTTGTGGAAACGCCGCCTTCCAGGCCGTGTAGTTACCGAGCGAGCAGGCGTAGACCGCCTTGTCCGGGCCGCCGTGAACTTCAAGGTCGGCCTGCTCGTCGCCGGCCAGACCCAGGAGGCCGACTTCGACTCGAGCTTCGATCGGCGTCTTCACAAAGCCGCTCATGAGGCCGTCCGGGCCGAGCGGCGCAATACGGCCCACCTGAACCGATCGAACGACACCTAACAACGGGTACGATCCGACGCTCACGGTTGCCCCAGTTCGATCCAGCACGCGAACATCCGCTGCCCGTCGATTGCCAAGGGAGCGCCCGCCTGGGATGCGCGAATCCCCAGTCGCCGGATCAGGCGTTCGATCCCGACCGGTGAAACCGTGATCAGTCGTTCGGCGCCGCGCCGCGCGGCGCAATCCATGGCACCTCGCAGCAGCAGCGCCGTCGAGGAAGCGGAGAACTGTGCCAAGGGTGTGCTCACCGGCTGGCTGAAATCCATGGAGGCAAAGCGCGACAACTCCCAGATGCGCTCATCGCACGGTGGTCGCGCGCCGTGGAGCAGCTCTGGGAACACTTCCCTGAGCAGGTAAGGTTGCGTGGTAGGCAACAGTCGCGCACAGCCGGCGATTCGTGCCTGCGCATCCTCCACCGCCACATAGACAGTGTCGGCGCGGTCGAATCGATCCCGCTCGCATCCATGTTCTGATTCCAGTGCCCAGCCGAGATTTTCGATGAAGACCTTGCGGCGGTACCGCCCCAAGCGCTCGACACTGCCTGCCGGCAGCTCATTGGGTGCTCCGCAGATGACGTGCATGATGCCTGGTTGTCTAGCCTTTTAGACACTGCAAAGGCGCTGTCATTTCCGGCTGGTGCGCTGCACGGCGCGCGCCCAGCCGTCGATGCGCTGCTGCGCCCAGTCGCGGCTGCGCATGGGCGTGAAGCGCCGCTCGATGCGCCAGTTAGCGGCAACCTCCTCCTCCGAGTTCCAGAATCCCGCGCCCAGTCCCGCAAGATACGCCGCTCCTAACGCGGTGGTCTCGGTGACCACCGGGCGCACCACCGGGACGCCGAGCAGGTCGGCCTGGAACTGCATCAAGAGATTGTTGGCGCTCGCGCCGCCATCCACGCGCAGCTCGATCAGCGGCGCGCCCGCGTCGCGTTCCATGGCCGAGAGCACGTCGCTGCTCTGAAACGCGATCGCCTCCAGCGCGGCACGCGCAATATGAGCGCGGGTGGTGCCGCGCGTGAGCCCGACGATGGCGCCGCGCGCCTCCGGATCCCAGTACGGCGCACCGAGCCCGGTGAAGGCGGGCACAAAGTGAACCCCGGCCGTGTCGGGCACACTGGCCGCCAGCGCCTCGACCTCCTCAGCCTTTGCTATGACACCGAGACCGTCTCGCAGCCACTGCACCACCGCACCGGCCACGAATACGCTGCCCTCGAGCGCATAGGTGCGCCGCCCGCGCTCCCAGGCAATCGTCGAGACCAGCCGGTGTTTCGAGTAGGTCGGCGCACCGCCGGTATTCATGAGCACGAAGCAGCCCGTGCCGTAGGTGTTCTTGGCGGTGCCCCGCGCGAAGCACGCCTGGCCGAAAAGTGCGGCCTGTTGATCCCCCAGGATTCCGGTGATCGGCACCTGCCGCCCGCCGATTTCCGCCTGCGGCGCCTCGCCGGGCTTAAGCTGCGAGGCCAACAGTTCCGGCAGGCAGGCTCGCGGAATATCGAACAGGCTCAACATGGACTCGGACCAACTGGCGGTGTCGAGATCCAGCAGCAGCGTGCGGCTGGCGTTGGTGACATCGATGACGTGCGCGCGGCGGCCCGTCAGGTTGTAGATCAACCAGCTGTCGACGGTGCCGAAAGCCAGCTCGCCGTGCTCGGCCCGCTCGCGGGCGCGCGGCACATGCTCGAGCAGCCAGCTGAGCTTGGTGGCCGAGAAGTACGGATCCAGCCGCAGGCCCGTGCGGCGCTCGACTTCCGGTTCATGGCCGAGCGCACGCAGGCGGTCGCATTCCGGGGCCGTGCGCCGGTCCTGCCAGACGATGGCCGGCGCAATCGGCACCCCGGTGGAACGATCCCAGAGCAGGCAGGTCTCGCGCTGATTGGTGACGCCGATGGCGGCCAGGTCCGCCGCGGTGGCGCCGACCTCATCGAGCACTTTGCCCATGGTCCCCAGCTGTGTCGACCAGATTTCCCGCGCATCGTGCTCAACCCACCCGGGGTGCGGAAAATGCTGCGTGAATTCCTTCTGCGCCATGGCCACCGGGTAGCCGCTATGGTCGAAGAGGATGGAGCGGCTGCTGGTCGTGCCCTGATCCAACGCCAGCACGAAACGTGAGCGCGGGCGCTGCATGGGCGTTACCCCATCTCCAGATCGCGCTGGATCTGGCGTAACAACTCGCCCGAACCGCGACCGCGCACCGCGAGGAACCAGACGCCACCCAGCCCTAAGTAGGCCAGAAAGTACCAGGGGAATTTATCTGCGGGCGCGGCCGGCGTCGGATACACGCTCGCGACGATGGGCGGAACCATGAAGAGCACCGAGGCCACGGCAAACAGCACACCCCTGGGCGATAGCTGTCCGAGGCGGCGCAGGTATACCGGCGCTGCGATCGAAATCAGCACATAGGCCAGCAGGAAGCCGAAAGTCGATATGGTGCTCAAGTCATTGAGGATATCGAGCAGTCCGCGGCCCCTGGACAGCAGCAGCGCCGGCAGCAGCAGCACGATCAGGCAGGAGACCGTCACCGCGTGATGCGGCGTCAGATTGGTGCGGTGAGCGCTTGCCATCGCCGGATGCAGGATCCCGTGGCGGCCCATCTGGAAGAGCACGCGCGCGGCCGCATTGACGCTGGCAAGGGTGCAGGCGAAAAGACTCACCACCGCGCAGATCGAAATCAGCACGCCGAAGTACGCAACTCCCGCCCCGTTGGCGAGGTCGTTGAAGGGCGCAGTGCTCGCGCTCAGCGAGAGTGGTAATCCCTTGAATCCGCTCACCGCGACGTAGGCGGTCAGCATAAAGAAGAGCCCGCTGATCAGGGCGCTGAGCAACACCGAGCGCGGAATGTTCAGCAGCGGGTTGCGCGCCTCCTCGCCGAGCGTGCTGGCGCTCTCGTAGCCGACGAAGCTGAAGATCGCCAGGATGAGGCCGGTCTTGAGCCCGGCCAGATCCATGGCGCCAATATCGAATTGTGCGCGGTCGATCCAGGAGCCGCGCCGCGACAGGACGATGCCGCCGAGTACCAGGATCAGCAGCATCGAGACGCCTTCGAGCACCAGCATGATGCGCGTGGAGAGCTGAATGTCCTTGAACGCGATCAGCCAGACCCCCAGGGTAGCCGCCGCGAACAGCAGCAGCGGCGGCACGTGGCAATGCACGGCGTCGAGCAGCAGACCCGCGTAGTTGACCGATCCTGCCATGACGGCCATCCCGGTCAGCATGTAGGCGAGGATCAGGCACCAGCCGCACAGAAACCCCAGCGGCACGCCCAGTCCGCGCGTCACGAATGAATACAGCGCGCCGGGCGAGGTGGAACGGCGCGTGAACTGGTTGATGTTGGTGCCCACCAGCACCAGTCCGACCGTCGCGAACAGGTAGGCCAGCCAGGTGCCCTGCCCGGCCGATGCGAACACCAGCGGCACGATGATGACGGGAGTCAGTGTCGGGGAAATATTCGCCACCGACTGCGAGAGGATCTCGGGAAACGACAGACAGGTGGCTTTGAGGCCGTGGCGTCCCGCAGCTGCGCTTCCTGTCATGCGCGCATGATGCCCTAAGGTCAGGCGAGGCGTCGAACCGCCGTGCGCCGCTCATCGGTCGGCGCCACCCCGAACGCGCGCTTGTAAGCGTGGCAGAAATGCGATGTGGAACTGAATCCGCACTGCAGGGCAACGTTCAGGATGGACTGGATGCTCTGGCGCAGCAGCGTGCGCGCGGCTTCGAGGCGGATCTTGCGATAAAAGGACCTGGGCGAATGTCCGATCTGCTCGCGGAACAGTCGTTCCATCTGCCGCGCCGAAATGCCGACGGCCTGGGCTATCTGCCGCACTTCCAGCGGATGCTCGATCGAGCCTTCCATGCGGGCAATGATCTGCACCAGCTTCGGGCTCGCGATGCCGTAACGCGCGTGCATCTCGATGCGCTGCTGATCCTCCTGGTGGCGAATCTGCGGATGGATGAACTGCTCGGACACCGCCAGCGCGATCTCGCGGCTCGAGGCTTCGCTGACGAAATGCAGCATCATGTCCAGCGCCGCGGTGCCCCCCGAACAGGTGAACACCTGCCGGTCGACCACGTAGAGATCGGTGGTCACATCCAGCTCCGGAAAGCGCGCGCGCAACGCCTGGGCGTATTCCCAGTGGACCGTGCAGCGGCGATCGGTGAGCAATCCGGCATCGGCCAGGATGAACGAGCCGCTGCTGATGGCGCCGACCTTCGAGCCGTGGCGCGCCACGCGCCGCAGGTGGTGATGAATTTTGTGCCGGCGCCCGTACTGCGCGGGTTCGAGACCGGCGCACACCACCAGCATCTGTGGGTCACGCACCTGTTCGAGCGATTCGTGGGCGGCGATCGGAATGCCGTTGCTGGCCGTGACCGGATGGCCGTCGGTCGATACCAGGCGCCATTCGAACAGCGTGCGGCCGCTGATGCGGTTAGCCGAGCGCAGCGGTTCGATGGCGGCCGAAAAGGCCATCATCGAAAATTGCGGCACCAGCAGGAATGCGACGCGGATCGGGGATGCCGCGTGCGCAGCCGCCACACTGCGTCTGAACCTCGGCAGCGTGGAGAGCGCCGGCGTGACATCGCCCGCCGAGCCGTCCGCAGCGGGGAGCGCCCGGAGGCCCCATTGTGGCGGCGCACCATCCCGCCCCCGCGTATTATTCATGAGGCTCCTTTTAGCACGCGGCGCATCGTCAGGCGTGAGGGCTGTGTCGCACTCGAACATTGCCGCGTCGTGTTTGCGCATCGGCACTCGAGGCGACAGGCAGATCATGACAGCCGTGGAAAACACCCGTCGTCGACAAGGGGGTCGCGGCAGACGAGTCGGTGGCAGTCTGCCGCAGCTTCCCTGCGCACCATTGGTCAATCCGTATGCGCCCATGGAGGTGTTCTCGGCCGACCAGGTCGAGGCGATCCATCGCACCTCGCTGCGCATTCTCGAAGAGCTGGGCATCGAAATCATGTCGAGCCGCGCACTCGATGTGTTCGCCCGCGCCGGCGCGCAGGTGGATCGCGCCAGCCGCACCGTGCGACTCGAGCGCGGGCTGATCGAGCAGGCGCTCGATACCGCGCCCGAATCCTTCGTGCTGACGCCGCGCAATGCGCAGCGCCGCCTGATCATGGGCGGCAATCACATCAGCTTCGGGCTCGTGGCCGGGCCGCCCAACGTACACGATTGCGAGCGCGGCCGCCGCGCGGGAAATTTCCGGGACTACTGCGACCTCACGCGCCTGGCGCAGTACTTCAACATCATTCATGTGATCGGCAACCAGGTCTGCGCGCCAGTGGAGCTGCCCGCCAATAGCCGCCATCTGGATACCTATCGCGCCAATCTCACCCTGTCAGACCGGGTGTTCCACTGTTCTGCCATCGGCGAGGGCCGCGCGCTCGATGCCGTGCGCATGACGGCGATCGCACGCGGCCTGACACTCTCGCAGATGGCGCAGTCCCCGGGCGTGCTGACGATCATCTCGGTCAACAGCCCGCGGCGGTTCGATGAGGCCATGTCCGAGGGCCTGATGGCCATGGCCGAGCACGGCCAGGCCGTGGTCATCACGCCCTTCACGCTCATGGGCGCAATGGCGCCCGTCTCGCTCGCGGCCGCGCTCGCGCAGCAGAACGCCGAGGCGCTCTGCGGCGTCGTGCTGGCCCAGCTGGTGCGTCCCGGCGCCCCGGTGATGTACGGCGCCTTCACCTCCAACGTGGATATGCGCTCGGGCGCCCCGGCATTCGGCACGCCTGAAAACGCGAAGGCCAATGTCGCCAGCGGCCAGTTGGCGCGCCGCTATCGGCTGCCCTACCGCACTTCCAATGCCAGCGCATCCAACGTCGCCGACGCCCAGGGCGCCTACGAGACGCAGATGTCCCTCTGGGGCGCGATCCTCGGCCATGGCAATCTGATCTATCACGCCGCCGGCTGGCAGGAGGGCGGACTCACCGCCTCGTATGAGAAGCTCATCATCGATGTGGAGATGCTGCAGCTGATGGCCGAGTTCCTCAAACCCATTGTGGTCGATGAAGCCGAACTCGGATTCGAGGCCATCAAGGGCGTGCCGACTGGCGGTCATTTCTTCGGCGAGCCCCACACCATGGAGCGTTACGAACATGCTTTCTACCAGCCTCTGATCTCGAACTGGCAGAACTACGAGAACTGGCAGCTGGCCGGGGCCAGGGACGCCACGCAGCGCGCCACCGAGGTGTGGAAGCAGGCGCTGCGCGAATACGAGCAGCCGGCCATGGATCCGGCCGTGCTCGAAGCGCTCGATGCCTATGTCGAGCGGCGTCGCGCCGAGATCGGCCCGGGCGAGCCTTAAGAGACTTAAGTCACCGGGAGGGGCAGGCATGCAGTCACAGGCGCGCGTGGTGGTCATCGGCGGCGGCATCATCGGCTGCTCGGTGCTTTATCACCTCGCCAAACTCGGCTGGACCGACTGCGTTCTGATCGAGCGCGATGAACTCACCTCGGGCTCCACCTGGCACGCCGCCGGCGGTATGCACACCATCAACGGCGATCCGAATGTCGCGAAACTGCAGAAGTACACCATCGATCTCTACCAGGAGATCGAGGCGCTGTCCGGTCAGTCCACGGGACTGCACCTGACCGGCGGCGTGATGCTCGCGGCCACCGCGGCGCGCTTCGACTGGCTCAAGAGCATGGTCGCCAAGGGCCGCTACTTAGGGATAGATGCCAGAATCATCACGCCCGAGCGCGCGCACGAACTGATGCCGCTGCTCGATCCGCGCTGCTTCGTCGGCGCGCTCGAGACCGCCGTCGACGGGCACCTGGATCCGTCCGGCACCACTCAAGCCTTCGCGCGCGCCGCGCGCAAGCTCGGCGCGCAGATCGAACGCTTCACCCGGGTCGAGGAACTCATTCAACAACCCGACCGGAGCTGGCGCGTCGTCACCAGCAAGGGCGACATCCGTGCCGAGCATGTGGTCAATGCCGGTGGCCTTTGGGCGCGCGAGGTCGGCCACATGGTCGGACGCGAGCATCCGGTACTCGCCATGGAACATATGTATCTGATCACCGATGACATGCCCGAGGTCGCCGAGATCAATGCGCGCACCGGCAAGGAGGTCTTGCACGCGATCGATTTTGACGGCGAGCTGTACCTGCGCCAGGAGCGCGGCGGCATGCTCATGGGTACTTACGAGAAGGCCTGCAAACCGTGGTCCGAGCACGAAACGCCGTGGAATTTCGGGCACGAACTGCTGCCCCCCGACATCGACCGCATTGCGCCTTCGCTCGAAGTGGGCTTCCGGCATTTCCCGGCTTTCCAGAACGCCGGTATCAAGCGGATCGTCAACGGGCCATTCACCTTCGCCCCCGACGGCAATCCGCTGATCGGGCCCGTGCGCGGACTTGCCGGCTACTGGTGCGCGTGCGGTGTCATGGCCGGCTTCAGCCAGGGCGGCGGCGTGGGACTGGCGCTCTCGAACTGGATGGTGCATGGGGATCCGGGCATGGATGTCTGGGCCATGGATGTGGCGCGCTTCGGCGACTGGGCCAGCAAGGCCTATACGAATGCCAGGGTGCGCGAGAACTATGCGCGCCGATTCTCCATCCGCTTTCCGAACGAGGAACTCGAGGCCGCGCGTCCGCTTAGAGTTACGCCGCTCTACGATCGCCTGCGCGCGCAGGGCGCGCAATTCGGTGCCGTGGCGGGGCTTGAGGTACCACTCTGGTACGCGCCGGAGGGCGTTCGCGATCAATTCAGCTGGCATCGCTCCACCGACTTTACGACCATCGCGGCCGAGGTCGCCGCCGTACGCACGGGCGTGGGACTGATCGAGACCACGGGCTTCGCCAAGTACGCGATCCGCGGCCCCGCCGCATCCGCCTGGCTCGATCGGGTGCTCGCGGGGCGTCTGCCCGTGCCCGGCCGCATGGCCCTGGCACCCATGCTCAAGCACGATGGGCGGCTGATCGGGGATTTCACGTTGGCAAATCTTGGGGATGAAGGATTTCTGCTGATCGGATCGGGTATCGCCGAGGACTACC
>Ga0302320_10009970_pt1 | contig 20337 bp, 31 predicted proteins | sample Bog_T0_3_FD_202130 | JGI IMG/M metagenome (GOLD analysis project Ga0302320, IMG submission 202130) | Peat permafrost microbial communities from Stordalen Mire near Abisko, Sweden - Bog_T0_3 | ecosystem: Environmental > Terrestrial > Soil > Wetlands > Peat | place: Sweden: Abisko, Stordalen Mire...
GCATATGATGCTGGATTATTAACTAATCTTACAGCCGCAAACCTTGTCGGCACCCTGCCCGCCGCCACGCTGCCGGGGAATGTGGTGACGAATCAATCATTGTTCATCACCAATACCATCACCCCAAACGGCACCAACGATTCCAGCGCCATCATTCAAGCCGCGTTGAACATATCCAATTCAGTATGCCGCTTTGCGCCCGGTGACTATTATGCTACCAATCTGTGGGTGAACGCGCCGAATATAATAATCGAGGGCAACGGCGCAACCATTCACCAAACCTTTGCCGCATCACAATATTTCTGGCGGACCAACGCGCAATGGTATCAATGCACCAATTTTTGTTTTCTGCTTAACGCCGGAGCAAATCAATATTTGCCGGGCATCCGCATTTATGACCTCAATCTGGACGGTGGACAGCCAGCCAACTATGCCAACATAAGTTCATTCACGCTGTATCAGGCTGGGGTGCTAATGAGTTATAACAGCCTCTATGCCTTGCTCGTTTCACCGACTTCTAGCACCTCTGGCAGCTATGCCATTACCAACAATTTCGGGTTTGGCTGGAACAATAACGGGGGCGGGGAACTGGTCAATTGTTCCGCCCGAAACTTTGGCGGCGTGGGGTTTTACATCTCCGGCGTGGGGCAAAGCGTTCCCTATGGCCTCGGGGCGGGAAACTTTCATCATTGCTCCTCATCATCTAACTGGTGCGGGTATATTTTCCAGACAGCCGCCACGCAAACCGGCGCTTTTCAGTCCAATTTGGGCAACGCGGAATATTGCCTGGTCAGCGACATTTCAGCGGTAGGGTGTGCTTTTGGTGCTTACGGCATGCCGTCGAACATGCAGCTTCATGACTCATCCTTTGACGGGTGTTATGTGGGGATTGAGATTAATGGCGGTTCAGACGACAACTCCGGTCCGCATACCATAATTAATGGGCTGAAATGCAATCACGATATTTGCGGGCTTTACGTTGATGCAACTTGTGATTATGTGGGGATTGCAGGATTTTATTGTGCCGCGACCACCACAAACATAATCAAGCAATCCTCGGTGACATTCTTTGGTGGCTCTATCGCCGCGCTTGGAATTTACTGTGACGACTCCTCGAAAACACCGTGGTGTAATTTCATGGGTACGGAAGTTGCAGGCGTGTTCAGCTTTAGCAACAATGTTTCAGCCTGCCCTAACGTCTTGATGAGCGGATGCAAAATCTTTGGCAAATGCGGCTTCAACGGGGGTATCTGGTATGACCTCAACAATTTTGCGGCAATGTCGTGGGCGAACTGGACTAACGACGTTGTGACCAACAGCGGCTTGTCTGGGTTGTATTACCTCAGTGGCCAGACTGGATACGGGGCCGGACTGCCCAAATATTCCGGCACTTTCTCCGGCAACGGCTCGGGGTTGACGAATCTGCCGGCCCAAACCAATACCATCCTTGCTGGTCTGGCCGGCTTGCCAAATACGAACGTGATCGTTTTCACCAACTCCGCCGGCGTTACCCTTGCCGGCACCTTCTCCGGCAACGCCGCGGGGTTGACAAACATTCCTTCCAGCGCCATCACAGGCGGGACCGGCACCGGTAGTAATGCACTTGCCTTACTGATCTCCGGGGCCGCGGTAGCCAATCAGAGCAACGCATGGGTGAGTCTGGCCGGGCTGACCAACATTGCGCAGGTCAATTTCACTGTGGGGGTTTATACCAACATGTACTTCGCTGGCTGCTCAAATATGCAGGCTGGATTTTCATTCACAGTCTGGTTAACCCAGTCCAGCACCCAGCCGACCAACATCATCGCATTTAACACCAATTTCTGGCAGCCACAGGTTTTTGGTCAAATTCTGACCATGCCAACCAATTCAAGCAGCAGCGCGATGCTGCTATCATGCTTTGCGACTGGAACCAACGTCGTGAAATTCACCCAGACTCTTTTCCCATGAAAAACCTCACAATAATCGCTCTGTTTGCACTGGGAATCCAGACAGCTCGGGCGCAGCAATATTATGCGAATCAGGGCACGAGCGTGATCACGCAAACGCTGCCCTACAGCGTCACATTGCCGGATGGCTCGGTTTATTTTAATCCCGCCAGCAACGTCCTGGCTTCGGCTGGATGGCTATGGGTCAACAGCATGCCTGCGGTGGCCTCCGGCTTCATCGTTTCGGCCTACACCATTTCGCCACTAGGAAACGGTCGATGCAATGTGACAATTGCCATCAGCAATTCCATCGCGGGCTTATTCGCCGCGTCGGTAACCAATAGCCCGCTGTTCACTCCGCAATTCGTCGCGAATTGCCAGCAGTATCGCACCACGCTGCGGATTTACACAGGGTTTGGAGGCGAATCGAACGCCGTCGTGAGCCCATTGACGAGCTATTTGTATTGCCAGACCAACCAGACATTTTTACTCTCCTTCACTAATTACGAAAACATGATTTTCTGTGTGAACATCGCCAATCAAATCCTGCAACTGCCAGGCATAACGAACGCGCCGCAATTCTGGCAACTTGGGGTGATACCATGAAAACGATATTCATCCTGCTCCTTTCGGCGATTTCAGCGATCTCAGCGATCGCGGTCCCAATGGGTTTCCGCCAGACCGATACCTTGCGATTTGGTCTGATTGGCTGGTGGACCTTTAATAATGCCAGCGGGACCAACTTTGTGGACAGTTCAGGTTCTGGCAACAATGCATTTGCGACCAACGCCGTGCTGTTTGGGCCGGGCATCATTGGCGCCGCCATGCTGGCAACGAATGGGGTTTTCTGCGGTAGCAACAACGCGAGCCTGCATCCTGCGGCGATCACGGTTTCGGCATGGATCAAGAGCGCCGGAAGCCAGGTGGGGAATGCGTGCATTGTGGTTGATCCCATCGCGAACGACACTGCTCCCGCGTATGTATCCTATGCTCTCCAAGTGAGCACGCAACCCAACTGGACCGTTGGCACGGCGGTTTACAACACGCTCACAGCGACGGCTGCCCCGCCCACCGGCCAATGGATGCTGTTGACAGGAACGTATGATGGGTCATCACTGTCTTGTCTCTACACCAATGGGGTGCTGTGCATCTCGGGATCAGTCAATGGGTCACTAACCTATGCGCCCGACCAAATCTGTATCGGATGGGAATCGCCCTACGGATTTACCCGCACGTTCAATGGGTCAATCGACGATGTTCGCATATATAATCGGTCGCTTACGGCGGCGGAAATCCTCCTGCTTTATGGCGGTGGCTACTCTCAATAACATGATGAAAAAAACACCTTGGTACGCATCAAACGAGCTTATTGTTTTCCTTTTGGGGGCCGTCCTGGCTCTACACTGTTGGGAAGTAACTCATATAACCAACCTTGAATCTCATGTTGCAGTGTTGGAGGCTGGCCAGCGCATGCACATTACAAGCAAGTAGTATATGGTTGATTTTCTGCAACAAAATTGGGGAAAGCTGTCAGGCCTTGCGCTTGCACTTGGTCACTTCATTGTGTTGCACCGAGATCATATTAAGTCCGCGATTGCTTGGTGGGGTGACATTGACGGCGTCAACGGTGCATTTGAATTCTTGCGTAACGGAAATCGAGATTCTATTCCATCCAAAATTGCATCCGCATTGCATAGCGGCAAGCTGAACCTGGCCAGTCTTGATTTGCAAGGCGACATCGCCGATTTGATTTCAGGTAAAAGCCGTTTTCCAAACCCGATGCCGCCATGCCATCCGGCACCAGAACCACCGCAGAGACTATGAGAAAAATTATTTTAGCAATCATCGCAATCGCAATGGTTTTGTTCGTTTCAGGGTGCGGAATCCACCTTGGAAAGATTGGCGGTGACTGGTAAAGATTTGCAGTAAACCAACCAAAAAGAAAATACATGAAAAAACTAATCGCAGCACTCGCAATCGCCTCGACGGCTTTTTTGTCGCAGGCACAAACAAATAACCAAGTCCAAAGCCTTTTGCCGCAAGTCGGCTTGAGCGCGACCGCCCAACAATTAATTGACGGCATCTCAAACAGTGAGCTTTTAAAAGCAACAAATTGGGACTATGCCGCCTATTTGACCATCGCATCATCGGCCAAGGACCACGTCGGCGGAGGCGTCTTGGCATCGTACAACTTCCCGGCCCTCTCAAGCTCGCTGGGCGGCGTTGGCGCGTGTATCGGGGCAGACTGGATGGGTTCATGGTCACTTGTCAGCGGAAACCTCACGTTGAAGACCACGACGCATCCATTCAACTCCGTGCTCGGTTCAATCGCACCGGCGTCGTGGACCAATATTACCGCGCAGCCGTTCGCGCTGGCGGGCATCGGTCAGCCAATGGGCAGCGGTGGCGCTGGCGCGGCCACCATCTGGGATATCGGCTACAACGTTGACCTTTACCATTCGTCCGGCGGATGGGCGTTCGGCGTTGGCGCATGTTGGGGCGAATGGATGAATGCCGGAGTCGAAAGCGGTCACCGCGAGCACTTCTTTTTGAACATTCACAAGGGATTCTAATTTCGACGTGCCACGTCGGCGGGGCAGGTCGGGCTTTAGTATTTTCACCGGCCTGCCTCGAAACTGTCAGGAAAATGCAACCAATTTTATGAAATACTTCAACATCGCATCGCTCGAAGGGGGCGGCACTCGCGGGATTATGCAAGCCGTAATCCTAACTTATCTCACGAAGCAATGGGATTTTGTCGCAGGAACAAGCATTGGAAGCATTATCGGTGCGTGCATTGCAATTGGAGTTGAACCTACTGACATTGAAAAGTTCTTCACGGTTTCAGCGCCGAACATTTTCAAAAGCGGACGATGGATGATTCCTCGCATTTGGTCATCGGCAAAGTATTCGCCGGATGGATTGCGATCCGCATTGATTCAGATTCTTGGAAATAAAACGCTGGCCGATTGCAAGTGCAAATTCATTGCCACAGCTTTCGACATGAAAAGCGGCAGGCTGACTTATTTTCAGTCATACGGAAACAGCAGTGAAGATGGCGACGAAATTGTTATCGGGCCAGATAGCAAGATGCTACTGGTTGATATCTGCATGGCATCCAGTGCCGCGCAGAGCTACTTTCCTGGCCACGCATGGGGGAAGTATCTATTTTGGGATGGCGGCTCGACTGGATTCAATTGCCCTGACATGCTGGCTATTGAAGAGGCAACACAGTTTGCTCAAGAGTCTGAAATGCAAATGCTTTCAATTGGCAACGGCAACACTTCGTGGTCATACGCGGACAAGGATATGACAAACCCCGGCATTGTGTCGGTCGGTGAGGCTACAATTGATATGGCGTATTCAGGTCCAGAGAATGCGATGGTCTGGCTTGCAAAGCGTCGATTGTGGAATCGCCACTTCCGCGTTAACCCGGTTATTCCAGACTACGGAATTGACGATGCAAGTGATTCGACTTTGTCGGCAATGTCAACGGCTGCATCCGACGAACTGAGCCATAGGCCGGAAGTCATAGCCGCATTCCATGGTTGAAATTCTTGGCATAGTAACGCTGGCGCTGTTTTTAATCGCTATAAAATATGGCAAAAGAAACTGAGATTCGAGAATCTTGTAGTGTGTGCGGAAATGAGTTTCCGTTGCGGATAATGGCGATTGATGGACGGCAATTAATATGTCCAAAGTGCCTACAGAACGAGCATGATTTCAGGCCGGAAAACCAGCCTGAATGCGATTATCTTTCGGCAGATTGATTCCTCATGTTGTGCGGGTTCATTCATAATTTAATCCTTCCACTCGCCCTCGGCTTTGAGCAGCGCGTCAACATCCAATTTTGCACACTCCTCTTGTTTTTGTTGTGGGGTCATAAAAGTCCATCCATTCTTCGGCCGGTATCTTGAATCATATTAATAATCAAGTCTGTTTGCTCGTAGATGGCCACAATTGAATCAGTGGCTTCAGGCGCAATCCCAGCAGCCACACTTCCACCATCCACGCGAGCGGTGAATATCCGCACATCCTCACCATTCTCAAGCCATTGACGCACGCGAGCGGCCATGAGTGGCACTGGATCGCCGATGTGGAAAGTGTTAACCCAGCCATCGTAATGTGCCAGGGTTCCATCGAGATCAACCCCAATCCATCCATTCCTCATAAAACCCCCTTCACAATCGCGAGCGCCTCGGTGCGCTGCCGCCAAGTCATGTGAACAATGAACCTTACAGAATCGAAATATGTAATTTGCTTGGCTTCTTCGCGCCACTTCTTTTCAACATGTTTGATGTATAAATTCCACTCCCCTTCCGTCAACCCCTCCTCAATCTGGTGGCAGATATTGAGGAGTTCGGTTTCTCGGACCATCTGCCCGCCACAGGGCTGCGGATCAATCCAAAACAGACAGTCCCATCCTGGTTTTGTCTCCAGCTTCTCCGGCAGCATCTTTGCCAGCAAGGCGAATTCTTGTTCGTTGGTTATCATAGTTTTTGTTTTAATTTTCTAAATTCTCTCATGTATCCTGCGTGTCCTAATGTCTTGCGAGACAGTCCTGTTTTTGATGGCCTTCCAAATTGTCCAACTTTTGTTCCATGGAGTGCTCGCCATCTTTTTTGATACTCAGCATGTCCAAGCATCTTGTCAGATAATCCAGTGTATCGCTTGCCGCCTTTATTCACAAATCATTTTTCGCTAACGATTTAACACGTTGCTTCTCAAGTTCTACGAGGAGTTCGTTGCACTGCTTGGTCAGGCGTATCACTGAGTCGGCGAACCCGGACGGCACACAGGCTAGAAATTTTTCAGCCTGTTTGCGGATGGAATCCTCGTTGGCTTGGCGAAACCAGTCGGAGATTCCCATCTCTTTCAAAACCCTCTCCGACGTTTCGATGAACACCAGCCGCTTTTCAAGGTCTTCGTTCCGGCGCTTGATCGCTCTAATTTTTTCCGCAAGCTTCCACGCGACCAAATCTCCGATCTCCTGATCCTCCTCTTTCTTTGCGAGCCAAGCTTTGCACTCATCCAGTCTCGAATACTTCTCGGATACGATTAGGTCGCTCTTGATCGTCGTCCGGCACATCAAAATGTACTCCATCAATTCGACCGGCGGCTCAATCTCGCGGTGAGCCGCTTTGATCACCGTGTACACCCGGGATGGTGTGCAATATTTTAGGCCCACCCCATCAGGCACCTCGTCACGCTTGATCAAATCCTTTGGGCACACGAAGTAAAGCTGATTGCACAGCGGTAGGTAGGCTGGCCACTTCTCGTCGTTCTTGAAATCAGCACGCGACACCTTGACCTCGTACCCGGTGAACGTGAGATGCGCCCAACTCTTGTTCATCACCCAGGCATCAAGCCGGGAGTGCACTCGGGTTTGGGTTGGTCCGTTCTTGCACTCGGTGACAAACACGTCATCGGCGTGATTGGCAGACAAAAGCTTGATTATGTCGTGCGATGTCATAACGTTTTATACTTCGGTTTAGGATCAGCAAACGTGCGCGAATTACCAGAGCTTCCACCGCTGACGGGTGGTGGTGCGGAGGTAAAGTGAAACAACCCGCACTTTGCACATTGCCACGTTTCGATAATCGAACACATGGGGCATTCAGTGGCTTGATATTTCTTTACCAAATCTTTTGATTCAAATGCTGGCAGGTTTTCAAACGTGCAGATCTGCGGACCATTTTGCCAACGCGGCGGTGATAGAAATGATTCAATCATGCTTCACCTTTCAGCACTCTCAGCGAATGGCTTTTTGTTTTGATTTCGATAAAGATATTCGGTTGCCGGATTATTCGATCGGATATGCGCGGGTCAATCGCGCCAAGCTGTCCCAATGTCAGGTTTGATGTCAAAATTGTCCATCTCCCTTCGCGACAACCAATCAGGGTGCTTAATTGTTCGGAAGCAAATCCGCTAGTATCACGTTCAGCCCCGATGTCGTCCAGAAACAAGACAGGCCATTTCATCATATCCCGATACCGTTCAAAGGCATTTCCAGACCGCAACTGACCGACAAATTCAGGCCAGTAAATTTCACTATGAAAGTAGTTGGCACCTGTCCAATCCTTTCGATTGGACAGGTGCCGCCACAGTCGGCGGGCGCAATGTGTCTTGCCGGTGCCAGAGCTACCTAGAATGGCAAGCCAGCGCGGGGAATGGCCATTATTGAACGCCGTAGCAAACGCGCCACATGACTTGGCTAGCCGTTCAATCTCTGGGTCGTTGTGCAGGGACAGCCGCAACCATTCAGCCCAATCCGTCGTAGTCGCTTGCTCGGCCTTCATTTGCGGTGCCGATGCTCCGATCAATTCGCTGGTTAGGTTGTTGACGATTTGTTTTGTTGTCATATATTTTTGTAGGCGGATGCATTGGCCTTCTGGCGTTCTCCCACCACGTTTTGCACGACTGCGCATAGGACCGCCAGTTTTCTTTTTTCTTCCATAGGGCGGCGTCTGCAATCCACCATTTTTCCGTCGAATACCACTCTGCCGCCAATCCTATTTGCGCGCAGTAATCAACAAACTCCTTGAGGCTCGGCGTCTCGCATTCTGGGAACGGCGCGGTTGATTCAGTTGGCATCGCGTTGTGAAGCCAGTCGCTACCAAGTAGCTTTTGTTTTTCTGGAACTTGTGCGCACAGCTTATTTAAGATTAAAATTAGATTACTAATCTCGTTATTAAGTTCTGAAATTGCACCAGAATGGTCGGACAGCCAACCGCCCATTGATAACTCTCTGTTTGCGACTGCCGTTACAAATTCCTTATCTGCGATCAATGATTTAATGCTAAGGATTACACCTTCTCTGTCTGGTTGCATAATCACTCAATAAACAGATTGCTTTCTTTTAAGCCAGTCTCCGAATGATAATCCGTGGCCATCCCGCGAATGAAGCCAGGAAAGATATTTTGCTTTGCCGCGTGAAACCTTGGTCGGCTTGGGGCTTTCCCGCCTCATGGCGATCTTTCCGGCTTCGGTAACGGTGAAGCAGTGCATTCCTCCAGCAATCGTTTGCGGGCCATGGTCAGTCATCAATCCGAGCGTAACCAGTTCCGTCAAATCACTAAACCCGTCGCAGTCTGGACCAACCACGTAGCGGTTTCGATATTGGTCACCTTGCCCGTATTGGTCAACGCCGAGCGAGTGCTGCAAAATGTGAAGTTGATTGGAAGTCATTGACCGGCCCCCATTGTGCAGCCACGCATCAATCTCTCTCTGTTTTTCATCCTCGGTTTTCATAATGTTATCAAGTTCCGCCGCCCGCTCCAATCCGGTTTGATTCTCGCCTACACGGCAAGCACAGACTGACAATGGCGGGCGGCGGTAAATTATCAAATAAGCGACATCATAACGCCTTGACCACTCTCAGCATTCGCCAAATTCTTGACCGCTTGGTTATAGTAAGCAGTTTTCAATTCAACGCCGATAGCCTTGCGGCCAGTGATTAACGCACCGTAACACTCGCTGCCAACTCCCATGAACGGGGTGAAAACTACCTCGCCAGGATTGGACCATAGAACGCAGGCTCGCTCGATAACATCAAGCTGGAGCGGGCAAAGATGCTTTTCGTCATCATCCCCGCGGGCAATGCGAGCGTTCAAAGTGTTGGTCTGCCGAATGTCTCCCCATACCGGAGATGCGTATGCGCGCCAAATGTTGTGAGAGATTTGAATCCCGCTGAATCCTTGGGTCGGGTCTTTGCTTCCACAATATTTTGTCAATCCTTCTTCGTGGGTTATTGGCACTTCATTTTTGCCAGCGTTTCGGAACGTCAAAACGTAATCGGGCAACCCAGCGCGGGACATGATAGAATCCTTGACAAGCTGCTTGTGCATCAATCCGATTGCCTTCGTGCGGGTCGCTTCAATCAACGGGTCTTTCCAAATCGTATGCCGTGAGTGGTAAATGAACCCATGGCTTTGGAAAAGCCGGATGATGTCGCCGGAGAAATCCTTGATTCCAATGTATCCGTCGCGCTCTTTCATCGCCGGAATGTCCATGCAGTGAACGCAGCAGTTTCGGCCCGGCTTGATGATGCGAGCCAGTTGCTCCACAACAAATCCAAAATGAGTGAAGAACTCATCATGTGTCTTGCAGTTGCCAAGGTCTTTCGGACTGTCAGAATAGCAATATAAATTTTCAAATGGGGGCGAAAAGATTGACATATCAATCTTAGCGTCTGGAATTTGCTGCATCGCGTCAACGCAATCTGAATTATAGATGGCGTATCTGTCTGTAATAACTTCGTTTACCATATTGGTAGATTGATTTTGTTTGTTGTTTGTTTCTGCGCGGCTGGTGATAGTTTTATGTCTTGGCAAAGTATGTCAGCCATTTTCTGAAACATTATCTCAGCCTGAACTTCTTTTCTGTTCAGATTGTCAAGCACTCCTTTTTCGCGGTCGGTTGAGATCATGTCAATCCTGACTGGATTCTTTTGGCCAAATCGCCATGACCGGCGAATGCATTGGAACCACTGCTCAAAAGAATGGGAGGCAAAATGAGTTTGGTGATCGCAGAATTGCCAGTTCTGGCCAAAACCAAGGATTGAACTTTTGCTGACTAGCTTAGTTGCCTGCCCCAATCTGAATGCGTCAAGTTTCTCCTCTTTTTCCTCGTCTGAATCGCTTCCAGAAACTTGGATACATCCAGGGATCAGGCTTTCGATTAAGTCTCCCTCTGGATTCAAATGGCACCACGAAACCGATGCACCTTTGTGTTCAATTGCAAGCTTTGCGGCTAATTCGCACCGCTCATTTATCGAAAAACGGCGCTCGTCCCTTTGCTCGTCAAGCCCCACCGCGTCAGCCTGAAAAAACACGCCTGAATTCGGGCGGTCAATTTTCAGCACATGGTCAACCGTTTCGAGTGGCGGAAGAATGTATCCGTCATCGCTGAATCCAATATCGGACGGCTTATTTACCGCCCGCGCCCATGAGCAAACCCAATGCCAGAATGCAGACTTTTCAGCATGTCGCTTCAGCCTCCACTTTGATGTTTCGCCGCCATCGTGGTTGAAGTAGTGAGCCATCATTTCTACCCGGCGCAAATACCCCAACGCCTCAGATGATGTTCCGAGTTCGATGTAGTCGTTCGGGGCTGCGGTCGCCGTCCAGAGTTGCCGGTATTTGATCTTGGAAAAGAAATTGATAATGGCTTCCGTGGTCGCGCCGTCCAAAGACTTGATTATGCTGGATTCATCCGCTATCGCGCCAATGAAATCATTCGGATTGAAGTAATGGAGCCGTTGGTAGTTGGTTAAAATGATCTTTGCGTTAGCTGAGAACTTGCCATCGCGGCAAATCTCCACATCAACTCCGAACTTCTCGGCTTCCCGCTTCATCTGTCCGCAAATCGCTAGCGGCATCAAAATCAAAACTCGCCCATTGGTGTGCATTACAATGTTTTGAGCGCACACAAGCTCCATCGGCGACTTGCCAAGACCGCAGGAGAAAAAACCAGCACCGCGCCCAAGTCGAATAATCCAATCAACCGCGTATTTCTGGAACGGAAAAAGGAAATCTGGAATCCACAACGGATCAAATCCGTCGCCATAAGTAGGCTTCAACTTGTTCTGTATGAATGTATCGTAGTCCATATCGTAGTCCATTTAATGTTGTGGCGTGTCAGTCCGGTTTAAACCAGTCTGTTCTTCGTTTGCCCATAAGTTGTTGTCTTTCAATACGCTTAAAAATTCTTCAAATGATCGGACGACGTAAACAGGCCATCCTATCATTTCTAATTCCTTGATCCAGATTAACTGGTCGTCGCCTGGCTTTTCATCTCTCGCCTTGCATTCTATGCAAATCACTTTGCTTGGAGCAAAAACAGTAATGTCGTGTACGCCTATTCCTATTGTGCTTCGCTCATCCATTCTCGCACGGATATATTTCCACCTTGGCCATTGCTTACCACAGTAATCCGTTATCTGCTTGTGAAGTTTGCCTTCCAAATCAACAGGGTTTTCGCTGGGTGGCGATTTGATTGATTTCGCCTCATGCAACAACCACCATGATCTTGGAAATTGACCCATTGTAAAAGCCGCATCCGGTTGTCCGCCGGATGCGTCGGGTAATAATTGGGTTGATTATTGCTGGCTAGCGTCGCCGGTGCCGGTGATGGCCGGTTCGGTATTCAGGATGTCGATTTCCTCGGACAGCTTGGCACGGGCGTACTTGGACATGGCCGCAACCTTGGGAAGAATCTTGGCCACGTCCTTCACGTCGCGAAGGTTCTGTTCGGCTTCGAGTTCGGCGGCGGTCTTGGTGCGGGGCGTGCGGGTCTTGCGGGTGGCCTGGATTGGCGTTTCGGTCGTAGCGGTTTCAGCCTTTTCGGCTTCGGTGTTTTTCTTTTTACTCATACTATTTGTTTTCGGTTTATTGGTTGGCAGACTGCCGGTCTGCTAGCGGAATTGTTATGCCACGCGACGGATTACGCCCTTGACAGAACGCGCATAGCGAGCGGGGGTGATGGTAAGAACATCGCGGACACTTCCAGGCAGTGACATGTGCGAGAACGGACGCACGACGATTGCCGTATTAGCCAGAATGGCATGGGCGAATGGCTGCGGCGAGCAACAGGCTGCGCGGTGTTTTTGGGTCGTTTCGGGCGCAAGTCGTGCGGGCTTCAGTCCCCATTTCTTGAATGATTTCGGAATAGTTTTCATGTTAACGATTTCCACCGACCGCGCTTCCAGCAAGGTTGATGGATTTGTGTTCTTTGTTTAATGCGGTTTACTGCGGTTGAGATTATGTATAGCGGGTGCGGTGGGTATGGAGTTGGTCCATACAGTTCATTCAGAAACACAAAAATTGATGTGCCTCGCAGTAGCCGACTGCGATGGAGTTCAAAAATCTCCATGGTTTCCAAGGCACTCCGCCGAGCATCTCCCATATCAAGTATCTGTCTGGCTGCGATGTTCATTTGGCTGCCCAGGCTTCCGTGCGGGTGACCCGGCAAACCATGAAACTAATCTATTGAGCACCGCCGCCCGGATGCGCGCCTCGCTGGCCCGGTTCAGGTCGGGATCAGCCATGGCCAGGGCCAGCAGCTCGCCCAGCTCTCCCGCCGTGGTCGCTGCGTTGATGACTTCGAGGTATTCGGCAGATTTCATTTGATCGCCCAGATTATGCAAATCGCGCCGAAAGCAGGCAAAATGAGAATATTAGCATAAGACCAATCATCAGCAGCCACCAATAGTTGTGCAGTCTGAAATTCATGTTATTTCGTTTTGCTGGTCTGCGGAACCGTCGGCATGGCTACGATCTTCAAGTCGCCATCCTCTATGACAATAGGCCCAACGCTTTTGCGGTCAGAAGCGAAAACATAAAACGCCTTGCCAGTGATGCCGTTCAAAATGCGTTTGAAAAGCTCGGATGAGAACAACCATGACGCGCTCTCAAAATTGCCAGATACACGACCTTTTGATTTGTCGTTTGACCCGGCAAACCAAATCATGCATCCAGATTTGCTGAAATCGAATTGAACACAAGCCGCATGCGCGATCTCCACTGTAGAATAAAACGAGCATCTCTCGAATGTGGTTTTGAACTCATCCTTTGTGACCACTCCAACCTTGTCAATGTTGCTTGGGAAAGCAGACTTGACGTCTGGATACTTACCGTCCAGTTGCTTTGTCAGATATGCGCCTCCGGAGTGGTTCACTTGAATAAACTTCTCGCAAACCGACAAAATAGATTCCTTCCGGTTGAGCGAATCACAAAGATTGGCAGATGACATTACCGGGACAATAATCTCAAAAGCCGATCCAATCAACTTGGATTCAATCCTAGCGGCTACATTTGTGCTGGCAGATTCGCAAACTAGCAACTTGCTTGACCCCTGAATGTGAACGCTTTCCAATTCGTACCTTCCAAGCCCGATGGCGCACGCGGCCCATGACACCTTGTCAATCGATTCAGCCAATTCAGTACAACAAACGCCAATGTTCTCCGTCTTGTCATCCGGCCATTTCGGGAATTCTTCGGCCTCCAAAACGGCCAAGTTGGTTTCGTTATTATCAAACGTGACCAGCATCTTTCCGGCCTGCATCTCGATTTCGACGGACTCCCCACCGAGTGACCATTGAAGCTTCAATGTCGAAACGCAACACGGCGGCAGTTCGCCGACGCACGGGATTGATTCGCGCTGGTACTCGTCTAGATTAGACGCGACAAGTTCAAGCGTGTTGTTTTCCGCGCTGACGCGAACGCATGACAATACCGGCAGAGTTGACCGTTTACCGGTGATTTTTGAAAGCCGGTCAAGTGCCGACTTAAGTTCTGTTGTTTGAATTTTCATTTGGTTGTTTGAATGGCTAAACTGTACGCTAAATTTAAGCTTGCGTCAATAGTTTTCGCAAATTAATTTTCAGAATTTAGCACTTCCATCAAACGCTGTTAAAAATTGATCCCAGCTTTGGAAAAATTCAGCTTGAACATTATGCCCCAAAAGCATAAGCTGCGTTCGGTATTGGCAAAGCTATTCGCGTCGGCCGTATCTGGCTGCTAGGTATATTTGTGTTTTATTCATTTGAAATCATCTCCCGTATTTGGTTTTCGATTTTGTCAATTTCTTCTTGCGTTGGCTCGTAGGTCTGGTTTGGAATTTTGTTGGCGAAATAGGGAACGTATTGCTTGCGGCTATTTTCGGAAAGCGTAATTGCTTGCACATTCTCAAAATAGTAACCCCTGTCATTGTTGCGCCGGTCAATGCTAAGACTCAACGATGTCTTCCCCTTGAGCAAAGCGTAATTCGTCTTGATGGCAAAGGACTGGTACTCTTCGAACGTTAGCCGGAAGTCTTTCCCGCGCTCTTTCGCTCGGTCTCGCAATTTGCCGTAGTAGTAGCGCAACGGGTGGGCCAGTTTAAACCGCCTTGACCGGCATTTGGAGCAGTACTTGGACTTACCTGACTCAGTGGTTACGCCTTTGCAATTTCGGCTAGCGCATCGCTTTTCCGCCAATCGCGCCAACGTTTGAGCGCGCTTGCGCTTATCAGATGCTGCCCATGGGTTTGCCATAAATTAAATCTCCTCGCTGGTGATTAGAAATCTTTTTATCCGCCGACCGTTTGGCCGACCTTTGGGTTTCTTTTTCGCTTTGAAGTTGCTTATAGTCCCGCGTAAATTTCAGCTTGGACATGCCGCAATTCATGCACGTTCCGTACATCCAATTATGTTGCGCGAAACCTGGAGCGCATGGAATCAGTTTTGTCATCGGAACAAATAGATTGCGGCCTCGACGATCAAGATGAATACCATCCCGATAATCATTGATGTGATCCAGTGAATCCTTGGCCTTGATTGGCGCAATAATTCGCGGTTGGTGGATTCAAATAACGCCTGTTGATATGGTGTCAGTTTCATTGGTGTTTCTCCAGTTGTTTAGCAAGATCAATCCTGCCCATGGTGCGTGCGTAATCAATCATTGATTGCAGTGTGTCCTGCATTGGGTTCGGCGGGATTGACATGCCGAAAGCCAAGTTGAATTGCCTGACAAGGTCAGGGAGTCGTTGCTTGCCCATCGGCTGAGGGAATAGTGCCGCAGCTATTGAGGCGTCTACAATGTTCATTGGTTTCATTTTAACTTAGTTGTTCAACTTGGCCAGGCGATACAAAGCATGCAGATTCTCCGTGCGGGCAGTCATTCAGTTGCACCTCTGCCATTATTTGACCGTTAGGCAATCGTATGGTTTTAGTGGTTAGCTTTCCGACTTCGCCAAAATGCGGATGGTCTTCATCGGTTATTTTCACGATCAAATTGCTGTATGATGGTTTCATGGTGTGGTGTCGCAGTTTTCGTCTTTGGTTTCAGGTTCAGGTGGCGGCACAAAATGATGGTCGCCAACGATGCCGCAAGTTTTCTTGTAGTGATACAACTCTTCCGGTCCGATGATTTGCGTCTTGCAATCGCGCATTTGGAATCCAACCACGTCGTATGATGGCCAATTGCCGGTAGCAATGCACTGGCAGTACTTCCGTAATGCTGCCCGGTATTTGTTCCGTCCCCAATCCAGATACTCAGCCGACAAAGCGGGCGGCGGGTCAACCACATGGAAAGGAAACATGTTCTCTTGCACGATATGCACAAAATCAACCCTATCTTCTTTCGTGGCTGCGACATACAAATCCATTATGAGAGCGGCTTGCACGTCGTACCCCTCGTCATCAACCGTTCTATCCCACGATGCCGGATTTCCATTGCGTGAAGTTTTGAAGTCGATAGTCCACTTACAAAACGGACCATCCAAATATGGCACCGCATCAATCAGGCACCGGATAGGGATTTCAAGCTTTGTCAATTCGTCTTTCCAAAAGCCGATGACCATGACTTGCTTCATGCTGGCCGCGAACACTCCAGCCGCAGTCGGATTATTGCCAATCGCTTTAACTGCCAAATCGGCAGACTGCTTCAACTCCGACTTGATGACTATCTTGTCTCCTTGTGATTCTTCCCACTCTTTACAAACCGTCGCCTTTGAATCCCACGGCTTATCGGTAACAGTTTCCTCGCGGGGGCATGAGCACTTGCGGCACGACTTGCTATCAGTCTCGGAACCGCATGACGGGCATTTCATAACTTTCCGAGCGTAAGTGGCTGGCGCGACTGAGTAGCGCGATTCAAACTGTTCTGGCGATGTTAGGAGACAGTCGATTATTGAACCCCAAAAAGTTGATTTAGTGTTTTCCTCTTTCAATCCATATCCATCTTTCCACCGGCGCGGGTTAAGTGCGAATTCAATTAGTTCGCTCCTCGACATGCTAAACGACGGGTCGCCGCGTTTAACGTCCGGCCCTTGGCGTGAATAATTCTCGTATGAGATGTTCTCGCCGATGATTTTCGCATTGATAATCACAACCCCTCCCCCGGCGTGAAGGTGATTGTGGTTTCAACGCAGGCGATGCGGCAAAAGCTTGCCTCAATGTCAGCCCTCTCTTTGCTATTGTGGCCATTCATTATCCCGTCATACACATTCACCCACACCTTGCGGGTTTCTGGGAGGTTGATGAGACTCAAGCAATCGTTATCCGGATATTCCCCATTTGCATTGCATTCAATAGCGAACTCATTAGGCAGTTTAGGCAGTGTTTTGTTGTTTTGCTTGAGCACAGCGATAATCGAGAATCCCAAATAGTTACCATCGTAATCTGTGCAAATTATGCGGGCATCTGAAATTGGATGCCTTCCCTCTTTTTTGGCTGCGTCAAATTCTCGGCGCGTGCAAACTGGTTTTGTGGGGTAAAATTTATTCATAAGTTTATTTCATTTCGAAATCAAATATCACATTGTCCGGTTTTTCGCCAAGCATAAAACTGTATAGCTCGTAAAACTTGATTTTGTAAAACGTGATACAGTCACGCTTCGATGTTTCGCTGGCACATGCCGGAACGTTAATGAAAACCTCAAGCTCGAATGTTCTATCGGTAGTCCAAACGAAAGCCTTTAAAATGGGTTTGGCAGGAATCTCGCCTTTGTACTCAAATCGTTGCCATGTTCCGGGATTCATCGTGACACCTCGACTTCCGCCGCAGGATTCTCAATGCAGGCATTCAAGTAGTCCTCGACAAATGGGACGAAGTGTTCATACATTCCCCACCCATTCTTAGCGTTGAACTTCTTGAACCGTTCGGGGTCAGACTTCAAAAGCGCCAACCCATCCGTAAGCGGCTGGATTAATTGACCAGCCGTTTTGATTCCGATTTCATCCGGTCGCCAAAGTGGCTTGTAAACACTAGCCTCGGTCGCCATCGCTCCAAGGTTGTGAGTAATGTTTGCCGAATACACTTCTTGACTAGCGCATCCTACAACATTGGGCGTCATTAAGTAAACGTCTAAGCTCATTTCATTCCTTTCACTTGTTCGATTATGGCGCGCAATTGAACCTCGCTCAGTTTGTCAAGCGTGTGGTCGGGATTTGCACCGTCGAGCAAGTCGTTATCCCACAAAAATTGATTCGCCAAGTCCTTTGTGTCCTTGGTCAATCCTGGCACCTTGGTCGAAAGCAACTTCCACAACTCGATTGCCAAACGGTCGCGTTCGGAGAGTGGCTTCTTGACTGGCTGAGGGTTTGGATTGCCAGCAACCGAACACCAGGCAGCCAGCTTTTCCCCAAACTCGACACCAATCTGCTCATTTTCTTTCGGCAAGAACGATGCAACCGATGGATGAGTGATCTTGCGTGGTATAGCGTATCCACCCTCCATTAATCCAGATTCTTCATTCTTTCTTGCAACGCATTCAAAGTTGATAAGCATTTCAAACACGAATCGCTGATCAAACAGCGGGCTTGAAAACTCATCGGTGATTACCTTGTTCTTCTCGCCAGCGGAACCCTTTTGGATGTGGGTTTTTTCTTCCCCACGCAAGCAGCAAATCAGCGGGCATTTCAGGCGAAGCAACCGCATGACAAAACGCTTGTGCGCCTGTTTTGGCTTTATCCATGCGGCCATCTTGCACGCCTCACGTTTGGCGTAATTGTCGCCAGCCATGCGGTCGAGTTCAGAATCCTGCCAATCCAAAATGCCGCCGTCTCCGCTCCATTCCTGGCTTAAGGAATCCACAACCACGACATCGGAATTCTTTTCAGCCAATTCGATTGCTTCCGTGTATGTGTCGGGAGAAAATGGGGCATCAATCTCGATTACGCTGTATCCGCCGGGCACGATGTCAGCGAATATACTTCCGCGTCCAGACTCGCTATCAACGAGCGTTATCCGGCCCTTTGGTCCCGCTAATCCCCTTGCAATTAAAAGGCTGGTGAGAGTTTTGCCGCCTCCCGATTTTCCATACAAGCCGACTAACGCCTTTACTCCTTGCCGTGTTGCTGTTTTGATTTCCATTAAATCAACCCCCCTTCCGTCTTAATATGTCCATCCTCAATGACAACCGACGTAGTCGCATCGGTGCCAACTCGTTCAATCCACACTTGGGCATCGGCTTTCGTCGCCATCTCGCAAAGTGTTTTCATGGACTCATCGTCCAGCAATGATCCATCGCGAATGAGAATGACTTTCAGTTTCGGGTTAAGCGCAAACCCGATGGCAACTGATACCTTGAGTTGTTCAGCCGATGAGCATTGCTCGAAAGGAATTCCGTTAAGCGTGATTCCCCCCGCCGTGTCGAACAAAAGACCGTCAACCGGGTACTTGGCTTCCGTGGTGGCCTTGCGCTTGGCTGATTCCATCTTTTCCATTTCAGCAGTCAGCTTGTCGGACTCCTCGGACTTGGCCTTGAATTGCTTGACCAGTTCGGCGCGGTTCTTGGCTGCGCGGATTTGCTGGTTTGTTTGCTCGACCTTGGATATCTTGACCCGGAATTGAGATATGTCCTCATCCTTGGCCGCATCAGCCAAACTCTTCGCCGAATCAATCTTCGATTGCAATGTTGGAATGGACTTTTCCAAGTCGTTTAGTTCGCTGCAATGTTGCTCAAGATGCTCGCGGCAATTCGTGATTGCCTGTTCCAGTTCCACAATTTTGCTCTCAATCCTTTTAATCATTGCCTTGCATTGCGGGATTGATTGATCTTCAACGATTGCTAAATTTTGCTCTAATACAAAATGATCTGAGCGAAGTTGCTTATTGTCCTGATTCTTCTGAATGGCAAGGCTTTGTTCATTCAGAATTGATTCCGCCGAAATCTCCCCGGCTGGTAATCCGTCAACCTTTGGTATTGAAGCAATGCGCGATTCCAACGCCTTGGCCTCCCGGTTGATTGCCGTGCGCTTGACGTACAATTCCCCATGCTTGGCGTCTTGCGTGGCGAAGTCCAGCCCCACAAGTCCGCGCAGGGTTACGGCTTGAACATCTGGCCGCTGGCGAGCGAATTCCAGCGGGTCAAAAGTCAGCTTGCCGGTTAATTTGTCCAAGATAGATTGAGGCGATGATTGTTTTGCGCCATCGGAATTCGTTACAACAAGCGAAGTCCCCCCCGCTGCCGTGAACGTGCGCTTGACCACAATTTCCCCAAGATCAACCTCAATCCTGGCTTTATCTTCCCCACGGCGCACGGGCATTTTAACGGACGGATCGCCGCCAAGTGCAAACAATATGGAATCTAGAACGCTCGACTTGCCCTGTCCGTTTTTCCCACCAATGACAACAACATTGCCTTGTGGAGTGATATTTACAGCGGTCAACCGCTTGACATTTTCCGACGTTAATTCGATGATTTTCATAAATTATTGGCCTTTGAGCCCGGGCGCGGTGAACGTGGCCCCCTGATGGACATCCACGTAGCCGCACTTCGCGATCCCGGGCGCGGTGAACGTGGCCCCCTGCTGGACATCCACGTAGCCGCACTTCGCGATCCCGGGCGCGGTGAACGTGGCCCCCTGATGGACATCCACGTAGCCGCACTTCGCGATCCCGGGCGCGGTGAACGGGGCCCCCTGCTGG